>Ga0247823_10003236_pt1 | contig 13235 bp, 13 predicted proteins | sample 13C_PalmiticAcid_2_FD_192426 | JGI IMG/M metagenome (GOLD analysis project Ga0247823, IMG submission 192426) | Soil microbial communities from agricultural site in Penn Yan, New York, United States - 13C_PalmiticAcid_Day30 | ecosystem: Environmental > Terrestrial > Soil > Agricultural land...
CTACAGCGTGATGGAAGGCGCCAACGACATCGCGCGCCTGGCCCTGCGCACCTGCGGCGGCCAGAGCATGATGAAACACCTGCCGCTGGAGCGCCTGTACCGCGACAGCCGCTGCGGCGCGCTCATGCTGCCCTGGACCGCCGAACTCATCCTCGATCGCATGGGGCGCGAGACGCTGTACGAGGCTGGCGAACGCGACGAATGAGGAACGAAATGCAGAGGCGGCCTCCTAGAATGCCGGGATGTTGCACGCCCGCCGGTTCTCCTCTGTTCTGCCGCTGCTCCTGACGCTGCTCCTGACGCTGCTGGGCTTGCTGGCGCCTCACGCCAGCGCCGCACCCGCCAGCCCCTGCGAGGCGCTGGTCGCGCGCCTGCCCAACCTCAAGCGGCCCCTGTGCGACGCGGCCGAACTCAAACCCACTGCGGGCCGTTCGGTGCAAGGCCGCACCCTCTACGCACGCGACGTGGCCGCGCCCGATGCGAAGCTGCGGGTGCTGGTGGTCGGCGCCATGCACGGCGACGAACTGTCGTCCGCCGCCGTGGCCCTGCACTGGATCCAGCACGCGGTGCAGATGCCGGCCAACGCGCACTGGCGCTTCATCCCCGCCCTCAACCCCGACGGCCTGCTGGCCCGTCCCGCGCGGCGCACCAACGCCAACGGCGTGGACCTCAACCGCAACTTCCCCACGCCCAACTGGCAGCGCGAAGCCAAGGTCTACTGGGAGCAGCGCACGCGCAAGGACCCGCGCCGCTGGCCCGGTGCTAGTCCGCTGTCCGAACCCGAATCGCGTTTTTTGCACGACGAGATGGCACGCTTCCAGCCGCACCTGATCGTGAGCATCCACGCACCCTACGGCGTGCTCGACTTCGACGGCCCGGGTGTGCCGCCACCCAAGCTCGGGCGCCTGTACCTCGACCAGGTCGGCATCTTCCCCGGCAGCCTGGGCAACTACGGCGGCGTGCACCAGGGCATGCCGGTGGTCACGGTGGAGCTGCCGAGCGCGCTGCGCACCCCGCTGGATGCCGAGATGCGGCAGATGTGGATGGACCTGCAGCGCTGGATGGGCGAGCGGCTGCGACCCGAAGAAGCCGCCCCGCTGGTGTTGCCGGTGAAGACCGCGCGCAAGGCGGGCTGAGGGGTCAGGGCGCGCGGGCGCCTTCGCTTCGCACCAGCGACCACAGCGCCTCGGCCGATTCGGTCATCTCCATCGGCTGGCGGTACAGGCGGATCTGCATCGCCAGTGCCCATTCGTCGTTGCCGGCCGCCACCAGCTGGCCGCTCGCCAGCTCGGCCGCCACCAGGCTGCGCGGCAGCCACGCGATGCCCCGGCCCTCCAGCGCCATCGCCTTGAGCACCACCGCATGGTGCGCGGCGAACACGGTGTGGTGCTGCGCGTCGCCTCCCAGGCGCGCGCGCAGACAGGCCTGCAGCATGCGGCCCAGGCCGGAGGAGGCGTGGTATGCGAGCACCGGTAAGGGGACTGGCGAGGTTGTGGGGTCGTCCAGGCAGAAGGCCGGTGCGCCATCGGGCCGCGCGGCCGCGACCGGCAACAGCGTTTCTTCGCCGATGGGATGCATGGGGTGGCCCGAAGTCTCCAGCCGACCCGGCACCTCGGGGTGCCCGTAGCAGAGCAGGAACTGCACATGGCGCTGCAGCATCAGGTCTTCGCAAGCCTCCAGATTGTTGGAATGCATCTGCACCGTGCGGGGCCCCAGCGTCTGTTCCACGCGCGAGAACCAGGACGGAAAGAAGGCCAGCGACAGCAGGTGCGTGGCGGCAAAGCGCAGGCCGGCGGCGGCCTCGTCGTGCGCGGCGCGCGCCAGGCTGCGCGCCGACTCCAGCCGGCCCAGCAGATCTTCGAGCATCGGCTTGAAGCGCTGACCGGCCGGTGTGAGCACGGCGGGGTGTTCGCTGCGGTCGAACAGCGGCACGCCCGTCCATTCTTCGAGCGATTTGATGTGGCGGCTGAAAGCCGGCTGCGCGATGTGGCGCGCCTGCGCGGCGCGGGAGAAATTGCCGCTCTCGGCCAGTGCGAGGAAATCCTCCAGCCATTCGAGGTCAAGGGGTCGGTTGCCGGGGCCCATGGGCGAAGCGATGGATAGTTGTATGCGTTTCGGGTATTGGACGCGGTGGGGTCCGCCGGGAATGATGCCACCCATTCCCACTTCCTTCACCCCTGCAGCCGCACCATGAAAATCGTCGACATCGCCGAATCCACCCGTCCCATCAAGTCGGACATCCGCAACGCCTACATCGACTTCTCCAAGATGACCCTGAGCTTGGTGGCCGTGGTCACCGACGTGATCCGCGACGGCAAGCCCGTGATCGGCTACGGCTTCAACTCCAACGGCCGCTACGGCCAGGGCGGCCTGATCCGCGACCGCTTCCGCCCGCGCGTGCTCGAAGCCGACCCGGCCAGCCTGCTCGACGAGACCGGCGACAACCTCGACCCGCACAAGGTCTGGGCGCAGATGATGATCAACGAAAAACCCGGCGGCCACGGCGAGCGCTCGGTGGCCGTGGGCACCATCGACATGGCCGTGTGGGACGCCGTCGCCAAGATCGCCAACAAGCCGCTGTACCAGCTGCTCGCCGAACGCTACGGCACCGGCACGCCCAACCCGCGCGTGTTCGTCTACGCGGCGGGCGGCTACTACTACCCCGGCAAAGGCCTGGACGGCCTGCGCAAGGAAATGGAAAGCTACCTGGCGCGCGGCTACTCGGTGGTGAAGATGAAGATCGGCGGCGCCTCGCTCGCCGACGATTGCGAGCGCATCGAATCCGTGCTCAAGATCCTCGGCCCCGGGCAACAGCTCGCGGTGGACGCGAACGGCCGCTTCGACCTGAAGACCGCCATCGAGTACGGCAAGGCGATGTCGCAGTACCCGCTGTTCTGGTACGAAGAAGCCGGCGACCCGCTGGACTACGAACTGCAGGCCAGGCTGGGCGAGGTGTATGCCGGCCCCATGGCCACGGGTGAGAACCTGTTCTCCATGCAGGACGCGCGCAACCTGATCCGCCACGGCGGCATGCGCCCGGACCGCGACTGGCTGCAGTTCGACTGCGCGCTGAGCTACGGCCTGGTGGAGTACCTGCGCACGCTGGAGATGCTCAAGCAAAACGGCTGGTCACCCAGCCGTTGCATTCCCCACGGCGGTCACCAGATGTCGCTCGCCATCGCGGCGGGTCTCGGCTTGGGCGGCAACGAGAGCTACCCGGACCTGTTCCAGCCCTACGGCGGCTTCCCCGACGGGGTGAAGGTGGAGCAGGGCTATGTGACCTTGCCCCCGCTGCCGGGGATCGGCTTCGAGGGCAAGTCGGATCTCATTTCGGAGATGCGGGCGCTGGCGGGGGGCTGACTTACCCCCGCGGCGTGGTCTGCAAGCGCCGCACGCCCGTCGGGCTGGCGGTTTTCGCGAGGGTTCCCATGCCCTGGAACCCGAAGTTCATCGCCGGCTGCTCGCCGTGGATGAGTTCGGCGATGGCTTTGCCCGAGCCCGCGCCGTGCGTCCAGCCCAGCGTGCCGTGGCCGGCGTTGATCCACAGCTTGCGAAGCCTGGTGCGGCCGATCAGGGGAATGTTGGTGGGGGTGGCGGGGCGCAGGCCGCACCAGAACTGCGGGTCGCCGCCTTCTTCAGCGGTGCGGGTGTCGACCACGCCGGGGAACACCTGCTCGATGCGGCGCACCAGCAGCTCGCAGCGCTTGCGCGCCAGCGGTGTGTCCAGCGAGAGGTCGAAACCGCCGAGTTCGATGGTGCCCGCCACGCGGAGCTGGTTGCCCAGGCGCGAGACGGCGCATTTCATCTGGTCGTCGAGCAGGCTCACCGAGGGCGCGCGCTCGGGTTGCAGCAGCGGCAGGGTGGCGCTGTAGCCCTTGCCCGGGTAGATCGGCACGTTCACGCCCACCGATGCGAGCAGCGGCGTGGAGTACGAGCCGCAGGCCACGACGAAGGCGTCGGCCTTGAGCACGCTGGCCGCGCCGGTGGCCCGGTCGCGCACGCGCACCTGGCGCACTTCGCGGCCGTCGCTCTCCAGCTGTTCGATGTCGTGCCCGAACAGCAGCCGCGCACCGCGCTGCCCGCACAGGGCCGCAAGTTGCTGCGTGAACACGCGCGCGTCGCCGGATTCGTCGCTCTGGGTGTAGGTGCCGCCGACGATGCGATCGCCAAAGGCCTGGAGCGCCGGCTCGATGGCCAGCAGTTCTTCGCGCGTGACCACGCGGCGCTGCACGCCAAAGCGCTGCATCACCGCGGCCGCGTCGGCCGCGCCGTCGAAGGATTTCTGGTCGGTGTAGTAGTGCGCGATGCCGCGTTCCAGGCGGTTGTATTCGATGCCGGTCTCGGCCACCACGTCCTTGAGGGCGGCATGGCTGTAGGCACCCAGCGCCACCAGTTGCGCCACGTTGCGCACGAAGGCCTTGTCGTTGCACTGGGCCAGGAATTGCAGGCCCCAGCGCCACTGCGCCCAGTCGAGCTGCGGGCGGAACAGCAGCGGCGACTCGTCGGAGAACATCCACTTCAGGGTCTTGAGCGGCGCGTCTTTGTTGGCCCAGGGCTCGCAATAGCTCACCGAGATCTGCGCCGCGTTGGCGAAGCTGGTTTCCAGCGCGGCATCCGGCTGCCGGTCCACCAGCGTGACCTCGTGACCGCGTTGCAGCAGGTGCCACGCCGTGCTGACTCCGATGATGCCCGCGCCCAGTACCGTGACTTGCATGATCCGCTCCGAAAAAGGGGATGTGAATGCGCCGAAGTATGGAAAATATGGGGTGCTTAGTGAAGCGAAATTAAACTAAAATCGCATTCATCAGAATGACTTATGTGCAGGCCACAAGCCGTGCGCACCGCTCTCTGCCGGAGGTTTCCCATGAGCACCTTTGACCCAGACGCCCTTGAATGCCTGGCCGCCATCATTGAAGAGGGCGGTTTCGAGCGCGCCGCGCAGCGCCTCTCCATCACGCAGTCCGCAGTCTCGCAGCGCTTGCGGGCGCTGGAGGCTCAGGTCGGCACGGTGCTGATCGTGCGCAGCCGCCCGCTCAAACCCACGGCAGCGGGGCAGCTCATGCTCAAGCACGCCAAGATGATGCGATTGCTGCGGGCCGACCTGGAAAAGGACCTCAAGGAACTTGCACCCAGTTCCACCGGCAACGGGCGCGACGACGAGCGCATCTCGGTGGCGATCAACGCCGACAGCATCGCCACCTGGGCTTTGCCCGCGCTCGACGCGTTGGCGCAGGGCGGCCTGCCGATCGAGATCATCACCGACGACCAGGAATTCACCCACGAGTGGTTGCGCGAAGGCCAGGTGCTGGGTTGCGTGACCTCGCTGGGGCAGGCGCTGCGGGGCTGCAAGATGGAAGCGCTCGGCACCATGGACTACGTGGTGGTGGCGCAGGCGGCCTACGCCGCCGAGCACCTGCCCAAAGGCTTGAACGCGCACAACTTCCACAAGGTGCCCTTCGTTGCCTTCAACCGCAAGGACAACCTGCAGCATGGGTTCGTGTCTCACGCTTTCGGCCTCTCGCGCGTGATGCTCAAGCAGCTGTTCGTGCCTTCCAGCGAAGGCCAGGTGCGCGCGGTGCTGGCGGGTTGGGGGGTGAGCGTGCTGCCCGAGTTGCGCGTTCGGGAGCTGCTGGCACGCGGTGAGCTGGTGAACCTCGCGCCCCGCCATCGGCTGGGCGTGGCGCTGCACTGGCATTGCTGGAACCTCAATTCCGACGTGCTGGATGCGCTGAGCACGGCCTTGCGCCGCGCGGCCGCCCATAACCTTCGGGGCGTGGAGGCGGCAGCGGCCTGAGGCTGAAAGCCCCTTGGTCGTACCGTGACCAATGGGTCACCTTGTCGACGCATGCGTCGATCTGATGCAGAATCCGGTGCCTGTCATTAGGGTCCCCATGGTCAGCGTCGCTTCCCCAACCCCTGTCACTCCCAAGCGCAGTTTTCGTGCGCAGATGCACCTCGCGCGCGAGGACGCGATCGTCACGGCGGTGAACCGCCTGCTGGCGGAAAAAGGCTTCGAGGCCATGACGCTGGACGAGGTGGCGGTCGAGGTGGGCATCGCCAAAGCCAGTCTGTACAAGCATTTCTCCAGCAAGGAAGACCTGGCGGCGGCGGCGATGGTGCGGGTGATGGGGCGTGCCCTTGCGTTCCTCGACACCCTGCGGGAGGCCCCCACCGGCGCGCGGCCGATCGACCAGCTCAAGGCCGTGGCGCGCTGGACCATGGAGGTGCAGCTGGCCGGCGAGATGCCGTCGCTGCCGAGTGAAAACTCCAGCCTGCGCGCCGCGCTGACCACCAACAAGGCCTATGTGGACGGGCTGATGGAGGTCAGCGAGCGCCTGGGGGGCTGGATCACGGCGGCGCAGGCCGACGGCAGCCTGAACCCGGCGCTGCCACCCATCGCTGTGCTCTACACCTTGTACGCGCGCGCCTGCGACCCGGTGCTGGGTTTTCTCAAGGGCAGCGAGCAGTACGACAACGAACAGATCATCGAGATGGTGCTGAGCACCTGCTTCGACGGGCTGCAGTCGCGCTGAGGGCGCCGGTCGAACGACCATGAAAAAGGGCCGCATCAGCGGCCCTTCGTGTGTGAGCAGGCGGGATCAGCGCACCAGCAGCACCGGCACGCCGCAGTGGGCCAGCACCTGCGTGGCGACCGAACCCATCACCAGGTTGCCCAGGGCGCTGTGGCCGTGCGAGCCCATCACCAGCAGGTCGAACTTGCCGGCGTCGGCCGCCTTGGAGATCTGTTCGCCGGGCGAGCCCACCTTGTGGATGGCCTTGGCCTCGATGCCATGGCGCTTGAGGAACTTGATGACCGCGCCGGTGACCTTGGAAGACTCTTCCTCGTAGTACTCGTTGGCGGCGGCGGCACCCACCGCAGCGCGCGCGCGGGGAGGCAGCGGGGCCTGCACGGTGATCAGCGAGAAGCTGTTGCCGGAGCCGAACATGTTGTCGTGCGTGGCCAGGTAAGCCAGCATCTTCTTGGTGTAGGCGCTGCCGTCGACAGCCAGAAGAATCTTCATCAGGGTCTCTCCTTTGGGTTGAATCAGTAGCGCAGTGTATGTCCTTGGCGCGGGCGCGCCTTGCGCTGGCTCAAAGAGCGGCGCCTGCGTGCGCCGGGACGGTGATCAGCTGGGCCGGCAGAAAGCCGTCCTGTTCGTTCTTGACGGCGTAGCCCAGCGGGTTGGCGACGATGCGGCAGCGACCGACCTGCACGTCCGTGGGGCAGTGCAGGTGCCCATGCAGCCAGAGGTCGGCCTGGGGCAGCCAGTCGTCCAGTCCGTTGCAGAAGCCCGCCGTGCCCGGGCTCAGGCCGTAGCGCGGATCGGCGCTGTGCAGGGTGGGCGCGAAGTGCGTGACGACCACCGTGGGGCCTTCGAACGCTTCGGCCAGGGCACCGCGCAGCCAGCGCTGGCAGTCCAGCGCGAGGGCGCGCATGGCCTCGGCGTCGAACAGCTGCCCGTCGCGCTGGCCCGCCATCTTGCTGAGGTAGTGGTTGGCGGCGCGGTAGGCCTTTTCCCGGTCGCCGAGCACGTCGTAGTCGCTCCACAAAGTGGTGCCGACGAAGCGCACGCCTTGCACCACGTGCGTTTCGCGCTCCAGCCAGATCAGGCCCAGGCGCTCGCAGGTCTCGCGCAGGCGGTCGTGGGCCTCGTCCACGTCGAGCGCGTCGTACTCGTGGTTGCCCGGCACGAACAGCACGGGCACAGGCCAGTCGGCAAAACGGCCCAGGCCCCAGTCGGGCTCGTTCATGGCGCTGCCGTCGCGCCGCAACTGGTACGAGCCGACATCGCCCGCCAGCACCAGCAGGTCGGCGCCCGGTGCGGGCGTCGGTACAAAGTCCGGGTTGGCTTCGAGGTGCAGGTCGCTGAGCAGCTGGAGTTTCATGCGCGCATTGTGGTCCAGGGCGCTCAGGCTTGGGTTCTGCGGGGGCGTTGGGCAGCGGACGCTGTGGCGCTGAGGTCGAAGTTGGCGGCGCGCGCCACCGCGTCCCGCAACCAGCGGTGCGCGCTGTTCTGCGTGGCCTGGCGGTGCCACAGGGAATCGACGTGCACGGCAGGCACCTGCAGCGGCAGGTCGCACAGGGCCAGTTCGTCCTCCATGCCCGTGGCGCCGACGAAGTGGCGCGGCAGCACCGTGAGCAGGTCGGTGGTGGCCACCACCCGGCCGGCGGTGAAGAACTGGTTGACGGTGATCACCACGTGGCGCTGGCGCGAAACCGCCGCGAGGGCCTCGTCCACGAACCCGAAGGGGCGGCCCGAGAAACTCACCAGCAGGTGGCGTGCCTCGCAGTAGCTGTCCAGGCTCAGGGGCTGGCCGGCCAGGGGATGGCCTCGGCGCATGACCACCACGTACTCGCCGTCGTACAGGCGCTGGTGGTGGAACTGCGGGTCGTTTTCCTGCAGGTGCATGGCGCCGAGTTCGGCCAGCACACCGGGAAAGTGCCCGATCGCCAGATCCACCGTGCCCGACTCCAGCAGGCCGCGCGGGTCGCGCGTGGTCAGCGGCAACACACGCAGGTTCACGCCAGGCGCCTCGGTTTCCAGCAGATCCATCAGGCCGGGAATGAGCTTGGCGGCGGTGGCGTCGGCCATGGCGAGCACGAAGGCGTTGCGCGCGCTGATCGGGTCGAACGCGCCCGGGGCAAGGGACTCCCGCAGCATGTGCAGGGCGTCGCGCACCGTCGGCCACAGCGCCAGCGCCACGGGCGTGGGTTCCACGCCGTAGCCCGAGCGGCGAACCAGCTCGTCGCCCAGCACCTCGCGCAGGCGCCGCAGCGCGTTGCTCACCGCCGGCTGCGTCATCGCCAGGTTGTGGGCCGCGCGGGTGAGGCTGCGCTCGGTCATCACCTCATCGAAGACCCGCAGGAGGTTCAGATCCAGGGTGCGGAAATTGAGGGCATTTATCACCCGAGTGAATATAAGACATCACAAAGATAAAGTGGCCAAATACTAGGGCAAACCCTAGTATTCGGGTGTCCAAAAGACATTCTTCTATTTCTGGAGTTCGCCATGAGCACATACGCATCCCTTCCCTCTGCCCCGCTGGGCCTGCGCCCGGCATCCACGCCCGCGCAAAAGGGTGTCGACGGCGTTCAGCGCCGCCAAGACAGTGCGCGTGGCCTCTCCGTCATGCTGCTGGCCGCCGTGGTGGCCGCCATGGTCGTGGTGGCCGATCGCCTGATCAGCACCTGGGCCGATGGCCAGCTGTTCCTGGCCTGGGTCTTCCTGTGGGTCGTGGTTTTCGCCGGCATGGCCCTGTTTGCCGACACCGCCCGTTCGCTGGCCCGCCGCGCTGTGGTCGGTCTGGACGGCTGGTCGCAAGCCCTGGCCGAAGCGCGCGCTGAAACCCGTCTGTGGGAAATGGCCCGCATGGACCACCGCCTGATGGACGAGCTGATGGCCGCCCGCACCCGCGCCGATGTGGAGACCGAGGTCGAAGCCCCGGTGCAGACGGCGTCCTTCGCCGAAGCCCTGGCGCCGCTGGGTCTGCCTGAAGCGACCAAGGCCGTCGAGCCGCAGATCGGTTACTGGGAACGCCTGGGCACCGCCCGCGCCCGCAACCGCCTGATGTACTACATCTGAGCGTTTCGCGCGCCCACAAAAAAGCCACCGGGTCCGGTGGCTTTTTTTTTGCCCTGGCGGGTAGGCCCGGGGCGCGCCGGTGGTCCGCAGATCGTGCGGACCACCGGTGTTGATCGAGTGCGGCCTGTATCAGGCCGCCAGGCGCTTCTCGATCTGCGCTTTGGTCTCCTCGAGTTCCCGGGGCAAGTGGTAGGCCAGCTGGGTGAACAACTCGGCGTGCAGCTCGAGTTCCTTGGCCCAGGCGGCGCGGTCAATGTGGGTCACGGTGCGGTACTGGTCGGCAGAGAAGTCCAGGCCGTCCCAGTGGATGTCGTCGAACAGCGGGCTCACACCGAAGGCGTGCTCGGTGCCGGCACCGGCCTGGCCTTCGAGGCGGTCGATCATCCACTTGAGCACGCGCATGTTCTCGCCGAAGCCAGGCCAGACGAACTTGCCGGCCTCGTCCTTGCGGAACCAGTTCACGCAGTAGATCGCGGGCAGCTTGGCGCCCTGGCTGGCCAGTTTGCCGCCCACGTCGAGCCAGTGCTGGAAGTAGTCGCTCATGTTGTAGCCGGTGAACGGCAGCATGGCGAACGGGTCGCGGCGCACCACGCCTTGCGCGCCGAAGGCGGCGGCCGTGGTTTCCGAGCCCATGGTGGCGGCCATGTAGACGCCTTCGGTCCAGTTGCGGGCCTCGGTCACCAGCGGCACGGTGGTCGAGCGGCGGCCGCCGAAGATGAAGGCGTCGATGGCCACGCCCTTGGGGTCGTCCCAGGCCGGGTCGAGTGCGGGGTTGTTGGTGGCGGCCACGGTGAAGCGCGCGTTCGGGTGAGCGGCCTTGGCGCCGGTTTCCTTGGCGATCTGGGGTGTCCAGTCCTTGCCTTGCCAGTCGATGGCGTGGGCCGGGGCTTCGCCCATGCCTTCCCACCACACGTCGCCGTCGTCGGTCAGGGCGACGTTGGTGAAGATCACGTCGCGGTTCAGGCTGGCCATGCAGTTGGGGTTGGTCGCCGTGTTGGTGCCGGGGGCGACGCCGAAGTAACCGGCCTCGGGGTTGATGGCGTACAGGCGGCCGTCCTTGCCGGGCTTGATCCAGGCGATGTCGTCGCCGATGGTCGTCACGCTCCAGCCTTCGAAGCCCTTGGGCGGGATCAGCATGGCGAAGTTGGTCTTGCCGCAGGCGCTGGGGAAGGCCGCAGCCACGTGGTACTTCTTGCCCTGGGGGTTGGTCACGCCCAGGATGAGCATGTGCTCGGCCAGCCAGCCTTGCTGGCGGCCCATGGTGGAGGCGATGCGCAGCGCGAAGCACTTCTTGCCCAGCAGGGCGTTGCCGCCGTAACCCGAGCCGTAGCTCCAGATCTCGCGCGTTTCGGGGTAGTGGACGATGTACTTGGTGGTCGGGTTGCAAGGCCAGGCGGTCTGGTCGGTCTCGCCTTCGGCCAGCGGTGCGCCCACGGTGTGCACGCAGGGCACGAAATCGCCGTCGGCGCCGAGCACGTCGAACACGGCCTTGCCCATGCGGGTCATGAGCTTCATGTTGACGGCCACGTAGGCGCTGTCGGAAAGCTCGATGCCGATGTGGGCGATCGGGCTGCCCAGCGGGCCCATGCTGAACGGCACCACGTACATGGTGCGGCCGCGCATGCAGCCGTCAAACAGGGGTTGCAGGGTGGCGCGCATCTCGGCGGGCGCCTTCCAGTTGTTGGTCGGGCCGGCGTCTTCCTGCTTTTGCGAGCAGATGAAGGTGCGGTCTTCCACGCGGGCGACGTCCGACGGGTCGGAGCAGGCGAGGAAGCTGTTGGGGCGCTTGACCGGGTCGAGCTTCTTGAGCGTGCCGGCGTCCACCAGCTGCTGGCACAGGCGGGCGTACTCCTCCTCGCTGCCGTCGCACCAGTAGATGCTGTCGGGCTTGCACAAGGCCGCCATGTCGGCGACCCAGGCGATCAGCCGGGCGTTCTTCACATAGGAGGGGGTGTTGAGGGCCAGGCCCTGCATCACGGGTGAGTTCATGGAGTCGCTCCAGAAGTTTGTAAACCGGCGTGCTTCAGAGACACCGACAGCCGCGGGCGTCATGCATATGACGGGGCGGCTGTCCAAGGGGTCCCTTCGGCGAAAAAGGGCGGTCGGCGCGTGGGGGCTGCGGTGCGGATGGCGGGGCAGCAGGGGGGAGATGAAACCCGGTGGGTGGATCCGGGCTTGATCAGCGTGTCGGCCAATGCCCCTGATTTTAAGAAAGCGCTCGCGCCGTTACGAGGCGGTTACATGCAAAACCCGCATAACGTGATGCATTAAACGGTTGGGCCGGGGATGGGCGGCGTGCCCAAAAGAAAGGCCGAAGGCCCCGGCGGGCGTTCGGCCTGGCGGAACCCGGGCGGGTTCAGGCCATGTAGATCGCGATGAAGGCCAGCAGGAACATCAGCACGCCACCGGCGATGGGCAGCACGACGGGCATGTAGGGAACGATGGATTCCACCATGTCCTGGGTCTGCTCGCTGGGGGTGTTGTGGTGGTGGCTCGACATGTGACGCTCCGTCAAAGGGTTCAAAGACTCCCGGGATTCTAAGGGAAGCGGCGAGGCGGCCTCAGAGCAGGGCGTAGGTCGTGCTGGCGCGGCACACGCTCTTGCCGTCGTTCGCACCGCCGATGTCGATCTCGCCGAACACCAGGTTCTTGCCGGCGCGCACCACGCGCGCGGTGATGCGCGCGTCCTGTCCGGACAGGGGCTTGAGGAAGCTGGTGTTGAGCTGCACCGTCGTCATGGGCCGCCGGGTGCCGAGCTGGGTGACGATGGCCAGCACCATGGCGGTGTCGGCGGCCGACATCATGGCCTGGCCGCACAGCATGCCGCCCACGCGAGAGAGCTGGTCGCTTTGCGGCAGGCGCAGGGTGACCTCGCCGTCGGCGAACGACTCGACCTGAAGGCCCATGGCCTGGATCCAGGGCGCGAACCAGTCGGCCAGCAGGCCTTGCAGCAGCTCGACGGTGACGGGGGTCTCGGGGTTCTGCGTCATGCGCTCAGTCCTCGCGGCGGAATTTGGAGAGCCAGTGGTCCATCAGCTTGCCGGCGGCTTCGCGCCCGCCCAGGCCGAAAGACAGGGCCACCGCCACCGCCACCGCGCCCAGCGTGAGGCCGAAGGCCAGGTTGACGATGTCGTCGGCGATGCCCATGGCGCGCAGGCCCATGGCGATCACCAGCGCCAGGATGGCGTAGCGCCCGATGCGCGCCAGGCCCTTGGTGCCCGGGCCGCTCGCGCGGTCGATGGCGTCGTAGGCCAGGTTGGCGAGCCAGAAGCCGATCACCAGGATGGCCGAGCCCAGCAGGATGTCGCCGCCGAAGCGGATGAAGCTGGCCACGATGTTGCTGACCTGCCCGAAACCGAGTTGCGCGGCCGCCTCCACGGTGGCGAACAGCATGGCGAAGAACAACACCACCCGGCCCACGGCGGTGGAGGCGCTGGTCTTCTCGAAGGCATGGGCCATGTTCACGCGCGCGGGCAGGGTGTCGAAGCCCAGCGTGGCCAGCAAGGTGGCCAGCAGCTTGCTGGCGAACGAGGCCACCAGCCAGGTGACGACCAGGATCAGCGCGGCGGCGATCAGATTAGGCACCGCTTGCAGCAAGGTGTTGAGCATGTCGGTGGCCGGGCGCGAGATGGCTTCGATCTTCAGCGCGTC
>Ga0247823_10003238_pt1 | contig 13224 bp, 13 predicted proteins | sample 13C_PalmiticAcid_2_FD_192426 | JGI IMG/M metagenome (GOLD analysis project Ga0247823, IMG submission 192426) | Soil microbial communities from agricultural site in Penn Yan, New York, United States - 13C_PalmiticAcid_Day30 | ecosystem: Environmental > Terrestrial > Soil > Agricultural land...
CGGCAGGCGATTTCGCCGCGATTGGCGATAAGCAGGGACTGGATCATGGATGGGGTTCCGGAAAGCCGTGACGGGTATGGAGCGCTTCAAGCAGCGGCTTGATGTCGTTCACGAACCCGCCATCGGAAAAGACAAGGGCAGGGAGGTTCTGGTTCGCTTCGCCCATCGCTTCGACGACGAGCGGGCGCGGGCGCGGCCAAGGCACGCGGATCACTTCCAGATGCGTCGTGCGCTCCGGAAACATTGCGAGCAAGCCTTCGACAAGGATGCAATCGCGGCAATAAAAGGTCGAGCCCGGAAAAGCGGGATCGTCGAACTCGCGATCGAGGATGAACAGGCGGTCTGGTGCGTCGCTCATCGCCGTTACATCCTAAACACGCCGAAGCCGCGGTCTTCGACCGGGGCGTTCAGCGTTGCGGAGAAGGCGAGCCCCAGCACGTCGCGCGTCTGCGCGGGGTCGATGATGCCATCGTCCCACAGGCGCGCGGTGGCGTGATAGGGGTTGCCTTCATCCTCATATTTCTGGCGGATCGGCGCCTTGAAGGCTTCAGCTTCGTCGGGCGTCCATTTGTCGGCGTCGCGGTGGACCGTCGCCAGCACGCTCGCAGCCTGCTCGCCGCCCATCACGCTGATCCGGCTGTTCGGCCAGCTGAACAGGAAGCGCGGGCTATAGGCGCGGCCGCACATGCCGTAATTGCCCGCGCCGAAGCTGCCGCCGATCAGCACGGTGATCTTCGGCACCGTCGCGGTCGCGACCGCCGTCACCAGCTTCGCGCCATGCTTGGCGATGCCCTCGGCTTCATATTTGCCGCCGACCATGAAGCCGCTGATATTCTGGAGGAAGAGCAGGGGGATGCGGCGCTGCTGCGCCAGTTCGATGAAATGCGCGCCCTTGACCGCGCTTTCGCTGAACAGCACGCCGTTGTTCGCGAGGATCGCGACCGGAATACCCCAGATATGCGCGAAACCGCAGACGAGCGTGCTGCCATAGTTCGCCTTGAACTCGTGGAACTCGCTGCCGTCGACGATGCGTGCAATCACTTCATGGACGTCGTAAGGTGCGCGGACATCGTCGGGGACGACGCCGTACAGCTCTTCACCGTGATATTTTGGTGGACGCGGATCCTTCAGGACGACGTCGAAGCCTTTGTTCTCGCCCAAATGGCTGACGATGTCGCGGACGATCGTCAGCGCATGTTCGTCATTCTCGGCCAGATGGTCGACGACGCCCGACTTTTTGGCGTGCAGGTCGCCGCCGCCCAGATCCTCGGCGCTGATTTCCTCGCCCGTCGCGGCCTTCACCAGCGGCGGGCCAGCGAGGAAGATCGTGCCCTGATTGCGCACGATCACGGTCTCGTCGCTCATCGCGGGTACATAGGCACCGCCCGCGGTGCAGCTTCCCATCACGCACGCGATCTGCGGAATGCGCTTCGCCGACATATTCGCCTGATTGAAGAAGATCCGCCCGAAATGGTCGCGGTCGGGAAAGACCTGATCCTGATGCGGCAGGTTCGCGCCGCCGCTGTCGACGAGGTAGATGCACGGCAGGCGGTTCGCCTCGGCAATCTCCTGCGCGCGAAGATGCTTCTTCACCGTCATCGGATAGTAAGTGCCGCCCTTCACCGTCGCGTCGTTGCACACGATCATGCACTGGCGCCCTGACACCTGTCCGATGCCGCAGATCAGCCCGGCGCCCGGTACTTCGCCGTCGTACAGGTCGTTCGCGGCGAGCTGGCCGATTTCGAGGAAGGGAGCGCCCGGATCGAGCAGCCGCTCGACGCGCTCGCGCGGCAGCAATTTGCCGCGGCTCGTGTGCCGCTCGCGTGACTTTTCGTTGCCGCCGAGCGCGGCTTCGGCGACCGCCGTCCGCAGCGCGTCGGTCAGCGCGCGATTATGCGCGCTTCGGGTGCGATATTCGTCGCTGTCCGCGTTGATATTCGAGCCTAGAACCGGTGCGCTCACTGTGTCATCTCTCCTGGAAATCCGTTCGGAACTAACCCGTCGCTCGTCGATTGAAAAGCGCAGCAGGCCGAAAATGGTTGGCAATGAAACCGGATTTTCCCACGCGTCGGCCGCCTGCCTATCCGCGACAAAACAAGGTCATTCCTATGAAAAAAGCTGTCTTCGCCGTTCTTCTGTCTTCCGCCGCGATTCTTGCGGGCCCCGTCGCGTGTAGCAGCGGGAAGGACAGCTCCGCAGCCTACACCGTCGGCACCGACATCGGGATCAGCAAGGCCGCGATGGACACCGCCGCGAAGCCCGGCGACGATTTCTATGCCTATGCGAACGGCAATTGGGACAAGGCGAATGAAATCCCTGCCGACCGCTCGTCGATCGGCGCCTTTTATGTCGCGCAGCTCGAAACCGAAAAGCGCAACCGCGAACTGGTCGATGCGATCGTCAAGGGCGACGCCGCCGCCAACACGAACGAAGGCCGCATCGCCGCCTTCTACAAGGCTTTCACCAATGTGAAGGCGATCGACGCCGCGGGGATGAAGCCCGTCGCTGCCGACCTCGCGCGCTTCGCCGCGATCAGCGACAGGGCGGACCTGTCGAAGGTGCTCGGCGAGCAGCTTCGCGCCGATGTTGACCCGCTCAACGCCACCAACTTCCAGACCGAGAATCTGTTCGGCGTCTTCGTGACGCAGGGCCTCGCAACCCCGGGCGAGGTGATCCCCTATCTGCTGCAAGGCGGCCTCGGCATGCCCGAGCGCGAATATTATCTGTCGGCCGATCCCAAGATGGCGACGATCCGCGCCGCCTACCAAGCCTATATCGCTAAGCTCTTGACCGCCGCCGGCCAGAGCGACGCCGCCGCGAAGGCGAAGCGCATCTACGACCTCGAGGTCAAGATCGCGAAGGCGCATGCGACGCGCGAACAGAGCGAGGATTTCACCAAGTCCGCCGACGTCTGGGCCAAGGGCGATTTCGCCAAGAAGGCGCCCGGCATCGACTGGCCCGCGTTCATGGCGGCTGCGAAGCTCGACGGCGCGGCGAAGTTCGGCGCCTATCACGCGAACGCGATCACCGGCCTGTCGGCGCTCGTCGCGTCCGAACCGCTCGACACGTGGAAGGACTGGCTCGCCTTTCACCAGATCAATAGCCACGCCGACGTGCTGCCGAGCGCAATCGACAGCGCACACTTCACCTTCTACGGCACGACGATGGCGGGCACGCCGCAGCAGCGCGGCCGCGAAAAGCGCGCGCTCGATGCGCTCGACATCTATCTCGGCGACGCGGTGGGCAAGGCCTATGCCGACAAATATTTCCCCGCCTCGGCCAAGGCTGAAGTCGGCGACATGGTGAAGAACATCAAGACCGCCTTTGCCAAGCGCGTCGACACGATCGACTGGATGGCGCCCGAAACGAAGAAGGAAGCGATCAAGAAGGTCGAAACCATTGCCGTGGGCGTCGGCTATCCCGACACTTGGCGCGACTATGGCAGCTACACCGTCGGCGCCGATGCGTATGCGAACGAGGTTGCCGGGCAGAAAGCCGAATATGCACACCAGCTCGCCAAGATCGGCAAGCCGATGGATAAGGGCGAATGGTGGATGGTCCCGCAGACCGTCAACGCGGTGAACCTGCCGGTGCAGAATGCACTGAACTTCCCCGCCGCGATCCTCCAGCCGCCCTTCTTCAACGCCAAGGCCGACCCCGCGTTCAACTATGGCGCGATCGGCGCCGTGATCGGCCACGAGATCAGCCACAGCTTCGACAACAATGGCGCTGCGTTCGATTCTACCGGCGCGCTGCGCAACTGGTGGACCCCGGCGGATCTGGCGAAGTTCAACGCGGCCGGCGCGGCGCTTGCCGCGCAGTTCGACACCTACAGGCCGTTCCCTGACCTCGCGGTCAACGGCAAGCTGACACTGGGCGAGAATATCGCCGACGTCGCGGGCCTTCAAGCCGCCTATGACGCGTACCGCGCCTCGCTCGGCGGCAAGGAAGCGCCGGTGATCGACGGCTTCACCGGCGACCAGCGCTTCTTCATCGCCTACACGCAGACGTGGGCGACCAAGATGCGTGCCGAGGCGCTGCGCGCGCGTATCGCGACCGACGGTCATGCGCCGGGCATGTACCGCGCGCTGACGGTGCGCAATCTGGATGCTTGGTACAAGGCGTTCAACGTTCAGCCGACCGACAAGCTGTACCTTGCGCCCGACAAGCGCGTCCGCGTCTGGGGCTGATGTGACGGGAGGGCGGGGCATTATTCTGCCTCGCCCTCGCTCGATGATGCGCCGGGCTTTTCCTTCAGGATCAGGTAGCGATAGACGCCGATCGCATTGATGATCAGCAGCGCGATATTCTGCCACCCGATGCCTTCGCTGTCGGGCTGCAGAAACCCCCAGGCGACGAGCGCGACGCTGCTCGTCACGAAGACGACGAACGCCCAGCCGGTCCAGCGGCGCCCGAGGTTGAGCGACACGACCAGTGCCGCGAGCGTCGCCGCGCCGGCACCATAATATTGCAAGGCGGTGAGAAGCGTATCGTTCACTCGCCGGTCGCCCCGAACACGAACTCCAGTTTCAGCCCGTCAGGGTCGGTAAAGAAGACCGCATAATAGGTCGGTCCATAGCGCGGGTAATCTGCGGGCGGATCGAGCACCTCCGCACCGATGCTGCGCAGCAAATCGTGAAGTGCGTCGACATCGTCGCGGCTCTCGGCGGTCCATGCGAGATGGTGGAGTCCCGGCGAATACCGGTCATGCGTACGCGCTGCGCCGTCGCCGCGCGCTTCGAGAATGCCAATCGAATGGAAGGGCTCGCCCTCGCGGTCCCAATCGCTGCCATGGTCGTAATCGGCCGAGCGGCGATAGCCGAGGAAGCCGAGCACCGCGTCGTAGAAGGTGCGTGAACGCGCCTTGTCGGTGACAGTCAGATCGATATGATGGACGAACCCGCGCATGGTCATCCCAATGCGCCGATCAGCGCGAAGATGCCCGCGCCGCTCAACGCCGGCCAGGCGATATGGCGGCCCCGCGTATAGACGGCGTTGCAGAGACCCGTCGCAAGCCACGCCGCGCCAATGACCATCAGCAGGCTTTTCGATGTTCCCGGCCATGCCACAGCCGCGGCCGAGATCAGCATCAGCACCGATGTCGCATGCCAGGCAAAACGAATGATCCGCCGTGACAGCGGATCGGCGAGCGGCCCCGCGTCGCCGCGGAGCAGCGGCACGATCAGGCGTCGATAACCCGGAACCGAATGAACCCCGGCCGTCGTCACCATGAAGGCGGCCGACAGCCAGAGCCAGATCACGCGCCGGCGCCGATCAGTTCGCGGCCGATCAGCATGCGGCGGATCTCGTTCGTGCCAGCGCCGATGTCGAGCAGCTTGGCATCGCGCCAGTAGCGCTCGACCGGCCAGTCCTTGGTGTAGCCCGCGCCGCCGAGTGCCTGGATGGCTTCGCCCGCGACCTTTACGGCATTCTCGCTCGCGAGCAGGATCGCGCCTGCGGCATCGAAGCGCGTCGTCTGCCCCGCATCGCACGCCTTCGCGACATTATAGACGTAAGAGCGCGCCGACTGGAGCATCACATACATGTCGGCGATCTTCGCCTGCATCAGCTGGAACGATCCGATCGGCTTGCCGAACTGCTTGCGCTCGCGGACATAAGGAATGACCGTGTCGAGGCATGCCTGCATGATGCCGAGCTGGAGTCCCGCGAGCACGACGCGCTCATAGTCGAGCCCCGACATCAGCACGCCGACGCCGCCATTTTCGGGGCCCATGACCTGTTCTTCGGATACTTCGCAGTCGGTGAACACCAGTTCGGCGGTCGGCGAGCCGCGCATGCCGACCTTGTCGATTTTTTGCCCGATGCTGAAACCCGGCATGTCCTTTTCGATCAGGAACGCCGTGATCCCGCGCGATCCCGCTTCGGGGCTCGTCTTCGCATAGACGACGAGCGTGTCGGCGTGGGTCGCGTTGGTGATCCAGAATTTGGTGCCGTTGAGGACATAGCCACTGCCCTTGCGCTCGGCTTTCAGCTTCATCGAGACGACATCGCTGCCCGCACCGGCTTCGGACATCGCGAGGCTGCCGACATGTTCGCCGCTGATCAGCTTTGGCAGATACTTCGCCTTCTGTTCGGCATTGCCCCAGCGGCGGATCTGATTGACGCAAAGATTCGAGTGCGCGCCGTAGGAGAGGCCGATCGCGCCCGATGCGCGCGATACTTCTTCGACCGCGATCACATGCTCGAGATAGCCGAGGCCAAGCCCGCCGAACTCTTCCTCGACCGTGATGCCGTGCAGCCCGAGGTCACCCATCTGCGTCCACAATTCGTCGCGCGGGAACCAGTCTTCGGCGTCGGCCCTGGCGGCGAGGGGTGCGATCTGTTCGTCGGCGAAGCGGGCGGTGGTGTCGCGGATCATGTCGGCGGTTTCGCCGAGCGCGAAATCGAAATCGGGGGTGGCGCGCATGGATTACCTATCGATCTGGGGGCAGGACAGGCCCGCGATAGTGCATCAAAATATCAGCATAGGGAAATTGAAACGATCACCGATTTGGCATAAGTAAAATCTATGATTAAGCGCACCCATATCCGCCAGTTCCTCGCCGTCGTCGACGCGGGCAGCTTTACGCAGGCGGCGCTGCGCATTCGCGTGACCCAGCCCGCGCTGTCGACCGGCATCGCCGAACTCGAAAAGCTGGTCGGCACCCCGCTGTTCATCCGTAACCGCCGCCAGATCCGGCTGACCGAGGCGGGCGGACGCTTCTTGCCGATCGCGCGCGATCTCGAACGTGGCTTTCGCGCCGCCGACAGCTTCGACCGCGAGAGCGACCGGCAAGCGAGCGAACTCAAACTCGGCGTGATCCGCTCGGCGCCGGCCGAACTGTTGCAGGCGATCGCCGCCGCGCTGCGCCCGGGCTTTGCAATCGAACTCATCGAAAACAGTGACTCCGAGCTGCGCGCCGCGCTTGGCAGTGGCCGCATCCACATGGCGCTTGTGCCGTTGCGGCCGGGTGAGCGCGGCGATCATGTTCTTCCGCTCTATGAAGAACCGCTCGCGATGTTCATCGCGTCGGATCACCCGCTCGCCGGACGCATCGAGGTTGGTCCCGAAGAGCTGGCGGCCGAAACGATGATCGCGCGCCGCTCATGCGAATTTCTCGATGCCACGAGCCGTTTCTTCACGCGCCACGGCGTCCGCCCGCGTTTTGCCCTGCGCAGCGAAAGCGACGAGCGTTGCCTGCGCATGGTCGCGGCGGGGATCGGGATCACCACGGCACCGGTGTCGCTTGCGATTGACGGCATCGTGCCGCTCAAGGTGGCGGGTTATGACTTCCGCCGCGAGCTCGGCCTGATCGCCGATCCCGCATGGCGCGCGCTTCCCGAAATCGAACCGCGGCTGGCGCATGTGCTCGAAACGATCGGCGCGATCGCGGCTGAATGGCGCCAGACGAAGGTCGACATCGCCGCATGACCGGAGCCCTCACAAGTCTGGCTTGTCCCCTCAAAAGGCCATACAGTTTGCGCGCCGCCTTGAGCGACGGCAAGGGCGGGGCATGACCGATACGCTGACCCATCTCGACCGGCTCGAGGCCGAGAGCATTCATATCATGCGCGAAGTGATGGCCGACGCAGCCAAGCCCGTGATGCTCTACAGTGTGGGCAAGGACAGCGCGGTGATGCTGCATCTTGCGCGCAAGGCTTTCTACCCTTCGCCGCCGCCGTTCCCGCTGCTCCACGTCGACACGACATGGAAATTTCAGGCAATGTACGAGCTGCGCGACCGCATGGCGCGTGAAAGCGGCATGGAACTCATCGTCTATCAGAACCCCGAAGCCAAAGAGCGCGGGATCAATCCCTTCGACCATGGCCCGCTCCACACCGACATGTGGAAGACCGAGGGGCTGAAACAGGCGCTCGACCTTCACGGCTTCGACGTCGCCTTTGGCGGCGCGCGCCGCGACGAGGAGAAGAGCCGCGCCAAAGAGCGCATCTTCTCGTTCCGCACCGCGAGCCATGGTTGGGATCCGAAGAAGCAGCGTCCAGAGCTCTGGAACCTCTACAACGCGCGCAAGGCGAAGGGCGAGAGCATCCGCGTCTTCCCGATCTCGAACTGGACCGAGCTCGACATCTGGCAATATATCGCGCGCGAGAATATCCCGATCGTGCCGCTCTATTTCGCCGCTCCGCGCCCGACCGTGGAGCGTGACGGCCTGCTGCTGATGGTCGACGACGACCGCTTCCCGCTGCTGCCCGGCGAGACACCGGTCGAACGTTCGGTGCGCTTCCGGACGCTCGGCTGCTATCCGCTGACCGGCGCGGTCGAGAGCGAAGCGAAAACGCTCTCTGATGTCATTCAGGAAATGCTGCTGACCACGACCAGCGAGCGTCAAGGCCGGATCATCGACAAGGATGGCGGGGACGCGTCGATGGAGAAGAAGAAGCAGGAGGGGTATTTCTGATGCCAAACACCCCCGACACCCCTGTTTACGTCACCGATGCACTGATCGCCGAAGACATCGACGCCTATCTGGCAGGGCACGAGAAGAAATCGCTGCTCCGCTTCATCACCTGTGGTTCAGTCGACGACGGCAAGTCGACGCTGATCGGGCGCCTGCTCTACGACAGCAAAATGATCTTCGAGGACCAGCTCGCCGCGCTCGAAGCCGACAGCAAACGCGTCGGGACGCAGGGGCAGGAGATCGACTTTGCCTTGCTCGTCGACGGCCTTGCTGCCGAGCGCGAGCAGGGGATCACGATCGACGTCGCCTACCGCTTTTTCACCACCGAGAAGCGCAAGTTCATCGTCGCCGATACGCCGGGGCACGAGCAGTATACGCGCAACATGGTCACCGGCGCCTCGACCGCCGACCTCGCGGTCATCCTGATCGATGCGCGCAAGGGCGTGCTCACCCAGACGCGCCGCCACAGCTTTCTCGCGCATCTGATCGGCATCAAGCATATCGTGCTCGCGGTGAACAAGATGGACCTTGTCGGCTACGACAAGACCGTCTTCGACCGCATCACGCTCGCATACCGCGCCTTCGCGAGCGAGATCGGCATCACCAACTTTACTGCGATCCCGATCTCGGGCTTCAAAGGTGACAATATCACCGCGCTCTCGGACAACACGCCGTGGTTCAAGGGGCCGGCGCTGATCGAACATCTCGATAATGTCGAGATCGGCGCTGCCGCCGACGAGGCGAAACCGTTCCGGCTGCCGGTGCAGTGGGTCAACCGCCCGAACCTCGATTTCCGCGGCTTCTCGGGCCAGCTGGCGAGCGGCAAAGTGAAGCCGGGCGACGCGGTGCGTATTCTGCCGAGCGGCAAGACGACCACCGTCGACCGCATCGTGACGCTCGATGGTGATCTCGATGAGGCGGTCGCGGGTCAGTCGGTCACGCTGACGCTCGCCGACGAGGTCGACTGTTCGCGCGGCGACGTCATTGCCGCCGCCGATGCACCGCCCGAGGCCGCCGACCAGTTCGAGGCGACACTCGTATGGATGGCCGATGAGGCGATGATTCCGGGCCGCGCCTATTGGCTGAAGCTCGCGACGCAGAGCGTCTCGGCGACGATCCAGCCGCCGAAGTACGAGATCAACGTCAACACGCTCGATCATCTGGCGGCGAAGACGCTCGAACTCAATGGCATCGGCGTCGTCGAACTGTCGACCGACAAGCCGATCACCTTCGAAGCCTATGGCGACAACCGCACGCTCGGTGGCTTCATCCTGATCGACAAGCTGACCAATGCGACCGTGGCCGCGGGGATGCTGCACTTCAGCCTGCGCAGGGCGCAGAATGTCCATTGGCAGGCAACCGATATCGACCGCGACATGCGCGCGAACCTCAAGAACCAGCACCCCGCGCTCTTGTGGTTTACCGGCCTCTCGGGGTCGGGCAAATCGACGATCGCAAACCTTGTCGAAAAGAAGCTGCACCGGATGAACCGCCACAGCTTCCTGCTCGACGGCGACAATGTCCGGCATGGGCTCAACCGCGATCTCGGCTTTACCGAGGCCGACCGCATCGAGAATATCCGCCGCGTCGGCGAGGTTGCGAAGCTGATGAGCGATGCGGGCCTGATCGTCATTACCGCCTTCATCTCGCCCTTCCGCGCCGAACGCGAAATGGTGCGCAGCATGCTGCCCGAGGGCGAGTTTATTGAGGTCTTTATCGACACGCCACTCGCCGAGGCGGAGAAGCGCGACGTGAAGGGCCTCTACAAAAAGGCGCGCGCGGGCCAGCTCAAGAACTTCACGGGCATCGACAGCCCCTATGAGGCGCCCGAGCAACCCGAGATTCGTATCGACACGACCGCGATGACGCCCGAAGAAGCGGCGGACCTGATCATCGACCGTTTGCTGGGATAGATATGACTGCGGGGGAAAGTGACGAACAGCTCGCTGAACGGCTCGCCGCAGCCGCGGGCCTGATGCTGCTTGATCTTCAGATGTCGGGCAAATTTGTCGGCAAGTCGCTCGGTCAGGCGGGCGACGCGCGGGCGAACGCGATGCTGATGCACGAACTCCGCATTGCACGCCCCGACGATGCCATCCTGTCCGAAGAGGAAAAGGACAATATCGTTCGCTGCGACAACAAGCGCGCGTGGATTGTCGATCCCCTCGACGGTACGCGCGAATATAGCGAAGGCCGCAGCGACTGGGCGGTGCATGTCGCGCTCGCGATACAGGGCGTGCCGACGGTCGGCGCGGTGGCGCTGCCGGGGCTGGGTCTGACGCTGACCTCGGGATCACCGAAGCCGCTCGCGCCCGCCAACGTTCCGCTCAAAATGTTGGTGAGCCGCACGCGGCCCGCCGCCGAAGCGGTCCATGTCGCGGAAAGGATGGGCGCCGAACTGCTCGCCATGGGGTCGGCAGGGGCCAAGGCGATGGCAGTCGTGCGCGGCGAGGCCGACATCTATCTTCATACCGGCGGGCAGTATGAATGGGACAATTGCGCCCCGGCGGCGGTCGCGATTGCCGCAGGCCTTCACGTCAGTCGTGTCGACGGATCGCCGCTCGTCTATAATTGTGCCGACCCCTATCTCCCCGATCTGCTGATCTGCCGGATGGAGCTGGCCGAAGAGGTACTACGCCTCGCCGCACAATATTCGCCAGCGGAGTAAGGACCGCCCCATTCGGAGTGGCTCGCACATTTCCTTCTTGGCTGGCCGTTCACCAGAGGCCATGAGGAAGCATGATCGACCTTTCATCGTGGCTTCTGCCGCTTTCCATCGCACTTGCGCCTGCGGCAGCCGATCCTGATCGCTTCACCGATGGTGGCGTGACATATATTCTTTATGCCGACACCTACCGTCAGGTGGATGACGAGATACGGCAAATCGGCTTTTCACTCGAAATGACCGAGGCCGAAGGTGCGCCGGGCAATGCCGTCGCCATGAAGGGCGTCGTTCAGGTAAATTGCGGCACGCGCAGTGCGCGCATGGTCGGCCCGCAGCTGTTCGACGACAAGAATCAGCCCGTCGTCACCGATGTATCAGACCCGGACCATAGCTCGCCTTGGGAAGAATTGGGAACGATCGCTTCGGACCAGCATCTTTATCGCAGGGTCTGCGAGCGGGCAAAATCGGCTCCATAGCGCCGGGGGGGCGTCGACCGCGATCGGTAACCGGACTGAAATAGCGCCGTCGCCGGACCGAACGCCGGTTGCCAGCCGGTCCGACACGCCCTAATCCGTTTCATCAAGAAACCGAACACGGGAGAAGCGCGATGACCGACCTGCCTGAAACCAACCTCACCATGCTGACGCTCGTGAAGCCCGAAGGGCAGCTCGAAGTGTCGCTCGAGCGGCGCCCGATGCCGGTGCCGAAGCCGCATGAAGTGTTGGTGAAGGTGCTCGCCGCGCCGATCAACCCGTCGGACCTCGGCCTGCTCTTCGGCGGCGCCGACATGTCGACCGCGCGCGCATCGACCCGGGATGGTTTGCCGGTCATCACCGCCGATGTCCCGCCGGCCGGGATGCGCGCGATGGGCGGCCGTATTGGCGATGCGCTTGCGATCGGCAACGAAGGCTGCGGTACCGTCGTTGCCGCGGGGGACACTCCCGAAGCGCAGGCATTACTTGGCAAGACAGTCGCGCTGCTCGGGGGCGAGATGTATGCCGAGTATCGCTGCCTGCCGGTGCAGATGGTGATGTCGCTGCCCGACGGCACCGTTCCCGCCGACGGCGCCTCCTGCTTCGTCAACCCGCTGACCAGCCTCGCATTCACCGAGACAATGCGGATGGAGAATCACAGCGCGATCGTTCACACTGCGGCCGCGTCGAACCTCGGCCAGATGCTCGTCAAGATTTGCGCCAAGGACGGCATCCCGCTCGTCAACATCGTGCGCAGCGACGCGCAGGTCGAAATCCTGAAAGGCATCGGCGCCAAATATATCGTCAACAGCAGCGCCGACGATTTCATGGAGCGACTGGTCGATGCGATCGTCGAAACCGGTGCGACGCTGGGCTTTGATGCGACGGGTGGCGGTAAACTCGCCGGGCAGATGCTGACGGCGATGGAAGCCGCGGCGGTGAAACGCATGACAACCTACAGCCGCTATGGCTCGGACACGTTCAAACAGGTCTATATCTATGGCGCGCTCGACCTGTCGCCGACGACCTTTTCGGCGCGCAGCTTCGGCCTGACCTGGTCGTTGTCGGGCTTCCTGCTGACGCCCTTCATGGCGAAGGCGGGCATGGAAACGGTCGGTCGGATGCGCAAGCGTGTCGTCGACGAACTGACGACGACTTTCAAGAGTCACTACAGCCACGAAGTGTCGCTGACCGAAGCGTTGAACGTCGATACGGCGCAGGCGTACAACGCTAAGCGCACAGGCGAGAAATATCTGATCAAGCCGCACGGCTGATCGAGAAAGCCTGTCCTACATTACAGGGTTGTGTTCCATCCTGACGGATGGAGCCCAGCCGATCTTATCCTAGTTCTTCAGCTTGGTCCCCGGCTGACGGCCGGAATCCGCAATGGAGACTGTGCTTAAAGCCACAAAAGACACAATTTCGGTACGCTCATGCGGGGCTTTTGTGGCTTTATCGGAATTCTAAATGCGATTCACGAATGAAGTTAGGCGGAATTCCGCTATTTCTTGAATCACCGCTTCATGCACTGGCGCGCATCGTCGCGCTTATATTCGCTGCAATTCCACAGCGCCTTTTCGAACCCGGCCTTGTCGTCGCGGAGGTAGGAGAAGGTCATCGCGGCGCGCTGGGTGTCGCTCATCGCATCGCTGTCGGGTTTGAGCAC
>Ga0247823_10003239_pt1 | contig 13223 bp, 15 predicted proteins | sample 13C_PalmiticAcid_2_FD_192426 | JGI IMG/M metagenome (GOLD analysis project Ga0247823, IMG submission 192426) | Soil microbial communities from agricultural site in Penn Yan, New York, United States - 13C_PalmiticAcid_Day30 | ecosystem: Environmental > Terrestrial > Soil > Agricultural land...
CTTTCTCGGGCGAGAGATCGAAAAGGTGCGGGTCGTATGGACAAACATCTTGAAAGGATGCGCGCGCTGCGCGCCGTGCGGGCTGCGCTTTATGAGCAGCTTGCGATCCTCGATCAGCTTGGCGAAATGCTCGCTGCCATCGAGTTGAATTCCACCATCGAACTTCTCAATGCCCAGCTTGGCGAACAAACGAGCGATGAGGAGATACGGCGCCTCCAGCGAAATTATCTTTCGGATTGACACCGCTGTCGTTATTTTGGCGCCGTAGCTCAGGCGCCGATTCTATCGAAATAGAGGTCGAGCTTGACCCGGATTTCGTCGCTGAGATCGATGTAGACGCGCCGACCGTCGTGATCGTCGCGCGTGCGAACGAACCAGCCGCAAACAGTGAGCGTCTTGATCCAACGTAGCGCCGTCGTCGATGGGACGGCGGCGGCTATGCAGAGGCTCGAAACCGACACCTGCTGCCCTTCATAGTGCGCCGCATAAAGATCGAGCATCATGTCCCACACCGGATCGGCAAAAAATTCGAGAGGAAAGAAGTCGCCGCGCATTCTGCGTTGCCGGATATATTCACGAACGTATCGCGCCTGGTCATCGGTGGTCAGGACCCTTTGATTTTCGGTACCCGATTTCTCGATGAAAGTCGGAACGCCGGTCGGGAGCGCGGAATAGCCGATAAGGCCTGTGGTGTCGTCCGTGCGAAAACTTTGCAGCACAGGACCAAGTGCGCCGAGCGCGCGTCGCAGAAACGCAACTTGGCGTTCGAGTTCATCGATACGTGCTGGGCCCGTGCCTACAGCACGACAGTTGACTGCTGCATCCGAATTTGCTTCCGTCGGTTGAACCATAGATTCCCCCTTCCCTTGAAGCTAACGGCCGTTTGCTGTCGCGGTTAACCCAGACCGGAAGAAGTTGCGTCCAAAATGGACCAAAATTGTCTGCGGCCAAGCGCCCGCGCGGCGTTTCCTTCTAGGCCATACTAGCAGTATTGATGAATAAAGTCGTTAAAAAGCGTTGCATGAACGGCAAATATCGTTGTCAGTTTGGCTCCATCTGGTGCCGCGACCTACATCGATTCCCGTTAGGCCGAATCCTTTTTCAAGCCGCCGCGCGTTCCGTTCGCGATCGCCGGCTCGAGCGATATCCCTTTCGAGCAAGGTGCGATCAGAAGTCGACATCGATGCGGATCGTATCGCTGTAGCTGCCGGGCGGCGGGTTGGGCTGCCCCAGCGCAATTTCCGCGCGGTAAGTGAATCCTTGCGTCGTCACTGAATCGTAGATGCCGGCATTGCTGTCGGCTCCCGCGCTGTCCCGCCGCGCGCTTCCGACAGCGCCCCAGCGATCGGGCGAGGTTGTGGACTGATAGATTTCATAGGCAAGATGGTCGCCGCCGTTTGCCATGCGCCGCGTACCGCCATTCGGATGATCGCCGTCGTCGAGCCCCACTGTGTAGGCGGAGCCCGCGCTGCAGCGGATCAAGATGGTGCGGGTGACCGGATTGAAGCTACCGGCGAGCGGTGCCGATCCGAAATCGAGGTCGGGTGCGGTGATGATGCAGTCATTCTCGACGACGAGCTCTACATCGACGCGCACTGCGGTTCCCGTTCCCCAGTCGATGGGGGTGATCAGGGGTACGGGGCGCACGAAGCCTGGACTGGACGAAAAGCTGAGGCATAGGGCGACGCCCAGTGAGCATACTGAATAATACCATCTAAGATCGAGATGACCATTGTATGTGCCAGCGCGAAGTCCCGGCGTCGGCGAGGTCCGGACATAGATAGGAATGCTGTTGCTCGCCCCCGAGAAGAGGCTGATCAGGCTCAGCGAGGACAGATTCTGGAAATTGCCGACCGTCAGCGGCGTCCCGTTCGGTGTGAGCGAAGCGATATAGCCGATCTGGCTTCCTCCGGGCCCCGTGAGCGTGAAGGTCGAGGCATCGACGCTTAGGCCTACATAATGGGTTGTGAGCGCGGCCAGCAATATGTCGCACTGCAGGCCCGCCGACCCGCTGCTCTGCTGGACATCGGTCGCGACTGTATAGCTGCTGTGGTTACCGAGACTGGTGTTCGTCGTTGATGTCGTACAGGCGAAGGCCTGCTCCGGCACCGCCAAGGCGAGCGCGGCGCCGGCGAATGCGACGAGCGGCCAAGGCTTTCCTAGCGGCATATCATGTCTCCCAAGTCGGCGATGTTCGCAGTTTCGCTCGCGGCGTATTCCGGAAGGCCGGATGGCGCGGTGCGGCAGCTGGTTCCGTCCGGTAGCACCGCGGCGATCGCGTCCGCACCGGCATTTTCGATTATGCCGAGATTCTCGATGAAGAGCAGGCCGTCCCAGCCCACGATCGCCTCGGTCCCGCCGACGCGCGCGCGTGTCCCCGCCGCAATGACGACGCCATTCCCGTCCTTCAGAACTGCGCGGGCGGACTGTATTCGTTCAACGGGAAAGCGCACGACATGGCCGCTACCGGCGGCGACCGCCGCGCGCTGCTCGACGACCGGCACGTGCACATCAGCGGCGAGCGACAGGGGGTCGATCGTATATTTAGCGGCATAATAGGCATTCGCCCAAGGGATCAGAAGCTGACCATTGCCATTGGTCGTGCCGACGAGTTGGTTCTCATAGCGAACAGGTATGCCAGGCTCGCCGTTCGTGTTCACCACCACAAAGGCGTCGGCGACCCGGTTGGCGGCAAACAGCGAGTTGTCCATGAAGATGAGCGATCCGCTCGCCCCGAACCAGCCCGTGACATCATCCGAGCCATAGGCGCCCGCGCTGAGCTGCACTGGGTCGGTCCGCCATGTCATGTCGCCGCGCAGGAAAAGATCGTTGCCTGCGCCGCCCGCCGCACTTGCACTCCAGCCAAGGCCGCCGGCGACGGGTACCGCGCGACTGTAGTCGGCACGCCAGCCGGGCGGTGTTCCCGGCCCATCGGTCAGGCTCATTGCCATCGTGCCAGCGCGGCCGCCGAGCGGCATGGTCAGCGTGAACGCACCCGACCATTCGCGCTGTTCGAATTCGCGGCTCGCGGTGGCATGAATTCGGCTGCCCTCCCAGAGCGGCATCGACCAGCTCGCGTTCGCAAGCCGTGCCTCGGTGCCGAGCTGCCTACTGATGTCGAAATAGCCCAGGCCGAGGGTGCCGGCGCGACCGAGCGAGAGACTGAGCGTCGCTGCGGTGATGCGCTCCCAACCGCGGCTGCGGCGATCGAGCAGCCCGAGATCTGTGTAGTCGGCGTCGCGCCGATTGTGGCGGAGCCCGATAGAAAAACCGCGAGCCTGATAATCATATCCAAGCACGAGTTCGCCGCCGCTGGCGCCGTCGTTCCGGAAACTGCGGCTGTACGCGGCGCTCAACGTGCCAACATTGCCCAGGCGGACTACGCCGCCGCCGCCGGCAAGCTGCATGTCGTCGGCGATCTCGGCCCGTACCTCGAGTGTCACCGTGTCGGTGACGCCATGGCGCGCCGACGCACTTGCGGCGACGTCGCCATAATCGAAATTCCGGGTCCCGTAATTCTCGCGGAACGCCCCGAAGGCGACCGCGAAGTCGGTAAGGCCTGGGCGCAGCAGCGCGCTCGACACATAGAAGGGAAGGCTCGTCGCGACGCTGCGGCCCTGCATGTCGGTGACGATGAGATTGGCCTCGCCATAGCCATTGATCGGTGGCAGCGTTTCCAACGCGAAGGGGCCGGGATTGACCGCGCCGCCCGCGATGCGCTGACCGTTCAGGAGCAGTTCGACCGTCGAGGGAAGGGCGGCGCTGCCTTTGAACTGCGGCACTGGATAGGTAACGACATCAGGCCGCACCGAAAAGTCGCGCGAAACCTGAATCCCGCCAAGCCGAACCGCCGGGCCCCAAGGCAGCGTGCGGGTGACGAAATCGCCAACCTCGATCGTCGTCGCCGTCGCCTCGTCCGACCGGCGGAAATAGCTATCGTAGCGAATATATCCCTTGCGGGATCCCGTGCGCAGCGCGCCGCTCGTCGACACGATCCCCGCGCCGCTGAAAAAGCGTGCTTCGTGATAGATGGAGCCTTGTACCGGTTTCCCGTCGCCCCCGCTCACATAAACGTCATAGTTTAGGAGTGCTCCCATATCGTAATTTGCGGGCGTGAATTTGCGCGTCTTCGTGCCGAGCTTCTGTTTCGGAAGGAATTCAGGCGATACCGTAAGATAAAGGCATTGGCGCGGCGCGTCATAGTCGGCGCTGATCCCCTCGAGACTGTCGAGGAAGGTCGTTTCGCTCGCGCTGGCGACGGGCGGGAGCTGCAAGCCGGCATCTCGGAGGTCAGCAAGGCGAAGCTCGAAGCGTCCCGCGTGCGCCAGTACCGAGACGATCCGGCCCGAGGCGAGTCCGTTGATGACCAGCTCAAGCTCGAGCCGCTGCGATACTCGACTGGCGTCGCGGGCATCGAGGTGTTTCGGCGGTGGCGGCAGCTCGCCATAAGAGGTCGCTCCCGTTGTGGCCGCTTCGAGCGACAAGGGCAGGCAAAGCGCCACCGCGCAAATGAAGCCTGCGCCCCGGGCAGTTGGATATGAGGGAGCGGCGGACATCGTAGGGCTCAGCCCGGCATGCGCTCGAGGCGGGCGCGGACAGCACCATTGACGGCGGCGACAAGCTCGGCCCCCACCGTCGTGCCTGCCGGGAGCGGCCAGCGCATCGTGGCGCCGGGAAGCACATAGCCGAACAAGCCTTTCGCCAAGGCGCCGTTGTCGTTTGCCGGCGCGGCCTCTTGGGCGAAAGCAACGTCGGTCAGACGGGCGTGCAAATTGCCCATGTTGCGAATCTCGAGATATCGTTCCCCGGCGCCGCTAATCACCCGCCACGCCAGCCTGGGGGCGTGGGTAACGGTTCTGGGTTCGGCCGCGCCTTTGCGTGACAGTCCATCGCCATAGGCGAACAGCGGCAGAGAATAGCGCATCCGGAAACTGACCGCCGCGCTGCTTGCCGCCACACGGGATGGTGTCGGTATCTCGTCGACGACGACCCGAAAGGCTTGCTCGGCTTTCGTCGGCGTCGGGGTCGTACGTGTCAGGCGAATGAGTTGTTTCGCCCCCGGAGCAACGGTGACGGTGGGCGGCGTGCCCAATATTGTTTCCTGCGGTGCATAAGCGTTTTTGCCGCCGTCCTGCGCCCAGGCGTAAATGCGGACCTGCAACGTGATCGGGGCCTTGCCCGGGTTTTCAAGCCACAATGCTGTCGCGCGCGCACCGGACTCAATGACGGGATCGACTGGCCAGATGAGGAGAGAGCCGGCTTGTGCCGCCGCGGGGCGTGGCGAGGCGAAGAGCAGGGCGATGGCAATGAGCAGCAAGAGGAGCGAAAGCGGACCCTGCTTGGTCGTTTTTGCCTGTTTCATCGGTTCATCCTCACCAGGCCAACGTGACCGTCAGCGTGTCGCTGTAGACGCCCGGCGGCAGCGCGCCCGGCAGCGTTAATGTGGCAAAAAGTGGAAGCCGGACGTCGTCGCTATTGGCGGGCGTGATTGAAACCGAGGTACTGCCGCCGATCGTAATCGGCAGCGTGCACCCGGCATCACTGCAGACCGCATAGGCGATGCGCGCACCGCTATCCGATCCGAGTTGAAGATGCCGCGCGCCAGCGGCGGCGTGATCGCCGCCGTCCACGCTCATCGCGAGCGCGATGCCGGGCGTACAACGGAGGCGGATTATTTGATTGCTTGCGGACGATGCGCTGTGCGTCGCGATCGAGAAGGTTGAATCGGTTCCGAAATCGAGCGTTCCGATATTGCCGGCATGGCCGCTGTCCCCAAGGCCGTCCACGAGACACCCCGAGGTGACAGTCGCTGAGACATCGAATTCCGCCGTCGTTTCGGCGTGGACCGGAGAAAAAAGGCCGCCCCCGCTCGCGACCACAGCGAGGAGGGCGGCCAGCGCCCGGCGCGCAGGTTCCAGAGTGCCCGCCATGTGTAGGGCCATGACGGTGCGCCGGGCGAAGGACATGATAAACCTAGAGTTCCAACAAGACGGTGACGACATCGCCGTAGGTGCCCGGCACGAGTGCGGCTTCACCAAAGGCGCGGCCATAGACATTGACGGTCTGCGCCGCGCCGCTGGACGAAAGGGTGACGTCGCCGCCGATCGGAATAATCGTCGTCCGCCCAGCGTCCGAATAAAGATTGTAGGTGACGAACTGGCCCGCCGTGCTGCCATGCGCCATGGCGCGCAGGCCCGAACCCGCGCCTTCGCCGTCATTCTCGCCCGCGTCGAACGACAGCACGGGCGTGATGCCGGGGCTGCATTGGATGGTGAAGGCACTGCCGCCACTCAGAACTTCACCGTCTGCTTCGGTGAATAGCGTGTTTTGCGTTCCGAAATCGAGACTGCCGAAATCGGCACCGGCAGCGCCGTCGGAAAAATTCTGGCCGTTGATGATGCAACCCGCCTCGAGCGTAATCGTCGCATCGACGGTGCCGGTGATGTCCGCATAGGCAGGAGTCGCCGTCGAAAACGCGACGCCAATCCCGAGGGCTGGAAAGAGGATGTTGCGCATAGCTTATCTCTACCTCGTTGGAGTTGTCGGCCATTGGCGCGCGGGTGCCGCTGGTCTCACCTCAGAAATAGGCAAGACGCCTTAACCATAAGCTGCGCACGCGCTGCAAATTGGGCCATATTGGAGTAAATGACGAAGCGACCGCGGCGGGGCGATGGGATGCGCGGAGTCGTGGAAAATGCGGGAGTTGAGCCGCCGATTTCGGCGCCATCGTTGGAGAAAAACAAGGTCCAATTTGGAGGAAAACGCGGCCATAAAGCGTCAACGACGCCATCTTGTCGCGCGCCTTGACGTCACTCAAATCAATCTGGCTTTGCAAGGCTATGGTCGATGGCCGTCGTCGAGCGGAAGAATCCTGGTTTCCGGTGGCACGTCATTGGGCAAGGCCACGCTCGCCAATGCGCTGCTCGCGGGATGTCGCATCTCGACGAGCGGGTGATCCTGATCGAGGGCACGCGCGAGCTTCAATACGCCGCGCCCGAAGTGGTGGCGCTGCGCACGCGATCCGGCACGCGACGATGGCCGGCAGCGTCACCATAGCCAATTTGGTCCGCCCGACGCTGCGCCTTCGCCCCGATCGCGACATCGTCGGCGAAGTGCGGGGGTGCGAAGCCCTCGACATGCTCAAGGCCTGGAATACCGGGCATCCGGGGGCATCGCGACGGTTCATGCGAACAGCGCCGTATCCGCGCTCTACCGGATCGAGCAGTTGATCCAGGAAGCCAATGGTCACCGTGCCGCAGCGGCTGATCGCCGAAGCGATCGACGTCATCGTCGCCATCGCCGGGCGCGACCAGATCGACCGGAGCTTGATCGGCGGACTTGCGACCCGCCGCATCCAGGGCTCAGATCGCACCAAGAATATCTATGTGGCGCTCATCCGCGCCATTTTCCGAAGGGCGATGCGCGAATGGGAGTGGATCTACACGGTTCCGGCATTCAAGACCCACAGCAAGGGCGGAAAGGTTCGGGTTCAGCGATTTCCGCTGGCACGATCTGCGACATACTTGGGCGAGTTGGCTCCGGCAGAATGATGAACCCACTTGGGTGCTTCAGGATCTGGGCGGTTGGAAGTCCGAATCGATGGTGCGCCGTTATGCGCATATGTCGGTGAAGCATCCCGGTCTCTGGGCGGTGTCCGCTTCGATGATTTTGCGCCCGAAAGCGGAATGACCGCAATCGGTCGAAAGCGGAAACGTTAATTATCGTTTTGTCCCTTGGTAATCGCAACGTGCCTTTGGGCCAAGGCTTTGCCTACCAGGAGCAGTGCGGCGAAAAAACTTGGGGAAGCTTGCAACCAAGTCGCGCCAAAAAATGCGACCACCATTAGGCCGCCAATTACCAGACCGAGAGCTCCGTAAATTGGCTTAGGCATTCTGGGCTCCTAATCTAGCGACTTCGCTCATCGTAGCGCAAAATCTGCAACGTCCGCAATTGGTCGGTTCCGATCATTGCCAACCGGTGCACCGCGAACGTCCGCTTCTCTTGGTTTCCCACCAAAAGCTGCCTGGCCGCTAACGGCCAGCTTTAGCCAACCAGATCGATCGCAAGGTTGTTAGGTGTTCGTGGTCCTATTTGATCAGGGATCGTGCTAGCGGCGACCGCGATAGGGTTCGCAGGCGATGCCATCTCCATCGCCGTCCATCTCAGGGCGATAACCGGGCTGTCCGCGGTAGATTGGTGCGGCGCCTACGGCGCGGGCTTCGTTGCAGCCGCGGAAATAGACGCCCGATGGCTGCGGACGTGCGAAGGACTGGCGCGGGCTATCGGCGGGCGGCGTAGATCTCGCCCGCGGCGCGGGGTGGGCGGCGCGATAGTCGCCAGGCAGCTGAAACTCCGAATCCCAGAGTCCGATGCGCCGACCGCGGGCACGCGCCTCGTTGGCGACATAGAAGGTCGAGAAATGTGGCAGGGCAACGGCGAGCCCGGCGTCGGCCATTGCCGCTAGAGATCGGTCTGGCCGATCTTGCAGGTCGCAATGATACGTCCATAATCGTCGGTGTCGCGCTGCTCGCAACGGACCGACTGACCTGCAACGAGCGTCGCAAGCTTGCCAGCGGCTTCTCTTCCACAGGTCCAGGGCGCGCCCGCGCGCGAGCAGCCCTGATTCAACTCGGGTGCGCCGATACCGTGAAGGCGAACGACGATGCCCGCCATGTTAAGCGTATCGCCATCGACGGCGTGGGCGGGGCCGCTGACATCCTGTGCACGGACGATGCAGGGAGCGAGCACCAGGCCGAGCATCGATGCCGCGAAGATAGTTTGGCGCATTGCTGATCCCCGTCGGCGTGATTTTTCGCGTGTGGCTTAGCCGTGTCGGCCGTCGCCTTCCAACCGCTTCGCTTACTAGCACTGTGATTGGGTGCGCGCCGGGCTCGTCGTATGTATCGTCGAGCCGAACACGTAGTTCGCTAGCGCGCTATTCGCCAAGCGCGACCAGCGGCCCGAACAATCGACAATCGACAATCGTCAGTCGCAGCTTTCGCAGCGCGTATAGTCTGGGCTACCGTCGCCGCCGCTGCAGAAATACTCGACGAGCGCCCCGCCGTTCTCACAGGTGCCGCAGCCGTGATAGACGACCGTGCATTCGCCGGATGCTTCGAGCTTTGCCCGCGTCGCCTCGTCGAGCCCTTCCGTGGCGCGCTCGACAAGTGAGGCGAGCGGATTGCCTGATGCAATCTTGTAGCCGCCCTGCAGTTGGTCATGCCTAATGGTCACGCGGGCTATTTCGGTCATCTTCATCTCCTGTCTATCGATAAAATTATTGAACCATGGCGTGGCGGGTATGCCATTCCACGGCATCCCACCCATGATAGCCATCGCTGAAATAGGTTGTGCCAGGCTCGACCTGCACCACGCCATAGCCCGCCTGCTTCCATTTTGAATCGCCCCGATCCCGGCGCTCGACCAGATATTCAATGCGCACCGGCACCTTGCCGACATTGGCGAGCGAGAAACGGTACGAGCGACGTTCGTCGGCATAGGCTTCGCCGAATACCGGCGGGACAGGTTTGGGTGCCGGGGTCGCGGTCGGAGTCGGGGTCGGGGGCTTGGGACGGCCGGGCATCGCGCATTTGAGCTTGCGTCGGGCATCATCCGGCCAGTCGCGCGGGATGATCGTTACGAGAAAATTTTCGAGCCGGATACGCGAGCCCTCCTTGTCGAAAAGCGAATGGCTGCCATGCGCATAGAGCTTGGTGCGATATTCGAGAAAGCGTGCGGCGCGGTTCGGCTTATCCGCGAGAAAATTGGCCGGCGTGACGTCGAAGTCGCTGTCGCCGCGCTGCTTGGCGACGCGCCAGGAAATATTGCAGATCTGGTAATCGTCGGGCGCGCGGATTACTTTCGGGTCGTCGCAGTCCTCGTCCCAGTCGGCGTCGCATTCCCAAAAACTGTAGCCAAAGAATGGGAGGCTGTTCTCGAACGTCTCTATGAGTCCGTCCCGCGCGACCTTGCATTGCTGCGCCATCGCAGCGTCGCGATACTCCTCAAACGTCAGCGGGACGGGGGTGAGCAGCGGAGCTCCCGGCTCGGCATCGCCTGGAGGCGCCGCGGCGGCAGCTGCGGCTTGCGCCTTCAGTCCATCATACTGGAAGCCGATATCCCGTTGGTTCCACTCGGGCTCGCGGGCCCACATCCGCGCAAGGCCGTCCTCGGCCGCGCAGATCGCCGCGATCTCAGGATTGGGTTTGATCGCATAGATGACTTCGGGAGCTGTTTGCGCGCGTGCCTGCGCCGGCAGAAAAAACACCAAAAATACTATTATGATCCAACTACGCATTACCGTTTCTCCCCTGCCGCGCTCCCTCGTTCGAGCATGGGTATTCGAATTGGGACGGGACAATCAAGAAAGAACCGAAATCTTTCAAGCGACCATGAATATTGCAGACACCGATGCGGAGCAGATAATATGCGGATATGGATATTATTATTGCAAGGATCGGCGTGCTGTCGAGCTCGAGTGGGATAGCGACAAAATGACCGCCTGGACCGCCGGCGAGACGCGCGAAGAAATTGGCAGAATTACCTTTCTCTACATCGAGGGAGCGTCGGAAAATGGCGACGATGAATATTATCTCGTTACAAACATGCATCTCGAGGGTCCGAACGATAGTCGCGATTATACCGGGCAGGGCATAGGGCGCGAGATTATCAAACGGGTCGGCGCGAACACGCCGATCGTCTTTACGCCGGATGACGGCAATCTGCGCGAGGACGGAAGCCATCTGACCGAGATGGGGCCGGAATTTGCCAAGCGGATGGTTAGCGAAGGACTCGCGAGCTGGGGCTACTGATACAGAACGCCCGGGGCCGCGGTGAACAACGTCCGACGATCGCGTCGTCTGTCGCTTGCCTTGACGTCAATAAAGAGACGTCAGCTTTTGCGATTCTAGTCCCGAAACTGGACAGTCCGCAAACGGCCAAAGATGGCAGTTGCAATGTGCGGACGAGGCCAAAAAGATGCCCCGTCCGATCCGGACGGGGCAGTAGGGAGTTTCCCGTGTCAGGGAAGGGAGGGCCGCTTCTGCAACTGCAGACGCGACTGAGCGCCCCGAGACGGGAGAGATGTTGCGCAAAGATGACAGCCCCGCGAAGTGTTACTCTTGGCAATCAGGGCTTGGCGTTTACAGATACCGCATCCACCACTTGGCGCTCGCCCGCTTGCGCGCGCTGAACCAGCGGCAGGCGAACCAGCAGGGTACCGCGACCGCGACCGCGAGCAGCCAGATCCAGCCGACGCTTGGAACGCTGACGAACCCCGTATCGCCCGCCGGCCAGATCGCCGCCGCGATGCGATTGAGCAGGTGCAGCATGTAGAGATGGAGGATGTAGAAAAAGAGCGGCACCGATCCGAAGGTGACGAGGATCGTACGCGCGGACATGACAAGCCGTTCGAACGCTGCCAGCAGAATGGTGCCCACGCCGAGCGTCAGCAAGAGAAAGTCCGCCGAGGGTGGATATTTGGTCAGGTTGAAGAAGCTCATCGCCGTGCGCACGGCATCGCCGCCGTCTGACCAAGGGAGCGGTTCGCCGTATATGTTCACGAGGCGCAGAACCATGAACACCAACAGCGCGGTCGCTCCCGTCCAGATCAGCCGCATGCGTCGAACCTTCGCGGCGACCTCGCTGCGAAACCACGGGCCGATCGCATAACCGAGCGCGATGACGCCGATCCATGGGAGGAGAGGGTAGGAGGTGCGCGCGGTGCCGCCCCACGGCAGCGCGATATGACCGCGCTCGTGCAGGATTGCCCAGAGCGCGTTGCCCCAGCTTCCATCCTCGAACGCGATCCCGTCGAGGAGATTATGACCGAGGATGATCGCGAGGCCGACGGCGATCAGCGCGGCGCGCGGCAGATGCAGGAGCGCCGCCAGCGTGATCATCGACAGGCCGATCGCCCATATCACCTGCAGGAAGACGGTCGCGGGAGTGAGGTCGAAGGTCCAGGCAAAGTTGATCACCGTCCATTCGAGCGCGACGAGGAACAGGCCGCGCTTGAAGAGGAAGGCCGAGGCGGCATTCGGCCCGCCCTTGGCATCGCCATAGAGGAACGCCGCAAGCCCGGTCAGCGCGACGAAGACGGGCGCGCACAGATGGGCGGCGAGCCGCGTCGCGAACAGGGCGGGCGAGGTCGCCGCGACATCCATCGGGTCACTAACCTGTGCATGCAGGAAGAAAAACTCGCGGGTGTGATCGACCAGCATCAGCAGGATCACGAGACCGCGCAGCGCGTCTATCGATTCGATGCGGGACCGGGCAGGGAAGGAGACAGGCACCGAAAGGGGCGTCGGGCGGGCGGCGGTTGACAAGGCGATATTCATTTCGCAATGGGTAATGATACATCATATCAAAATAGGCAAGCCCTTGTCCCTCTCCCAACTCGCAGCCTCGGCTGCTCTCGCCGCTGCGGCGCCCGCTACGCCAGCGCTCGTGGAAGATTCCAGCCCTTCGACGACCGATGCCGAAGCGAGCGAAATCGTCGTCATCGGCACGCGGAGCGGCCGTGTCGACCGGACGCTGTCGTCGGATATCGTGACCGAGCGCATGTCGCCGTCGAGCCGCTCGCTCGAGCGCGATCTCCTGAGCGCGGCTGCAGTCTCCCGTCTTTCGGACGCGCTCGAACTGGTGAGCGGGGTCAGCAACCAGAACAACCGCGGCGGCTTTCTCGACAATTTCGCGATTCGGGGGTTTTTGGGCACGCCCGACGGCGGCGCCGAATATTATGTCGACGGCTTCCTCGCCAACCGCGGGATGGGGCCACCGCGCGACCCGGCGACCGCCGAGCGCATCGAGGTGCTCAAGGGGCCGGCGGGCGCTCTGTTCGGCGACATCGATCCGGCAGGCCGCGTCAACATCGTGTCGAAGACGCCGCGCTTCGCGCCGTCGGCCAGCGCGATCTTCACCTATGGCTCGTTCGATACCAGGCGGATTGAACTCGACGCGACCGGACCGCTGTCGGACCAGCTTGCCGCGCGGATCGTCGTCGCGACCGAGGACAGTGACGGCTGGCGCGATCATGTCACGCTGAAGCGGCGCGTCGTGGCGCCGTCGCTGACCTGGGAGCCGGCTGCGGGCATCCGGCTGACCTATGTGGGCGAGATCACCCATTTCGATGCGCCCTTCGATCGCGGCATCCCGGCGCTGAACGGCGACGCCAATGCGCTCCCGGCGTCGCGCTTCTACGGCGAGCCCGGCGACGGTACGAC
>Ga0247823_10003240_pt1 | contig 13222 bp, 18 predicted proteins | sample 13C_PalmiticAcid_2_FD_192426 | JGI IMG/M metagenome (GOLD analysis project Ga0247823, IMG submission 192426) | Soil microbial communities from agricultural site in Penn Yan, New York, United States - 13C_PalmiticAcid_Day30 | ecosystem: Environmental > Terrestrial > Soil > Agricultural land...
GAATATGAGGCGGGTGCCGATTGCGGGGTCTGGGAGGATGGGGGGGAAGGCGTCGACCATGTGGGAGGAGAGTTCGGACAGGGTGCAGCTCGCCCAGGTGTGGATTAAGAGGTGGGGTGGGAGGGTGGCTGCGTTGAACTCATCTGGCCTGGCAGAGTAAGCTTCGGGTTAAATAATGGGGTTGAGGGGGATGCCTGTGTGTACCTGTGGTGGGCGCCAGTGCGGTAGAAGAGCTTCAGCAGGAAAGGTGATGCCTCGTGTCTGCTCGGCTCCGCGGCACTCATCTTGATGGCTGTATTGACTATTATGTTGAAGTAATGGGTCAAGGTAAATACGGATGTCAATCTTGTATAACGAGGCGCATCCAGGAGGTTCGGTTTCGAGGTATTCCGGAAGTTGAATGGTGAATGGAGGTTGTGAGATGCAGGATGCACCAGAACATAGAACATGGGAGATGGGGAGCAGGGGGACGGGAGCTTCCCGTCTTGCCTGCCGCGGGAACACCATGGATTGCCCAGGTGGGGCTTCCCAAGCACAGCTAGTGTTAGCGGCTCTTGCCATAATTTTAGTGGGACTTCCGGCTTGCTTCCAGAACCTTGGAACGAACTTGCTCTATCCCCAGCAAGCCATCATCACTTCAACGACCAGAACGACTGAGCAGCTGCCCGATTTCCTTCAGAACACACCCCTCATCGAGCACACCGCCACATTATCAGGCTCCGCGCCAAACCAAGAGCCCAAAATGGATTTCGCCTCGCTCATGAACAGCGAAATCGCCAAAGCCAGCAAGGGCCCTTCCAAATCCTCGTCCGCCCCTTCCTCCGAATCAAAATACATCTCCCGTCGCGAAGCCGAAGAGGCGCGCAAAGCCGCCTACGCCGCCGAGCAGAAAGCACTCGAAGAAGAGCGCGCGGCCAAGGCGGCCGCCAAGCGGAAGCGCGAGGAGGACGCAGCGCAAGAGTCGCGCGCGCGCGAGGAGAAGCGGCGCCGGCTCGCAGAGGAGAGTCGGCTGAAGAGAGAGGCGAAGGAAGTCGAGGAGGAGAGGGCGAGGCGGAAGAGGCTGGGGTTGCCCGAGCTACTTCCCTCTGCGGAAGATGGGGAAGGGTCGAAGCAGGCAGCCGCGGAGGAGGAGGACGATGATCTGGATGGAGGGGAAGAAGGGGATATTCCTGAGGAGGAGCTGCGCAAGAAACTAAGGGAACTTGGTGAACCGGCGGTATTGTTTGCCGAGAGCCATGTTGCCAGAGTACGGCGGTACCGGAAGGTTACCCGTGGCGGGGCAGTCGCTTCCGCGGGACCTATTGCGACAACCCTCGCACTGGTCGAAGAGAAGGACATGAAGGTCCCCGAAACTGTTCCCCCGGCCTCGGATAAGAAAGCCCGACGGTACCTCTTCCGTCAGCTCGCGTCATACTTCAACATGGTTCTACGCGAGTGGGAGCTGGCGCTGGCTCGGGAGGACAACGAGGACACATTCGCCGGGCAAGCGGCGCACCACGCAATGATATCCAGCAAGGAGACGATGCGACCGCTGTTCCGAAAGTTTGAGCAGGGCGATTTGGACGAGAGCATCCTCGAGGCTATCGTCGAGATCGTCAAGGCGGCTCAAGAACGGCGCTACGTCGACGCCAACGACGGATACCTCCGCTTGAGCATTGGCAAGGCGGCGTGGCCTATCGGTGTCACCATGGTGGGTATCCACGAGCGCAGCGCTCGCGAGAAGCTCCACGGCGGCGAGAGGGGTCATATCATGGGCAGCGAGGTCACACGCAAGTACTTACAGAGTATCAAGCGGTGTTTGACGTTTGCCCAGGTCCGCTGGCCTCCTGAGGACGTTCGGCAGCTAATGGGCTGAGAGGAGACCGGAAAGGCAGGGGATGCGAAACAACACCTAGTGATACCCAATTGGAATAGAACACCAGAATTCCGAGTCTTGTTGGCCTTGTCTGTAACGCCACGACCTCTCATAATCGTTATCATCATGCTGAAAATCATCTCAGGACAGCCTGATTCTGTCCAGTCGGCCCTGCAACTGGGCGTCTTTCACTTGCCCAGGAATACCCATGATACCCCAAATCCGTCTGTGCCCCAAAAGCGCCCTCCTGCCCTCCATGCAATGCAAGAACGAGCGGATAGACCCAAGCCACTTTCTTTTTGACCCTTAGGGAGCCACCAGCTGACCTCAGCCCAATGACTCATCGACCAGCAAGTCGCCAGCAAAGCCGGCGCCTAATTTCTTGCCTCCCTTGAGCTCGAGCTCGGCTGCTGCCAGGCCCATCCGCCTGAGACGGTCGAGAGCCTGCCTCTCGTAATTCTCGGCGACCCGGAGTGCCGACTCCTGCATCTGTGCTCTCGGGTTGGCCGCCTTTGTGGTAACGAGCTAGAGGGGGGTCAGTGCCGAACCGGTGACCGCCGAGGGGGATGGTACGGGGACTGACCTTGTCGATGGTGTTGATCCGAGCCTCGAGTGCTCCCGACTGAATCATGTCGGCCAGCTCATCCTCGATGCTCTGACCAGGCCCGCCGAAGGCCTTGTTCATAGTGTCCATGCTGACGCAGGAGAACGGAATCAGATACTGGATGATGCACTTGCTGCGGATCTGGGAGTAGATGGTCGCGATGTGCTTTTGGAGGTAGATGTCGAGGAGATAATCTGGGCGGTACGACTCGAGGATGGAAATGCACGCGGAATATCTGCCGCTGACAAACTGGGCCACGGCGCGTCTGATGTGTGGAGCCTGCTCCAGAAATGTCCGGAACTGGGCGTTGTCGAGCACGTTGTGCTGCAACTCATCCCGGCCCATGGACGCCAGAGCAAGGAGCCCACCGTAGCTGGCGACATCGCTTTGGCTGGCAAGCTCGCTGTAGGACGACGCTGAGACAGCAGAGTCGGCCGAGAGAAAGCTTTGTGCCGCCTCCTTGTATTTCTCTTGCCCCAGTAACGCGATGCCGTGAGCAATCTTGAGGTATGGTTGGACGGCCTTCTCCTCTTCTGCGTGTTGGGCACCTCCCATCTTGCTGAGATGGGCACTCACCATGCCCCATTCACGGCGCTGTATAGAAACGCGGACGAGGTGCTTCCCAACATCGAGGAACTGCTTGGGCGTGCTGACATCGGGCCTCATCTTCGAGTATGCTTCGGCCGCGGCGTTGAGGTCACCAATGCTTTCTAAGTGCTTGCCAAGATCTTCGTGGCCCATCTGCAACCCGAATCCTGTCAGTCGTGGACCCCGTAACGAGGTGTCCAAACTCACCCTAATGCTCTCCTTGATCAAGTTGTTCTTGTAGCCCTTCAGCTCTGTCAACAGCCGATTCGTCTCGGCCTTGTTGGCCTTTTCCTGGGCTTCCAGCCATGTCTGGTCAAAGGTGGCATCTTGGTCTGAGGGTGCCGCAACCCGCAGACACTCGACAGCTTCCCGGTATCTCTGGGTATCTCTGCCACGCTTGGCTTCGGCGATGGATGCTTTTAGGGCATCGACACACAGCGGCACCGAGCTGCGGCCGATGAGGAAGAGGCGGTCGAACCGGGTACGACCTGGCGTCCAGTTAGAAGGCTGCGAAGGGGAAGTTGGCGTTCGCGATGCTCCGTGATGCTGACCTTTGTAATTCTGAATGTAAAGATCAAGGTCGAACTTGGGCGGATCTGCTCGTTGGTCCTCGAAGTTAGCTCCTGGCTTCATTAGGTGCTCAGGCAGACGCTTTGAGCGGGGGTTGCATTTTACGTACCTCTGACAATGATCCCGTCTTGGTTGTCCATGACAGTAAAGAATGCCAGCAGAGACGACGCCATGTTTACTGTTCCGAAGGCGACGCGGATCGTTGACGCAGAGCTGGACGAGGCTGCGAGCTGGGGGGAGCTCTGGTAAGGCTGAGACTCGCTCTGCGGAGGTGAACGCAGGCAGCCAAGTGTGTCATGGTGGGGTAAATGTGGAGCTCCCACTCCCCCCTCGTCTTCCGTGAACCCTGAGAATTTGGCCCATGTTCGTGCCATCTGTTAACTCAAAAAACACGCCAAACTTCAGATGACTGCGAAACAAATCCGGAACAGGCCAAGAACCCATGGTGTTGCATTTCTGGGGCCGCCGAGATGGATGTGTCTGTATACGCGTAAAGGACTACAGTACGACATTGATGAATACACTTGTTCGCCCCGCGATAGCTGCCCAGTTGCTGTCGGATGTCCAAGGGAACGGACACCTCGGGATTGCTTCCGTCGCCGAGGTGCCAATACATAATAAGGCTGACAGTCCTTGGCCGGCTAAGGAACAAGGGAGCCCAATATCCACGCCGTCGGATCGTTCTCGGGATTACTCTTTCATGGCTGCCACCTACGTCCACACTGGAGTGGGAGACGCAAGGTAAGTCGCCGAGATTCAGGCTGCCCGGCCCAACCTCCGGGATCCCAAAGTGGGAAGCAGAGAAAAGGGGCTCAAGGGAACCGCAACCGAGCACGAATCGGATTTCAGAGTCCAATTGCTCGAATCCATGGCCGTCGCCGCAATGACATGGAGAAGACAACACTTTCGCACCCCGCTGTTGCACCTGCCGAGCCAAAAATGCCACGGGCAATGGAAGCAGCGGGTGTAGCGGCGCCAAGCCCGTGGAAAAAAGTCTGCTCTCGGACCCTGCGTGCGCACTGTGTGTACATAATCATGGGCTGATTTTGGACCCCTGCAGCTGCTCGGCCTGGGGTTCGTGCATGCCCAGCGATGCGCGTCGACGTATGCCAAGATCACTAGCGCGTCAGTGGCTTCCCCACCTTTTTGAGATCTCCAATGTCCGTTTCCCATGGCCGCTGGCGCTCCTGCACTTTTCAGATGCGCTTTGTCAACGGATTGCTGGCCCGCTGTGGGCTGTTGCTCAAAATATGCATCCCAATGTCGCCCCAATAATTTGACGGCTCCCACCCTGCAGCCGGGCGCCCTTCAGTGCTACCGCACCTGCGCGGTCTCCCGTTCCTTCCCAATGGAAGCATTGCACCTTCCCCAAGACAGTTCGTCGGTTGCGATCAAGGAGCTGAGGCCCTGGCACTCTTGGGACTGCTGGCTTTGGTTGAGCTTGCACAGTGCTAGCGGGGTCCCACAATGCGCAGGCGGGTTGGGACCCCTCTGAGGGCGCCATTCCTGTTCCTCGCATCGCCATCCCAACTCGGGAATAAGACCGGCGCAGGTCGGGCGGCGACATTGGCTCGCTGGCACTCGACCGACACCGACGCACTGGAGACACGCGAGAGTCAGCACTGACAGAAGCACGCGGGTGGCCCCTCGCGGTCCCTGGAAACACGCCGCGCGCCACACGAGACGCATGGGAGATCCATGAACGGTGCTGCGTGGTGGGACTGGGAGCGGAGCTTCAAATACCCGAATCTGCAGAATGCTGTTCGATCCGATGCCCATTTCTCCCGCCGCCCCGTCCAGCACTGGCCGGTCGGCGGTTTGGCGGTCTCCCGCCTGCATCATCTGACAATGTTTCCCAATAAGGAACCAGGGAAAGCCGGGAGGCCCAGGAGTCCCATCTCCATCTCGCGCCGAAAATACCCCAGAGCACCCGGGAACATGGAGGCAGCCGGGCGGCATGCGGCTAGGGGGACCCCGGGACATCGAACCCATCCTCATCCGCCCTCGCGGGCTGGCAGTCTGGCACAGCATGCGTCACGCTCCCGGCGGGTAACGTTGGATCCCACCGGCGCGGAGCCTGGGGCTGCTCCGAGGAGTTGTGGGCTCACAGCCGAATCCCAGCGCAGGGCTCTCCGGGAGGCAGCACATTGGATAGTATACACACTATACAGTCCGTACATGTACGGTGAGTGCTCCACACAATTCCAACCCTCCTCCATCCAACCACAGCGCGGTGATTGCCGAGTTGCTCGAGTCCAAACTGGAGCGTGGGCTTGGCCGCTATTCCCATGGCCACGGCCGGGTGTTTCCAACCCTTTTCTACCAACTATTCTCTCCCCAACGCTTCCCCTTTCCGCTGCGCGTTTCCTGTTTTCTCGCGGCCTCAGCCCTCAATATCGGATTTCCGCGGCACCGTCGACGCCGTCCTGTCCTGTGTGGTGTCCGTGTTACACTAGCCCCGAGTCGGCACCGGCCACCCCTCCTCCCTCCCTGTCCTCGCTCCCGGAAGAGGGCCCTGGAAGGCAGCGGGGTCCACATTGTTCTGCACGGGATCCTCCCACCTTCTGCCCGTTCTCCGTACACGGTAACTTAACGCGCTGCGCTTCTGCAACTCACGGCCCTCACCTGCCTCGCACCCGCTGCACCCCGGCTGTCTGCCCACTCGCGTGCTGCCATCCCAGCGCTTGAAGCGGAGTCGGACCCGGGAGAAACTGCTGTGGCTCTCTGTGGCTCTCGGGGGTCTTTTGGGACATGGTGTCGACTCAAACGGGAAAAGCCCTCGCTCCGTAGAACCACCCCCTCCCCGTGTTGGGAAACTGAGGGTTGGCTTGATTCATCCACGCGGGCTCTGAACCCTCGCCGGATCTCTCCGGCCGTGTCCCAACTCCCAAGGCCGCTCCTGGTATTCAACGACCACCGGCCCCCGGCTCCCTGGCTGCGGCGTGTGTATTTTGGTCAAACCTTCAGCAACGCGCCGCCCCTCAGGACAGACATGCGGACACGGTCCTGACGACTGCAGAACAGAACAGGCGCAAGAGATTCGCACGGAGAAAGAAGAGAGGTGTCTCCGTGAATCCCCGCCTGTTCACACCTCAGAGCTGCGCACCACCATGACGGACCCAGCTGCCGACAGCACCACTACTCGCCCAGCTCGGCCAACTTCGCGTCCGCCACGCTCTGGCCGGGGAAACAGCACGACTAGGAAGCCCGCCGTCGCGCCCAAGACCACTGGTTCCGGGAATACGCCCGATATGTCCGATGAGGAGTCGGCCGATCTGTCCCAGGACGAGTTTCCCTCGCCATCCGAGAGCGCCAGGTCACCCACGCAAGCTTCCATCAAGCCCGAATCTGAGGATGCGTCCGGGGTCCAAGATGATGTCGCAGACGCCCCCAACATGCCCTTGCAGAAACGCCGGAGGGTGACGAGGGCATGCGACGAGTGCCGCAGGAAGAAGATCAAGTGTGACGGCAAGCAGCCCTGCACGCACTGCTCCGTCTACAGCTATGGTACTATTGCTCCCCTGGTTCCCCTCCCTTCCTCTCTGTCCTACTGACCTGTCTGCAGAATGCACATACGATAAGCCCTCTAACCGCCGCAGGAACCCTGCTCCTCAGTACATCGAAGCTCTAGAGGCCAGGCTCCAGCGAGCCGAGACTCTGCTGCGCAAGTTCATGCCGGACGTTGATCTTGCTGATCCTGGCCTGGACCCGGGTGTTCAACAAGAGTTTCGCAACAGGGAAAAGGCGAGGGCGCGGGCTCTGGAGCTCAAGATGGAGTCGGCCAAAAGTGGTCCAGAGGACAGCCCGGACGCGCAGATCATGTCCATGATAGAGTCGATCGGCCAGCTGGAGCTCAAGGAAAGCGGTGAATGGGACTTCCATGGCATCTCGTCTGGCGCCGTCTTCCTGCGGCGAATGAAAGAGCACTTTCAGACCCTGCTGGGAAACGAATACCGGATCCCTTTCTTGCCGCGGCCGGCGCTGCCTCCTGGCTTGTTCAGCCTTGATTCCCCCAAGTCGAGCGCAAGCTCGCCCTGGGATTCTTCGAGCGTGGCGACCATCTACAATCTCCCACCCCTCGACAGAGTCCGCACGCTCTGCTACTACTCGCTGGACTGTGCTACTTGCCTCCTTCGAATCGTTCACCGACCCACCTTCTTCGAGAAGGTCGACAAGCTTTACGCGACGCCGCAAGAGTCTTGGGGTAACGAGGAACATAGGTTTCTAGGCCTGCTCTACTCGGTGCTGGCGCTCGGTTGCGTGTACAACGTCTCCCAGGACCACGTCTCGGAAACCCCCGTGACGTACAAGTCGGCAGTTGAAGAAGGGTGAGAAATGGTGTCCGCTCCAATCCTTGGGTGTTGTCCCGTTCCTGTTCTGACCATGATCAATATCAGGGTCCAATACTATACATCGGCTCGCTTGATTCTGCAGGACGTTGCGGAATGCCGGGACATGGCGTCTCTCCAAGCGCTCGTGTACACGATCTTGTTTCTGCAGGCCACCTCCAACATCAGCGACTGCTACGCGTTCCTTGGCATCGCTCTCCGATCCTGTCTGCGCATGGGCCTGCATCGCCACCTCGCTCACGACAAAATCACCCCGATCGAGGACGAGACGAGACGGCGCGTGTTTCACGTCGTTCGCCAGATGGACTTCTACGTGTCGGCCATCCTGGGCTTCCCTCTGCTGCTCCACGATGAGGATGTCGACCAGCCCCTGCCAACCGAGGTCGATGACGAGTACATCACCAAAGAGACAATCCACATGCCGCCACCTGGCACTCCGTCATTCTTCCAGGCATTCAACGCTCACAACAAGCTCATGAGGATACTGGCCAAGGTGGTCAAGGACATATACCCGCTCCGGGCAGTGGAAGAGGGGCTTGAGGGACAGCAGCCAAACAGTACTTTCATGATCAACTACTCTCTGGTTCAGGCTATCGAAGAAGAGCTCCAAGACTGGCAATCTCATCTTCCTGACTACTGGCGCCCAAGCCACGACGGGCCAATCGAGGTTGTTCGGTATGCAGGTTCTCGCGTCTACAACATTGGGGTACTTTTACTAACGATTCTTACCTGACAGCGTTCGGACACTCCTCCGGTTTGGCTATGCCCATGTCCAGATGATGCTCTACAGACCATTCCTGCATTATATCTCGCCCCGACTGACTGCCGGCAAGAAGATCGAAGACAGGTACTACAACTGCGCGGCAGCAGGCATTACCGTTTCTCGAAACATCATCCACATCGGGACCGAGATCCAAAAGGAATCGACGCTCATCGGACCGTACTGGTTCATCCTATACACCGAGTTCTTCGCCATCCTCTCCCTCATCTTTTTTGTTCTCGAGAATCCCGACAAACCTGGTTCGGCCGAGATACTAGCGGATGCCAAGGCAGGGAGAGACGTGATCGCAAGCCTGGCGCAACGGAGTTTGGCGGCCGACCGCATCACTACCGCGCTCAATGTAAGTCTTGGCTACAACGGTGGTATGGGATGTTGGTCCTAACAGCGTCCAGCCCCTCTTCGAGCAGCTGCCAGAGCGGGTCAAGAAACCCACGACCCGGCCAACACCGACAAAGAAGCGCTCGGCTCCCGCTCCGTCGTTGGCTCAAGGACCCAGGGCAGGCAGCGCGACGCTGCCCAACCGCCCAGACTTGCAAGACGGCATGCCGCAGCGGAGGTCGGAAGAAATGGTTCGCCCGCCCATCGGGCTGCTTCGGCGAGAAGCACGAGCGCCGCCTCAACGGACGGCGTCTTTCGATACAATCGGGTTTCAGCATGGCAGTTTGGCTGGGCAGACATTTACGAACCTCCAAGACATTCTTCCCATGAACATGCCCCTGACATCAACGAGCTCAGACACCAGCAGCCCGCAGGCGACGCTCCAGAGGCATGTCCCAGGGTTCCAACAAGGGCAAGGCCCGGCGGGGCCGGCGAGCTCGTTGTACAAGATGGACGCGATGATGTTTCCGTCGGAAGACCCGTTTGCGTATCCGAACCAGCCGCTGATGGATCCTGCCAGTCACCACGCAGGCAACCAAACATCGCAACCGGGAGGGGGCCAGTCCCATGACACGATGCAATTCTATATACCCAACATGTATGATGGCATCGAAGGGCAGCTCCTTGAGCCGATCCCATCATACCTCATGCAGCAAGGGCAAGGGCAGGGCCAGAGACACCCGCAACCACACGGGCTCAATGCGACACCCCAGATGTTCAACACGTCTAACATGCTCGCGATGCAGCCTGGTCACGGTAGCAACCCACACCAGCAGCCGCAGCAGCAGCATCATCAGCAAATGGCCCAGCATGCGCACCAGCATCCCCATCAGCAGCACCAGCAAGGCAATATAATGGAGGAGATGCTGACGGATCCGAACTTCCGGGGCGACTGGGATGAGATGCTCGGCACTGGCACTACCGGCTATCGATGAAGGAAGCCTCGAACGCAGTTGAATCAGGAGAATCGACGGACGGGCTATGGAAGCCAAGGCTGGTGAGGCGTGGGATTCGGACACCTCCACAGCTTTTTTGCATTTGATTCAGATTTCAGTGTGAATTGCGGTTTGATACCCCAACGGACAGGGCGAGACACAGGACAAGGAAACGGGCGGCTCTGGGTTTGAAAATGTGTACCATACCGGTTTTCGTGCTTGCTTGCTTGCTTGCTTGCAGCACATGGTCTCGGTCAGAGATGGGATAGAATGGACATTGGATGACATTTCTCATGACATGACGACGGGAAAGGGGAGGAAGGAGGAGAGATGGATCGGATTGGGTTAGAGGCACAAGTCATGGGATGAGAGAAGGGGCTGAAAAGGCATTCTCACCTTCAGTGGACAACTAAAATAGAGAATGGCAGGTAAGAAGAAGGTAATAGGGAGAAATTCAACAGGAACATTCCGGGTTTTGAGACAAACACATGCCACTCGAGTGATTCAGATCCCCGGGACCAGTATGCAACTATCCGAAAGTCACAAATGTCCATTGGTTCCTACCATGACTAAGCCTCAAAATTGTTACGATTAAAATTGCCCGGATGTGTAAACTGTCAAGTGATGAAGTATCAAGTGCCCAGGGAGCTACATCCGGGGTTGAGATTGCAAGAGTCTCTCTGAACGCAATGGCGGTCATATCACGGGTATGTGCATAGCACAGATCTTCGTGTACGTACATATCGCGAGTGTTGACTGCTGTGGCCATCCAATCTTATCACTTCTATTCATAGCTTACTTCTCGTTCTCCAATCACCGCCCAACTTCAAAGCTCGGCACATGTGATCAACTGCCTGGACAGAACAACGTTGACTGCAAGATCTCAGAGAAAGTTGATTCGAGTGCTGCTTGTGTTAAACTGAGGTTTGTGTTTTGGTTTGTTGGGCATTTTTGTGTGCATTCGAGAGGCGGGCTGCTTCGTTCGGAACATCAGTCATTCATCATCTTGGATTGCATCAGCTCTTGGGGCGTCTGGGCGGGGGGATTGTGCATCTCACCCCTCTTATCTCGTGTTTAGTGGCTTCAAAGGAACCTCAAATTGGACTCGACCTTTGGCTTTCCAGAGGCATCGCCAGGGTTTCTAGACTCTCTTCACGACAAAGCGCAGAACTATCTTGCGAGAGTCTGGGTGCTCGCAATCATCAAAGAACGATCAATCGGACCAAACCGTCATCGCCGCAATCAAGTGGAGCATCCAACAGCCAGCCAACCCTACAATCACCACACCGTCATAGGGGGTCGTGTTGCTGATAGCCCGGCTCTCGCTCCATCTCACTTCAGACCCTTTGCTCCGTGTTTCCTGGCCGTGAACTTGGAGCCAACGGTACAGAAATGGAGATTCCACATGACTTGGTCGTAGTTGACGAGTTCGATGCTTTGTGAGTCGAGTCCTGGGCACCATCGCTAGCTACAAACGAGTTGGTTACCTTATGTCTACTGACTCTCTTCAAGGTCCATCGAGCTCAAGCCCGCTTCCACGCCTACCCAGCACAATGCCGCCTCGGATAAGATTGCTGCGGACAAGACCTCGTCGGGACAAGCTCCTCCAACCAGGCCCCCCACAGCCCGGAGCCCAGTAAACGACAAAGATATGATAGTCAACAACGCCCTCAATCGGGCGTGGCTGTACAAGAATCTCGGCAAGTTTCCAGGTATGCCTGCAGAGTCCTTTATCTATGCTACACCCCCAACGATGAGTGCTGACACGTCGTAGCAAAAACACACGCCCGGAAGGTCGCCAGAGAGCTGGGCGTCAAGTCCGGTATCATCTACCTCCCGGGTCAAGAAGAGAAGCTTTACGAGGACTCGGACATGGGCCCCGAGTTCCGCCAACGGAGACAGTATGTGGTAGTCACCGATCTTGACAGATATTCAGAGCTAACATCGTCTTAGCTTCTATTACCTCTCCGGTGCCGACTTCCCGGGGTGTGCCGTGACATACTTCATCGAAGAGGACCGTCTGATTCTCTGGATTCCGGTCCCTGAACCTCGGACGGTACTCTGGTACGGGAGAACGCCTACCCCGGAGCAGTGCAAAGCCAGCTCGGAAGTGGACGATGTGCGCGACATCAGAACCCTCAGCCGGAGGCTGCGCCACGCGGTCCGGCCGGGCATTACCATTTACGCTCTGCACCCAGACCAGGTCCCGGATCTCGAGACAGCCAGGGCGACAGTGCACATTGACACAACCAAGCTCAAGCTTGCCATTGAGTGCGCTCGCGTCATCAAGACCGACTATGAGATTGCCCTGATCCGGCGGGCGAATGCTGTTTCCGTAAGGCTGATCGACTCTCCCTTTGCCCAACCCGTTTCCAGGATTGCTAACCCCCTTTTAGAGTGACGCCCACAAGACGGTCCTCGCCCACCTCAAGAGCGCCCGCAGCGAGCACACCATCTACACCCTCTTCACCTGCCACTGCCTCAGTCTCGGCGCCACCAAGCAAGCGTACCCCATCATCGCCGCGGCCGGCGCCAACGGCAGCACGCTGCACTACACCGACAACAACCAGCCCCTGGCCGGCAAGCAGCTCGTCGTGCTCGACGCCGGCGCCGAGTGGAGGTGCTACGCCAGCGACGTGACGCGCACCTTCCCCATCTCGGGCGCCTTCTCCAAGGAGGCCGCCGCCGTCTACCGCGCCGTCGCGCGCATGCAGGCCGAGTGCATCGAGCGCGTGCGCCCGGGCTTCCTCTTCCACAGCCTGCACCTGCACGCGTGCGCCGTCGCCGTCGCCGAGCTGCTCGCGCTCGGCATCCTGCACAACGGCTCCGCCGCCGAGATTCTGGGCAAGGGCACCGTCGCGGCCTTCTTCCCGCACGGGCTGGGCCACCACGTCGGGCTCGAGGTGCACGACGTGGCCGGGCGGGAGAGGCTGCTGATGGCGTCGCCGTCGCTGATCCGCGGGCGGGCGCCGGGGAAGAGGGAGTGGATGCGCCCGGAGCAGGCGGCCGAGATCTACAAGGATGCCGTCAACATGATGCAGGCGATCGCGAAGGGCGCCGCGGGGCAGGTGCTGAGCGGGGGGCGGCAGAAGCTGGAGAAGAATATGGTTGTGACCATTGAGCCGGGGATGTGAGTATTTTTTTTCTTCTCTTTTTTTTCTC
>Ga0247823_10003241_pt1 | contig 13222 bp, 14 predicted proteins | sample 13C_PalmiticAcid_2_FD_192426 | JGI IMG/M metagenome (GOLD analysis project Ga0247823, IMG submission 192426) | Soil microbial communities from agricultural site in Penn Yan, New York, United States - 13C_PalmiticAcid_Day30 | ecosystem: Environmental > Terrestrial > Soil > Agricultural land...
GGGTATGAGAGGCCGGAACCAATAATAATATTGGCACTGACATTCATCGACACACTATTGAGTTCTCAAAGAACACACGCACAAGCATCCACCCGCAACATTTCGTCGGGGCTTCCGCAGGGCAACTGTTCCAACCTAGCGCAGGCAACCCGACCGAAGCAAATTCGGAAGGAGTGAGTCTGGCTAGATGATCAATCAGGCGCTCAGCGTCACCGCGTCGCTCTGACTCGAATAAAGTTACGCACCGACGAACGCGAAGTCAAATCGCCTGGTCAGACAGGCTATTTCGGCGTATCGACGCGCTCGACCTGTCCACCCAGCGCCTGCATCTGCTCGACGAACTTCGGGTAGCCGCGGTCGATGTGGAAGACATCGTGGACTTCGGTGACGCCGTCGGCGACCAGACCGGCCAGTACGAGACCGGCGCCGGCGCGAATGTCGGAGGACCACACCGGCGCGCTGGACAGCCGCGGGATACCGCGGACCACCGCGTGATGACCGTCGGTGCGGGCATCGGCGCCGAGCCGGATCATCTCCTCGACGAAGCGGAACCGCGCCTCGAAGACGTTCTCGGTGATCATCGACGTGCCGTCGGCGATGGCGGCCAGGCCGATCGCCATCGGCTGCAGGTCGGTCGGGAAGCCCGGGAACGGCAGCGTCGCGAAGTTCACCGCGCGCGGGCGCTCGGCCTGCACGACACGGAAACCGTTGGGCTCGTAGGAGATCCGCGCGCCGGCCGAGCGCAGCTTGTCCAGCACCAGCGCCAAGTGCTTGGGGTTGACCCCGGTCACCCGGACATCGCCGGTGGTCATCGCCGCGGCGATACCCCAGGTGGCGGCGACGATACGGTCGCCGATCACCCGATGCGTGGTCGGTGACAGGCTCTTGACGCCCTGCACGGTCAGCACCGAGGAACCGGCACCGTCGATCCGCGCACCCATCTGCACGAGCATGGTGCACAGGTCGACGATGTCGGGCTCGCGCGCCGCGTTGTCGATGACCGTCTCCCCCTCGGCCAGCACCGCGGCCATCAGGATGTTCTCGGTCGCGCCGACGGACGGGAAGTCGAGGCGGATGCGCGCGCCCTGCAGCTCGTCGGCGCGGGCGACCACGCATCCGTGCTCGATCTCGCTGGTCGCGCCGAGCAGGCGCAGGCCCTGCTGGTGCATGTCCAGTGGCCGCGAGCCGATCGCGTCACCGCCCGGGAGCGCGACGACCGCGCGCTTACAGCGCGCCATCAGCGGACCGAGCACACACACCGAGGCGCGGAACTGGGTCACCGCCGGGAAGTCGGCGTGATATTTCGGCTCCGGCGGGGTGACGATCGTGCAGACCGAGCGGTCTCCGCTCTCGTCGTCGGAGATCGTGACGTCGCAGCCGAGACCACGCAGCACCTCGGCCATCAGCGGGACATCGAGGATGTCCGGGCAGTTGGTGATGGTGGTCGTACCCTCGGCCAGCAAAGCGGCGGCCATCAGCTTCAGCACGCTGTTCTTCGCGCCGCCGACCGCGACCTCGCCGACGAGCTGATTACCGCCGGAGACCAGAAACCGTTCGCTCACCCCGCCAGCTTATCGACCGTTGCCCGACGACACGCCCCCCGACGCCAAACCGACCGATCCTGGCGCCACCGAGTGGCTTTCAGCGCTCGGCTCCGCCACCCGGCTGCCACAGCACGTCGCCCTCGGGATTGGTCGCACGGCTGAGGATGAACAGCAGGTCCGACAGGCGATTGAGGTATTTGGCGGGCAACACGCTGGTGTCGTCGGGGTGGGCCTCGACCGCCGCCCACGCCGCACGCTCGGCGCGCCGGACCACGGTGCGTGCCGTGTGCAACAGTGCGGCAATCGGCGTGCCGCCGGGCAGGATGAACGAATTCAGCGGTGCCAGGCCCTCGTTGAACTCGTCACACCACTTCTCCAGCCGATCGATGTAGGGCTGGGTGATGCGCAACGGCGGGTACTTCGGCTCGGCCACCACGGGGGTCGACAGATCCGCGCCCGCGTCGAAAAGGTCGTTCTGGACCTGGCGCAGCACCGCGAGCACCGCGGGCTCCGGCGCGCCGAGCGCGACCGCGACGCCGAGTGCCGCGTTGGCCTCGTCGCAGTCGGCGTAGGCCACCAGCCGGGGATCGGTCTTGGGGACGCGCGAGAAATCGCTCAGACCGGTGGTGCCGTCGTCGCCGGTCCTGGTGTAGATCCGGGTGAGATGGACGCTCATGCCTGGCCTCCCCTGGTCCGGCGGGCGCGATCGGACGGCCGCGACTCCACCCACGACAGAAAAGCCGCCATCGATCCGCGGTCGAGCGCGAGCTCGAAGCTGCTGTGCGGATCGGTGACGGCTACCACCACGATGTCCTCGCTCATGATGTCGAATTCGTCGCCCTGTGGCGCGCGGCGTTCGACGATCTCGAGGCCCTGCCGGTGCACGGTGGAGTCCGGACCGAACTTGAGGCTGGTCAATTTGAAGAAGACGAGGCGATCCTCGTCGTAGCGGATGAGACCGTGCCGCCAGCCCTGGCCGCCGCGCGCGGGCAATACCCGCAGCAGCGCGGCCGTGCCGCCCCGGCGCAGCATCACCAGCCGGTAAGTCGAAGCACCTGCTACGAACACGAGCGTCAGCACCAGAATGATCAGGAGAACCATCCCGGTTTGCAATGCCGTACGCCCTTTCGCTCAGCTGGTGTCGAAGACACCCCCGCCGTCATTCAATCACGCCCGATGTGGGCCACTCCGGCGGGATCGGTAATACGGCCGGAAACAGCACTGTCGGCGACGAACCGGAGTTCGTCGCCGACAGTGTGTCGTTCGGTGAACAGATCAGGCAGTCACGGTCGCCTCGACCGCGCGCACCTGGCCCTGAGCGACCCGCAGCTCCACCTCGGTGGCGCTCGCGTCGGCCAGCACCTTGCGCGCCGCGTCGACGTCGACCTCACCCGCGAGTTCCGCGGACTCGGCCAGCACCCGCACGGTGTCGGCGGTGACCGAGAAGAAACCGCCGTGCACCGCGGCCACGATCCGATCGCCGTCGGTCGACACGATGGTCACCGTGCCGCCCTCGACGAGCTGACCGAGCAGCGGCTCGTGGCCCGCCATGATGCCGATCTGACCTTCGGTGGTCTGCGCGCTGACGAACGTCGCCTGGCCGGACCAGAGCTTGCGTTCGACGGCGACGAGATCAACTGTCATTTCCGCCATGGTGGACTACTTCCCGGCGATCTTCTTCGCAGCGGCCTCGACGTCGTCGAGACCACCGCAGGAGTTGAACGCCTGCTCCGGGAAGTGGTCGAACTCGCCCTTGCAGACGCGATCGAAGTCGTCGATGGTCTGCTCCAGCGGCACGACCGAACCCGGCTGACCGGTGAACTTCTCGGCCACGATGAAGTTCTGGCCGAGGAACTTCTCCAGACGACGGGCGCGGCCGACGAGGACCTTGTCCTCTTCGGAGAGCTCGTCCATACCGAGGATGGCGATGATGTCCTGCAGCTCCTTGTACTTCTGCAGGATCCGCTTGACCTCGTTGGCGACCCGGAAGTGGCGCTCACCGACGATCGACGCCTCGAGGATACGAGAGGTCGAGGTCAGCGGGTCGACGGCCGGGTAGATGCCCTTCTGCGAGATCGGGCGCGAAAGCTCGGTCGTCGCATCGAGGTGGGCGAAGGTGGTCGCCGGCGCCGGGTCGGTGTAGTCGTCGGCGGGGACGTAGATCGCCTGCAGCGAGGTGATCGAGCGACCACGGGTCGAGGTGATGCGCTCCTGGAGCTCACCCATCTCGTCCGCCAGCGTCGGCTGGTAACCCACGGCGGAGGGCATACGACCCAGCAGGGTCGAGACCTCGGAACCGGCCTGAGTGAAACGGAAGATGTTGTCGATGAAGAGCAGCACGTCCTGGTGCTGGACATCGCGGAAGTACTCCGCCATGGTCAGCGCGGACAGGGCCACGCGCATACGCGTGCCCGGCGGCTCGTCCATCTGGCCGAAGACGAGGGCGGTGTCCTGGAGGACGCCCATCTCTTCCATTTCCAGGTGGAGGTCGGTGCCCTCACGGGTACGCTCACCGACGCCCGCGAACACCGAGGTGCCGGAGAACTCGCGAGCGATACGGGTGATCATCTCCTGGATCAGAACGGTCTTGCCGACACCGGCACCACCGAACAGACCGATCTTGCCGCCCTTGACGTACGGGGTCAGCAGGTCGATGACCTTGACGCCGGTCTCGAGCATCTCGGTCTTACCCTCGAGCTGGTCGAAGCTCGGGGGCTTGCGGTGGATGCCCCACTGCTCGCCGTCGCGGCCGAGGCCCGGCGAGTCGAGGCAGTCACCGAGGGCGTTGAACACGTGGCCCTTGACGATGTCGCCGACGGGCACCGAGATCGGCTTGCCCGAGTCGGTGACGCTCGCGCCACGGACCAGGCCGTCGGTCGGCTGCATCGAGATGGTGCGCACGATGTTGTCGCCGAGGTGCTGCGCGACCTCGAGGGTCAGGGTCTTGGCCACCGACGGGAGCTTGATGTCGGCGTGCAGAGCGTTGAACAGCTCGGGGATGGCGCCACGCGGGAACTCGACGTCCACGACGGGGCCGATGACACGGACGACGCGGCCGGCGGTTGCGCCCGCCTTGGTCGCGTTGTCCTGAGTGACAGCTGCGGTCATTAGATTGGTTCTCTTCCTGCGCTTCTAGTCGCGGTCCGAGCTCGACGCCAGCGCGTTCACGCCGCCGACGATTTCGCTGATTTCCTGCGTGATCTGGGCCTGACGCACCGAGTTCGCCTCGCGCTGGAGCACACTGGCCAGCTCGTTGGCGTTATCGGTCGCCGCCTTCATTGCGGTGCGCCGAGCCGCGGACTCGGATGCCGCTGCCTCGAGCAACGATGCGTAGATACGCGTGTTGACGTACTTGGGCAGCAGAGCGCCCAGCAGCACATCGGCGTCCGGCTCGAATTCGTACTGCGCCGTGACCACCGCGTTCGGCGAATCCGAGACGATGTCCTCGCCGAGCTCGTACTTCTCGTCGACGAAGCTCACCTGGATCGGCGCCAAGCGGCGCACCTCCGGGGTCTGGGTCAGCATCGAGACGAACTTGGTGTACACGATGTGCAGTTCGTCGACGCCCGCGATGGTCCCGGTGCCGTCCAGCGAGGGAACCTCGTTGTCGGAGCCGGCCATGAAGGCCTCGACCAGGTGCTGGCACGCGGCCGAGGCATCGGTGTACTTCGGCTGCTGGGAGAAGCCGGTCCACGACGCCTGGAACGGACGGTTGCGGAACTTGTAGTACGTGAGGCCCTTGTTGCCCATCACGTACAGCACCGGCTCCTTGCCGTCGCCACGCAGCGTGGTCATGAGCTCCTCGGCGCGCTTGAGCACGTTCGAGTTGTAGCCACCGCACATACCGCTGTCACTGGTGATCACCAGGACAGCGGCCCGACGAGCGTTGGGACGCTCGGTCAGCAGCGGGTGCGACAGGTTCTTCGAGGCGCTCGCCAGCTCACCGAGGACCTTGGTGATCTCCTCGGCGTACGGCTTGGCCGCCGCAACCCTGGCCTGGGCCTTGGAAATTCGCGAGGTCGCGATCAGTTCCTGAGCCTTGGTGATCTTCTTGATCGAATTCACACCACGAATGCGGGAGCGCAATTCACGCAAACTTGCCACTAGCGGTTCACACTCCCTTCATTCGCCAGATCGGAATATGCCGACATCAGTCCTGACCCGGCTTACTTGTCGACGTGCTTGCGGGTGACCGACAGCGACTCGACCTCTTCGTGGTCCAGATCGCCGGCAGCGGCCTCGTTCACGACACGGCTGCCGTCGGAAGCCAGGAAGCCTTCCTTGAACTTGTCGGTCTCCGACTTGATCGCGTCGGCGGCCTCGCCGTCGAGCGGCTTGCGGCCACCCTCGAGCGCGTCGAAGGACGACTGGGTCGCGCTGTGCAGGTGCTCCAGCAGCTCGGCGGTGAAGCGACGCACGTCGCCGACCGGCACCGAGTCGTAGTAGCCGGCGTCGACCAGGTAGATCGAGACGACCTGATCCTCGACGGCGACCGGGGAGTACTGGTTCTGCTTGAGCAGCTCCACCCAGCGGGCACCGCGCTCCAGCTGCGCCAGCGAGGCGGCGTCCAGGTCGGAAGCGAAGGCGGAGAACGCCTCCAGCTCGCGGTACTGCGCCATTTCCAGACGCAGCGAACCGGCGACCTTCTTCATGGCCTTGGTCTGGGCGGCGCCACCGACACGGGAGACCGAGGTACCGACGTTGATCGCCGGGCGGACGCCCTTGTTGAACAGGTCGGACTCGAGGAAGACCTGGCCGTCGGTGATGGAGATGACGTTGGTCGGGATGAACGCCGAGACGTCGTTGGCCTTGGTCTCGATGATCGGCAGACCGGTCATCGAGCCGCCGCCCATCTCGTCGGACAGCTTCGCGCAACGCTCCAGCAGGCGGGAGTGCAGGTAGAAGACGTCACCGGGGTACGCCTCGCGGCCCGGCGGACGACGCAGCAGCAGCGAGATGGCGCGGTACGCCTCGGCCTGCTTGGTCAGGTCGTCGAACACGATCAGGACGTGCTTGCCCTGGTACATCCAGTGCTGGCCGATGGCCGAACCGGTGTACGGAGCCAGCCACTTGAAGCCGGCGGAGTCGGAGGCCGGGGCCGCGACGATGGTGGTGTACTCCATCGCGCCGTGCTCCTCGAGCGCGGTCTTGACGCCCGCGATGGTGGAGCCCTTCTGGCCGATCGCGACGTAGATGCAGCGAACCTGCTTGCTGGGGTCGCCCGACTCCCAGTTCGCCTTCTGGTTCAGGATCGCGTCGACGGCGACGGCGGTCTTGCCGGTCTTACGGTCGCCGATGATCAGCTGACGCTGGCCGCGGCCGATGGCGGTCAGCGCGTCGATCGCGGTGATACCGGTGGCCAGCGGCTCTTCGACCGGCTGGCGCTCCAGCACGGTCGCGGCCTGCAGCTCCAGCACGCGGCGGTCGTCGGCCTCGATCTCGCCCAGGCCGTCGATCGGCTGGCCGAGCGGGTTGACGACGCGACCGAGGAACTTGTCGCCGACGGGAACCGACAGCACGTCGCCGGTGCGGCGGACCTGCTGGCCCTCTTCCAGCGAGGCGTACTCGCCGAGGATGACGGCACCGATCTCGGTGTCCTCGAGGTTCAGCGCGACGCCCAGGACGCCGCCCGGGAACTCGAGCAGCTCGTTGGCCATCGCCGAAGGCAGACCGCTGACGTGCGCGATGCCGTCGCCGGTGTCGGTCACGAGGCCGACTTCTTCGATGGAGGTTTCCGGGGTGTAGCTCTGGGTGTAGCTCTCGATCGCGCTACGGATCTCGTCGGAGGAGATCGTCAGCTCCGCCATGTTGTTCCTGCTCTCGCTGTGGTCTCGAATGTCGGGGGTTGGAGAATTACTGCGGTGAGCTGTCCTTGATCAGGACAGCGCCCGGCGCAGCTTCTCCAGTCGGCCGGTGGCGCTGCCGTCGATGACGTCGTCTCCGACGCGCACGACGACGCCGCTCAGCAGCGTCGGGTCGACCTGCACGTGCACGGTGACCGCCTTGCCGTAGATCCGCTGCAGGGAAGCCGAGAGCTTCTCCTTCTGCTGATCGGACAGCTCGACCGCGGCGTGCGCGTGGGCGACGATCTGGTCACGACGGGCCGCCGCCAGATCGGACAGGGCGCCGAAGGCGACGCCGATGTTGTTGGTCCGCAGTCGGGTCACCGCCTGCTCGGCCAGCGTCAGGGTGATCGGCTCGGCCTTGCCGGTCAGCAGCCGCTCGATCAGCTCACGCCGCGCCGCGGCCGGCTTGCCCTGATCGGACAGTGCCTGCTCCAGCTGCGGGTTGTCGGCGATGATGCGACCGAGCCGGAACAGCTCGTCCTCCACCGCGTCCAGCCGGCCGCCGTCGGCAGCGGACTCCAGCAGAGCCTCCTGCCCGAGCAGCACCAGGGTGTCGACCAGATCGCGGGTGCGCGACCAGTTCTGGGCCACCGCGGTGGTCAGCACTGCCTGCGTGGCAGCGCTGACCTTGCCGCCGAAGATCCGCTCACTGAGTTCAGCGCGCGCCGAACCCGGCACCGACACGTCCGCGAGCGCCACACGCAGCGAACGCTGGTCGTCCAGCACGGCGACAACGGCGAACAGTTCCGACCCCGTTGTGGCCGCAACAGTTTCGCTTCCGGTCAGAGCGGCCCGAAGCGCCTCCCGGGACCGGGAGCTGGCCTCGCGGCTCGCTGCGTACATGCTTCTCACTTTCGCGTCGTTACCTTCCGACCCCGATGGCGTCGGTGTCGTCGAGTTCGCTGAGGAACTTGTCGATCGACGCCGCCTGCTTGGCCTCGTCCGAGACAGACTGGCCGATGATCTTCTCGGCCAGGTCGACGGCCGTGCGGCCGACCTCGGAGCGCAGCTCGGTCAGGATCTGCTGGCGCTGGGCTTCCAGCTGGGAGTGACCGGCGGCGACGATACGGTCGCTTTCGGCCTGGGCATCCGCGCGCATCTGCGCGAGGATCTGCTGACCCTGGGTGCGCGCATCCTCGCGGATACGTGCGGCCTCGAGCCGGGCGTCGGCAAGCTGCTGCTGGTACTGCTGCAGCGTCTGCTGTGCCTCTTCCTGCGCGGCTGCGGCCCTGGCGATACCGCCTTCGATCTTGTCGGCACGCTCATCGAGTGTCTTGGTCACACGCGGGATCACGTATTTCCAGAAGAGCACGCCGATGATGGCGACGCAGACGATCGACCAGACGATGTCGTACGTTTCGGGAATGAGAGGATTCACATCCTCTCCCCCTTCGGCAGCGAGCGTGATGAGTTCGCGCATCGGAATCAGAAGATGAAGCCGGCGACGAGGCCGATCAGCGCCAGGGCCTCGGTGAACGCGATACCGAGGAACATGTTGGTACGGATCTGGCCGGCCAGCTCGGGCTGACGGGCGAAGCCCTCGATGGCCTTACCGACGACGATACCCACGCCGATGCCGGGGCCGATCGCGGCGAGACCGTAGCCGATGGCGCCGAAGCCCTTGAAGGTGCTCTCGGTGGTCGCGGCTTCCTGGGCCAGGTAAGCGAGGCTCATGAGTCTTCTTTCCCTTTCTGTTGCTCACCCGCCGGTCGGCGTGTGTAGCAGGTTTGGCAGTACTGGTGTGGATTCAGGTCAGTGGTCGGCGGCGTGCTGCGCGAGGCTGATGTACACCGCGGTCAGCAGGGCGAACACATACGCCTGCAGGAAGATGACCAGCAGCTCGAACAGCGTGAAGCCGATGCCTGCCAGCAGCGAGAAGGGCGTGAAGACCTTCATCCACGCGGTGGCATCGAAGAGGAAGAACCAGGTGGCGCTGAAGAACAGCACCAGCATGATGTGGCCGGCCAGCATGTTCGCCATGAGTCGGACGGTCAGCGTGAACGGGCGCAGGATGAACGTCGAGACGAACTCGATCGGGATCAGCAGCACGTGCAGGGCGGGCGGCACATCCGGAACGACGATGCTGGAGCGCATGTACTTGAAGAAGCCGTACTTGCGGATGCCCACGTAGTTGAACGCGATGTACGCGATCGCGGCGAGCACCAGCGGCATGCCGACTCGCGCATTCGACGAGATGTTCAGGAACGGAACAATGCTGGAGAAGTTCAGGAACAGAACCGTGAAGAAGATCGTCGCGATCAGCGGGAGGAACCGCTTACCGGTTTCCTTACCGAGTACCTCGTCGGCGATCTGCTCCTTGACGAAAACCACCGCGGTTTCCATCACGTTCTGCAGGCCGCGCGGCACGATCTTCGGCGAGCGGAAAGCCAGCACGAAGACGAGCACCACAACGGCGGTCATCAGCAGCCGGATCAGCATCAGGCGGTCGAGTTCGAACGGCGTACCCTCGAACAGCACTGCTGGAGGGAAGAAGTCGGACAGCGATGGCGCGTGGAACTCGCCCGCCGCCAAAGTGATGACGCTCAGCGTTCTCTCCCGTGTTCGGGCCGCGGGTACGACGGTCATTCCCGCGGTTCGATCGGACATTGACGATCAATGGGGTCGACTCTGGTCGGCTCGAAATTCGACAGTTGCTCGTACGGTGTAACCCCGTAAAGCTTCTGTTCGGGCGTCGGCGACATCGTCGACATGCTTCAACCGGGCACATTCCACCCGGATCGGCAGTAAGCATAGCGGCACCGGGCAGGATCTTGGCGATCCCCCCTGGTAACCCGAGGCAATGCCCCGAGTCATCCTGGGCAGCGCCTCCAGCTTGGGTGCTTGCTTACCAACACTTTACCAAGCTATCTACGACAGTGTGTAGCTGGGTGGGATTATTCCTGCTCGGAAGCCGTTTCGTCGTCTCCCGCGCGTGTCGTGACATACGGAACCTTCACGCTCACAACGCCATACGTCTCCGCCCCCAGCACGATGAGCAGGGCTCCGACCACGGTGAAGAACAGCGTGGGCCTGCTGTAGAAGTCGAACTGGTTCAGCACGCCGACGATCACCAGCGCGATCAGCAGCTTGCCGACCCAGCTGACCAGCATGACCAGGCCCGCCGTGCTCGGCGGCAGCTTGGCGCCCAGCAGCACGGCCACCACGGTGGTGAGGATGAACCCGCCGCCGATCGCCGCGCCCAGCAGCGCGCCCCACAGACCCGGCATACCCGCGACGAGGGTGCCGATCACCACCGAGACGACCACGAGGACACCGAGCCCGATCAGGCCGTAGCGCAGCGCGGTGCGCAGAGGGGCGTCGGGTCCTGGCACGGGGGTGGGTGTAAAGCTCACGGGCCGTACTTTACCTTCGGCCGCTTCTCAGCGATTGGCCGACTCCATCCGGCGCATCGACGGGATCGCGGTCACTACCAGGGCGAACACCAATCCACCCGCCACCAGCAGCACCACCAGGCGCCGATCCATCAGCGAGGTCCCCACCGCGCCGAAGGCGAGCACGCCGACCCACAAATAGATCAACAGCACAACGCGTCGCTGTGAATGTCCGATCTGCAGCAATCGGTGATGAAGATGCATTTTGTCCGGTGTGGAGAAACTCACGCCGGCGCGCACGCGGCGCACGATCGCCAGCAACAGATCGAGCACCGGAATGAACATCACCGCACCCACCAGCAACAGCGGCGAGAGCAAACCCACAATGTCGCGCGGGCCGTAGCCCTGCAGCGGAATTCGACCCGAGGCACCAGTGGAAACCGCGGCCAGCATCAATCCGATCATCATCGAGCCGGAATCACCCATGAAGATTCGGGCGGGCGAGAAATTGTGCGGCAGAAATCCCAGGCAGGCACCGGCCAGCGCGGCGGCCAGCAACGCGGGCGGATAGGTGTCGACCGAACCGCCCTGGTCATAGAGCAAACCGACGGAGAACACGAAAACCGCGCCGGCGCAGATCAAGCCGAGGCCCGCGGCGAGGCCGTCCAGGCCGTCGACGAAGTTCATCGCGTTCACCAGGGTGACGGTGATTCCCACCGTCACCAGGCCGCCCTGCAGCGCGTCCAGGACGACGGTGGTGTCGTTGAACGGGTCGTAGATCACGTACCAGCTCAGGCCCATCACGGCCATCACGCCCGCGGCGGTCACCTGCCCGGCGAATTTGGTGAGCGCGTCCAGGCCCCACCGGTCGTCGACGATGCCGACCAGCACGATGATCGTCGCCGCGACCAGGACCGCCGGAATATCGGGGGCGTAATCGAAACCGCGCCGCAGTGCGGGCAATTGGTGTGCGAACAACACCGCGGCGACCACGCCGACATACATGCCGACACCGCCCATCCGCGGAATCGGCGTGACGTGCACATCGCGCTCACGCGGAATCGCGACCGCGCCGAACGCGATGGCGAGCACCCGGATGCCGCCGGTGGCCAGGAACGTCACCGTGGCGGAGACGAGCAGCACGAGCACCAGCTCGCGCAGGGGAACGACCGTGCTCATCGGATGCGTGCGATCACCGCTGCGCGGGGCTGATCAGGGCATCCGGCGCCATACCGAGAACCTCCGCGACATCGGCCACCGCCACCGCACCTTCCCGCAACACCCGCGGCTGATCCGCGGTCAGATCGACGATCGTCGACGCCACCGCGTGCTCGGCGGGACCGCCGTCGAGATACACACTCGCCAGCGAACCCAGCTGCTCGCGCGCCTGCTCGACGGTGCTGGCCGGGGGCTGCCCCGACACATTGGCACTCGACACGGCCAGCGGACCGACCTCGCGCAGCAGTTCCAGCGCTACCGGATGCAGCGGCATCCGCAGCATCACCGTGCCCCGGGTATCGCCCAGGTCCCACGCCAGCGAGGGCGCGGCCTGCACGACCAGGCTCAGCGCGCCCGGCCAGAACGCCCGGATCAGCTCGCGCGCCTGCGGGCGCACCGAGAACACCAGTCCATCGATGGTGTGCCACGACCCGACGAGCACCGGGACGGGCATATCGCGACCGCGCCGCTTGGCGGCCAGCAGCGCGCCCACCGCGTCGGCGTCGAACGCGTCGGCCGCCAGGCCGTACAGCGTGTCCGTCGGCATGACCACGAGCCGCCCCGACTTCAGCGCGCTGGTCGCCGCGGTCAGCCCAGCGGCCCGCGAATCCTGCTCGGCACAGTCATAGACGGTACTCACGGCTTGGCCGCCTCTCCGCGTTTCTTGCTGGTCTGTGGATGCGGCAAGAGTCTAGCTGTCGGGCCGACGGCGGAATGTGGGGGGACTTTTGGGCGTCCCCGGGATACGCCCGTGGCGCATGCGCGAGCACGGAATTCGTTTCCTGCTGGAAGTGTGCTGCCGGGACTCGGGGGCGGACCTCGTCGGCCCTGGCACGTCGTTCGATCAGGACTCAGGATTTGCTGGGCACTGTCGCGACGACGAAGCGGGGCTTGTCGGCGAGGTCGGCGTGTTCGACGATGCCGGTGAAATCGGCCGCGGCGAGCAGGGCCGCCACTCCCCCGCCGTTGGTGTCGTCGTGTTCGATCGCGGTGGCGCCGCCGGGGCGCAGCAGGCGGGCGATGGTGGGGACCATCCGGCGGATGACATCGAGGCCGTCGGGGCCGCCGAAGAGGGCGCGGTGCGGATCGTGGTCGGCGACCTCGGGGTCGAGGACCGCCGCCTCCGGGATGTAGGGCGGGTTCGACACGACCAGGTCGACGCGGCCGGACAGGGCCGTGAGCAGGGCCGGGTCGGTGACGTCGTCGGCGTGCAGGGTGATCGGGGTGTCGCCGTCGGCGATGCGGTCATCGACGTTGCGGCGGGCCCAGGTCAGGGCGTCGG
>Ga0247823_10003242_pt1 | contig 13217 bp, 10 predicted proteins | sample 13C_PalmiticAcid_2_FD_192426 | JGI IMG/M metagenome (GOLD analysis project Ga0247823, IMG submission 192426) | Soil microbial communities from agricultural site in Penn Yan, New York, United States - 13C_PalmiticAcid_Day30 | ecosystem: Environmental > Terrestrial > Soil > Agricultural land...
GTCCTCGTTCGCAAACTTGAGAAGAATCCACTTACACCAGGGTACTCCCAGTCAATGTCGACGCCGTCTATCCCCTCGTCGGTGAGGAACTTGGCAATGTTGGTGGCAAAGACGGCGCCGTTGTTCAGAATAGCTGCGCGAATGATGTTAAACGTCGCGGGCTCGGTCGAGTATGCCCAACCCCCAAACGAGATGATGCGCTTGAGAGGGAGGGCCTTGAACTCGGCCCATTGGTTGTGCGGGTCCTTGATTACCACCTTCCAGCCGTTGGGGTCAATCTCGGCGAAGGCCCAGTGCATATGGGTATACGTGCCGTCCGTGTTGGCCCGGCTGGCCCGGAGCCACAGACACTCGCGCCCCATGTTGTACGACTCGTAGTAGCCGATGCGCTGGAAGGCTGCCGGAGGGCCGCCGTTGACCTTGATGTCGGTGCCGCAGTTGGAGACGCAGGTGCTCTGGAAGCCCTTGGCCTTGCTGCCAGGCCCCCCTCCGACGGCCGGGTGCAGCTCGCAGTGGGCCGGGAACGGGCCGCACCACCCCCAGTTGCTGCAGCACGCCTTGAGCGGGCACGGGTTGAGGTCTCCCAGGGCGTTCTTGAAGCGGTCGAAGTCGGGCGGGAACTGCGTGCCGGGCACAATCGGACCGCAACTGGTGCCCTGCTGCGGAGGGGGCAAGGGGGCGAAGCCGTTGCTGAGGCACATGTTGTAGCCGAGCAGCATGTCCTTGCACTCGGTCCATCCCCAGACCTTGCCGCGGTTCCACGCCTCCAGCTCGGCGACGGTAACGTAATATTTCTTGGCCAAGGCGTCGCAGGTGTCTCCGTTCTGGATCAGGTGCGTGGCACATGTGCCGTCGAAGTCGTTTTGCGGCGGCTGCGGCTTGTACGGGTCGCCGGCGGAACAGCACACAAAGTCATCAGGCATGAGCGTTGAGCAGAGGTTGGCACCTGGGTTGTACGTGTAAAAGTCGGCTGATGAGATGCCGCAGCGCGAGACAAGCGTGGTACACGTGTCGCCAGCCACAATCTGGATGTAACGGCAGGTGGCTCTCTTACCCAACGGGCTGGTCCCCCGCCGCAGGGGGAATGTCGTGTTGGTGCTGTTGAGGGCGCCGAGGGTCGTGTTGATGGTGCCACCCGCAACCTCGTACACCTTGGCTCCTTTCAGTTCACCGGCCGGCTGGAGGCCCGCTTCCCCACCCATAGCAGCGCACTCGCCCTTGCTCCATGCCAGAGCCGTCCTCTGAAGCGTTGCAAGGTCTCCGCCCACATCGATGGCAATGCCAAACGTGTGCTCCGGTCGCCGCCCGCCGCCGCAGAGCTGAGCGACAGTGCGGCCGGCCACAGACGGCCCTGCCCGGAGGCGGCCCGTCAGCGCCTTGATGGCTGACGCAACCGTGGTCTTGCTGAGGCCCGGGCCAATGTAGAGACCTGCGGCCGTCTGGTTCTGCCACGCGAACAGGAAGCTCTCGTCGCAGTTGTCCCGCGCGTCGAAGAAGCTCCCCATGCCCTCTAGCAGGCCAGCAATGCCCCCGGGGGCCACCTTGCTGGTGTTGTTGGTGCTGGTGGCCACCTGAATGGTAGCACCCCGAGTTTCAGTCGCGAGAGGAAGGCAGGCCGGAGCTGTATTCAACCGGCCGCGGAACAGCTTCGCCGACTTCTTCGGGTTTGCTACCGCTTTTGTAGACGCCGACCACGACGACCATGGCTTGCCCGAGGCGGCGCGAGACGTCGCGTTGAGCATGCAGGTACGGATGAGGACGGTCGAGGCCGGGTCGTCCAGTGGCTGCGTCACAGAGAACTGAAGCAAGAGGGGCTCCTCGCAGCGGCGAAGACGGTCGACCGAGAGATAGGGGGTCCAACTGTGCATGTTTGCGTAGTCGACGCACGGAAGAGGGCAGTTATGCTGATCTGGCTCGTAGGCTCCCGGGTCGTGAATCGGGGAAGGCCCATGGTCGCCGACGGGTGCCACAACCTGTGTGCCATCGAGGTTGATGGCCGAGTGGGCGAGGCCGGCCCACAGCGTGAGGGACGCTGCAACGACGGCAACGGGCCTCGTCCATGGCCACATCGCGGGCAGCTCGATGGGCGTTGGCGTGGGATGTGAATTCTGACAAGATGCTCGAACAGGCGACCTTGCTGGGCAACACTTTGTCCCTGAGATCGATCTAGGAAGGACGCAGACTGGCGAGTACCCGTGTACCCAGAGGGCTATCTTCGACAGTCGACGGCGGCCGGCAGCCCCTGGCATTTAACGGGCTGGCTTCGGAGTGCCGTGAGCCCGTGACTGCCATGACAGACCCCCGGCTGCGAACTTGCGAGCACTCAGCTTCGTGTCTGCCTCGAGCCGGGCACCCCTGAACCGCTCTCGCACCCCTGGACCGACCATGGCCCGCTCTCGCGGGGCCGAGCACGTGGAAGTCCTTGGGTGCACTTAGGGTGTCGCGTCCACTCGTCCACCCTTGCTACCTCTCTTGGCGCCCGGCTTGACGTTCCGGACTTGGGGGAACCCTGGCACATTTGGGGGCGAAAACCAAACCGCGGTCGCCCGTTGTTTGTTCGGGCTTGGCAAGGGCTACTCTTGGGCATCGGCTTGGACCCTACATGATAACCGAGACGCTATCTCGGTACTATTGGCGTCGACTGCAGAGATTTCAACGGCCCCCCCAAAGGCTAAAATTAGGATACTTTTTGCTTGGGTCCCTCTCCTCGGAGCCTCGCCCTTTCTCTCGTTCTCACGCCACTCAACCCCCTCCTCTGGCCCTCCTCCCTCATTCAGGACCCTGCAACCAAGGATGCCGTGGCTTAGCGAGGTCAGCTACTCGCGGGACGCAACCGTCGCCGCCGTCAACGATTACTTCGACTTCCTGGCCAGCATGTACATCGCGAAATCGGCCGTTCTCCGACCGCCCGAAGGGGGCTGGCCCGAGATCGCGGCTGACGGTTTCCGAGAAGCCTTGGGCAAGACCGACGAAGTTGTCCTGCTCCTGCGCCATCTCCCTTACCTCGCTCGCCTCTCATCGTTCTCACCCATCCATGCCGGTCCTGCTTTGACTGGGTTCTGTTCCTGGCTCGACGCCGCCGAGTCGCAAGGCGGGATAGAGTATGCGTTGATGATGGCAGAGGGTTCGTTGTATCTCGACGATGGGTTGATTCCTCCACACGTCATCGGCCTTGCGGATAGCAAACACGACCACTTCATGCTCGACACAGAACTAGGTGTCATCTACTGGCCTGACTGTCCCGATGGCATTCGGCACAACCCTTCCCGAGAGCCGATCCTCGATGACCCTTACGACTCAGAGGACACGCCCGAGGAGGAATCAGAATGGCGCGCGGCAGGGCCGGCGTGGGCGGTTGTCGATTTCTTCGAGCTTCTCAAGGATCAACTACGGCTCCTCTTCTTCGTGCCCTTTAGCTCGCGCACGACTCATCTGGACGAACACTCGAGCGAGGATGAGGCGGCTGCAGTGCGCGCCGTTCAGGCTATCTTTCGGGAGCACGGCTGGCCCGACGTCGAGCGCTTTTGCAAGCAGGAGTGTTTGAAAGCCGTGGAGGCGGCGTTGCAAGAGAAGTTTCCCGCCATGGCGCGCGACCATGACGAGTACGACTACGAGTAAACCCGGCCGCGCCCTGGCCTTGGGGTAATATGGCGATGTCGGCGGTTCGGGGTGGGGGCCGGGATGGCCCAATGGTTTACTTCTGTCATCCGAGCACATCCTTGACATGTATGTATGTACAGATAGAAAAGCAACCCTACTAGTGCACAGGGATGTGGGCAGGCATGCCAATCCTCTCGCGAATTAAGCATTAGCCCGTGCTTGGCAAACGACCCTTTTCCTCGGCCGAGTCAGGGGCCTGGGTTTCCGTCCGCTCCTGGCGACAACACGGCCGACGAAATACGCCCTGGCAGGCGACGCTCCACGCAGAGACCCCGAGCTCATCAGGGTCCCGTCCCCCCCTCACTTTGGACTTACACCCTGGGCACACACACTGCGCACACATACCTCTCTCACACACACTCGAACACAGCAGTGCTGCTCAAGTCGCATGTCTTCTTCTTCCTCCAATTTTCACGTCTTTATCATCCTCGGTCATGATGGTGATGAGAGCGGCTCTCGCCGCCGGCGTGCTTGCCGTCTTGACAGTCCCTGCCGCGGCCGACTTCATCTACACGTCGGCTAACCAGGCCGAGCTGCACCCCATCGTCGCCCCCACGGCGTATCCCAAAGTCACCAATACGGACCCGTGGACCTGCGTGACCGAGGGCGTGATGGATCTCGTCCTCAGCCCTCCAAAGCCCAGTGGCAGCCTGAGCGACGCTATACTCTCCTTCGGCTCCTCGCTGATCGAGACGTGCAGAACGTCAGGGACGCTCCAGCGGCCGTGCGACTACCCTGACAAGACGCGCTGGTGCGGCATCACCACCGCCCTGCCGCAGTCCCTCCGCCCGGCGTACTCGGTGTACGCAAGCAACGCGTCCTCCTGGTGGTCGGCGCACAGCTCCAGGGTGGTCCGCGTCGCCCAGGAGTGCCCCCTTATGTGGTACGGAGCCTCCAACGCTGCGTATGGCGGCTACCAGATGAACCAGACGCTCATCAACGCGGAATGCTATGCCGAAGCAAATCCGTCCAACACCATAACAACGAGAACAACCGCAACGCCGGGGGTAACATCGTCGTTGGCGACCAGCACCACCACCCGGCTGCCCACCAGCACCACCACCCCAGTGCCCACCAGCACCAGCTCTACCAAGACTCTGTCCTCCACCACCACCTCGTCCTCGTCCGTCACCGTAGGAAGCAACGGTGTTGCAACGCCACTCCCGATGCAACCCGGCATGGTCGGCAACTGCAACAAGTTCACGACCGTCAACGCCGGTGACACTTGCAACATCATTGCTTTCTTCAATGGTCCCATCTCGACCGAGAACTTTGTTCTCTGGAATCCAGGCGTTGGTGGGATGGCGTGCGGCAACCTGCGGGTGGGATCAATCGTCTGCATTGGTGTCGCTGCAACTCCGACCTCGACAGTGTCTGGAGAGCTCCCCCTCTTGACGCCCAAGCCGATACACCCGGGCATTGTGAGCAACTGCAACAAGTTCACCCTCGTCAACCCGGGCGACACCTGCAACATCATTTCCTTCTTCAACGGGCCCATCTCAACCGAGAACTTCGTTCTCTGGAACCCGGGCGTCGGAGGGCTCGCGTGTGGTAACCTCCGGGTCGGGACCTACGTCTGCATCGGCGTCATCGGGACCCCCACCCAGACGAGCACGACATCAACAACACCTGGAAACGGCATCGCGACACCAACACCAACCCACCCAGGCATGGTCAGCAACTGCAACAAATTCACCCTCGTCAACCCAGGCGACACATGCAACATCGTGGCCTTCTACAACGGCCCGATCCCCACCGACTACTTCGTCCTCTGGAACCGCGGCGTGGGGGGGATGCAGTGCGGCACCCTGCAAGTGGGCACCTACGCCTGCATCGGTCTCATCCAGCCGCAAGGCGGAAACGGCATCCCCACGCCGGCGCCGGCGCACCCGGGCATGGTGGGCAACTGCGACAAGTTCGCCTACGTGGTCCCGGGCGATTCGTGCGACAGCATCGCCTTCTACAACGGCGTGGCGGGGACCCAGTTTGTGAAGCAGTGGAACACGGGCGTGGGGGCGAACTGCCAGAGCCTCCAGGTCGGTACTTATGTGTGTATTGGTGTCAGAGCTTGAACGATTTGTGTTTTCGTGGGTTGTTTGCGGCTGTAAGACGACCAATACAAGGCTCACAAGACAGTTCCCTACCCATCAGTGATAGACTTACCAGACATGAAGCTTGGATTGGTTACACATTAGACTGATCAGACCTGGCTAATTACCCTCACTCTTCCTCTGGCTTTGTCGGGTTGTCTGAGAATTGATTAATCGACACACTTCAAGCTGGGCTGGAATGGAATAAGAGAAGGGTGTGATCCAAGTATTTTCACCCCTCATGCCCAGAGAAACGAGAACGCAGATTTAGACGGACCATGTATGCAGGTACTTGGAGTGAGGGGCAGGCCGGATAGTTAAGGTATTTGGCCATCTTCCAGCTCCCCGGTTTCTCCAGATCATCAGCAGGAGCATGTAACTGGCCCGGGTATGCGAGCGGTTAACCTCTAGCATACCTAAGGTTGCCGTCGTCTCTTCACTCGACCGTCTTTCGCAACAACAGCCGCAAAATCACGCCCACACAAACACGGCATTACCGAGTGGGCAGGGAGCGATGGGTTGCCCGACGAGGGGACGGTCGAGTTTTCGTCGAGGACTGTGAACTTGGGGGCGGAGCGGGTTACTGGTTTTCGGTTTGCGTGTGCGAGGACGAGGGAGGGAGAAAGGGATGCGCAGCGCGTGTTGGGGAAGCGAGCAGAGGTTGCGACGGTCGAGGTCAAGCGGAGGCCGAACTGGGATCAACCGACCGAGTGGACTCATATTGAGAAACGGTTTGATGTTGGAGGAAAGCTCAAAGCTAGTTACTCGGTCGAGTTTGAGTTGCCTGATCTAGAGAGCAATTGGTGATTCGTAAGGGTATTCTAGTTCAGTTGCTCAGAAAAGGAACAACTGCTATCACGGAGATGAGCGTTGGTTGGGTTGTGCTGTACCAGAAGCGTATGACGCAGAGTAGAAAATCGTAATACTGAAAAAGTGCTCGTGCCTGGAAAGAAGTACAACACTGGAATAGATAAGCCAGAACTATCACTGTTGACTCGTTAAAAATGACGAGTGTCCACGATGTTGAGGAACTTACCGTTTAGATTTTTGGCCCCGGTCAACGGGCTGGTTGTGACTGTCCTCGCTTTCATCCCGTGTGGGTGAAAGTTTGGCCACCTGCCTGACAAATGTGAGCGTAAATTTTGACGCAGGAATTAATTTCGCGCCGATTTTGTTTTTGATTTGGATTTCAAAACCTCTCCCACGATTCTCCCCTCCTACGGCCTTCGCGATCAACCAACCTCGCTGTTCAACCGACCTGGCAGACACAGCGTGAAGGTAATACCATGATCCATCTTGCCAAAACTCCGTGGTTCCATTTCAGGTGCTGACCATCGCTTCAAGATGGCTCGCGATTCCTCCTCCCCGCGTTCGGTCCGTGGTCGCCACCACCGAGGTTACGGTGAAGACCGATCCCGATCCCGCAGCCGCAATTACCGCCGACTTCGTGATGAGCGCCGACGCCGTCCCCGCAGCGGCTCCCGCAGTCGCCGTGGGAGCCCCGACTACCGTAGCCGCCGCGGCCATTCCCAAGACCGGCGTCATTATCGTGACGAAAGTATCGGCCGTGACCGAGACGAAAGCCGCGGCCGCGCGAGCCGCCAATACCGTGATCGTGATGATCACAGACATCGCGATGAACGTCGTCGTTCTCGCTCCCCCAGCCGCCACTACCGCGAATACCCTCGCCGCGATGACAACAGAGGCCGCCACGAGAGCCACGCCCCCGTCCCCAGACGCCACAGCCGCAATGCGTCCCACGGTCACAGAGATCGCGCCAACCCAGACGACGAACCCCGCCGTCGCGAGCCCAGTCGTGACCGTCACCACCAACCCAGCCGCCTCAACCAAGAAGAAGCCGCCCAAGACGGCCTGGAAGATTCCGAAATGGGAGTGTTAATTAGCGGTGATTGCATCGAGTTGCCGCGGAACTTTCGGCCCCCGCCGGACAACACCAACTTCTTTGTTTCCAGGAATCTCCCGATTAGTCTCCCCAACATGTCGGTTGAGCAGTCGCGAGCAAGACCCTTCACCCCCAACTCCCGGGCTGGAGATACTCACAAGTGGTGTATGAGGGGCCAGACTCCGTCGGAGGATGCCATGCGCAAGATGCCTTGGCTAGGTTCTTGCACAACCAAGGCCACGGACGTATGCAGTCTGGCAGCTGGATGACGGTGTTGAGCCGGAGGGGGCTCAAGGTGGGAACATTTGGCGCGGCAAATGGTTGACGAGGAAGGGGAGTTGTTAGGTACTGACTGTACAAACACCAAAACATGTAATCATTAACTCTCAAATCTTGTGTTGTTGTACTCTTAGTTCAAACCCCAGGTGACATGGACGTTCACAAGACAGTTGATCAATTCCGCGTGAATCTCCGCCAAAGCCCTTCCTCCCAGACATCGAGAACTTTGCTGCCCTTCACCCGAAGCGAGGGGCGGGAGATTTCACTCCATGGTCACAGCAGGAACACGTTCCAAATCTCACAGTAGTTCACATGGAGTTGAGTCAGTGCAATGTGTTTAATTTTGTCCCTGATAACCCTCCAGACCAGCGTCCTCCCCAAGCATCGCTTCCAGGACATGTTGTCACACCGCGTTTGTCGAAATCGGCATGTCATCATGCACGAAGCCGGCACGGAAAACCTCGTCGATTGGACGACACTCGGTGTTCTCCATGGCGAGGCAATACCATGTCTCAATCAATTCCCAAATCCGCATGAGGCTGCCGAGTTGGGCAGAGTCTTTCAGGTCCGCAAACGGGGAGATGACCAGAGCGAGGAGCCTGGGCTTACCCGGCTCGACAGGTTCGCGGATGACAACCTGGTGGAAGGGGTGGATCTCTCGATTGGCTCTCACCACAGCATCGGCCGAGACCAGCGGCGCGTGCGCCTCGCGGATTGGAACGGCGAAATAATGCCCGTCACGGGGGGCTGGTGTCGTGCGCATCGACTCCCAGATGATCTTCATTGCATGAGACTGCAGCTCTTGAAGCCGCTCGCAAAGGGTTGTTACATTCCTATCGCCACCATAGAGAAGGGCAGGTACAACTCTGGGCGCCAGGTTTGGGGCGAGGTGCGGCATCGAGTGAATTGGCTGAGTCCTCTGTGTCGGTGCTGCCCGGGTGTTCGGTGCCTCGGCGTCCTGCGGTTGTGCCTTCGGCGTCGGCTGGGGTCGGTAAGGTGTCGGGCCTGCCTGCTGTGACGGAGCATCGAAGCGTGCTGTTTTGTGAGTTAAAGTGTCTGGTCAATTTTTGTTTCCCCATCTGGATTTGCGAAGGTCAGACTTACGAGAAACCGATACCGACTCGCTGGATGTCTGGGCAGCGTCAACCTTCGCAGAATGGGCAGCCTTTTCGGCGCCTTCTCTTGCCAGCCGGTTCTCCTGGTATCGGCGCATCTTGCCACTTGGCGGCCCGTACGCCTTGTCGGGGCGGTTGTCCTCAAAAGGAAACGGCTTGTCCGCGAGTCTCCAAGATCCTTGCCACAAGTGGCGATCGACGAGCCACGCGAGGAAGTCGGCTCCGACGGGTCGGGTCGGGTCGGTATGACCATCGTCGAAGAGCTGGCGCATCACGACCTGCTCACTGATCGTCACCTCGAGGTTGCGGCCAGCGGTCGACCTCATGCTTCAGTAAATGACTTTCATCGCGGCGATCACGTACGCGCGACGTTCGTCGATCGCGGTAAAAACCGCCTTGGCGGCGGCCTTGCTGTCGTCCACAGCGTTGCTCTTTTCGACCGCGCTCTGCGCAACTGGGTCCAGTGCCGTCTCATGGACACGGAGCGGGAGCTGCGTAGCGGCAGGAGGCGCCGGAGCGCTCCGGGGCCGTGAAGCACAGTTGGGATGGGCTGACAAAGGCCGGGGACTGAGCGATGAAGCCCACTGGGCGCTCTCGCCGTCGTCGATGGACGCGGGCACACAGCAATTGTGGTGCGTCAAACCACACCAGGCGGGTGTGTGGATGGATGTTGTCCATTTCTGTCTTTGTTTCTTTGGGACAACATGCCTTTCTTTACAGATCCTGTAACTAACATTTTAATCGCTGGCATTTGGGATGGAGTTTGGCTTCCTGTCCGACTCTGACAGGAAAGTGGGATTGTCGGACAAATTCTCTGGTTGGGCTTCGAAAACATGGTTGGGCCTGGAGGGCAGGCCCACGACTGTGGTTCTGCTTGGAAGGCTGGAAGGCCATGGCAGGCTAATTCATAAAGAATTCGCAATTTTGACTCTTGCTTCGAGTTGTTATGTCCAAATTCCCGACGAGGGCGACTGGCGACTGGCGACTGCCTGCTCGCCTGCTCTGGAATCCTCGGTGAGGGCTTGGAAATGCGCACCTTGAGAACTGGTAGACCCTAACCCTGGATTATTTGCAAGGTCTCATGTCAATTGCGGCAGGCAACTTTGCCCAGCAAGCACAAATGCACGGAGCCTGCCTTCTTGCATACGCCATGACGTGCAACATGGCGAGCATGTGGACGTGGCCGGGCAGAAGGGCAAAACGCGCAGTTCTCGCCGCCCCATCAACAAGACAAAGATTGTGGACCTGGCGCGTGGGCGGGTTGAAGAGCTGTTGCGAGACTGGGAGGTTGTGAAGGCTGAGAGGGAGGCGTTGCTCAGAGAGAGGGCTGTTGAGGGGTGGTGAGGGAGAATGGTCGGGGTTGATATTGTACAGTTCACCAAGGAGTGGTATCTTTTTCTATAAACCGGCTTGACCCATTCGCTGCTTTGATGGTGCTGTAGCCCATTGAGATGATGGACGGTCTCCTCAACCTTTGCCCTGCAACAACCAGCGGAGTTGACCAGAATCGCCGCTCGCAGATGTTCGCGAATGCCGTCTGCAGTTGGTCCATGTAAGCAACCAGCCGCAGCTGTTACAGTACTAGCCGCAGGCATGCCTCTACCTTCTCTGCAGACTAACTGCAGGCCTTGCCGATGAGTAGAATTTATTGAACGCGCCTCGCCATGGAAACTACAGCAACGGCTGATTAGGAGTCTCCTGGAAAGGTATAAGTTCGAGCCAATTTCTCCTCCAGGGGTTTTCGTTCCCCAAACTTCCTTCACACCTGGGCTTCTACCAGATTGCTTGGAACACATACACTCTCTTACCCTCACAAGTCTTTACCCATTCAAGTCTTTACCATACAAGACTTCACCTACAAGACTTCACTACAAGACTTCACTACAACACGCCACCCATACAATACGTCACTCATACGGGACTTCAGCTGTTACTGAAACACGGCAGACTTCAACGTCCATCTCCGTCCATAACACTCCTTCTCTGTTATGGCTGGAATCCCTTCCGAGTGCACCGCCCTCAACTATGAAGCTACTCTCCCTCTCCGCCTGGGTTCTCTGCACCTCTGGGGTCGGCCTAGCCAACCCGATCAGAGAACCGGACCGGGAGGTGTCGGCAGCGAGCAGAATCCTCGAGCTGCAGACGCAGTACCAGCACAACGTCCTCGGCAAGATCGGCCAACGGAGATCAGGGTGTACCACCCAAACCATCCAACGCCGCAAGGAGTGGTAAGTGACACACAGTCTTTTTGACTGTTTCTTGTTCTTTCTCTTCTGACATCGCCCTTTTCCTCAACCATCTCCATCCCCCTCTCCACCCCCCAATCCACCACGCCCATACCCACACCAAGAACATCGTATGCTAACACCCCTCCCAGGTCTACCCTCCCCCCCTCCACGCGCGCATCCTTCATCTCCGCCATACACTGCCTGAACGCGCTCCCCCACCAGACCGCCTCGCGCCGCGCCCCCGGCGCCCGGACGCGGTACGACGACTTCATCGTGACGCACATCGAGCAGACGCCCCGCGCCCACGCCTCGGGCCTGTTCCTCCCCTTCCACCGCCACCTGCTCCACGCGTTCGAGAAGACCCTGCGCGGCGCGTGTGGGTATACGGACGCCCTCCCGTACTGGGACTGGACCGCGGATTATGAGGACCCCCGCCGGGCGGCGGTGTTTGACGGTAGCGAGACGTCGATGGGCGGGAATGGGCGGTGGGTGGCGGGGAGGAATGGGACGGATATTGTGCTGCCGGATGGGGTGGTCAAGACGATTCCGCCTGCTACCGGGGGCGGGTGTGTCGAGAGTGGGCCGTTTGCGGAGGGGCGGTATGTGGTGCGGCTGGGGCCGGTCGGGTATGAGCCTAAGGGCCCGATGGGCGGGTTGGGGCATAATCCGAGGTGTTTGACGAGGGATTTGAGTCCGGAGTTTAGTCAGGGGACGAGACCGTCGGCAGTCACGGCGTTGGTGGAGGGGTGTGCGGACCTGGGGTGCTTCCTGCAGGAGCTCGATGCCCCGGGGGGTGTGCCGGGAGGGCTGCACGCGTCGGGGCATTGGCAGATTGGGTTGACGGCGCTGGACGTGTTTGCGAGCCCCGGGGATCCGATGTTCTGGCTGCATCATGCACAGGTGGACCGTGTGTGGACAATCTGGCAAGGGCAGGATCTGGAGAAGAGGACATACGAGGTTTGGGGGACAGAGACGGCGGCGAACAGTAAGTTTCCTATTTCTTGACCTGTGCTGTGAACAGCGAGACTAATGTGCCTTTAGTTCCTCCGAGCGACAACGTCACCCTTGACACAATGATGGAGTTTGGGGCTGTCGACACGACAAAGACGATAAGGGATGCTTCCTCGCCTGTTGACGGGGATTATTGTTACATGTACGAATGATATTGTTTCGGTTGCTACCTGGCTGGCAACAGTCACCGAGAGTCAGGAAAGGCATCACACTAGAGGGTGGCTTAAAAGTGGCTGCCAATGGTTAAAGACTTTTACGGGATATCAGTTACATTTTGGATTGCTGTATCATGTTAAATCATAGCTCTACAAGTTCATTGAAAGCAGTAAAAACTGGAGTGACTGTGGTGATGGCTCCCACTCGCCTCGTTCAACTCTTCTGCCTGCTTTGCAGTGAGTATGACTCGCACCCCAACCACTCCTTTTGAACTTCTGTCCATTCCGTCTCGCGGCCCCCTACCCTACGGCAACCGCACCCGAAACGCAAGAATGGCCGGCAGCTGCGTGTAGTTGCTGCTCGACTCGATTCTGTCCTCGGCATCCTCCTCGGTGAACGCCAGCTCCTCTATGGCATCCATGACCAGCCCGGCCTTGAAGAAGGTCGCAAAAAGCTCGTGCATCGGGCGGTGGAAGTAGAGCTGCTTCCTTAGCGCGCACGACCTCAACACCTGTACCAAAACTCACCTGCTTCACCGGCTGCCCAGGCACCGCGATGCCCATGGCCGGCGGCACCGACATGTACTCCTCGATGACCTTGGTCCGGACCACGTTGCACTCGCCCGTCACAGGGTCGAACCGGACGTCAATGTTCCGCGCGGCGCCAGATGTGAAGAACACGGGGTGCAACAGCGTCGCGACGAACCTGCCCGCGATCAGCAACACCACCTCATCGCCACATCAGATCCGACTTACGGGGGGGGGGGGGGGGGGGG
>Ga0247823_10003243_pt1 | contig 13217 bp, 7 predicted proteins | sample 13C_PalmiticAcid_2_FD_192426 | JGI IMG/M metagenome (GOLD analysis project Ga0247823, IMG submission 192426) | Soil microbial communities from agricultural site in Penn Yan, New York, United States - 13C_PalmiticAcid_Day30 | ecosystem: Environmental > Terrestrial > Soil > Agricultural land...
AGCAAAGGGTCCTTCCCAACGCTCCAAAGCGCGCCGGAATACGGCAGTGGACGCATAGCTCAGTTGGTAGAGCAGCTGACTCTTAATCAGCGGGTCCTAGGTTCGAGCCCTAGTGCGTCCACCATTTTTCAATGACTTAGAAGCCAGGGCGCGACAGCTCTTCGCTGTGGGGTCCCAATGGGGTCCCAGATTCCAATCGGCGTGTTTTCCGTTGAAACGGCGGCCGTTATTACTACCCACTCGCGAACGAGGCGACCTCGGACGAGTCCTCACTTCCAGCGTCTTCAGCATCTTCGTATGTGAGTTCGAGGTTTCCGATTTGTGCGTTTGTCGCTAACCAATCCCCCGAGCTTGGTATTTGATTAAAAGGCATCAGGGGCGGCATGCAAGATTCAAGGCAGCGTTCGGGTTTACGTGACAATCGCAGTCGCGGCCCGGCGCGCGAATTTCTAGAATCCAAGGTAGCAAAAGGGAGCGAGCTCTCATTCGTCTCCGCCTATTTTACTAGTTTTGCGTATAATCGCCTTGCCGCGACACTCGACGACATTGGACATCTGCGCTTCCTTTTTGGAGAGCCGAGATTTCTTGATAGCGTTGACGCTGACAGTCTAGTTCCGCCAGCGTTCTCTTTGGACGAAGACGGCCTTACTTTGACCGAGGGTATGCGCAAAAGCGCTGCTGCCGCCAAATGTGCAGAATGGATAAGAGCGAAGGTCGAAATCCGTTCGGTCAAACGATCCGGCTTGCTTCATGGTAAGCTTTATCACGTTCATGATGGACGGCGCGAACACGCGATGGTTGGAAGCTCCAACTTCACGCTTAAGGGCCTTGGTTACACCGACGAACCTAATATCGAACTAAACCTAGTGGTCGATAGCGACAGGGATCGAGATGATCTACTCAGGTGGTTCGACGAGATTTGGTCGGACGGCAGTTTGACCGAAGACGTTCGCGATGAGGTGCTCGGCCAGCTCGAACGGCTTTACCAACACAACAGCCCCGAGTTTCTATATTTCAAGACGCTCTATCACCTGTTCCAGCAGTACCTTTCCGAACAGACTGTCGAGGAGGAGCGCCTAAACGATGCGCGCTTTACCGAAACGGCGATCTGGCAAGCACTGTTCGATTTTCAGCGGGATGGCGTGCGCGCGCTGTTGTCGAAGCTAGATCGTCACAACGGGTGCATTCTGGCTGACAGCGTCGGCTTGGGGAAAACGTACGTCGCATTGGCAGCAATAAAATGGTTCGAACTCAGAAACCAGCGCGTCCTCGTACTCTGCCCCAAAAAGCTTCGTGACAACTGGACAGAGTTTCTCGCGCAAAACAACAGCGAAACCAACCCTCTTCGCGACGATCGATTCTCATACACGGTTCTGTCGCACACTGATCTAACGCGCACCGCCGGGAAGGTGGGTGACGTAAATTTGGGAACAGTAAATTGGGGAAACTATGACCTAGTCGTTATTGATGAGTCTCATAATTTCAGAACTGCGTCGCGGGGAAAACCTTCGACTGACAGCGGACCTGCGCGCCCAAGCCGATACGAAAAGCTGATCGACGAGGTAGTCCGATCAGGCATCAAGACGAAGGTTTTGATGCTCTCTGCGACCCCCGTAAATAATGACCTGTCCGATTTGAAAAGTCAGCTTGATCTAATCGTGGCGAGCAAGTCCGACGCATTTGCTGATCTGGGCGTTCCAAATCTTGCTGGCGTGATCGGCGATGCGAGACGTAAATTCAAAGATTGGATCAAAGCGGGTGGCAAAGATCGCGACGCTCTGATCGGTCGGCTACCCCCGTCCCTTTTCAACCTGCTCGACGGCGTCACGATTGCCCGCTCAAGGCGGCATATCGAGCGACATTACGCTTCTTCGATCGACGCGATGGGTAAGTTTCCAGTTCGGGCGCGCCCCATATCGATATTCGCGTCAATTGACACAGATGGGGCATTCCCGGCGTTCGCTCACGTGCATGATGAGATAAGCGCGCTGAAGCTTGCTCTGTATAATCCAATTGGCTTTGTGCAGGACCAGTATCGCGCGGAGTACGATCCCGGCGGTAATTTTGATCAGGGAAACCGCGAGCGGTTCCTGATCGGGATAATCAAATCGGGGCTGCTCAAGCGGCTCGAAAGTTCGGTCAACTCATTTGCGTCGTCAATGGCGCGATTGTGCGAACGTATCGATGCACGCTTGAAGGATATTGCTGCTTTTCAAGCTGGTGAAGCGAGCGCGCTCTCTGACGCCGACCTCCCGGACGAGATCGAAGGTGACGACGAACTAGAAGTGGCCTTTGAGGTCGGCGGCGCGCTGAAATTCAATCTCGCCCATATGAAGTTAGACGCTTGGGCAATTGCATTGGCGGAAGATCGGGCGCGTCTCGATGCGCTCAGATCATCTGCATTCGAGGTCACCCCCCAGCGGGACGCGAAGCTGGCGGACTTGAAGAAGATTATTGCGGATAAAGCTGTCAATCCATCGACCAACCGTAATGGCGAAGCCAATCGCAAAGCAATCGTGTTCACCGCCTTTTCTGATACCGCTGAGTATCTCTACGAACAGCTTGCACCGTTTGCCAAGACAATGGGCATCAACGCTGCGCTTGTCACAGGCGGCGGGCAAACCCGATCGACATTGGGGAAGGCCCGATATCAGGACATTCTCGTAAACTTTGCCCCAAGATCGAAGGGGCGACGTGCAATGAAAAGCATGCCGCAGGACGACGAGATCGATCTTTTGATCGCGACCGACTGTATCTCTGAGGGGCAGAATCTCCAGGATGCCGACCTGCTTATCAACTTCGATATTCACTGGAACCCTGTGCGGTTAATACAGCGGTTTGGTCGGATTGATCGCATCGGCTCCCTCAATGATCACATCCAGATGGTGAATTTCTGGCCCACGCCAGACCTCAACCATTACATCAAATTGAAGGATCGCGTTGAAGCCCGCATGGCGCTTGTGGATTTGTCAGCAACCGGCGACGACAATATTCTGGCGGACGCACGGGACGCCGCTGAGGCCGATCTGAAATGGCGCGACAAACAGTTGATGCGCCTCAAAGATGAAGTTTTCGATCTCGAGGATGGCCAAGAAGGCGTTACGCTCGCGGAGTTTTCGTTGGAAGATTTCAGGGCCGACCTGCTTCAGTTTTCACGCATTAACGAAGAAGCCTTACGCACTGCGCCGATCGGCATCAGCGCAATCGCGCCTGCAGAATTGGAGAGCGGAGCGTTCGATCCCGGCGTTATATTTTGTCTCCGCCGTAAGGGCGACGTTCCCAAGGGGCAGGAAAAGGCCGTGGGCGGCCTCGACCCCTTTTTCCTTGTCTACGTCCGCGACAATGGCACCATCCGGCACAGCTTTGCAGCACCCAAGTCGATCCTCGACGCTATGCGTGCGCTCTGCCTAGGGAGGTCAGAACCGTTCGAAACGCTTTGTGCGGCATTCGACAAAGAGACAGGCAAAGGGGCAGAAATGGAGCGTTATGATGCTCTGGCGCTTGCCGCCGTGAACTCAATTAAGGCAAGCTATGCAACGCGAGCGCTAGGTGCGCTTGCAGCGGGACGCGGTGGCAAACTGGTCGATGAAGGCCAACAGCCACGCCATGAGGGGGATTTCGAGTTGATCACTTGGCTGATCGTGCGGCGCGGAGCCGATATCGCGTGAGCCATGCTCAGGAAACACTTGTCCGCATACGTGATGCGGCAACAGTGATCGGCGGAAAGAATCTGCCCTCCAACGCAGCTGCTCTGCTCGGAGCGATTGGTTACGCCAGCCCCAAAACGCTCGCGATCGACACCGACCCTAGCGCATTTCTGGCCGACTTGGGGATAGATGTCGCAAAATTCGGCGAATTGCTTCCACGGATCGCAGCCGTCCACTTCCTGTTTCAACTTACTGGCGACGAACTCCCGGCCCTATCCCGCAACACCGAGCCACAGACGGGGGCGTCATTCCAGCGCGGGGCGATTGACAGCTTCGTCTTCCTCGCAGTGGATCTTGACGATCAGCCATGGTCACGGCGCGAACTGGTTACGATCGTCCGCGAAATCAATCGCGGCTTTGCGATGCCCGCGATCATCCTGTTCCGTCACGGCGGAAAGGCAACGCTCGCGGTGATTGATCGCCGCGCCAACCGGCGCGATCCGTCGCGCGATGTCGTCGGCGGGCGAATCTCGCTGGTCAAAGACATCGACCTTGCCAAGCCGCATCGCGCCCATGTGGAAATTCTGGCGGACCTTTCGCTTGCCGCCATCGCGCGCAAGAAGGCACCCGCCGATTTCCGCGACCTTTACGACCGCTGGATAGAGACGCTTTCCGCCGCCGAACTCAACAAGCGCTTCTATGCCGAACTGGCGGACTGGTTCGCATGGGCCAGCACCAAACCGGAATTGGTTGCCTTTTCCAAAGGTCAGCCAGCGGATGAAGGCGGCAAGGAAGTCGGCCTCATCCGCCTCCTCACCCGCCTGATGTTCGTCTGGTTCATCAAGGAAAAAGGGCTGGTCGGCGGTGAGCTGTTCAACCCCGAGCGTCTTGCCTCGCTGCTCAAATCCCCGCCGCAATTGGACCCGATGGGTCACGATTTCTACCTGGCAATCCTCCAGAATCTGTTTTTCGCGACGCTCAACACCGAGATGAATCAGCGGCGCTGGCGCAAAGACGAGGCTGGGCAGTCAAAGGATTATCTCGGACACCACGTCTTTCGCCACGAAGCGAAGTTCGCGGATAGGGATGAGGCGGAAGCGCTGTTCAATCAGGTGCCGTTCCTCAACGGCGGGCTGTTCGAGTGCCTCGATACCGAGATCACGAGTGCCGATGACGAACGCAAAGATCGCGCCGAGAAGGAACGCCAACGACTGATCCTGCGCGTCGATGGCTTTTCGGATCAGCCGGACAAGCAGCCCCGCTTGCAGAACCGCATTTTCTATGGCGGCGAGAATGCCGTCGATCTGTCCGGCTACTACGAAAAGGCCGTGCGCCCGCGCAACGTGTCCGGCCTGATTGACTTGTTCGAACGATACAAATTCACGATTGAGGAAAACACCCCGCTTGAAGAGGAAGCCGCACTCGATCCCGAACTGCTGGGCAAGGTGTTCGAGAACCTGCTGGCCTCCTACAATGAGGATACCAAAACCACGGCGCGGAATAAGTCGGGCAGCTTCTACACGCCGCGTGAAGTCGTCGAGTTCATGGTCAATGAAGCGCTGCTAGCCTATCTCAAACCAAAGCTCGCACCTCCACATGATGATGACGGTATCCGCCCTACGGCCCCCGGTCTCGACTTCGGCGCTGCCCCCGGCGAGTTAGGCCTGGAATCAACCGGCAACGAGAAAAGGGCGGCGAACGCAGAGACGCCCGATCGCAACGAAACCCGCCTGCGCGCTTTGCTCGACTTCGCCAGCCGCACCCATGATTTCACGACCCAAGAAGTCGATGCACTGATCGCGGCGATTGAAAGCTGCAAAGCGATCGATCCCGCGGTCGGCTCCGGCGCGTTCCCGCTCGGCCTTCTCCAAAAGCTCGTGCACGCGCTCGCGGTGCTTGATCCCCGCGGGGAGAAATGGCGCACCCGCAATCGTGCCTATTACGAAAACAATCTATCCCGCGCCGAAGCCATACCCGCGCCCAACGAGCGGGAAGCGGCGATGTCCACAGCGCAAGCAGAACTGGATAAATTCGATGCTGCCTTCAACAGCGGCCACTATCCCGATTATACGCGCAAGCTTTATCTGATCGAACGATGTCTGCATGGCGTCGATATTCAGCCGATCGCGGTGCAGATTGCTAAACTGCGTTGCTTTATCAGCCTTGCGGTGGAGCAGAAAGCAGATGAAGATCGCCCCAATCGCGGTATTACTCCCCTGCCCAACCTCGAAACCAAGCTCGTTGCCGCCAACACCCTGACACCACTCCATCGTAGCGGCAACGTCATGCTGGTGACGCAGGATTTGCGGGCGGCTCAAGGCAAACTGCGTAATGCCAATCGTGCATTCTTTGCCGCCGCCAACGGTGGGGACAAGCGGCGGGTGCAAAAGCAGATATTGGACTTGCGACAAGAGATTGCGGCGCTCGTGAAGCAGGATGGCATCTTTTCAGGCCATGAGGCCGAATTGCTCGCGCATTGGGACCCGTTTGATCCCAACAGCTTTGCCCCCTTTTTCGACGCCGAATGGATGTTCGGGCTGGAACCGTCCGCGACCGAAGGCTGGTTCGACATCGCGCTCGCCAACCCGCCCTATGTGCGACAAGAGAAGATCGAAAGCTTCCGCATCAACGGCAAGCCGGTCGTCAGCAAGGCCCAGCTCAAGGCTGACTACAAAACCTATGCGGGCGCGGCGGATTTGCTCGTCTACTTTTATGAGCGCGCTTTGCGACTGCTGAAGCCTGAGGGCGCGCTAGCCTTCATCACGTCGAACAAATGGTATCGGGCGGGCTATGGTAAGGGGCTACGCGAGTGGCTGCGAGACAATGCCCGCATCCTCAAATTGATGGATTTCGGCGACGCGCCGGTCTTTGAAGCGATCGCATATCCCACCATCCTAATCGCCACACGCCGCGCAGCGCCGGGCAAGCCGCGCGACAGCGAGATGGTCGATGCTATGAATTGGCAAACCGGCGAGCCGGTTGAAACCTTTCCCGTGCGATTTGCCGCAGAAGCCTTCGCCATGCCCCAAAAGGATCTGGCAGTCGCAGGGTGGCAGATGGAGCCGCAAGCTGAACGTGATCTGCTCACGAAGCTCCGCGCCGCGGGTAAGCCGTTGGTAGAGTGGTGCGGCGGTCGATTTTATCGTGGCATTCTGACTGGACTCAACGAAGCCTTTGTCATCGACAGCGCGACGCGTGCGAGGCTGATCTCCGCCGATCCGAAATCTGACGAAATCATTAAGCCATACCTTCGCGGCCGAGATGTTAAGCGTTGGCAGGTGCAGCCAGCCGACAAGTGGTTGCTATTCACCCGCCAAGGTATCGACATTGACCGCTACCCGGCGGTGAAAGCGCATCTGGAGATGATGCGACCCCGTTTAGAACCCAAGCCGAAAGATTGGGACGATAGGAAGAAAGGCGAATGGAAAGGTCGGAAGGCCGGACGCTATCGCTGGTACGAACTTCAAGACACCGTGGCTTATTGGGAAGAGTTTTCTGTGCCCAAGATCATCGTTCCAGCCATCGAAAAAGGCACTGCATATGCGCCTGATATCTTGGGGTTTCTGAGCAACGATAAAACCAGCATCATTGCGACGGAACGGTGGGCATATCTTTCTGCTGTCTTGAACTCATCTGTTTCATGGTGGTTAACCGAACAGGAATTCGCCTCTAAGCAAGGCGGCTTCTATGAGTTCAAGCCAATGTATGTTGGCAAGCTGCCAATCCCAGAGCCGACGTCCGAGCAAGAGGAATTTTCCGGAACCGTATCGAAGGCGATCGTGGCGGGTGCCGAAAGGCCTCGCCTCGAATCCCTCATCAACGCTTTCGTCTATGAGCTCTTCTTCCCCGAAGAACTGGCCGAGCACAGCCTTTCGCCTTTTGCCGTCGCGCGCGAGGCGGGGCTTCACAAGCTGGCCGAACTGGAAAACGAAGCCCTCGCCCGCGCCGCTGATGATTGGTCCCGCCAACTCGCCGACCCCGCCACCAAACTCTACGCAACCCTGTTCGACCTGCAGAGCATCGATGCCATCCGCATCATCGAAGGGCGCGTTTAATGGCGACGGCAGCGCCGCCCAGCCCGCTCAGGATTGAGAGCCTGTCCTTACGCGCCTACCGCGCCTTCTCGGCTGAACAGGTCATCGCCATCGGCGGACGCAACGCAATTGTCTATGGGGAGAATGGCGCGGGGAAGTCTTCTATCTACAGAGCTTTACGCGATCTCTTTGCCCGACGGCCCGTGCTGGCCGCGCTCGCCAATAATGCGCATGTGCATCGTTTGGATGAATCGATAACGCCGCGTGTCAAAATCCAGTTCAATGACGGGCAGGCCGCCGTCGAATGGACTCCAGCCCGTCATCCGGGCCGTCCCACCGCCGATCCTCGCGTCGCCATGACCGCACTGCGCAGTTCGTTTTTGGATTATCATGCGCTGCTGGAAACGAATGCGTTCCACGGCCAGAAACGTCCCAATCTGTTCAACCTCGCTGTGGAAACACTGCTGGCGGATTTTGCGGACGCTACCTCATCCAAGACGATAGCCGAGCACTGGTCGGACACGATCAACGCCAAGCCGATCAAACACCCATACAGTGGCGGCTACCTAGGCCCCGTCGAGGCCGCGTGTGCAGTTTTCAACGCGACGCTGGAAGCGGCGCTCCAAGCGGCATTGCCGATCATCAACGCGCTGTTGATCAACCTCGGTCACGGCGAGATGAAAATTGACGGCTTCGAGCGGGGAACAGTCCGCTACAACAATGCCCGGTTGAAAAAGGATCGGGGGTTCGAAGGACGCGAGCTGTTTGCCCGGCTCGATTTCCGTGGGCACCAGCCGGTCACTCCCCAGCACTTTCTCAACGAGGCCCGTCTTTCAGCACTGGCATTGGCATTCTATCTGGCGGGACGCTTGGCGTGCGTCCCATCCGCCCCATCACCTGCGCTCAAGCTACTCGTTCTAGATGATGTTCTGGTCGGGTTGGATTATTCAAATCGGCGGCCGCTGCTGGCCGTTCTCGAAAACCATTTCGCTGACTGGCAGATATTTCTCCTAACCCATGACCGTCATTGGTTTGAAATCGTTCGCGCCGCGATCCCGTCCGATCGTTGGACCTGCCACGAGATGTATGAAATGGTCGCGCTTACCGGACAGGCAACGCCATACTTGAGGCCGGTGCCGTCGGACATCGTCAAAGCGACCTTGGCACAAGCTACAAAGTTTGTTGCGGACAAGCACCTCCCAGCTGCAGCAAATTACGCTCGCTCGGCCTGCGAGATATTTTTTCGCAAGTTTTGCGAGAAAAAGGGGTTAAAATTTCCGTATAAATCTGATCCCAAGCAGCTATCTTTTGAGAAGCTAAAGACAGCTATTGAAGCCTATTTTCATGACTCACCAGTCAAATTGGCGGCCGTCAAAGCAATCGATCCATTTCAAACTAGAATCTTGAATCCACTATCGCACGATCCAGCCACCTCGCTAAATCAGGCGGAGGTTGAGGCCGCCATAGATGCGGTAAACAAGTTGGTGGACGCACTCAGAAACTAAGGGCTGGCGAAGCCAGAGGGGCAATTTCCAATGAAAGCAACAGAGGCCCGACTGCTGGCCTTCCTCAAGAAGTCACCGCAATTTGTCATCCCGATCTACCAGCGCACCTACTCGTGGACCGAGCGCGAATGCCGTCAGCTTTGGGATGACATCATCCGGGCTGGGACCGATGACGCCATCTCGGTCCACTTCATCGGGTCGATCGTCTACATCGAGGCGGGCCTGTCTCAGGTGTCCCACCAAGCGCCCTTGCTGGTTATCGATGGGCAGCAACGATTAACCACCGTGACCATCCTGCTCGCCGCGCTGGCCGGCGCGTTGGGGGACGCTGAGCCGGTCGATGGGTTCTCGGCAAGAAAGCTCAGAAACTATTATCTGCTCAACCCGGAAGAGACCGGCGAACGCCATTTCAAATTGCTATTGTCGCAGGCTGACAAGGCCACGTTGACTTCGATCGTAGGCGAAACGGAACCAACTTCCGAGCAGTCTTTGCGGGTGACTGAAAACCATGCCCTGTTCAAGGACCTAATCGCCGCGCAGAAGAGCAACCTCGCTGCGCTCTGCAATGGCCTCGCAAAATTGGTCGTCGTGGATATCGCGCTCAGCCGGGATCAGGACAATCCGCAGCTAATTTTCGAAAGCATGAACTCGACCGGGCGCGAACTCAGCCAGGCCGACTTGATCCGCAATTTCATCCTAATGGGCCTGGAGCCGACGCTCCAGGAGCGCCTTTACGAACAATTCTGGCGACCGATGGAAGTCGCGTTCGGGCAAGAGGCATATAACTCCCATTTTGACAGCTTCATGCGTCACTACCTCACCGTTAAGACCGGCGAAATTCCCCGGCTGGATGATGTCTACGATGCGTTCAAGGGCCATGCCCGCGCGCCGCTGGTCGCCGCAATGGGGATTGAAGCGCTCGTCAAAGATATTCGCGATTTTGCGCGCTACTATTGCAAGATGGCGCTCAAGGCCGAGGAAGACCCAGATTTGAAACTGGCCTTCGACGACCTTCGCGAACTCAAGGTGGATGTCGCCTACCCGTTCCTGATGGAGCTGTATCATGATTACGCCAGCGGCCTGCTTGCGAAAGACGAACTGCTCGACACGGTGCGATTGGTCGAGGCCTATGTCTTCCGTCGGGCCATCTGTGCGATACCGACGAACTCATTGAACAAGACATTTTCGACGTTCACCAGAGCGCTCAAGAAGGACCGATATCTCGAAAGCATCAAGGCGCATTTTCTCCTGATGCCGTCATATCGGCGATTTCCTACCGACGATGAATTCATCCGCGATATGCAGACCCGCGATCTCTACAATTTCCGGAGCCGTAGCTACTGGCTTCGGCGGTTCGAGAATTACGGCCGGAAAGAGCGAGTGCCGGTCAACGAATACACGATCGAACACATCATGCCCCAAAGCGAATCCCTATCGAACGGCTGGAAGGCGGCGCTGGGCGACGAATGGGAGCGCATTCATGCATCCTACCTGCATACGCTGGGGAACCTCACGCTTACCGGGTATAACTCCGAATATAGCAATCGGGCGTTTGCCGACAAACGGGATATGGAAGGCGGGTTCAAGCAGAGTCCGTTACGCCTCAACACGGGGCTAGGGGAACTCGATAGCTGGAACGAGGATACGATTAGAGCCCGCGCCTCCAACATCGCCGCAAAGGCAGCATCGGTGTGGTCGGCACCTGAGATCGCCGCCGATATCCTAGACGCCTATCGCCCGCAGATTTCGAAGTCGGCCTTCTATTCGATAAGCGATCACCCGCACCTACTGAATACGCCGTCACGGGACCTGTTCGATGCGCTCCGCGCTGAAATCATCAAACTCGACCCCTGCGTGAGTGAGGAATTCCTAAAGCTCTACGTGGCCTACAAGGCCGAGACAAACTTCGTGGATGTGGTCCCCCAAGCGAAGAAATTGCGGCTTTCGCTGAATATCGGCTTCTCAGAGATTGATGACCCACGTGGCCTTTGCAAGGATGTGTCGGGCCTAGGTCGCTGGGGAAATGGCGACGTAGAAGTTCGCCTGTCGGAACTCGCCGAACTGCCTTATGTAATCGGGCTGATCCGACAGTCCTTAGAGCGCCAGCTAGGTAGTGAAAGCGACGTCTGACAAGTGAGGATTGACCGGAGGCTGACCCTTCGATCTTCATGCAGGGATAATTCGCTATCGGACCAGCGGTGATTGATCTGCTCACTCGGCGGCTTGTTTCGGTACATCTGTCAGTTTCCCGTCAGTTCCAAATGGTAGCCCGACCGATCGCGCATTTGCACCGAACGCGGATCCGGTTGAATGCACCCATATTAGGCGCTCGGTTCCATCTGAATTCGTAATGACCTGATTGGGCTGCCCGAGCATCTGAACAACCTCTGCCTTGGTCATCCCCACCCGAAGGCGATCGACCGCCTCCGCATCGTAATTGGTGCCCATCGACACGCAGCCACTGAGCAACAGCGCAGCAATGACGACATAAATTCTCCGCATTTTTATTCCCCATAATGTAGCCAATGAGTGACGTCGATAAGGAGGGTTGATTCCGAGGTCAAAGGATTTGTCACTTATCGTCTGTAGACCAATCGGCGACATAACTGTGCTGTCGTGCCGATGGATATTCGAGAGCGCCTCGCTAAGAATCTGCGGCAGTTGCGGCAGAAAAAGGGTTGGTCCCAAGAGGCATTCGCGGACGAAGCTAGTTTGCATCGCACCTACGTCAGCGACCTCGAACGCGGCGCACGCAACCCGACGATTAGCGTCGTGGACAAACTTGCAACCGCCTTGGGTGTCACCCCCGGACGTCTTCTTGATTAGCTGTATATCCGAACCGCTAGGCCGGGGTTCCGCCTGATCTTGGCCGGACTATTTCGTATAATGTCCAGCATTAGCGACATAGAGAGGCCATCATGGGCGGTATCAATTCCGGTCGGCGGCGCAGCGTCAATCGCGGGGCCGTCGAGCAATATCCATTAATCGACCTGCGCATATTGCGACGCGCTAGGCTGGTTCAGCCCGGCGAATGCACATACGACACATTGTATTGGCAATATCAGGACCTGCCGACGCTCAGCGCGCGAATTTTCATCGACCTGAGCGATATCGACGATGCATCGATACGCATACGCGCCACCGATGATGGTGGCGTTTTTCCTCAGCGCGTGGCGATAGAATGTACCACGACATCATTTGGCGGCTGTCGCAGCTATTTCTTGTGTCCTCTCAGCGGATCGCGATGTGAACAGCTATTCCTAGTCGATGGCATTTTCGCTTCCCGCAAAGCACATCGCCTAACCTATGCCAGCCAGAGTGAGGATGCCGTCTCGCGGGCACGACGCAGGGTTCGCAAACTGAAAAGACAGCTCGAAGGCGATAACCGCCATGCGCGGTCCCGCGGACGCAATCGCTACCAGATGATGCGGCGCTTAAGCGAGGCGGAAAGCCATGCAAAAACTCTATACATTGATCGCTTGCGACATCTGTACGCCACGTCTGGTTCCCACCGGATACCCGGCGACGTTTGTTAGGTGATCCGAGATCCCCATTTCCGCGTGTTTGGGATTGCCGATCGCCTCATTTCAAATCAGCGGGTCCTAACGGAAATCTGACGTTTTCGATTTCCGCCCGCGTCGAGAATTTGCAGAATTCAGACTGAAAGCCGCAGAATTCTGCGAACTATGAGAGCAATTGTCCATGGGACCCCATTGGTGCCCACGACGACAAACGGATGCTCTGATCTGTTAGCCCGCCGTGCTCCGGTCGGATCGATGGCGGCGGTATTCTGGAATGTTGGCGAGAGCCGTTTCGATCCGTTTCGGGGTGATGCCAAATTCTCGAACCATGATCCGCTTGAGCCAATCCAGCGTGTTGATTAGCTCGTCCACCGATTGCTCAGCCCAATCGCACCAGCAGGCACCGTGGGTCATCGCGAACGGGCGTTCACCGGGATCGAAAAGTTTGAAGACGGCGACCTCCCCCTCAGACGCATCACAGTTGCGCCGAGGCAGGAACATCGGTTGCCA
>Ga0247823_10003244_pt1 | contig 13217 bp, 13 predicted proteins | sample 13C_PalmiticAcid_2_FD_192426 | JGI IMG/M metagenome (GOLD analysis project Ga0247823, IMG submission 192426) | Soil microbial communities from agricultural site in Penn Yan, New York, United States - 13C_PalmiticAcid_Day30 | ecosystem: Environmental > Terrestrial > Soil > Agricultural land...
GGCGCCTGCGATCAGCACGGCGTCGGGCTTGGTCGCGACGACCTTCAGGATCTGCGCCGTGACGCTGGTGTCGGTGCGCGCGTACTTTTCCGTGGCGACGCGCTGGATGCCGGCCTTCTGCGCCTGCGCATCCACCTCGGCGAGCCAGGATTCGCCATAGGCGTCGTTGAAACCCACGAAAGCCAGCGTCTTCACGCCGTTGGCCTTCATGTGGCCTATGGTGGCCGCGACCACGATGTTCTCGTTGGCGATCGCCTTGAAGGTCCAGCGCCGTGTGGCGTCTTGCGGTTCCACGATGCGCGCACTCGCGGCAAGACTGATGTGCGGGATCTTCTTCTCCGATGCGATGAAGACCAGCGGCATGGTGGCAGGGCTGGTGCTTGAGCCCATCACGACATCGACCTTATCCTCGTCGACGAAGCGCTTGAAGTTCTTGGCGCTGTTCGTCGGATCGGAGGCGTCGTCGAGCACCACGTAGTTGATCTTCTGGCCCTGGACTTCCTTGGGAAACAGCTTGATGGCGTTCTGCGTCGGGATGCCAAGCGAGGCGCCGGGGCCGGTCAGCGACAAGGTGACGCCGACGTTGATGTCGGCGATGGCTGGCAGGGCGAGCAGCGCTGCGAGGACGGCGGCCACGGGCCGCAGGGATCGTGGGAATTTCATTAGGTGTCTCCGGTTGCAGCCAAGCATTGCGTTGGCTTGCGATCGAGAATAGAGGCCGCAAGATGCGTCAGCAAGATCATGAGAGCCATGATCAACATGATCGGTGTGCATGACATGACGGGCACGGAGGCGGGTTGGAGCGGCGTCTGTGCGGCCTCACGGAATGGCCACGTACTGCCTACTCCATCCTGATGCCCGCCTCGCGCATCGGGCGCCCTATGACATCAGCCTTCTGTTGCGCCATGCGGCCGAAGACCTGCACGTCCATGGCCTGCGGCGCGCGGGCCGAATGCCCCGCCGGCCGGGCCTTGAGTCGCCGTCGGTGGCAGCCAGTTGCAATGCCATTGACTTGCAACGTCTCCGCATCGTGTTGTGCGCGGCGAACACGCCGCTCCAGATCGGCAGCTCGAAGCCGATGGGTCAGTTTTGCGTCGGCGCCAACAGCAAGATCCCGCCCGCCTGCAGTCCTGTCGTTTTCTGATGGGTGATGGGCACGACAATCGAGCCCTCCGAGCACGCGACGTTCCTGATGCGCCAACGCCTCAATGAGAAGATCTCAGATCGAGTTGGCGGATTTGCCGCAGTACGTGTGCGAGCTATGGCCAGGCGCGGTGGAGCGGGATAGAAGCAAGGCTGCGTCCCTTTTCGCGATGTCAACATGCTGGTCAAGCAGCGCAGAAGGCCTCGACGGCATCGCAGCGCGTCATCTGGCTGCAGCGGATTGCGACTGCTTGGACCAAGCCGCTGGAGGGCGTAGCGGCCTGCCGCCGAGGGTGCGCGCATTACTGCAACATTGCGGTGACGATCTCCAGTGTCGAAGCGGGTCTGAGCGGTCGCCACATCGGCAGAGCACCAGCGGAGCCGGCCAACGCCATTCGACTGCAGTCGTTCGCGGATGCAAAGAGCGCACTTCCTGCGGTGCAGGCCTGGAGCGACCAAAGGCCTCGCTCCCCATGTCCGTTCCTCGTTGATAGCGTCTGCAGCATCTACGAAGTGCGTCCATTGGCGGGTCGCCTCCTACTGAACCTGGACGATGACGACCTCTTATGTAAGCTGGTCCCTGGCCCGGACATTCCAGTCCCCTACGCCGACAGCGGTCAGATCAAGACCTTGTACCTGATGGCCAAAGCCGCCGCGCCACTGGCGGACATACGGAACTTCTTCCCCTCGATAGGGACGCGCTTCGCCTCGTTGGCGCCGGCCTACGTGCTTCGGAAGTCCCTCGTTGGCGGCTCACTCAAACACTGTGTCGGACCACACGGGGACCTTCAGGACAAAGGCATTGGCTGGTTTGATGTTGCCGCCCCGCATCTCTACGATGAGACATCACCACTGCCTGAGACCAGCATGCCTGCAAAGCGACATACACCAGAAACTGGCCTGCAGCATTGCGACTGAAGTCCGTGCCATCTATTCTGGAGCCGGATGTCTCGAACCACCAGGCCATGAAAACGAAGAACGGAATGCCTATGCCCCTGAAGCAATCGCTACCACCGCCATCGGGCTTCGCCACCTGGCTGGACTACGCCGTAGAGCGCTTTGACACGCGCGAGCCCTGGCTCGACAGCCTCTTTGCAGGAGGCTTCGACGACGGAGGGCCCGGGGTGGATCGGGAGCAGATCCGCGAATCAGCGCGCATGGAACTGCGGGCGCTGCGTGCTGCGGCGCTCGCCGACAACCAAGGCCAGCACCACGGCGCCGCGAGGAGCGGCGCTGAGCTATGACCTGTGCCCGACCAGTCGGCGGGTTGAGGCATCGCGGTATCGGCGAAGCACCCACATACTTCTCGAGTTCAGGTGGCGGCTTCTACGGTCAACGACCGTAAAGCCACGGGGGAGATCCGCTTGCTCAATCTACACGTCTCAATTGATCCGAACGCAGACAGAGACTAGGATGAGACCTCAACAGCATCGAAGGAAGGCGATCCCTGTGCAACGACGCAAAGCCAAGTCCGATTCTGTTCTGCATTTCGCCAAGAAGGATGGCCCGACAAGCATGTCCAGGGCGACATGGCGGCGTGTTGCAGCAGAGGCGGGGTTGACGGAACTGCAGGCGCTTCACCTTGCCATGTCGTCCTTCGCTGTCCAAAGAGGGCATCGTTCGGTGGCAACTGGGTTTCCAGACGATCTGACTGGCTGGGACTTCTCTAATTTCGCGCGTTGGCTCAAATCTGTTGACCCCGGATGGGTTGAGTCCAGAACATCTCGATCAAAGTCTGATACCACCCAAGCTGATCTGGACGAGAGGCTTGCGGCTTTCGATCCGAAGAAGCACGGTGGTGAGGCCATGGCAGATGGTGCGGTCGGTGTGGAGGCGTTCGCGAGATGATCCGCCACGCGGAGCCATGTCGTCGCTGTGAGAGCGTGCGTGCCATTCGTCGACACCGATTTGACGCACTGCCGATGCGCTTCTTGCGGCCTCGGCCTCGACCTTCCGCTTGAGCAAAGGGCCACACTGAAATGTCCGCGCGCGATTCATGTCGACGTCGGCATGAGCAGGGTGTCCCGCCGCCATCCGCACAGAACTGGCCGATGAAATCATGCTCACTCTTTCGAGCAACAAGCCTTGCCGTCGGCTTCTACACTGCGAAGCTCACCATAGGCCACCAGGAGTGCCGCGTCATGATCTTCATGACTGCTCGGACTGAGCTCATCGCACTTGTACAGCTGACCTCAAAGATCGCGACGTTCGACGCAACATTGGCTGCACATCGCGAAGTGCAACCAGAGGAGTCGGCACTTCAAAGGCGCTTGAACTGGGAGCGCCGCCAAATCGAGATCATGCGCAAGTACGAGCTGGCCTGAAGAGGTCCGCCCCTGCGGGCGCACCTGTGAATCGCCGATCAGACAGCCAGGGTCTGCGGATCGGCGCCACCTTCGACGGCGGCCACAAACCACTGGGGCCGCTTGCCAACGCCTGACCAGGTCTTTCCGGTTGCTGGATCCCGATACTTGGGGACTGAAACCTTCTTCGCCGCGGAAGCTTTCTTTGCGACAGGAGCCTTCTCCGGCGCCGCTGCGTCAACAGGGGCAACGCGAGCGCGTTTGGCCTTGCGTGCGGGCGCGGCACCAAACAGGTCATCGGGCGTCAGGCCGTAAACCGCGATGGCTTCCCGAATGCGTTCGATGACGCCAGCAACCTCAGCGTCGCGCAAACCTTCCGCTTGTTTCTGGAGGTCGGCAATCTGCTGCTGCAGTGTTGCATAGGTGGGGACTACGTTCTTGTTGCGTTTGCCGGCTGCCATGCTCTGTCCTGAAAGATTGAAAGTGGCGATCGTAATGGATTCGGATTCTCTAGCCGTCACGTGTCCGGACCGCGGAGATGTCCGCACTGCAATTGAACGCGCGTGAGCAAAGCCAGAAGAGGGAGATTCTTTCTTTCGTTGAAGGATGACGCACACAACCTCAGTAACTGATCCGCTTGGCCAAAGCTCGCATCGATTCGCCGTCGTCCCTTGAAGATGAGTGATGCCGGTGGAGGCGGCTCGACGCTGCGCAGTTCCTGCGTACTGATCATGCCGGGGGCGGATGGATGCCAGGCTTCCGTGCCAGACCGGCTGAAAGCAATGATGTGGCGTGTCGTCGTGTCGTCGTGTCGTCGTGTCGATCGACACGTACTCGCGAAAGGATGGGGCGTCACGGTGCAGGGAAAAGTCCTTGCTCCTCGATCACGAATATCGGGACGGTCACGGTCAGTTCGTTTCCGGCTGGTCGGCGATGCGTTTTGCCAGGTTCATGACGTCCCGAATGCGGCGGGAAAAATCTCCTTCGAAGACCACGACGTTGCCCCGAAGAGTTCGCGGCGCGCCGTCTGGACGCCTTCCAAGACCAGAAAGCCCCACAACGTCGCTTTCGGCTTGAAGAACTCATGCGGCGTCCGAACGCGTTGCGACCAATTGGCCCGACTCTTCCGCAATGGGCTTGCGCACTCGGTCCGGATGCAGGCACACTTTGGCTGCGATTGGCCGGGAGGCCAGTCCCGCTGACCGGGCATCCGGCAGCACCACTGGGCGTCGTACGCGCCAGTGCCCGTGAGCGGCGAACGCAAGCGCGGGGACTTTGAACCAAGGAGTTCCTATGTCCTCAAGGCTACAGCGTTCCAGAAATCGGGCTTTCGTCAAACAGCATGGCAGGTGCTTCTACTGCGACCTGCCGATGTGGGCCGCTCCCCCTAAAAACTTGATGCGGCTGAAGTGCACTGCAGAGCACCTCGTTGCGCGTTGCGATGGCGGCCGTGACGGGAGCGGCAACGTCGTTGCGGCCTGCCTGCACTGCAATCGGACTCGGCACCTGAAGAGGTATCCTCCGCCTGCCCATGAGTATCGGGTGGAGGTTCAGCGGCGCATGGCGCGAGGCCGCTGGCATTGCGCATCAACGAGGGCGTTGGCGTTGCGCTGCCTTGAATCAGAGCAGAGTGTTGAAGTCAGTCACCGTGGACCAGAACCCAACATGCTGACCTGAACTGCGTCACGCGGTCGCTTCAGGCCTCCATGGTGACGGCCTGTGCTGGGCGTGTGGTCGATGTCGGTGCCGCAAACGCTGCATCGTCAGCAGCGCAACCTGAACTGCCGGTCGCGCGCCGTCTTTCGTTCGAGCGCAATCCAATCCATGTAGCCGGCATGGCCGCCCGCGCGTGCCATCGCGTCCAACTGTCTAACCCGCTCATCCAGAGCGCTGCACTGGCCTGCACTGGCGTTGCCCGCTGGGGCGGATCGAGACCTCGGCCCATCCGGCCCGACGTCAGTGGGGCGAAAACTCTGCGCAAGACGGGACTGGGCAAGGGCGACCTGCTGATCGAACGGCATTGCGCCAGGTACGGACTCCATGCGCTCGACCAGTGCATCCCGCTGCCGGCAATGCTCTCGGGTCCAGAACTGACCACCTCCGTACGCTTGGCAGAGGTACAAGGTCACGGTACTGCCTTTGGTTTGGCCCCAACTCAAGGTCGGGCTGGTGTCGATCTCCTTGCCGCCTGCACAGGGCGTGTGGCTGTACGTGTTGCCGCAGCGGTAGACCTGTGCCGCGCACTCGAACGAAAGAGCGGCAGCGGCCAAGCACGCCATGCGCAGCCAGGGCACTGTGAATAGCCTGGCCGCGCGGTTCGGTTCCAGCCTGCGCCGAGCCTTCACCAGAACCTCCACCACGGGCGATGCGTCTCGTCGTTCTCACGCTGATCGAGCGGCCGCAGATCAAGATCAGCGGCCGCCGTAGGGCGGGCACCACTCCCGAGTCGGCGGCGCAGCTCTGCTTCGTGCTTGTGCGCGATGCCGCGCGCCTTTTTCACTCCCCGCAGCGCCTCCTCGCGCCACGACCGGGCCAGTTGTTGGAGTTCCGAAGTGGAAAGGTTATCGAAGGCTGACATCGAGCGCATTCTGCCTACCTCGTGGCTGCGATTGCGCAGCTGGATGGAGCCGGGGCGCATGGATGCAACTGCCCTGCGCCGTAGAAGGTTGTCGCGGTACGGCTGGGTGTCATCGTGCGCAGCGACGTCCGCGGGCATCGTTCAGTGGCAACATAGCCGGATGAAAAAGAAGCTGCTCGATCAACTGCGACATGTGGACGCGACACCGAAGGTTCTCAACGACCTTGAGACCACCGTGGTCGGGGCGGTTCGACACATCTACGAGGTCGCGGCGCGCGCCGTTCAGGAAATTGAACGCCTGGAAGCGGAGAACCGCGCGCTCAAGAAGCTCTGCAAACAGCACGGGATCGACCTGCCACGCACGAAGCGGTAGATTGGCCGTCCGGCCGTAGGCGCGTGAGACCAGCTTCTTCATCTGGTGGACGCACAATAGACGCCATGTCTGTGAGCCACCTAACCATCGACGTCACCGACCAGCAGCAGGCGTTGAATGAAGCCGCCGAACTGAAGGCGTTGCTACGCGAACGACTGTCAGAGGCAGAGCGTGGCGAACTCGACGAGCGCAGTTTCGATGAAATCGCCGATGAGGCAGTCCGCACGGACGGGCCTACTTGAGCCATCGTTGTTGCGCTATCACCCAGGGCGCCTCTGGCGATCCTCGCGACATCCGTCGGCATACCTCAGTCGGGCGCCGGCTCTCGGTCACCCGCCATGCCGTTGGTCATCGCTCAGCCTCATACAGTTCTATTGGCTTAAGCCGAGACTCGAACCGACGATTGCAAGTCCAAGCGCGAAGGCTTTGGCGAAAACCCGCCCGCATCCCTCTTTGGCCGTTGAGATCGGCTCAAGTCCGATCCATCGCGCGTAGCTCGGTGCGGCCGACTGTGCTTTGATCGCTGTGATCTCGCTACCTGCGTAAGTGCCGATGTCGGTGGCCTCCACCCAACTCGGGAGCACGCAGGTTTTGGTTGCATTGCGAACCACCAGGCGCATCGCCTCCATGCAGATGCCCATACTGGAGAAAATCCCCGCGAGGCGCACGAGGTCCGGTGCTTTGGCAGCATGGAAGTCTGCATCCCTGCGCTCGAAGCGATCCAGCAGAAACTCCAGGTCGTCCCGCAAGCCAGCGGGGTCCTGGTCGCAACGGGCACGCATCCATGCCTCGGCCTGCTGGGCCATGGCATGCTTCTCGTCGCTCAGCTTGAACGTTAAGTGGCCATCGGCTGCGGCGCGGCCTGCCGCTTTCCCTGGCGGCGCAGCACGCACCAGGCTTTCCCGCAGAATTCGCAGAGAGGTCTCTACACGCGGCATGGCCAACCCATGGTTCTCGACGATCCAGGCGATGGTTTGAGCTTCGTCAGCAAGACGGTAAGGCAAGTCCACAAAGGTGTCGATGCCGAACCAGCTCGAGCTCGCCGGCCGTTCGGACCCGATACCGAAACTTCTACGCGCCCGAGAACGCGGATCTTTGGGGCGCTCAACATACAGCTTGCCGACCTTCCACTTTGCCCGCTTGCGCAAGTTGGCGATCAGATCGCGCGTGTCGCTTAGCCCCTGAATTAATCTGTAGTAGGTCGAGTCCTCCTTGTCGAGGATGTTCATCCAGATTTCTTTTGGCAGTGCCATCGCTTCACGTTGCACGATCACCGCTTGCATGATGTCGCCGAAGTGCATGTAGTGCAGCTGTGAAATCGAAGGTCCGACGTGCCCGACCACGCGCGCGATCGCGAAGTGCCCCTTGCCCAGGGCCGCGGCCCGGGATCCGAACAATTGCACCTCCAGCTCAGGACCACGCTGAAGAAAGGCCTGGGTGAGTGGCAGCTTGTCGAAGAATTCGGATGTCTGCGGATAGTCGACGGCGAAGAACGCGAGCTGCAGCCAGCTTGCGAAGGAATGGCGTGCGTGGTACAGAATGATTTCTGGGTCACCTGTGACGCTGCGCATCACCTGGCGGGTGAAGCGGTCGATGCGCGCCCGGTCGGCCTTCGTTGTTCCGAACAGCGTGCTCGACCCGTTGCTCGCTGCGCGCCGCTCAGCGGCGAATGCATGCAGGCGGTCGATCTCCACCCTGTTGAGGAAGACATCCAACTGCACGCTTCGGATCGCGTTGTCGGACTTGAGCTGGTGACCGTCGTAGCGCAGGACGTTGATCCTGTCCTCATTGAGATCATCGAGTCTCAAGCCGTAGACCTCGCCGGGCCGCAGCCCGAGGAGGAAGCACAGCATCAGCAGCAGCGATGCCACCTCGCGGTCGTGGGCGTTGATCGAAGACTGGTCCGCGCTTTGCAGTGCTACCTGGATGCGCGCGTACTCATCGAAACTCAGCACCCTGGCGTCGACGTGCGCCATGCGCATCAGCTTCCAGGGCCCGACGCTGCCATCGACCTCTTCCGGCGTGACTTCGTCCAGCAACTCCATCACCAGCTCTCTGACTTCGTCGCCATAGCCCTGGAAATCCGCATAGAGCTGCAAGGCCTCCGCGCGGCCTTGGGCTGTATGTTGGCTGCTCTGTGCGATCTCTTCGTCGCCAAGCATCAGTCGCGCGATGGCGGGCGCGTCAGCAACCTGTGCATCAGGCTTATCTCCGAAGCTGAACAGCAGCGTCAATGCTGCGGTGGAAAGCAGTCGGGAGGACTCTTTCAGCGTCCGCCGGCCGCCGGACGGGTCAATGAGCCATGCTGCGAAATCCACCAGGACGCGGGCCGTGGGGCCGGCATCCACTGGAAGTTCCCCGCGCAGCATGCTTGAAGTGACGGCGGGCTGCTCGGGTTTCGTGGCTTCACGCAAGATGTCCAGGATGCTGGGCAACCACACGTGTGTTTGGTGCGCGAACCTGGCCAACTCCGAATCGGCAGACAGTTCCGTGTCTTCTTGCTCCGAACTATCGTCGCTGGCCCGGGTCTTGCCGGCGAACCGGATTTGCGCCAACTTCTCTAGGTCAGACCTCGCGAAGTCTTCGTGCGCTTCGATCGGGCGCTGCGCAGGCGCGGTGCCCGTGTCAACGGCTGGTCCCTTGATCTGTTGGACGCTGACCAAGCGCCCGAGACACTGGGTCTCCAGCGAACTGGAGTCAACTCGGCGGCTCTGGACCGACGCGAACGACCGACTGGTGCGGGCCAGCCACCACAGTTCCGCGCACTTGACCAAGTCGGTCAAGCCGCGTGGCTCGAACTTCCAGGTTGCCGAACCCTTGAAGCCGCAAATGGTGATGGAACGAAACCAGGGGTGCAGATCTCCGATGCTCATATCGGGCAGCGATGCAGGTGCGTGGAGCCAGATGACTTGGGTGATCGGGTCAAACCACCACCTTCGCCATTGCCGGGCGACCGCTCCCGATCCCGGAACTTCGATGTCCAGGAACGCGTGGCCGGCCGCGGTTGCCAGGGGCAGATCGCGCGGACCCTGGATGAATCGCTTCAGCAGCATGCCTAGCGCGGTCGTGTCGAGCAGCGAGCCGAACAGCGCGGCGCTCATGAGCAGTGCACAAGCCCAGCTTTGCGCAGAGTAGACATCGGGCGCAGGATTGACATTGGCCGTAGTGCCGGTCTTTGTCCGAGCGTTGCGTAGTGCGGCAAACACCCACTGCAACAAGGCATTGCGCCAGCCTTCGACCAGAGGCAGGGCAAGCATGGCGTTCTCGGTAAACGGACTGGTGGGCGGTCGTACTACCGCCACCTGAGGTGGTACCGGCAGTGCCACTTTTTGTTTGCCCAGTTGCTTGTTGGCGCGGTACAGCAGGCGGAACCAACTGGCTGCCTGTTGAAATCGGGTGCGTGTACCTGTGACTGCGAGGCGCTCCAATGCGTCGAAGACGGCCTGCGCAGCGCCCGCCAGCAGCTGATCGCGACTTTCCACAACCTCCGACAGCGGTCCACGAAGCCCCGATGCGTCATCAGGAGTCTGTAGCAATGCAGCGGCGTGCTCCGCGGGATCTGTGGAAACCAGCAACCTGGCGTAGGCGTTCCCGCGATGTGCCATGTACCGCAGCAACCGCAGGAGCCAGGCAATCTCGCGTCGGTCATCGAGGTTGACCCGTTCGTGCACCAAGTCCCACAGGGACTTCTTTAGGTGAAGATCGTCCACAGGAGGCGGCGCCGGCAGCACCACGTTGTCCTTCCCGACGAGAGCGTTGGCGCGGTCCAGCAGCCGGAACCAGCTGGCCGCCAGCTGAAACCGAGTCTGTGCCTGCGAGGCCGCCAGCTGCGCAAAGGCATCGTAGGCGGCCGTTGCGGCGCTTGCCAACAGCCGGTCACGCCGTTGCACGTCGTCGTCCAGGTCACCACGCTGGTCTGAAGCGTCATCGGATGCTCGCAACAGCGCAAGGGCGCACTGCACAGGATCCGGCGAAACCATCAGCGCGGCGTAAGCGTTGCCATGGTGTGCCAACTCGCTGAGCTGCCGCACGAGCCAAGCTGTTTGCCGCTGGTCACCCCGGGATGCCTTCTGATGCACAAGCTCCCACAGGGACGTCAGCCCCGCAGGAACTCCTGCACTGCGAGGCTCTGTCTCGCTCCGGCTTGAGCCCATCGGTCCGGCCTTATCCATGGGGGCGAGAAGGGGATCGGGCTCCAGCGGACGGGTGATGGCGGGCTCGGCAGAGGAGCGATGCGCAGAGCTAAGTCCAAGCTCCTTGAACAATGAGTTCAAAGCCTTCTGCACCCGGGCATCGCTCAGGCTGAAATCTAAGGTGGAGTGCAGGTTGATGGCGCCGCCACCGGGGGATCGGTGGCCCATCAGCGCGTCCAGGTCCGCCGGCGCGCATCCTCGTTTCATGAGTTCGGTGCGCAACAGTGCGCGCGCGTAGTTGGCCGGCCAAGGATATCCGTGCTTTTCGAACTGGCGCTCGATCCATGTGACGGTCACTTCGGATGGCAGGCCTTTGTCATCCAATTGGCACAGCGCGCGCAGATGCTCTTTCTCGGCAGGCCACTTTCCCTGCAGATGAAGAAGTCGCTGCAAGTCCTGCTGCGCCCCGCGCAGCCTCCGGATCTCGTCGACCGCGACCGGCGGGACACAGACCTTCCTGGCGCGCTGGCTGTAGTAGGTGTCCTTGTCACCGACGCCTGCATGAACGCTCTCACTGGAAGGTGGAAGGCGGGCCCATTCCCGGATCCGGTCGTGCTGTTCTACCGCCCGCAGCAAGGTCACGGGTGAGACGATGGGTCGCAGCGCGGTGCTCAGGCTGTTGAGCTTTATGACCCGCAGGACACGGGCATTGTGGTATTCGCGCACTTCCTGGCGAATGCCCCGATCCGGGGACGTCGACAGTTGCTCCTTCAGGACTTTCAAGAACGCGCGTTCCTCCTCCAAGCTGGCAACGAAGCGACAGCCGATCACGAAGCGTTCCAATTGCGTACGGCTCAGCCATCGGTCCAGCCAGTGGGTCGAAGCGTCGCCGTTGGGGCCGACTGTTGCCACCATGTCAGGAGTGGGCTGCCCCGCGTTTGCTTGCCGAAAAGCATCGGCTAATCCAGCGCTTCGGACGGCATCGACCCACACCCTGGCGCTTTGGTCCAGTGGGGTCTGCGTGTAGTAGAGGGGAGCCTCGTGCGCAGCGCCCTGGTCGCTGGTGATCTGCCATACCAGCACCCGATCTCCCGTGCGCGCTCCGATGGTTCGGCCCAGAAGTGAGGCCAGCCGCGCAAGCGACCATCCGTTCCAGCCGGGCGGCGCGCTGGGAGGCGTACCTTCACCGCTCCAAGTTACGCTGGAGGTTCCCGGTGTGACAGCAAGGTGTGCGAGGTACTCGCGCATGCAAGTTTCTGCGACCGCAGCCGGATGCAGTTTGGCGTCGCTCAACTCAGTGCTGAAGGCCGCCACTCCTGGCCAGTCCAGCTTTGGTGGTGACGATTTCGGCTCTGGTTGTGCCGGTGCCAGATCCTGCATGTGGCGGTGCCACCGAAGCAGAAGATCGCCGAGTCCGACAGCCGGCAAGAGCATGTTCAAGACACGGTGCTCGTTTTGCAGTGAGTTCGCGTTGGGGACGTAGGCAGGCGAGACGGCCGGTACGACGAATCCCAGCACCGTAACCGGCCCGGCAGAAGATTCATCAGACTCCAGCAAAAGGACGGGCGCGTCAATCGGATGTCGTAGCGCGTCTTCAAGTGTGAAGTCTCGAGTTGCCCCCGCTTCAGGTGATTTCCGTACGCTGCGGATGCATGCGATGCGCGTGCGGTGGATCGTCGATGCGAACTGCCCAAAGCACAGGCTCATGAGAACCAGCAGTGACCCGAACGCGGTTCGGCGCTGCAAGGGAAAGCCGCTGCCGATGTCATCGAGAACAGCCTGCTGGCCGTGCGCGTACAGGCCATGCGCCATCCGAGGGCTCAGATGGTGCAGGTCGCATAGCAGATGCACCGCCCTCATGGTCTCGCGCATACCGCCCCACTTCAGCTCGGAGATCTTGCCTGCTACATCATCGGCAGGGTAGAGGGGAAGTTTTGGCGGCTCCTGCTCCTGGGGTGCTGCATTTGGATCCGTCCCGCCGCTGCTGCCGGAGGGACCGGAAGGTGGCGTCTGCACGAGCTCGATCTGCGGTGCCTGCACTTCGGGAGGTATGTCAGCGGTATGGCCGTCGACTGGGGCGGTGCCATGGTCCGCTCCTGCTGATCCTGTGCCTGGACGAACCCGTCGCGACGATCCCTCTCCGTATGCTGCGGGCCAATGCGCGAGATAACGAACGATCGCTAGCCCTCGTTCGTAAAGCGACACTTCTCTCGCGCCTTGACCGCCGGGTGCTTCATCGTCCTCGTCTGCGCTGACCGACCGTGATGTCGGTGCCCCGTCTAATTTGACCAAGCTGTCGGCCCACTCGCTCATCTGCTGGACATACTGCGAAGGATCGGTTGCGAGCGGAAGCAGCGAAGCCGCCGGCATGGACTTGCCCAAGCTGAGCAGTCGAACCGATCTGCAGGCATGCTCCGCCGACGGCGCGTGCGGATAGGCGGAAAGGTCATGGGAGGCCAGGTAGTCGTCGGTGGTGCCAGAAGCCCACCGCATCTCGACGCTAGCGCGCAGCATCACGCACTGCAGCAGGAAGTACGGTTCGGCGCGCTTGCGTTGGTCTGCGCTCTTGGAGTCGAGCAGCACATGGGTGACGGCGAGCATGGTCGCGACAGGGCCCTCCGTCATGCCGTGCCTGCGCATGGGGTGTGAGACGACTTCGTTCCGGACTTCTATGGGCGGATTGAGCC
>Ga0247823_10003245_pt1 | contig 13213 bp, 9 predicted proteins | sample 13C_PalmiticAcid_2_FD_192426 | JGI IMG/M metagenome (GOLD analysis project Ga0247823, IMG submission 192426) | Soil microbial communities from agricultural site in Penn Yan, New York, United States - 13C_PalmiticAcid_Day30 | ecosystem: Environmental > Terrestrial > Soil > Agricultural land...
GGCGGCTCCGGTGGGCTTCGGCGCATCGATGAAGCAGGCGATGCGCGGCTATGGGCCGTGGAAGTTCAGCATGGGCGCGTTCGGTGAATGCCTGCCTTATGAGGACAACCGCGTCAGCCTGCACGCCGACAAGGTCGACCGCTTCGGGGTGCCGCTGATGCGTTTCGACGTCACCTTCCGCGACAACGAAATCCGTATGATGAACGACGCGCGGACCGAAGGCGAGGCGATGCTGCGCAAGGCCGGCCTGACCAATGTGAAGAGCGAGCAGCGCGAACATGTCCCCGGCGACGCCATCCATGAAATGGGGGGCGCGCGCATGGGATCCGATCCGCGCCAGTCGGTGCTCAACAAATGGAGCCAGGCACATGATGCCGCCAATCTGTTCGTCACCGACGGCGCGCAGATGGCGTCGATCTCGTGCGTCAACCCGTCGCTCACCTTCATGGCGCTGACCGCGCGCGCTGCCGATCACGCCGTAAAGCTGCTCAAGGCCGGCACGATCTAGGGGCCCCGTCGCTCGCCGCTTTGTATCCCGGCACCCGGGCGGGCATCCGATACCGCGCGCGCCCGGCAACGCCCGGCCACGTGGAAGCGGGATGCCGGCCGAGCCCTTCCGCCGACATCCCGGTTCCAGGTCGCCTGAACTCAGAAGCTATAGGTAACCGCGAAAACCCCGTAGGGACGCGTCTTGTGATAGACGATCGGGCTGTCCTTCGCGTCGCCAAGCAACGACGACACGCCCCCCATCGCCATCACGCCGATGCGATCGGTCAGGCGGTAGACGACCGCAAGTTCGGCTTTGGCATCGATGAGCCCGCTGCCCGCCCGATATTGCGGAAGCCCCGACGCGGCGGATTGCGCCGCGGTTACCCCGAAATAGCGGTTGCTGTGCTTGCGATCCCCCCAGCTCGTGCCGATCGACGGGATCAGCATGAGCTCGTCGCTTGCCGTGATCGGATAGGCGAGGCTGGCATCGGCGATGACGCCTTCGGTGTTGCCGGTGATGATCTTCGTCGCGCCGAGCGTCGCTTCGAAGCCGCCCTGTCGAAGCTTCACGAAACCACGGCCGCCGAGGCCCAGCGACAGCTTGCCGATGCCGTCGGGCGCATCTTTCGCCCGGTAGCCGCCAACGGGGGTAAGCCCAACGCCGATGGTCACATGTTCGGAATCGAGGAGATTGGCTCCGACGCCATCCTGAAGATTGACGAAGAAGCGGCCCCATTTCACATCGACCAGGGGCAGCGGCTGGAACCTGTAATCGTCCGCACCGTGGTAGGCTGGCGCATAGAGCCCGCCGATGCCGATTGTGATATGATCGTCGTCGCCATCGGGACCGTCCGACGGCCCCTGAATTGGCGACTGCGTCTGCGCCGGAACGGAAGCGGGCGCCATCGCGAACGGAAGCATCGCGAGCATGAGGGTGCAACGCGTTCGGGGAGTGGAGAAACTGAGCATATTTTCCTTCGCTATGCTGGGGGGGAATAATGGACCGGATGGGTCCGGACGCCGGGCCTGAGAACGGGAGGGGGCGGCCCGGCGCCCGGTTTTCCGCGCAGCGCCGGGCAAAGCTGTCGACGCGGACGCGAAATTATTTTGTATTCGATGCGGCGCGATCAGCCCGTCGATCGCTTTCTTCTGCCGGGAATCATATCCCGCGCGGCAAAGCCGGTCGCATTCGTCTTGCGGAAGGCCTTGCTTCGACGTCCGGCTCAGGATCGCATAGCGCCGCAGCGCTTCCAGCCGGGGATTGGCGAGCGGAAGCGACGTCGCCCGGTATCCGAAAAACCACAGGAAGATATGACTGCGCGGCATCAGGCTGGAACGCCGGTCGCCGAGGGACAAGGCGATCACTTGCTTTTCCAGCGGCGTCAATTCGTCGGCCATCGGCGGCGTCTCCTTCCCCCCTGAGACGCCGAAGGGAGAGCCGCTCCTCATCAAAAAATGACGGGTGTCGTGCCGGGACGCAAAAACCGGCGGAAACCCTGTCGTTCCGGCCGAGACGGCGTCAGAAGCGGGCGTCGATCCCCAGACGGATCGTGCGCGGGCGCACGGGCGTTATCTGGTTCCGGCCCGCCAGCCCGAACGGATTGCCGAATGCGAAGCTGTTCGCGCGCGTGTCACCAAGGTTCGAAATGTCGAACGACAGGCCGAAACGGGGAAATCCGAGCCGTGCACCGATATTGACGACTCCGTAGTTACCTTGCGAAACGTCGAGCAAGGGCCCCACACCGAGGTTCGACTTGCCGGAACCGCGAAACGAGGCATCGACGGTGAGACCGGCGTTTGGCGCAAGTTGAGTCCGCCACTCCACCCCGAGCCGCAACCCGTCGTCGGGGATATTGGGAAGCGTGTTCTTGCTCGGCTCCCCGAATTCGGGCGGGACGTCATAAAGAAAGCTCTGGTTGAGGAACGCCGCCACAGTCAATGTCAGCGACCGCGTCGCGCGCCACTGTATTTCGCCGTCCAGCCCGTATATCCGGCCGTTGCCGATATTCGCCGTATAGGGCAGGCCCGCCGCATCGACGAGATCGGCCTGAACATTGTTCCAGTCGACCGCGAACAGGGCGGCGCGAAGCGACAAACGGTCGCGATCCTTGTCCCGCCACCGGACGCCCAGTTCGACCTGACCCAGTTCGTCGTGCAGGAATTCCTGGCTGTCCGTTACCGATCCGGCAGGCGCGACCGCGAAGCCGCCCGCCCTGAAACCTTCCTGATAATGCGAATAGATCGACAAGGACGGGCTGAGGCGCCAGTCGAGCGCAACGGTCGTCGCGAACTGCGCCCGCCGCTTGGATGTTTCCTCGGGCCCGTCGGCTCCCTCGCCGACCAGCCGCCCCGCGCCGCGTCCGATGGAGAGGCGCCCGCCCATCGTCAGATGCAGCGAACGCGACACCGGAAGCGTCGCCTGTCCAAAGAGCGAGAATTCCAGTTGCCGGTTGCGTACCCCCGCGATCTGCTCGGGCGCATCGGGAGGCCCCAGCCATCGCGACACGCGGCTGACATTATGGATGGTCGCGAGGCCCGCGACCCACGGCGTTTTCGCGCCTCCCCCCGAAAGCCGCGTCTCATGCGACCAGAAGGTGAGATTATTTTGTTCCTCGAAGCGCCGCGGCGCTGCCCCCGCGCCGGCCCCGGTCGCGTCGAACACCGTCGAGAGATCCTGCCGTGCGACCGAGCTCGTCGAAACGAGTTCGCCCCTGCCCATCGGCCGCCGCGCCGTAACATAGGCGAGACGATATTCGTTCCCGAACGGTTGCGACATGCTGTTGCGCCGCTCGAGCGGCGGCTCGCCGCGCAGCAAATATTGTCCGTCGTCCGTCCTGATCCGTTGATAGACTCCGCCGACATCGACGGTCCATCCTGCGACATCGTCGATGCGCCAGATCAGCCGCTGGCCAAAATTGCGGCCGCTATTGACGTCGCGCCGTCGCCGGCCCGGATCGTCGATATAGCCGGCCTCGCGCGCGCCGTAGCCGCCGGCGCGCAGCCCCATCCGGCCCTGCGCCAGCGGCAGATTGACCATGGCGGCGACATCGCCGCCAACGCCGCCGAAACGGGTCGCACTGATGCCGGCCGAGGCGCTCGCATAGGCCGAACGGCTGTCGGGCCCGTTGGGCACGAGCCGCACGATGCCGCCGATCGAGCCGGCACCGTATAAGGTTCCTTGCGGTCCCGCGAGGACCTCGACGCGATCGAGGTCGTAAAGATTGAGGTCGGGATCCGGGGCGTTGTAGGAAAGGCGGACATCGCCGAGATATTGTCCCACCGTCGCCTGGGTCGGGCCGTTGAAACTGCTGTCCGCGATACCGCGCACATAGATTTTGTTGCGCCCCCGGCCAAGATTCGTGGCGTTGAGCGTCGGCAGCACGGCGGTGATGGCGGCCGTCCCGCCAGGCGCGCTGCGCGCCAGCCAATCGGAATCGAGTTCGACAATTTTCGCGGAACCCGGAAAATGGTCGAGCGGTACATTCTGTTTGCTGGCGGTGACGACGATATCGGCCGGGTCGACCTGTATCGCGGGCGCCTTCGGTGGTGCCGGTTTCGGTCGCGGCGCGCGCTTCGGCACCGCGCGGCTGCGCACGAGGCGGACGGTCGTCCGGTCGTAAAAGATCGCCTCCGCGCCGGTACCCCGCAAAGCGCGGTCGAGCGCCCCGCGAACCGGGAAGTCGCCCCTCACCCCCGGCGACCGCCGTGCCGCGATATCGGGATCGGGGACGGCGATGGTGATCCCGGCCTGCGCGCCCAGCCGGGCGGCCACCTCACCGAGCGGGCCCGGAGCGATGTCGAACGATCGCGCATGGGCCGGATCGGTCGCCGCAAGGCCGAACAGCGCGACCGTCGCCGCCGCCCATCTATGGCGCGGCACTGCCGGCCGGCTTCAATATCCACCCATCCGGCCGCTCCTCAACGGCGACGTCGAGGGCGGGACCCAGCCGCCTGAGCTGTCCGACGCCGCTGCCGTCAAGGGTGATCGTCCCCGAAAAGGGCCGGTCGGCAATCGAGGACGCGGCGGTGATGCGCGCGCCGAGCGCGCGGCTGAGCTCCTCGGCGACGCGCGACAGCGGCGCGGCGGAATAGATAAGCGATCCCGCCCTCCATGATCCGACCGCCGCGATCGGAACATCGGTCACCTTTACAACTTTTGCCCCGTGATCGACGAGGCTCTGCCCGGCGTCGAGCGATACGGCGCGCGCTCCGGGATTATAGACGATCTTGCCCTCCGCGACGGCGACGCGGACCTCGCCCCGCTCGTGCACGACATTGAAGACCGTTCCCGCATCCTCGACGATATTGGCGCCCACTTCGAGCCGGAACGGGTTCCGCACGTCGTGCCGGACCCGGAACAGCGCTTCGCCCGAGGCGAGCGAAGCGAACCGCGGATCGTCGCGGTCGAACGTCATCCGCGTCCCGCCATTGAGCGTGACTTCGGTTGCCGCATCGAGCGCGACCACCTGTCGCTCGCCGGGCGCGGTCACGACATCGTAGCGGCTCGAGGCCTGGCCGGAAAACAGCAGGACGGCCGCGGCGACCGAGGCGGCGATCGTGCCGCCGATCAGGCCTCGCCCCCACCGGCGGCGTGCCGGCGGCTGGACCGGCTCGCGCTGATCATTCGCGGCTTCGCGAATGACGACGTGCGGCAACAGGGGATCGATCGCCTGATCGGCGGCTTCGACGGCCTCATAGGCTTCTGCGTGGCGCACGTCTTCGGCGAGCCATTCGGCGAATGCCTCCCATGTGGCATCGTCGCCATCGCGCAGCCGGATATGCCACTCGATCGCGCGTGCGCGGATATTGTCCTGTGCCTCACGTGACATGGCGGTTTCTTTCACCTGTGAGATGCCGTCGGTCGGGGCGATCCTCATCCCACCGAAGCCGCGCGGACGTAATCGCCTCATAGGCCCGCGCCAGATGCTTCTCGACGGCGCTCACGCTGATCCCCAGTTCCTCCGCTATTCGCCGCTGAGGTTCGCCATCGATCCGGAAGCGGCGAAAGATAGTCCGGCTCCGTTCGGGCAGGTCGTCGAGCACGCGTTGCAGGATCGCGAGCTGTTCCCGCGCGATGAGTTCGGTCTCGACCGACGGCCGGTCGTCGACCTCGCCATCGCGCCCGCCATTGATCTCGCTCCAATCCTCCTCGCGGCGCGCCCGCCGCCCCGCAGTGCGGCGATGCATGAGGAAATGATTGTTGGTCATGCTGTAGAGATAGGCACGGGCCTGCGATACCGGGCCGATATTGTCCGCCAGCAGCTTCATATGAATGTCCTGAAGGACATCCTCCGCCTCGTCGGACGAGGCGCCGCGCGCCGTCAGATAGCGCGTCAGCGCCGGACGCAGTTCGCCGAACAACAAGACGAGCCCCCCGTCGCTCATAACGCGTTCGCGACGGGCTTGCGAGGCGTCGGGCAACGGCCGGATGAATCTCCTCCCGCCATGGCTATGGCGTGCCGCGGGAGGATAGCCGGCGCGGGACCGCTGCCGGGTCAAGGGCGTATAGAAACCGTCGCATTCGATCGAGAAATGCCGTCAAGGGCGGCTCCAAGTCCTTACAAATAGCAGGTAATGACGATCCACCGGACCAAGCCGAAGCCCGGGGGGCCTATCCTACTCGTCCGGTGGGCGCAACCGAAAGCGCCCCCTGCATGAAGGTCAGCGCGCCGACGAAAGGCGTCCCGATCGGCGCGAAAGCAGCGCCATTGTCAGCACCGCGCCAATGCTCGACAGACCGAGCCATTCGAGTGCGCCGACCGCCCATCCCAAGCGGCTGCCCGCGAGCGCGAATGCAATGACAAGGATCAACACCCCGATCCACCGCGCGCAATTCGCCGCCCCGAAAGCAAGCTGGCGGCCGACCAGATCGCGTTGATGCCGCGCGCGCGAAAGACAAAGCAGCCCGAAGCCCGCGGTAACGAGAAACAGAAGGAGCAAGTGGATCATGCGCGCTCCGTCGCAGGCAAGGACTTTTCTCGCCTGCCCGTTCCGATCATAGGCCGCGACGCTCGACGCAGCATCTTTGAAGCCGCCCAACCGAAGCCGGCAGCGACGATCAACATTGTCATGTCGAAGCCCGCAAAGACCCAGTCACGGGCGGCGAGACTGGCAACAAGCGACCGGTCGGTCGTGAGCGCACTGACGATCGGGACCAAAGCAAACGACGCCGCAGTCGCCGCGAGGGCTTCGGCCCATGCACGCGACGACGGGCGGGCGACCGCCCAGACAAACACGGCGCCCCACGCAATGAAGAAGGCCGCGATCTCGCTGTCGCTTCGACCTGCGCCGCCAGGCGGCAAGAGGCGGTTGGCGAGGAAGTAGACGGCCATCGCGAAGGGCAGTCCGGCAATCGCGCCGATATTGAGTTTCTCGACGAGGCGAAAGCCGAAATGCGGCCGATCGGGATCAGCCAGTTTCGCACGGCGCTTCACCGTCCACAGGACAAGACCCGAGGCGACCATGATGCAGCCGGCAAGGCCCGAGAGAAAATAGAGGGCGCGCAGCACCCCGCTGGAAAAGCGACCGGCGTGCAGGCCGATCATCGTGCCTTCGGTCGATGTGGCCGCGCCCGACGGATTGTGCGCGGCGACCAGTTTCCCGGTCACCCCGTCGAAGGTCAGCGAGCGCGGCCGGACCGACATACCGGCGTCGGGAGCCGTCGATACGATGATCTGCGCCGTCCGGTCGCCCGGATTGAGGATGCGCAGACTTCCGGCGCCCGCGCCCCATGTGCGCTCGGCGCGCTCGACCAGCGGCGCTACCGCGATCAGTGGCGCCGGTCCCGCCTTTTCGGCAGGCGCCGGCCAGGGAAAAGTCGCCTCGAAGAATTTCTCCTGGTTCGCATAGTTGGCGGCGATTCCCCACGGCATATAGTGGGTCGCAAGGCTCACCAGCCCGGTATAGGTGATCATCAGGATGAACGGCAGAAAGAGCACGCTCGACGCATTATGGGCATCGAGCCAGCTTCGCTGTCCCTTGCCGAGGCGAAGCAGGAAAAAGTCGGCGATGATCTTCTTGTGCGTGACGATGCCCGAGAAGATCGCGACGAGCATCGCCATCGCGGCGATCCCGACAATCCAGCGGGCCCAGTACCAGTTGATATAATAGAGGTCGTAATGGAAGCGGTAGAGGAACGCGCCGCCCCGTGTTTCCCGTGCCTCCGCCTTGCGCCCGGCGCCGTCGAGCCGTGCATCGGTCGGCGCGTCCGCCGGCGCATCGGGGCCGTTGACCCAGTAGAGTTGCAGTCCCGCAGCGCGCTTGCCCGCCGAATAGATCGACCACTCGCTGGCGCCGGGCGCTTCGCGCCCGAGCCAGCGCGTCGCTGCCGCAAAGCTTTCCGGACCGTCCGCCGGAACGCTTCGCACCTCGGGCGTCATCCATGCGGTGATCTCTTCCTGAAAATAGGAAGAGGTGCCGGTGACGAAGATCGCGAACAGCAGCCAGCCAAGCAGCAGGCCCGTCCAGGTGTGGAGCCACGCCATCGATTGCCGGAAGCCGTTCTTCACAGCCGGCCTCCCCAGGCGATGAAACCCCAGTCGGCGAGGCCCGCCGCCACGCCCGTCGCGACAAGCCCTACCCACAGGCGCGAAACCGAGCGCACCGCGAAAGCGGTCATCGCAACGCCCGCGAAGATGGCAAAGGACAGCATCGTCGCGCCGACCGACGCCTGCTGGGCACCGCCGGGCAAAAGCCGCGCGATCAGCATGGTCAGCGCGCTGGTCACGGCATAGTTGAGCGGTACCGCAGCCAGCGCACGCGCCGCGATATCGCGCCACCTTGCGCCACGCAAAATTTCGATCGCCCTGCTCATGGCGCCCCTATCGCAACATTGCGACTGACTCGCAATAGCCTGCGGTCAGAAGCGATAGCCGAGCGTACCCATCAAATTGCGCGGCGCGCCGACGAAGCAGTCGCCGCGCGCGAGGCAGGAGGCGAAATATTTGTTGTTGAGCAGGTTCGTCGCGTTGACCGCGAAGCGCCAGTTGTTCCAGCTGATCTCGGCCAGCGCATCGACCGTCGTGCGCGACGGCGTGACGATCGACCAGATGTCGCTCGTCGAGACGCTCTTGCCACTGTAGACGACGCCGGCGCCGAGGCGCAGTTGCGCTTCATCGACAAGGCCGAAGGTCTTGGTCGACCAGAGCGACGCGGTGTGGCGCGGCATATAGTCGAGGCTCGTGTTGGTTTCGGACTTGAGCTTCGCATAGCCGTAATTGGCCAGCAATTCGAAATTGCCGGGTAGCGTGTGGCTGGCCTCGACCTCGAAACCCTTGGTGTTCAGCTCGCCCGACTGGGTGGTGCCGCCGGCGGCGAGATAGAGGATGCGGTTGCGTTCCTTGATCTTGAAGGCGGTGGCGGTGACGAGCGTGTTCGGCGTCGGCTGCCACTTCACGCCGGCTTCGTATTGCGTGCCGGTCTGCGGCCGATAGGGATCGCCGAAGGTGCCGTCGCCATTGTCGATGCGGCCGGCGACCGGCAGAAAGCTTTCGGTATAGCTGAAGAAGGGCGAGAAGCCCGCGCCGACCTCGCCGATGATACCGGCGCGGAAGGTGGTGGCATTGTCCTTCTGGCCCGACGAGCCGGTGACGCGGTCGCGGCGGGCGCCCAGCACGACCGAGACGCGGTCGAAGAAGCGGATCTGGTCCTGGACGTAGATACCCAGCTGCTTCTGGCTTTCCGTTGTGAAGGGGCCGCTGGGATCATAGGTCAGCAGCGCATCATAATCGATGTCGTAGAGGTCGACGATCCCGGCGCCGCCGGCGGCGCGTTTGGCGACCTTGTTCCAGCTATAGTCGATTCCGACCAGCAGCTTGTGCTCGATATTGGCGCCGGTGCCGAAATTGAACTGGAGATTGTTGTCGGTCGAAAAGACGTTCATCCGGGCATCGCTGGCGTCCGCGATCAGGGCAATCGTGCGCCCGTTGGTGCCGTAGACCGAGAAGGGGTCCTGCGGGTTCGTATAGCTGTCGGCATAATGGGTGTTATATTCGAGGTCGCTGTCGATATAGCGTGCCTTGAGGCTGAGCTTCACATTGTCCGAGAAGCGGTGGGTGATCGACCCGCCACCCTGAAGCGAACGGCCATTATAGCGATCCCAACCGGCCTTGCCGACGAAGGTATAGCGGTCGAGCTGCTTGCCGGCGACCGTATTGGGCCGGAAGGTGCCGATGATCGGCAGGAATTGCGACGTCGAGCCGGTGTCGTCCTCCTGATAGAGGCCGGTCAGCACAATGTCGGTGTCGGGGCTTGGCTGCCAGCGGATCGAGGGCGCGAACATCACGCGGTCGTCAGGGACATGGTCGACATAAGTATCGGCATCGCGCGCGCGGCCGACGAAACGGACGGCGAGATTGTCGGCGAGCGCGAGATTGACGTCGCCGAGCACTTCCTTGCGGTCAAAGCTGCCATAAACGAGATTGATTTCGCCGCGCGTCGTGAAGTCGGGCGTCTTGCTGACGAGGTTGACGAGGCCACCGATCGAACCCTGCCCGAACAGCACCGAGGCGGGGCCGCGGACGATCTCGACGCGCGAGAAATTATACGGGTCCGAAGTGATCGACGCATAATAGGAGAAAATGTCGCGCATGCCGTCGCGAAACTGCAGCGCGTCGAGCCCGCGGACGTTGAAGCCGTCGACGCGCGTGTCGCGGCCATAGGGATTGGCGAGGACGCCCGCGGCATATTTCACCGTGTCGCTGATGCTGATCGCGCCCTGCGCCTCATATTGTTCAGCAGTGATAACCTTGACCGGCTGCGGCAATTCCATCAGCGCGGTGTCGGTCTTTGTGCCGGTATAGCCGGTGACGACGATGGTGTCCTCGCCGACGCCCGCATCGGCTTCGGCAGCCGCACCGGCCGACGCGGCATCGTCGACGCCCTCGCCCGCCCAGACCGGATTTGCGGCAAAGGCCAGCGTGGCGGCTCCGCAGAGCGCGATCATTCGGACGGTCATGGCATTTCCCTTTTTGCGACTCAATCTCAATTGGGGTTGGCGGCTAAAGCGAACTAGTCGCAATAGCAAGCTACTAATAATCGTTTGCAATAAGACGGAGCTGCGGCCACACAGCGGGCGCGGGGGTTTAACCCCGCAGCAACCACGCCATCCCGGCATGTCCGGAAAGAGGGAGGTCCTCCATGAAAAAGACTTTTGCGGCCTTGATGGTCATCGGTTTCCTTGCGTCGCCTGCGGCGGCCCATGAAGTCTGGATCGAGCGCGACGCGACGGGGCCCGCCCGCATTTATCTGGGCGAACCGGCGGATGTCGTGCCCGAGGCGGGCGATCCCGAGTTCGCGAACCTCAAGACGCCGAAGCTCTTCCAGGCCGACGTCTCGAAACCCGCCCCCCTCCTCCGCCGCGCCAACCATATCGAGGCCGCGGTCGCAGGATCAGGCGACCTTCGCCTCACCGACGACAACGTCTTCGCACCGTGGGAAGGCGAAGGCGGTAAATGGGAAGGCGTCGTCTATTATGCGCGCGCCGGTCGCACGGAAGCCAGAGCGCTTCTCGATCTCGAGATCAGCCCGGTCGATGCCAACGCCGACAGCTTTGCGGTGAGCTGGCTCGGAAAGCCGCTTTCGGGAGCAAAGGTTACCGTGGTGAATGCCGATCGCTGGCAGAAGAGCTTCATCGCCGACGCACAGGGCCGCGTCGTGGTGCCGGTGACCACGCCGGGCCGATACCTGCTGTCGGTCTCGCACGATGTCGAAGGCGCGCGTGCCTTGGGCGGCAAGACGGTCGCGAAGACCATCCATGTCTCGACCCTGACTTTTGCAAAACAATAGGTCTGGACGTGGCCGTTTGGAGACGGCCCGCTCGTTCCCCAATGGCAAGAGCGGACGCTCCGGAAGGCCCGGAGCGTCCGCTCTCGTATAACGCAATGGCCTAGAAGCGCACCCGGAAGCCTGCGGTGCCCTTGACGTTGTAGCCCGCGCCGAAGTCGGCGATCGCCGTATCGCCTGACACCTCGGTATAGAGGGTGAAGCGGTCATTGCCCCAGCTATAGCTGCCACCGAGACCGAGTTCGCCCGACAGGCGATGGTCACGGTTTACAATCGGCGTTCCCGATACGTCGGCCTCGGCGCCGTCAAGCCATTCGTAGCTGAGGTTCACCACGCTGTAGAGACGCGTGCGGCGGGTATCGCCCGACCGGCCCTTCCAGCTCGTCTGGTGATCGATCGCGAGGCCCCAGCGCGTCTTCAGGCTTTCGCCCTTGCCGACCGAAACCGCGGTCGCCGAAGGATCGGCGAAATGATCGAAATCGACCTTGGCATAGCTCATCTGGACCTGCGGCGTGATCGACAGGTTGCGGCCGATCGGCGTCTGCTTGCCGAGCTCGAGGCTGAATGCCTGTCCGTCGCCCTTGTTGCCGCGCGCGAGCGATCCGAGGATGTTCGATTCGAGGTCGCTGTCGAACCAGCTGAGCTTGACCTGTCCATCGACATAGAAGCCCTTCGGCCCGTACCAGGTCATCGTCGCCCCGACGCCATAGCCCTGCGTGTCGATCGTGCCGTTGCCGAAGATCGACGCCACGCTGCTGTCCGCCTTGCCATAATGCGCGGTCAACCCGCCGACGAGCGCGGCGCCGTCGCTGCGCGTCGCCAGCACCGTGTCGAGCCCGAGCTGCGCCTGCCACTGGTCGACCTTGCGGTCGGCGCCGCTCGTCGAAACGAGCGCTTCCGGCCGCTGGCGTTCGGATTCGAACCGGCCCCACAGACCCGCACCGGCAATCGGCGAAGCGGCCCACGAGCGGTTGCCCACGCGCTGTTGCAGGGTCGGCAGACGGTTCAGCGACTGCAGCGCGCCGACATAGGCCTCGTAGACCGGAACACCCGGCTGGTAGAGCGGACCTTCCGGATTCTCGCCGTCGAGCAGCGCCGAACGGAGATACCAGTCGCCGTCCTGCGGGGTCGACACGCCATTCTTGTAGAGTCGATAGCCGTAAGCGCCCACGACAACTGCCTGCTCGCCGTCGAACAGATAGTCGCCGTCGAGCGTGAAGGTGCCGTTCGATGCGCCCGCGACGTCGACGATCTTGATCCCTTCGACCGTCTGGTCGCCGAGGCCGCCGCGGTTGATCACCGTGACCTGTGTATTGCCCGAGGTGGCACCGTTTACGATCAGGCGATCGGCCGCCGAAGCATCACCGCCGAGCGCGGCCTCGATCTCGAGCACCCCGCCATTGCCGGTATAATCGCCCGCGACGGTCATCGAACCGATGCCGCTGCCCGGTGCGACGACGCCCGCATTGACGAGGCTGCCGACGCGGCCCGCGCCTTCGACGCGGCCCGCCGCGCCGACGCTGACCGCGCCGCCGAGGCTTCCCTGTACGGCGAGCGTGCCGCCGGCAACCGTCGTGCTGCCGCCGAAGCCGCCGTTGTCGGCGGTGACGAGCAAGGTGCCCGCGCCATTTTTGGTCAGCCCGCCCGTGCCCGAGAAGAGCCCGTTATAGGTAAAGACCGTGTCGGCGGCGGTCGCAATCGTGCCGCCACCGGCAACGATGAAGCCGCGTGCGCTGGTGACGTCGGCGCTCGTTTCGAGCGTGCCGCCGTCGAGCGTCACGTCGCCGCTTGCCGCGCCGAGGTTCGCGTCGTTCGAGATGCGGAGCGTGCCGCCGACGATCTGCGTGCCGCCGGTGTAGCTGTTCGTGCCGCCGAGGACGAGCGTCCCCGCGTCGGTCTTGACCAGCTGCGCCGTGCCGATGGCGCCTTTGCGATCTTCGGC
>Ga0247823_10003246_pt1 | contig 13210 bp, 12 predicted proteins | sample 13C_PalmiticAcid_2_FD_192426 | JGI IMG/M metagenome (GOLD analysis project Ga0247823, IMG submission 192426) | Soil microbial communities from agricultural site in Penn Yan, New York, United States - 13C_PalmiticAcid_Day30 | ecosystem: Environmental > Terrestrial > Soil > Agricultural land...
CTTTTTAAGGAGTTAACCATGGCACGTGTTTGCCAAGTGACCGGGAAGGGGCCGATGGTCGGCAACAACGTTTCCCATGCGAACAACAAGACCAAGCGCCGTTTTTTGCCTAATCTGCAAAACCGCCGCATCTTCGTTGAATCGGAGAACCGCTGGGTTTCTCTGCGCTTGTCCAATGCTGGCCTGCGCGTCATCGACAAAATTGGTATCGATGCTGTGCTCGCTGATATGCGGGCTCGTGGCGAAAAAATCTAAGCGGCATTTATCAGGAAAACATCATGGCAAAATCTAACCGCGACAAAATCAAACTAGAGTCGACCGCAGGTACCGGCCACTTCTATACCACGACGAAAAACAAACGTACTATGCCGGAAAAAATGGCGATCATGAAGTTCGATCCCAAGGCACGTAAACACGTGGAATACAAAGAAACCAAGATCAAATAATCGATTTTGTTTTCATAAAAAAAAAGCCCCATTCGGGGCTTTTTTTTATTTCTTGTTTGAGGGTATTTAACGCAGTCAAAATTACACCGTGTTTTTCTTCCTCTATTTTTTGCCAACAATACTTATGCGTAGCTACGCAAGCGCAATGAAAAATCCTGTAAAGCCTTAATACCGGACGCCTCGGCACGCACACACCAGTCCTGCAATTGTTGCAACAACTGCTCCCGACTAGAATTTGAACGTTCCCAAATCCCGCCCAGCTCAACACGCATTTCATGCATGGTCTGCAGTGCCTTGCTGTGCACAAACAATTCCTTCAATTGCTGTTTCTGAGGTGCTTCCAACTTTGCCGGTTCCTGTTGCAGAAGCTTTTTCGACGATTTAAGAAACTGCGCCTCAAGTTTCGCTTTATCAACTAGATGGCTCATTTCCTCGCGCCAAGCTTGTTTAACGGATTTTGCATATTTCGCCATCACGTCATACCGATTGGCAATAACGGCCTGCAGCGTATCAAAGTCAGCGACTAATTTCTCGCGATTGAATTTCGGCTCCGGTGCCACTTTTTTCACTTTTGCTAAGCCGATAATCTCCAGAATACGGATATACATCCAACCGATGTCGAACTCATACCACTTAGAAGACAATTTGGCAGATGTACCGAAGGTATGATGATTATTATGTAGCTCCTCGCCCCCAATGATGATTCCGATTGGTAAAACGTTGGTCGCGGCGTCATTGCAGTCGTAATTACGGTAACCCCAATAGTGCCCAATCCCATTGATGATGCCAGCGGCAGTAACAGGAATCCATAGCATCTGCACTGCCCATACCGTCAAACCGATTACACCGAACAACAGTACGTCGATAATCAGCATCAATGCCACACCTTGCCAACTATATTTGCTATACAGGTTGCGCTCTATCCAGTCGTCAGGAGTACCATGGCCATATTTTTCGATGGTTTCAGGATTTTTCGATTCCGCGCGATACAACTCCGCACCTTCCAGTAGTACTTTCTTGATCCCGCGCGTAACTGGACTGTGCGGGTCTTCCTCTGTTTCACATTTAGCATGATGCTTGCGATGGATGGCAGCCCACTCCTTGGTTACCATGCCGGTTGTCATCCAAAGCCAGAAACGAAAAAAATGACTCGGAATCGCATGCAAATCCAATGCACGATGTGCTTGGCAGCGATGTAGATAAATGGTAACGGCTGCAATGGTAATGTGTGTCAGTGCCAAGGTATAGGCAAAAATTTCCCATCCCGAAGCACTGGAAAGACCGCTCGCCAAAAAATTTAGTACTGCATCAAGCATAGTATTTTCTATCATTAATATTCTGGGTTGACTATAGTCCGGTTGGCCGGCCAAGCGACCGCAAAATGAAATTTTGAGCAGATTGTACGCCCATTATGGCGTTTCGGCTGCATGCATTACTGCCGCCTCTCTGTGCCCGTTGTTACTGGCAAAATCAAGTAATCGCACTTCCCGTTGCGGAAAAGGCACCTCTATATGGTATTTCTGTAACGTTTTCCATATCGCCCGGTTCACGTCGGACAACACATTTACCCGCCCGTTTTCTGGATCCTCGATCCAGAAATGGACCTCAAGCTCAAATCCATCTGCGTCAAACCGTGCCAGCGCTGCGAGTGGTTCGGGCTCCTGTGATACGCGTTCTACGGATGCCGCAGTCTCCTTCAGCAAAGGCAATACAAAATCTATATCTGTCTTGTAACTTACCGCAATACGGGTGCTAAGTCGAAGCATGCGATCGGTCAACGAATGGTTTTGCACTGGCCCCGACACCAACATGTCATTAGGCACCACGGTTTCAATTCCGTCCGCCCCTCTTATCACAGTGTAGCGCGTGTTGATCTGCGTGACTTGGCCAACGAACCTATCTACCGCGATTACATCACCGATTTTCAGGCTCCGCTCCAGTAGGATCACGAAACCGGATACATAACTACTCACCAGCTTTTGTAAGCCTAGGCCGATACCAACCCCCAACGCACCGCCAAACACTGACAGTACGGTCAGATCGATGCCGACCAATGAAAAGCTGATCAGCACTGCCAGAAAAATGAATACGGCGCGCCCAAGACGCACTACAACTGCGCGCAGCGACGAATGCATGGCATCCAAGCTCATTAGACGCTCTTCGAGCAATGCTCCGGCCCACAACGCGATAAATAGAGTGAAAACGACCGAGATCACAGCTTGGGCGATAACCAGCAAGGATACCTTGTGGCGTCCGATAGGGATGACCGTACCATCAAGAAACTGCTCCACCCCTGGCCATAGGCCGATGACATAGATTGCTACGCCGCACCATATGACAAGGGCGAAGCCTCTTTCAAACATAAGCAAGAAACCAGCTGCCTGGCCACCTCGGACAAAAATGCGGCGTAACACATAGAATGCAAACCGAATTAATGCGAAAGAGCCAACCAATGGAATCGCCAAACGAAGCAAATTTATCTGATACCAGCGTGCAAGTATTAATTTAGCCAGTACGATGAAGAGTAGCGCCAACAACGGCCATAGCACCTTCGAAAAACTTTCCAGTCCAAACTTCATCACGCGAAGCTGCATGTCGTGCGTAGTCAAGCGATCACGCAGTACCCGCGCGCCCCCCCAGCCGAGAGCCAAACATGCGACCAGTGCGATGACCTGCCAGAGCAGCCCCGGATTGTCCAAGCCCCTCCTTAAATCGGACAAGAGGTTAAAAAGAAGATTTTGTGTCATTTGTCGTATGGCACTGTAGATCGTCTATGTCGCTCTCAGCTTTAGACCTAAGCGGTAAACGTAGGGCGATGACGAGCGACAAGTACATTTTCAGCGTTCTTGGGCTACACCGTCCATATGAAGTTGGAGTTCAAGGATGGAACACGGCCTGTAATGTTCTTGCGCTACCAACTCTAGTGGCGCGTTGGCGGCATGCGTCAACGGCGTGGTACATGCTGTAGCATAAATAAAGAAAGCGAGTGCGTAATCGCCTTACACTTCCACATCACTTCCTTCGCTCAAATACGGCGGCAAAGAAACCATCCGTTTGATGAACATGCGGGAGTAATTTCAAGTAATCCTGCATTTCAAGCAGGATTTTCTGTTCGAGCAGAATGTCTTTCATCGGCACTAGGACAAAGTCCTCATGCGTGGACAAGAATTCAACCGCAACCGCCTCATTTTCTTCCTCCAAAAGGCTACATGTTGCATATACCAAGCGTCCTCCAGGCTTTACCAGTCGAGATGCGCTCGAAAGAATAGCAGTTTGCTTGGCATTCAATTCAGCTACAGATTCCGGCGTTTGGCGCCATTTCATGTCAGGATTGCGGCGCAAGGTACCTAGACCGCTGCATGGCGCATCAACCAGCACTCGGTCAATCTTGGCTGCCAAGCGCTTTACCTTGGCGTCATTTTCATGTGCGATAACGACCGGATGCACGTTCGACAGACCGCTACGTGCAAGTCGCGGCTTAAGTTTGCTTAAGCGCTTTTCCGATACATCAAAGGCGTAAAGACGACCGGTATTACGCATATGCGCACCGATCGCCAAGGTCTTACCGCCAGCTCCAGCACAAAAATCCACTACCATTTCACCGCGCTTGGCGGCGAGAACTTGCGCCAACAGTTGACTCCCCTCATCCTGCACTTCGATAGTGCCATTTTGAAACAGAGGAAGATTTTGTAGGGCAGGCTTCTTTACCACACGAATGCCGAACGGAGCATAAGGGGTAGGCTGGCATAGGATCGGTGCAGTCGCCAATTCGGCAATCACATCTTCACGCTTGGCTTTAAGCGCATTAACACGCAAGTCAAGTGGTGCTGGGCAATTCAACGCGTCCGCCAATTGCAATGCCGCCGTCTCGCCATCTCGAGCCACGAGCTTATCGAGGAGCCATGCCGGCAGGTTCGCTCGTAGCGACAATGGCAAGGAGTTGCGGTCAATTTGGGCAATACGTTCCAGCCATGCCGCTTCTTCCGCCGACAAGCCCCCGAGGGAATCGACGGCACTAGCATCCGCAAGTCCCAACAAAGCCAAACGACGCATTGCTGGACCGTGACCGGATTCGGCAAAACTGGCATAAGCCAATTTGTTGCGCAACACTGCATAGACGCCTTCCGCAACAGCATTACGCTCGCGAGAGCCGAGTTTCGGATGTTCACGAAAATAGCGCGACAAAATAGCGTCAGCAGGACCGGTAAAACGCAAAACTTCGCGCAATACATCTTCTGTATGTGTCACGACTGCAGGATGCAATCTCATGGAATTCTTTCAGTTTCAGGCGGATGGCGCGGCATCTGCCACATAAACCACCCCATTTTCGATAGACAGACGCTCATCTACAAACCAGCGTACCGCGCGCGGGTAAATCATATGCTCCTGCGCAAGCACACGCTCGGATAAGGAGTCTACCGTGTCGCCCGGAAGTACCGGCACGGCGACTTGCGCTACGATCGGCCCATGGTCTAACTCAGCCGTTACGAAATGAACAGTTGCGCCATGCACCTTGACACCAGCGGAAAGGGCTTGACTGTGCGTCGCCAAGCCGGGAAAACTAGGCAAGAGTGAAGGATGAATATTGAGCATACGGCCAGCGTAATGCTCAACGAACGACGGTGTCAGAATGCGCATGAACCCGGAAAGCACAACCAAGTCCGGCGCAAATCGATCAATCTCGAGACGCAATGCGGCATCGAATGCTTCACGCGTCGGATACCCCTTGCTGACGACAACCGCCGTCGAGATTCCCTGCTGAGCTGCAAAATGCAGTCCTTCAGCATCAGCCCGATTGCTGATAACGGCGGCAATCCTGCAGGGCCATTGTTCCGTCCGTGCAGCATGCACAATCGCTTGCATATTGCTGCCCCGGCCAGAAATCAGGATGACGATATTTTTCATGGCGCGCATTTTACCGTACCCGCCCTTCCCGCTTGAAATAAAAAGCCGACCAAGCGGTCGGCTTTGAGAGAGTGTAAGGTGAAAATATTTACTGGAACGAATAAAACACACGAAATGCGACTTTCTTGTCTGCCCAGAAATCGGCCGCGTCACGGAACACATCCAGAAGCGTTTCACGTGCTTCTTTGTCAAATTTTGGTGTATTCGGCAATTGTTCGATCACGACCAGGAAACCAGGTTGCGGGCCTGCTTGGTAAGCAAGGTCGGTCAAACAATCGCCAAGTGCATCGAAGTTTTTACCAAAATGTTTTGGAAAATGGAACGCGTGCGCAATGCAACCCAATACCTGCTGCTTTGTGGTGGCGTCAGCACAGTACGCATAGAGAAAGTGCTGTCCAAGCCGGGCCGCCTCTTCCTGCAGATCGGCTACCCGAAATGCGCGGATGGATTGCACCACGTTGGGGGGCACGGTTTTAAACAAGCTCATGTCTTCCTCGACTCGGGCAAACAGCGTCGTAGATTCGCTGTGAAGTGACTCGATTCGCATTTGATTACTCTTTGATGCGCTTGAAGGTCGCATAATGGTCGTCGGTGTAATAGTATTCCCCGGACGATCTTGGCTCACCGCCGGAAACGATACGTCGGGAACCTCGGGTGCGCTCCCCTGGGGTTTTCACCGTGAATTCATGATAATACCCGCGCTTTTGCTGCGGCAAAACCCTTTCATAATTCCGAAATACCGTACCATCCTTAGCGTAAGGGAACGGCCCTCCATTCTTGATTAGTACAAGGGTATGCTTGGCCTGTTGGGGTAATTCCTGAACAGGAATAATACCCAATAGGGCTGGATTTTTTGCAAAAACGCCAACGGAAAGCAATAAACCCGCAAGAAAAAAAGTCCAGTATTTCAATAACTTGGCATTCATCATCGACGACAGATCATTGTATTGATGGTTTGGCAAGCACAGTAATCGAGACACAATAGGGTAACTGGTTGTGATAGATCAATCAACCCTAATACGCCAAGGTTCTATACCCGACTTACGAGCATGCCAGTAAGAACTGGCGCCAAGGAATTTTGGCAAGATTAGTCCAATTACATTTGGTTGCACTAGTTACTTGCATCTAAACAATGTCTAGTAGTCACAAGACTAAGTTTGACGTTTAATGAGAAAGCTGACTTTAGGAGAACCTCATGAAAAAGCTGTTTCGCATTTCCACTTTTCGTTTGATTGCGGCCGCAGTCTTAGCAATGGCGGCCCCCTTTTCAATGGCTGGGGGCCAGCCTGATGTGAGCTGGTCCGTCACGGTCGGCTCGTCGCACCCAGCGCAGGTATATGCCCCCCCACCTCCAGTAGTCTATGTCCAGCCGCAACCGGTTTATGTTCGTCCTCGCCCTGTGTATGTGCAGCCTGCGACAGTCATACAATATGGACATCCCTATTATGTAAACGAAATCCGCCACAAGAAACCCAAGCGTCATCATTGGAAACACCGGCACGATCGGCATTACGACTATTGAGAGATATTGCTGCAGAAAAAATCGGCGTGAGATGACGCCGATTTTTTCATCGCACACTGTCATCCTGCTGTTACCAGATTCTTCTCAGGAGCCACGGCAACGCCATCGGACACACCAAAGAATGCCAGCACATCGTCGCGCCTGGCTCGGGCATCTTTCTCACCTAGATCAATCAGCTCTCCCGTATAGCTGGCTTCAAACAACAAATAGGAAGCCAGCGCCGCCCCACGCACTTCGGTTGCCCCAATCCCTCCTAATAACATCCTGATTGGCCGTGGCAAGCTGTGCACATGCCGGCTCGCGATTTCATCAAGACGTTCGGATGGCGCGATAATCAGCATATCAACCGGACGAAGTAGTGTTTCGACTCTCTGCTCTGGTGTCAGCCTCGACAAGGTGAGATTCACCCGCGTCATACGTTCGATATCAACTGCAAGGCTATCAAGAAAAATACTGGAGAGCGCATGGCCGGCGATCTGCGCCAATGTCGGATACTGCGCCAATTCGGCAGTATCCGATATCTCCTCCGTCAGCCGTCCAGCACCGATCACTAGCATCTTGTCCGCACCGAGATGAATTGCAGGGGAAAGCGGGGCGATCTGGCGCATTGAGCCATCCCCGCAGTATTCACGCCTGCCCTCACAGTAAATTGGAGTCGCCGGGAAAATAAGAGGGATCGCCGAAGATGCCAGCAAATGGTCAACGCCAATCTGACTGCGGAGTGCCATTCTTTGGGAACGCACCCAAGGTTCAATAGGGGCTTCGGACTGGAAGAAAGTGATGTGCCGACCCGCGGTGTATGACGAAGCCGTTACCGCCAAGGCATGCAATGAGCCGTCCATCAGAGCCGCATCCAGCCTAGGGAAATTCAGCATCCTGTTCAACAGCGTCACGAGTGGCGTGTTATCGAGTAATGCATTCGGCGGGTTAGCTTTCCATTTGCGCAACAGCCAGCCGAAGGACAAGAGGGACAGCCATTTTGCTCCAGAGCGCAATACACCTAGTGAATCAGCGCGATAGACCTGCTCGGCGGTGAAGTGCCGCCAAACCTTCAACACTTTCTGTAAACCTTCGTCGAAGTTATCAGCATGGCATGCCAATGCAGTAGCATTGATCGCCCCCGCTGAAGTACCACAGATAATGTCGTAAGGATTGCGTTCAGGTTGCCAACCTGCTTCGTACAGAATGGTCGAGACACCACTCAGCACACCAACCTGGTACGCTGCCCGTGCTCCGCCACCGGTCAGCACAAGGGCTGTTTTCGTTTTGTCTCCCATAGTGGGAGATTAGCAGGCTGGTCGTGATTTGGGGAGAGGAATGGCAACGTACGGTACGCAAAATACAACGCCGGGCGAGCCCGGCGTTGTCGATTGTTTATCCAAAATGCATATGCCGCATGCCACTATCACGACAGAAGTCAGTCCCCTCTGACGATGCCTTCACGTCGAGGATCGGCGCCGCCAAACCACACCTCCTCGCCGTGGATATTGACACGCATGATGCCTTGCAAACCGGAAGTCTGTTCCATCACGCGGACATTGTGTCCTTTGGCTTTCAACTGCTCGATGACCGTATCGGGAACGCGACCCTGCTCTATTTCTGTCGGTCCGTTGCGGCTGCCGAAGTTGGGCAAACTGATTGCCTCCTGTACGTTCAAGCCCCAATCCATCGTACCGACAAGAACCTTGCCGACATAATTAATAATGGCAGAGCCACCCGGGGACCCTGTAGAAAGTACCAGCCTCTTGGTTCCTTTATCAAATACGAAAGTAGGGGCCATTGAACTACGTGGACGCTTGCCGGCTTGCACCCGATTGGCGATTGGTCCATTGGCATCAATTGAATCGAAGGAGAAATCGGTCAATTGATTGTTGAGCAAGAAGCCATGCACCATCTGACGGGAACCGAAAGCACTTTCGATGGTGGTTGTCATCGAAATGGCATTTCCATTGGCATCAACGATCGAGATGTGAGAGGTAGACGGGAGTTCAGGTGAGGTATCAACACCCCAAGCAACAGACATTGACGGCGGCACACCGAATTTAGCGACGCCCATGGATTTGTCGGTGATGAGAGCAGCACGCTCGGCCAGGTACTTTTTATCGAGCAGCGGCTTCATGCTATTCCCGGGCAACGGAATAAAATCCGTATCGGCGACATAGCGGCCTCGATCCGCATACGCGAGTCGTCCTGCCTCGGAAAACAAATGAATCGCCTCCGCATGTGGCACACCATCTTTGGGCATAAACGGCCGCAAGTCTTTTGTCTCCAACATTCCGAGCATCTGGGCGATGGCGATACCGCCAGATGACGGTGGTGGCATACCGCATACGGTCCAAGATTTGTAATCCGAACAGACAGGCTCTCGCTCTTTGGAGCGATAACCGGCGATATCGATAGCCGTCAAGCCCCCCGGATTTGTTGGATGGCTTTTTACCTTGGCTTCAATATCGTGTGCAATGCGTCCGTTATAGAAGACATCTGCGCCACCTGCTGCGATTTCACGCAGCACTTTTGCTAGTTCAGGATTCTTCAGTATGTGACCAGCCGGCCATGGATTTCCCGCTTGGTCATAGAAGTAGGCTGCAGCAACCGGGTCCCTCTGCAAGTGCTGTTCGGCCTTCAGCATGGCTGACAGTCGCGGGCTGACCGTAAACCCTTGTTCGGCAAGCTTGATTGCAGGTGCAAACAGCGATGCCCATGGCAGTCTCCCGTACTGTTTGTGCGCCATTTCCAGCATGCGCAAAACACCAGGCGCACCAACAGAACGTCCACCAACCACACCTTCCATGAACGGGAGCGGCTTGCCCTGATTATTCTGAAATAGATTTTCAGTCGCAGAAGCAGGCGCCGTTTCGCGACCATCGAATGCCTTGACCGTATGACCGTCAAAGTGCATTAGGAACGCTCCCCCGCCTATACCGGAAGATTGCGGCTCGACCAAGGTCAAGACCATCTGGACTGCAATGGCGGCATCAACTGCCGTTCCGCCGGCTTTCAATATGTCATAGCCGGCATCGGTCGCAAGCGGGTTGGCGGCCGCAACCATGAATTTTTTTGCCGTCCATCCTTGTTTCTCGGTATAGCCGGTGGCACTCTCAGGCGCCTGCATGCCGGGCTGTACCGGTGCTTGTTGTGAACCGGAGAAGGTGCCACAACCAGCAAGCAGCATTGATGCAAGCGCAAGCGCGCCTGTTCTTGTTTTAAGCATGAACAACTCCAAAAAAAATGACAAGCCTCAAGGCTGTCGGTCTGAGCTGCCTGTCGGTTGCGGTCATTCAATGCCGCATTATTCCGAGCGCGAGACTCCTCGGACAAAGCAAAGACGAGCGCGACACAGTTGTGCACGCCCCATCTTGAATATCGCAATTACTTCGGCTGCATACGGATCGCACCGTCCAGTCGAATCGTTTCGCCGTTAAGCATCACGTTCTCAATAATGGTTTTGGCCAGGTTTGCATACTCGGCCGGTTTACCCAGGCGCGGTGGGAACGGCACCATACGACCAAGCGCATCCTGCACTTCCTGCGGCATGCCGAGCAGCATCGGGGTTTCAAAAATACCGGGCGCAATGGTCATGACACGAATACCATTGCGAGAGAGATCTCGTGCCATGGGCAAAGTCAGGCCGACGACCGCTGCCTTGGAGGAACCATAAGCCGCCTGGCCAATCTGGCCGTCGTAAGCAGCAACCGATGCGGTATTAATGATCACACCCCGCTCGCCCTGCTCGCTGGCATCCGTTCTGGACATCGCATCCGCGGCTAGGCGAGCCATGTTGAAAGTGCCGACCAGATTGATGTTGACCACACGTTGAAACACTTCAAGTGGATGCGGACCATCTTTACCTACCGTTTTGATGGCAGGAGCCACACCAGCACAATTTACCAGGCCGCGTAAGGTACCCATTGCGATTGCTGCGTCCATCACCGCCTTGCCATCCGCTTCGGACGTCACGTCGCACTTGACGAAGCTACCGTTCAGTTCTGCTGCTAGCTTTTGTCCTGCTTCCACCTGCACGTCAGCCAGCACTACCTTACCGCCGTTCTCCACGATCATGCGCGCGGTCGCAGCGCCCAGTCCTGATGCCCCGCCGGTAATAATGAATACATTGTTCTGAATCTGCATTTTTCCCTCTTTAAAGGCCCATAGATTTTCTAACGTTTACGTAAACGTAAATTTTTAACAATTGTAGCCAATTTCAGCGGCCGAAAGCAAAAAGGCGGCTATAAGCCGCCTTTTTATGCTACGGCTCCGTCTTATGGTTTGGATACCGGAGTGATGGTAGCGGCACTTGGAGACGCAACTGTTAGCAGAGGCTCGCCGTGCGCAGCCGTCGCTGGCATTGACATTGGTAACAGAGGTACCAAGAGCAGCGCCACGATGTTAATGATCTTGATCAGCGGATTCACTGCAGGACCGGCCGTGTCTTTGTACGGGTCTCCCACAGTATCGCCCGTCACAGCGGCTTTATGCGCGTCCGAGCCCTTGCCGCCGTGGTGACCATCTTCGATGTATTTTTTGGCGTTATCCCATGCGCCGCCGCCTGTACACATAGAGATAGCAACGAACAGCCCAGTGACGATGGTACCCATCAACAGTCCACCCAGCGCTGCTGGGCCTAGCAACAGGCCCACCAGAATAGGGACGACCACTGGCAACAGCGAAGGTACTATCATTTCCTTGATCGCCGCCGTGGTCAGCATATCGACCGCTGTACCGTATTCCGGCTTACCGGTGCCCTCCATGATGCCCTTAATCTCACGGAACTGGCGGCGTACCTCTTCCACCACGCTACCAGCGGCGCGACCAACGGCTTCCATTGCCATGGCGCCGAACAGATAAGGAATCAAGCCGCCAATGAACAGGCCGATGATTACCATGTGGTCCGAGAGATCGAAGCGCAAGTGCATGCCGCGTGCCTCAAGGGCGTGCGTATAGTCCGCAAACAAGACCAATGCCGCAAGGCCTGCGGACCCGATTGCGTAGCCCTTGGTCACCGCCTTGGTGGTGTTGCCAACGGCATCCAACGGATCGGTGACATCCCGTACGCTCTTCGGTAACTCAGCCATCTCGGCAATACCGCCAGCGTTGTCCGTGATGGGTCCATAGGCATCGAGTGCGACGACGATACCAGCCATACTGAGCATGGAAGTCGCGGCAATGGCGATACCGTACAAGCCACCTAGCGCATAGGAGACCCAGATTGCAATACATACAAACAGCACCGGCCAAGCAGTAGATTTCATCGAAACGCCAAGGCCGGCGATGATGTTGGTGCCATGACCGGTGGTCGATGCCTGTGCGACGTGCTGGACCGGTTTGTAATTGGTGCCGGTGTAATACTCTGTAATCCATACCATCAGCGCGGTCAACGCCAAGCCAACGGCACAGGCACCGAACAAGGCCATGGCACTTACCACCTTACCGTCTGCGACAGCTACAGGCTCGGGGAACAGCCACGTCGTAACGAAATAAAACGCGATCAGGGAAAGTACCCCAGCAATGATGAGACCTTTATACAGTGCGGGCATGACGTTCTTCATGCCAGGCGAAGCCTTAACGAAGCTGCAGCCGATGATGGAAGCAATGATCGATACGGCACCCAGAACCAGCGGGTAGATCACCGCATTCAATGGTGCGCCAGTCACCATCAAGACACCGAGGGTCATGGTGGCGATTAGCGTGACGGCATAGGTTTCGAACAGGTCGGCAGCCATACCGGCACAATCGCCGACATTATCTCCAACGTTATCCGCAATCACCGCCGGGTTGCGCGGATCATCTTCTGGGATGCCAGCCTCGACCTTGCCGACGAGATCAGCGCCAACATCGGCGCCTTTGGTAAAGATACCGCCACCGAGACGCGCAAAGATCGAGATGAGAGAAGAGCCGAACGCCAAGCCGAGTAGCGGCTTGAGGGTATTCGTGTCGATGATGGTACCGCCACTGCTGATACCCCAGAAGAACAAACTGACGCCGAGAAGACCAAGGCCGACCACCAGCATTCCGGTAATCGCACCACCTTTGAAGGCAACGTTCAACGCCGGCCCGATACCGTGAGTAGCGGCTTGGGCAGTACGCACGTTGGCACGCACCGACACATTCATGCCGATGAAACCGCAGGCACCCGACAGCACCGCGCCAATCACGAAACCTGCCGCCGTGATCCAGTCGAGAAATATGCCGATAAGTATTGCGAGGACAACGCCTACCAGCGCGATCGTTTTGTATTGACGCGCCAAATAGGCTCCAGCGCCCTGCTGGATCGCCGCAGCGATTTCCTGCATGCGGGCATTACCGGCATCCTGCTTCAGGATCCAGCTGCGCGATATTA
>Ga0247823_10003247_pt1 | contig 13210 bp, 11 predicted proteins | sample 13C_PalmiticAcid_2_FD_192426 | JGI IMG/M metagenome (GOLD analysis project Ga0247823, IMG submission 192426) | Soil microbial communities from agricultural site in Penn Yan, New York, United States - 13C_PalmiticAcid_Day30 | ecosystem: Environmental > Terrestrial > Soil > Agricultural land...
GTGTTGAGTTCGTGCGCGACCGCGGCCGCATGCGTCGCCAATGCGACGATGCCTTCGCGCCGCGCGAACTGCTCGCGCAGGCGCGCGAGCTCCAGTTCGCGCGCCTGCAAGGTATGCGCGAGCCGGGTCAGGAACCAGGCCACGACGGCGCCGGAAACGACGAAGTTCGCCGCCATGCCCCACAGATGCAGATCGAGCGTGTCGCCGAACACGCCGTGCAGATGCGGCATAGGCGATCCAAGGATGGCCGACAGCGCATAGCCGATGCCGCAGGCCAGCAGCACGACCAGCACCGAGCGCCAGGGCATGGCGACCGCGGCCAGCGCCAGCGGCAGCAGCAGCAGCGAGGCGAACGGGTTCATCGCGCCGCCGCTCCAGGCGATCATCCAGGTCAGCTCGGCGACGTCGACGAGGACGTGCAGCAGCGCCTCGCGCGTGCTGGTCTGCACGAGCCGGCGCGCACGCGGCGCGGCCCAGAGATTGAACAGCAGCAGCACGGCGACGCCGCTCCAGAGCGGCAGCGCCGGAAACGGCAGCGCCAGCGCGTGCACGGCGACGACGATCGTCAGCGCCTGGCCCGCGACGGCGAACCAGCGCAGCAGCGCGAGACTGCGCAACAGACCGGAAGGCAGCATGGACATGGACGCCACTTTACGCGCGGGCGGCGCCGCGCGGCTGCGACCTTAGGTCGCAGTCACCGGCCTGTCATCCCGGCGTACTAGCGTGCGCGCCAGCCAACGACGCGAAACCGCCATGGACACGCCCAGCCTCCGCGACCGTCTCGACCAGCGCCTGTTCAACGCGATCTACTCGCGCAACCTGGTCTACAACGCCTGCTGGGAAGATCCGGCCGTGGACCGCCAGGCGCTGCGCCTGGGTCCCGGCGACAGCGTGCTCGTGATCACGAGCGCAGGCTGCAACGCGCTGGACTATGCGATCGCCGGACCGCGCCGCGTGCATGCGGTGGATGCGAATCCGCGCCAGACCGCGCTGCTGGAACTCAAGATCGCCGGCATACGCCAGCTCGAATTCGACGACTACTTCGCGGTGTTCGGCGAGGGCTATCACGCCGACTTCCGCCGCCTCTATCAGACGAAGCTGCGCGGCGCACTCGGCGAGTTCGCGCAGGCCTGGTGGGACAAGCACTGGAACTGGTTCGCCGATCCGCGCGGCAGTTTCTATTTCCACGGCCTGTCCGGCATCGTCGCGCGTGCCTGCCGCACCTATTTCCGCCTGCGTCCGCGCCTCAACCACGCGCTGACCGCGCTGTTCCAGGCGCGCGATCTGTCAGAACAACGCGTGATCTACGACGACCGCGTCGCGCCGCTGATGTGGAACAAGCCGATGGACTGGGTGCTGTCGCAGCAGTTCGTCATGAGCCTGCTCGGCGTGCCGCACCCGCAGCGCAAGCTCGTCGAGGCGCAGCATGCCGGCGGCGTCGCCGGCTTCATTCGCGAAGCCGTGCAGTACGTGTTCCGCCAGCTGCCGGTCAGCGACAACTATTTCTGGCACGTCTATGTGGCCGGCCGCTATCGCCCCGACTGCTGCCCGGAATACCTCAAGCCGGACAATTTCGCCGCACTCAAGGCCGGCAAGGTCGATGCGATCGTGCCGCATACGACGACGGTGACCGAATTCCTGCACGGCCACGACGAACCGATCACACGCTTCGTGCTGCTCGACCACATGGACTGGATGAGCAGCTACTACCCGCAGGCGCTGGCCGAGGAATGGGAAGCCATACTGCAGCGCGCCGCGCCGGGCGCACGCATCCTGCTGCGCAGCGCGCACGAGCGGCCGGCCTATCTGGACAGCCTGCGCGTCGGCCGCGAAGGCCGCAGCCTGCGCGACGTGCTGGCCTTCCAGGACGAGCTCGCGCAGAGCCTGCACCAGCACGACCGCGTGCACACCTATGCCGGCTTCGTGATCGCCGATGCGCCGGCTTGACGCGCTGCGCGCCGATGCGGGCGTGCTGCTGAGCCTGTTGCGCGGCATGCCGCGCAACGCGTCGCACGCGCAGCGCCTGCAGGCCTTCTACGCGCCGCAGGCCGCGCACTACGACGCATTCCGCGAACGGCTGCTGCAGGGCCGCCAGGAACTGATCGCGAGCCTCGAACTGCCTGCGCAGGCCCGTGTCGTGGAGCTCGGCGGCGGCACCGGACGCAATCTGGATTTCTTCAGCGCGCACCAATGGGAGCGCATCGCTCAGTTCGAGCTCGTCGATCTGTGCCCCGCCCTGGCCGAACGCGCCCGGCTGCGTGCCGCGGCCGACGCACGCATCCGTGTCCACCAGGCCGATGCGACCACCTGGCGGCCGCAGCGGCTGGTCGACTGCGTCTACCTTTCCTACGCGCTGACCATGATTCCGAACTGGCGCGCCGCACTGGACAACGCGCTGGCCATGCTCAAGCCCGGCGGTACGCTGGCCCTGGTGGATTTCTATATTTCAGAAGAAAGTCCGGCGCCCGGCCTGCAGCGCCACAACCTGTTCACGCGCCGCTTCTGGCCGGCCTGGTTCGGCCACGACGGCGTCAAACCCGACGCCGCCCATCTGCCCGCACTGCGCGCCGCACTGCCCCAGCACCGGCTGGTCCAAGCGCGTGCCGCCGTGCCCTATCTGCCGCTGCTCAAGGTACCGTTCTACCGCTTCGTCGGACGCAAGCCGGTCACCGACTGAACCGGCGGCGGGAATGCTTCGGACTCGGGATGACGCAATTCAGCGTGATGTCGGCTTCCGTGAATGGCGGATCGCCGAGCTGCAATCAGTCCCCGTCCTTGAGCAGGAAATCGTTGTTGATCACCTTGAACGAAAGCCGCCCGCCCAAGGTGGGGGAATACTGTTCGCGCAGCGGGCGCGCGACGATGCCTTCCTTGCGCTGCGCCGTGCCGGCGTAAAGACCACGCGTGGCCTCCAGCCAGTCGTCCAGGGTGTGCGCGTGTGCAGCGGCGTCCGCACCGCGCACCACGCGCTCGATCGGCACCGTGCTCAGGCCGTGTTCGGCACAGAAGGCGAGCATCTCCTCCAGATCGAGATAACGCAGGCCCCGCACGTCGTAGACGTTGAACACGAACAAGGCCGGCTCCCGCAGGCCGAGCCGGTTCTTCTGTATTCCCGGACCGCAGATCTCGCCCTGGACGGCGAAGCCCGGCGGCAGCCGCTTCTCCAGATCCAGCCGCTGCGCCACGCGCCAGACCGCATTGCCGGTGCGCTTGAGCGCCCAGTTGCGCGAGCAGGCGATGAAGCCGTCGTCGGCATCGTTGAGGTAGGTGGCCGAGGTGCCGTCGTATTTGGTCGCGACGTAGAACTCCTGGCCGCGCAGCTCGTCCAGCACGCCCAGCGCCGATTGCACGCGGATCTCGTCGGTCTTGGGCACGCGGCCGGGAAACGGCCCGGCGACCTCGGTCTCATCAGGCAGCATCGGCTCGTATTTCACGACACCGAGGCGCTCGCGCAGATCCACGCCGCGCGGCGCATCGCCGCCGCCGAGGATGGACAGCGGCAGCGCGAGCCCCTGGGAAAGCACGCCGCGCAGCCTGACCGTCCGCACGCGGAAGTGGCGCGCGCGCAGGAACTCGGACCATTCCGGACCGTCCGGCAGCACGCTGTCGATCTCGAAGAAGACGCACGCGTCGCCGACGGCGAATTCGTCTTTCTTCACTACGAGGGTCCAGCCCATCACGCGGGCCTGCAGGATGTTGTCGGCCCCCTCGATAGGCGCGAGCGCATCGATGGTCTGGATGGACACCAGTTTGCGTTCCATCGTTTTTCCTTGTCGGCGCCGATGCAGCGGCGCGGAGTGAATGACTGGGATGTCGGGCGATACGGAACGGGCACTTTCGGGGAACCCGGCGTCAGCGCGGTCCGAACCCGCTTCGTCGTTGGAACGGTCGCCGGATTCAGGACGCGAGCTGATGGCAAACCCCTCAAACCGAGGTTTGCAGGAACTCCACTCGAATTACTCTTCCGGCGGCGCGTCGGATGCCGGACAGGCAGGGCTGCGCGTAGGTACTACCCGACAGTGCCTGATGAAACCGGCGAGGCCGCCTACCGGGCCGTATCGGGTGTCCAGTCCGCGTAGCGGTCTTCCACCACGTCGTAGCGGCGCAGCGCACCGGTGGCCAGGTCCACCCGAAAGCGATCCAGTACCGGCATCGTCGCCGGATCCCCGGGACAGCCGTCGCCGTGCTTCTCGTACACCGCGATGCCGAAGAACGCCGGCTCGCGTTCCTCGACGAGCAGACTCAGACACTCGCCGCGGCTGTGGTAATCCGCGCTGCGTTTCAGCTGCTGCAGCCGGTTCACGGCACCGGCTTCGTCCAGCGGCGCGGCGGCGGCACAGGCTGCGAACGCGAGTGTGGTTCCCAGAACCATCACCACCGCGGCAAGGCGGCCGCCCGCGTCACGCCGCGGCGCAATCCGCTGCTTCATCGCGTTGTCCCCGTCCTTACTCAGCGCTTGCGCTTGGGCCGCACGTAGAGCACGAGACTGTGCTCTTCGATCACGTAGCCGTGCTTGTCGGCGATCTCTTTCTGCAGGCGCTCGATTTCCTCGCTCGTGAACTCGATGACCTTGCCGGTTTCCAGATCGACCATGTGGTCGTGATGCTTGCCGCGGTCGAGTTCGTAGACGGCCTGGCCGCCCTCGAAGTTGTGCTTGAGCACGAGGCCGGCGGCCTCGAACTGGGTCAGCACGCGGTAGACCGTGGCCAGGCCGATGTCGTCCTCGTGGGCCAGCAGTTCGCGGTAGATGTCTTCGGCGGTCAGGTGCTTGCCGTCGGAATCCTCGAGGATGCCGAGGATGCGCACGCGCGGGTGGGTGACCTTGAGGCCGACTTTGCGCAGATCCTGCGACTCCATGGTGTTTCTCCTGTGGTGCGCGGGTCGATGCCGGCGCGGCGGGTCGGGTTCCGACCGCGCGGCGGCCGGGCCGATGTCCCGCTACGCTGCGGCGCAGCCGGGAGGCCCGTCGCGTCGCGACCGGATCCTGGCTCCGCCCCGTTTCGGGGTGATTCACGTTGACGGCTGCCCGAGTCGCGGTGGCCGGAAGCGGAGTCCTTGCCAATCAAGGTCCGTACGCCAAACGGCCGCCATCGGGACCGGGGCGCAGCGGCCCCGGGGGACTCCGGACGTTTAACGACGCTAGTGTATCATCCGGCCCCTTGCTGACTGACCGGACCGTCGCGATGAAGTGTTTGACCCGTTCCCTGTACGTGCTGGGCCTGACCGTCGCCCTCAGCGGCTGCGGCGTGATCTACAGGCCGGACGTACAGCAGGGCAGCCTGCTTTCCAAGACCATCGTCGACCAGCTCAAGCCCGGCATGAGCAAGCGACAGGTCACCCTGCTGCTGGGCACGCCGTCAGTCACGAGCCCGTTCGAACGCGACCGCTGGGACTACGTCTCCTCGATCCAGCGTCGCGGCGGCAAGGTCAAGACCAAGAACCTCAGCCTGACTTTCGAAAACGACGCGCTGGCCAAGATCGAAGGCGACTATTTCCCCGAAGATCCGGCCCAGCTCATCAAGGACGCGAAGAAGTACCGCGTCGAATTCCCCGACGAAAAGCGCCCCGACGACAAGAAGAAGGGCGGCCGCGGCTAAGCGCCGCCGGTTCCGGGCTTGCCGGCCTGCTGCGCACGCCGGCGCCGTACCTCTTTCGGATTCACGAGCAGCGGCCGGTACACCTCGACCCGGTCGCCGTCGCGCAGCAGCGTGGCCGGCGTGGCCGGCCGGCTGAAGATGCCGACCCGGCTCGCGGCCAGATCCAGTTCCGGAAAATGCCGCCGCAGGGACGACGCCGCCAGCGCGTCGGCGACGCAGGCGCCGGCCGGCAGCTGCAGCGCCTGCAGGAACGGCTGTCCCGGCGCGACGTAGGCGACTTCGATTCGCAGGGTCTCAGCCATACACGCGGTACGCGACACGGACGAACTCGTCGACCATGCGATCCGCCAGTCCCTGGAACCCCAGGCGCAGGGCCGGCCCGAGCAGACTGCCGGAATACTCGAAATCCATCGCCAGCGAGATCTTGCAGCCCTCCTCGCCCAGCGGCGTGAACTGCCAGCTGCCGCTGAGCGCACGGAACGGACCGTCGACGAGGGCCAGATCGATGCGCTCGGGTCGCTGCAGCGTGTTGCGCGTGGTGAAGCGCTGCGTCATGCCGGCGATGCGCACCTCCAGCTGCGCGGTCATCGCGGCCTCGTTCTGCTCCAGGACGTCGGCGGCGGCGCACCAGGTGAAACGCCTGGGGTATGCTTCCACGTCGTTGACCAGATCGAACATCTGGCCCGGGCTGTAGCGCACCAGGGCGCTGCGACGGATCTGGATCAATGCGGCAGTCTCGAAAACCGGCGGACGAGGATCCGGTCCGCGCCGCGATCGCGGCGGGCACCGGCACGATCCGCCTGCACCCGGGCTTGAAGCGGCTTCGCCGGGGCGCATGTCGAGGACCGTAACCTATCAACATTACAGCGCTTGGAAGCAAGCGCGCGGCGGATTCTACCCAAGATGGCCAAGCCCAAGGACAAGAAGAACAGCAAGGACGGCGGCAGCACGATCGCGCTGAACAAGCGCGCCCGCTACGACTACCACATCGACGACCGCTACGAGGCCGGCCTCGCGCTGCAGGGCTGGGAGGTCAAGAGCATACGCGCGGGCCGCATCAACTTCGGCGACGCCTACGCACTGGTCAAGGCCGGCGAGCTCTACCTGTTCGGCGCACAGATCACGCCGTTGATCCAGGCCTCGACCCACGTCATCGCCGACGACCGCCGCACGCGCAAGCTGCTGCTGCATCGCGAAGAGATCGACAAGCTCATCGGCGCCGTCGAGCGCAAGGGCTACACCCTGATCCCGACCGCGCTGTACTGGAAGAACAATCGCGTCAAGGTCGAGATCGGCCTGGCCCGCGGCAAGCAGGAACACGACAAGCGCGATACCGAGAAGGAACGCGACTGGAACCGCGAGAAGCAGCGCACGATGCGCGCGCACAATCGCGATGCCTGAGCCGCTATCGGCAGGATCGGATTCATGGCGGCGGCTTGAATCCGCATCACCTGTCACCATTTCGCAACGCGTGCCGGCAACGTGCTAGCATCGCCTTTCCCCGGGGGTGTCACGGCTTCGACGGGGGTAGTGAGATAGTTGGGTGCATGCCGAGGGGGCAGCTTTCCTCGTTAATCCAGCGGCAAACATTCAGACGCCAACGACGACGTCTACGCTCTGGCCGCTTAAGGCCTAGCCCCGAACCCACTTGTGTCTGTGCTCGTGGATGTAGGGTCATTATCACAGGATCGCTGGGACCCGCCGCCTGTCGGTGCCTGGCTAAAACTTACAGGCTGGTCTGCCGGCGCGCTTCGCGCACCGTGCTGTCGGCAGGCGAGATTCAACGGTGAGCTAAGCATGTAGTACCTGGCGTCAAACGCCTTCGGACGCGGGTTCAATTCCCGCCACCTCCACCACATTCGAATCACGCAGCGTCACGCAGTCCACCTAAACCCCGCTTCTGGCGGGGTTTTCTTTTGGGCGCAAAACCGCGTGATCACTCAACATCCGTGAGTTGCCTCAACTTTGACGGTAGACGGCACCGACGTCTGTCCGACCCGGCGCACGTCGGCGCGCCGGAAACCGAAGCGCCAGGAGATTCCGAACGACATGACCGGTGGAATGGACACCGGTTTCTCGCAGCAGTCAAAAGTCATCCGCCGTAGTCGCCGCCGGATACCAGGAGAACAAATTCCTCTGGTGCGACGCGCAGTTTCCGCGATGCCGCAGTAACCGCACGCCTCAGTATCTGCATCTCGCCGATCGGCGGCGGTCCGACGAGCCATGCCGACATGCGCGGCAACCGTTCGACGGATGTCGCGAGGCTCCGGGCGGTTTCGATGACCGGTTCCGTCCATCGGAGCACGCGCAGCAGGCAGACGCGGCCCCGTACCTGGATCGTGGTTTGCCGGGATGGCGCTGCCGTTTTCCGCGCTGAAAACATGCGATGCCACAAAGTCGAGCTCGCGCTTGCCGCCGCCTGAGATTCTGCGCCCTCTCGGACCAGTAGCTTAGGGTCGGCCTGGGTGCCGCGCCCAGGGGGAACGATGGCCGCGAAGGTATTCATTTCGTATACGCGTGCGGACGAACCGTACAAGGACATGCTGCTCAAGCACTTGTCCTTGCTCAAGCGCAGGGGACTGATAGATCTCTGGCACGATCGCCGCATCGACGCCGGCGAGGATTTCACGCAGAAGATCGACGGCGAGCTGGAAAAATCCGACATCGTCGTGCTGCTGATCAGCGCGGACTTCATCGCTTCGAATTACTGCTATTCGCACGAACTGGAATCGGCGATGAGGCTCCATGAACTGGGGCTCGTGAAGGTCGTTCCGGTAATCGCCCGCGCTTGCGACTGGACGAAGGCGTCGTTCGGAAAACTGAAAGTGCTACCCAGTGATGGCAAGGAGATCACCGCCTGGTCCAACCAGGACGATGCCTTTCGCGATGTCGCCCTGGGCATACGCAAGCTGGTCGAACAGGTTCAGAACGAACGCGAGAATGAGCCTCATGCATCCATCGCAAAGCTGAGACCACGACCGCTGCGCCATGTGATCGCGGCCGCCTTTGTTGCCGCCTGCCTCGCTGGACTCGTCTACTGGCAGTCCGGCAAAGACCCGACCAAACCCGAACCGGCACCGCCGGCGAGTTTACTTTCAGAGCAGCGTCCGAACTCGCCGAAGGCGACCGATTCCACACGATCGATGGCGCCCGACGCACCGGTTGGAACCGGCCGGCCGGGCGCCGGTTCGGAGACTCCGTCTACGCCCACGGTTCTGATTCGCGACGGAAACGGGCAATCGAGGGGTGGGTCCGTCAGCGCGCTCGCCTCACGCGACACCGCCAAGCCAGGCACGCCCGCACCGGCCGACAGCGCGGAGACCTTGGACGCCGCCTTCGTCCCGGAAGGCGTCATCGTGATCACCGAGATCACCGCGACTGCTGCGCCGGGCCAGGCCTGGGAGCCAGGCAACGATCTGGCGCCACTGCCGGACGTGCTGCTGTGTTTCCGGCAAACAGCGAACGGCAGGGAAATTTGCCGGCCAAACTGGTTTGGCCTTGCCAGCGCGAGAACCCAGGCCCACGACGATGCCAGTCACGCGGTCGATCTGTTCGCGGACATGAAGCACTGGAACGAGACCTTCTGGCTGACGCTCCGGGACCAGGACAATCTCGGCCGCAAGCTCATGGGCCAGGGAGAATGCCACTTCGGCAAACCCTGCGCCGTCATCTGGGCCGGCGACGGGAAAACCCCGATCGCTGCGGTCCTGGTATTGCCGGGGCTGCAGTCCAGCGAAGCCATACGTACGCGTTATCTGCGACGCTGCGTCGACGGATCCAACGCGCTGGCGCAGCAATGGGAGACGCTGGCCGCTTTTGCGAATCCGGGTGACGTCACGAAACCGGACGCTTCGCGGGTCAGCTACGAAACACTTGCGCGAACCTTCATGGCCGCCGCCGACATCGAGATCACCGGCGGCATGCTGAAAGCGGCCGTCGACGCCGGCAAAGGCCAGGGACGGCTCGCCCATGTCACGGATACATTCCGCGCCACCTTGCTGCGGGCGGAGGCAGACGCCGACGGCCAATCCCCCGCCGCGACGAGCAGCGCCGTCAATCGGCGCAGCACGTTGCTGCGTCAACGCCTTGCGGACATGGGCCTGGACCGGCTCATCACTGCCGGCTGCCGGTGATCGCAGCAGGTGGTGCCCCGTTATCGGCATCACGCAGCCACGACGCGACTCATCACAGCGGCGCTGCCTTCAAATCCCGCCCTCGGACGACGGCACCGTATTTCAGGGCGTTGCCGCGGACAATTCGAACTGGACATTTCGTGTGACGAAAAAACGCTGAGCGGGACCGCGCGAAGCAATGACGCGCCAAATGCACCCGCTTTCGATGTCATCGAGCCGCTCAGGCGTCGTGCGATGAGGTCCTTGTCGCAGCCCGTGCGGCCACCCGCGCCGCTCAGAGCGAGAGCGTGATGCCGCTCTCGCCCGGCGGCGGATAGCGCACGCCGAAGCGCGCGCCCTGCGCCTGTGCGCGCTGCTCCCAGACCGCGTTGTACGGAGAGCGGTAGTTGAACCAGAGCACCGGCGGCCGGCGCGAACGCAAGGTGACGAGTTCGATCGCCGCCTCGTCGGGATGCCCGTGTATGTCGCCGTTGCTGCTGACCAGATAGTGCTCGGCGTCGACGAGACCCAGCAGTTCGCCGGTGACGTTGTTGTCGCTGCCGTGGTGCGACAGTTTGAGCGCGTCGACGCGCAGCGGATTCGCTTCCGAATAGCCGAGCTCCTTCAGCGATTCGCAGACCACGTTGGCATGGGCGTCGGCGAGGAACAGGCAGGACTTGCCGCCGAACTCGGCCAGGAAGGCGATGCTGCTGCCGTTGGCCGCCGAGGGGTCGCGGCCCTTGAGCTGAGCCAGCAGTTCCTGGGCGCGATCGTCGGGCCCGAGAGTCAGCTCGGCTTCGGGATGGAACTTGTTTTCCTCGGCGAGCTGCTCCCAGGCCGCATCCAGGTCGCCCGGATCCAGACCCCAGCGATCGACGTTCTTCTCCCAGTCCTTGCGCAGTTTCGCGAGCGCTTCGGCATCGGGCGACACCAGGGTCAGGCGCATGCCGTCGGCGAGGTCCACCGCGTTGCCGACCAGTGCGCCGGTACGCACGGCCTTGCCGGCGAAGCTGCGGTTCCAGATCTGGTCGGCGCGCCGGTGGATCAGCGCGCTGAGAAACTCGCCTTCGCGCCCGCCCAATGTGCTGGCTTCTTCCACATGGCGCCAACCGTTGAACCAGATTTCCTCGGGCGCGATCGGCCAGCGCGTCTCGGGCTCGGCCATCAGCCGGATGAGGCCTTCGATATGGTCGGTGTCGACGTGGCTGACGACGACGAGTTCGACACGCTGGTCGCCCGCAGGCAATCGGCGCAGACGCCCGTCCAACGCCGCATAGGCGCCCAGCGGCCCGCCGTCGATCAGCATCCGTCGCGTGCGCTGCGCGGTGCCGTATTCGACCCAGAGCGCATCGCCGTGCCTGGCCGGCAGCATTTCTATGCGAAAGAACGCGGAAGACATGATCGATCCTCGTCAGTTGGACAGCAGCCAGTCGGCATCGCCAAAGGCGACCAGGCACAAAGGCATCAGTTCGCCGTCGAGCAGCGCGCGGCGCTTGAGCTCGCGCAATGTCTCGCCGAGACGGCGCGTCTGCGCCGGGGAGGCGAACGTCAGGCTCTGCACCAGGCGCGCGGCGACCGAGGTCGAATGCTCGGCCAGCACCGTCGCTATCGTGCCGACCACGACGGCCGCGCCGCGCTGGCGGAAGACGTAGACGTGGTTGGCATAGGCGTCGCCGGTTCCGGCCATGTCGCAGCCGAGCAGCGCGACGAACGGTTCGGCCTGAGCCGCGCCGGCCGCCGACGAGCGCAGATGCGCCTCGCTGATCTGGATCGTGCGCAGGGCCTGTCCGCCGATTTCCAGAGTCGCCGTCGCACGCCGGCCGTCCGCATGCGCCAGCGCGATCAGCAGCGAAGGCTGGTCGCCGTCGACGAAGCTCCGCCATTCGTTCCAGTCCCTGGCCTGGTGCGCGGCGATGCCGGCGGCCTCGAGGCACTGGCGCATCGCATCGAGGGCCGCATCGGTGACGCGTTCGCTGCAGGCATAGACCGCATGGCCGGCGATCCGGAGCGTATCGCGGCCGCTGACCGCTTCGGACTGCAGGCCGGTTTCGCCCTCGCTCGCGCGGCGCGGCGCGACCGCATGGCGTTCGATGACCTTGCTGATCCCCCAGAAACCGTTCGGACAGACCGTATCGGCCTTGCGCGCGCAGGTCTGCGGACAGCGGCCGGTCTCCAGCGCCGTGCGCCAATTGCCGCAGAGCGTCGCATTCGGATCCGGCGCGGCGTATTCGTAGACGAATTCGAACGGCACGACGATCGCGTCGTTGCGCGTGCTGACGACCTGCAGGAACTCGCGCTGCGCGAGATCGGGCGCGCCGCCGCCGTCCTTGAGCGGCTCGATCAGGTACAGATGGATCCAGCTGCCGATGGTCGCGAGTTCGCGCAGCCATTCCTCGCCCTTGGCGCTGGTCAGACCGCCGGCATAGTCGGCGACCGAGCGCGTGATCAGGCTCAGCTCCTTGTTGAGGTCGGCCGCAAAGTCGTCGATCTCGCGCAGGTTGACCAGCCAGGCCAGGTCCGTGCCCAGGGCATGCACCAGCGGCTGCTCGGCCAGATGGTTCAGCACAAAGGCGAGATCGAAATGCTGACGCCGGTCGAGGTCGGACAGGTGCTGGCGCACTTCGATCAGGCTGTCGAGTGTCGGAGCCGCCGGTTGCACCGGAAGCGCGTCGGCCGCGTGCACGCAGGCCCGCAGTACGACAGTCTGCAGCACGCGGCCGCGGTGCAGCACGCTGAGCCGCCCTTCGAACGGACCGTCGGCTTCGGGGATGAAGTTGAAGTCGCAAGTCGTGCTCGCGCCGCTGCGGCCGAGCCGGATCTCGCCCTTGAGCGGTCGGCGCAGGTGGTTCGGTTCCGCCAGCCAGACCTGCAGATCCCAGTCGGCCTCCTGCTGCGGCAGCTCGTGCACCGGAAACGTGACCGGGGCCGGATTCCAGCGGCTGTCCGGCGGCCCTATGCGCACGCGCACCAGCGCGCGGCGGCCACGGATGAACCCCGTCGTCGCTGCGACGGGTTCGTCGCCGTCGTAGACGAAGGACTGCTGCTGCAGGAAGCGGCCGGCCTCGGTCTGCATTTCGGCGCGCTGCAGCAGTTCCCCGGCTTCGGCCAGCACGCTGGCGCCGGTGGATTCGTGCGCATAGGCCGGTTCGACAGCTTCGTAGTCGAACACGGCGTCGCCGTCGGCCGGGCCGCTATCGCGCGGCGGCCCGGCCGATTCGAGCCCGCCGCGGCGGCGTCCGGATCCCGATCCTGTGCCCCGCCTCGGCTGCGGTGCCGGCTGCGGCGGCAGCTGAGTCAGCAGTCGATCGGCGAGGCGTTCGAGATCGGCCTGCACGTCCGGCGCGACGTCGCCGCGCCCGCGGATCTGCAGCGAACGCCGGATCATCCGCTCGGCCAGCAGTTTGATCGTGAAGCGGGCCAGCGCATCGCCGAGCCCGGCCACGCTTGGGCCGGATGCCGAAGCGAAGCTGCGCTGTGCCGCGACGTCCACGCGCTGTCGCA
>Ga0247823_10003250_pt1 | contig 13206 bp, 10 predicted proteins | sample 13C_PalmiticAcid_2_FD_192426 | JGI IMG/M metagenome (GOLD analysis project Ga0247823, IMG submission 192426) | Soil microbial communities from agricultural site in Penn Yan, New York, United States - 13C_PalmiticAcid_Day30 | ecosystem: Environmental > Terrestrial > Soil > Agricultural land...
CGTCGTCGTGAAGCCGCAGGACGGCAACCAGGGGAAGGGCGTCGCCCTCAACCTGAAGTCGGAAGAGCAGGTCCGCGCCGCGTTCGAGGCCGCCGCCCAGATCAGCAAACGGATCATCGTCGAGCAGTACTGCCCGGGGCAGGACTACCGCGTGCTCGTCGTCGGCGATCGCATGATCGCCGCCGCCCGCCGTGAACCGGCCCAGGTCACCGGTGATGGCCTCCACACGATCGAAGAACTCGTCGAGATCGTGAATCGCGACCCCAGGCGGGCCGATCACCACGCCAACATCCTCAGCAAGGTCTGCCTGGACGCCGTCAGCCTTGGCGTCCTCCGCGAGCAGGGACTCTTCCCGAGTTCCATTCCCGCCGCCGGCCGCAAGGTCTACATCCGACGGAACGCCAACCTCAGCACCGGCGGCACGGCGGTCGATGTCACCGACCTCGTCCATCCCGAAACGGCCGCCCGGGCGATCGAAGCCGCGCAGGTCGTCGGCCTGGAGATCGCCGGCGTCGACATCGTCTGCCCCGACATCTCCCGCCCGCTCGAAGAGCAGAACGGCGTGATCGTCGAGATCAACGCCGCACCTGGCCTGCGAATGCACCTGTCGCCGTCGTCCGGTCAGCCCCGTCCTGTCGGTGAGGCGATCATCGACATGATGTTCCCGCAGGACGAAAACGGCCGCATCCCGGTCGTCGCCGTCACGGGCGTCAACGGCAAGACGACCACCACGCGGTTCATCGCCCACATCTTCCGCGGCACCGGCAAGACGGTCGGTCTCACGTCGACTGACGGCATCTACGTCGGCGACCGCCGCATCGACACCGGCGACTGCAGCGGTCCCAAGAGCGCCCGCGCGATCCTGTCGAACCCCAAGGTCGACTATGCCGTCCTCGAAACGGCCCGCGGCGGCATCCTCCGCGAAGGTCTCGGCTTCGATCAGTGCCAGGTCGCCGTTGTCACTAACATCGGTGAAGGCGATCACCTCGGGCTGTCGGATATCCACACGCTCGACCAGCTCGCCAAGGTGAAACGCTGCATCGTCGACGTCGTCGCCAAAGACGGCTTCGCCGTCCTCAACGCGGCCGACCCGTACGTCGTCGCTATGGCGCCCAAATGCCCTGGCGGCGTGATGTACTTCGACCTGGATGGCGACAACCCGATCATCGTCGAGCACCGCTCGAAGGGTGGCCGGGCCGTGTTCGTTCGCGACCGGCACGTCATCCTGGCGACCGGCAACCACGAAATTCCGATCGTCAGCATCGACCGCGTTCCGCTCACGAATCTCGGCCGGATCGAATTCCACGTCGAGAACACGCTGGCCTCGATCGCCGCCGCCTGGGCCGTCGGAGTTCCTGCCGAACTGATCCGCCTGCGGGCCGAATCGTTCCAGGCCGACCTCGACCTCAACCCCGGCCGGTTCAACATCGTCGACATCAACGGCACGACGACCGTCATCGACTACGGCCATAACGCCTCGGCCGTCGAAGCCCTCGCCAAGTCGCTGGCCCACTTCCCGCAGCAGAAGCGGCTGGTGGTCTACTCGACCGCGGGCGACCGCCGCGACTGCGATCTCGTCCGCCAGGGCGAGCTGCTCGGCCACCACTTTGATCGCGTCATCCTGTACGAAGGCGACTACTGCCGCGGCCGCGAGCCGGGCGACATCATTCGCCTCCTCATGGAAGGCCTGAAGAACGCCCGCCGCACCGCGGAGATCATCCCGGTCCAAGGAGCGATCCCCGCGACCGAACTGGCCCTCAAGATGGTCCAGCCGGGCGAGCTGCTGGTGATCCAGGCGGACGTCGTGGATGACACTGTCCAGTTCCTGCGTCAGAACTTCCCGAACATGAGCGCCGCCACCGTCCAGGCGCCGGTTCCCGCTCCCCGCAAGACCATCTGAACGCCCATCAAACGACCAAGGCCTCGCAGTTCAAACTGCGAGGCCTTTTTTTGTAGGGCAGGCTCCCGCCTGCCGCCCGTCCAGCAACCGACATCAGCTCTCCCGGGTCGACTCGTCGGCCCAGTCTCGCTCCCGTCGGCCTCGAAACTCCTGCCCTCCCCCGCATCGGCCTGCACGCTTGTTGAGCGCAGGCAGTGCGGTCGAGGGGCTTTGAATCGTTACCACTCGACGCGCTTGGCGTCTCCCCAGAGACCTTCCAGGTCGTACTGCCTCCGCCCGTCCGGCGTGAAGACGTGCAGGATCACGTCGCCGTAGTCCTGCACGATCCAGTTGCTCGACTCACGTCCGTCAGTGGAGACCTTCGGCGATCCCTGTTCTTTCATGGCGGAGTTCGCGCCTTCCGCGATCGCCTTGATCTGCCGGGGATTCGTGCCGGTCGTGATGACGAAGTAATCGAACAGCGGCGTGACGTGCGACACATCGAGGATGATCGTGTCCTTGCCCCGGAAGTCGTCACAAGTCCGCGCGCACAAAACAGCCAGTTCGCGACTCCGCGCGAGGGCCGCCCGACGCTCGGGCGTCTTGCTGCGTGATCGAGACTCTGACCCGGTTGGCAACACGACTGGCATCATTCAATCGTCTCCAGAAATCAGGCCGGGAACTGCCGGACCATCCGGCTCTCCAGCGACTGCCACAAAACAGCCGCAAACACCGTTCCTCCCCAGTCCGCCCGACACATTCAAACCCGCAAAACGACAAACCCGCTGACCGCCGAACCCGCAAGTCATCTGCGGGACGAACGTCAACGGGTCACCGGCGCCTGCGCCTGAATGTGACAAACGTCTCAAAGGAGAGGTTCGCTCCGTTCGTTATGAGCGGCGAAGGAATCGCGGCTCGTGTGTTTCGAACCATCGGGACACTGACGCACTTCTGGTCAGGATCCCTTCAAGGCGTTCGTATTCTTCCATCGACGGTACGTTCCGACAAGACCGCCCTCAATCGTTTTTTACCTGTCGTTCACGTTGTCGACCTCAAGATTCCGGATCGGGCAGCGTATGACGAGGCGAGAACATCGGCAGACCGGGACGTGCCTTCGCCCGATCGAGCCGGTACCATCAGGAGATTCTTCGGACTGACGGCTTGAAGTGACTCCATCCGACCACGAGGCACGTGGCTCGCGGCTGACTCAAAGGTAACCAGGAAACTCTGCCATGTTGCGTCGCAAACTGTGGACGGCGTCTCTGCTTCTCCTCCTGGCGCTCGTCCCGGTCGCCGCCCGTGGCCAGGACGCCGCGGCCGGCCCGTCGACGGCGACAGGCCAGCCGGCCACGCCCGCGGCGCCCCCGGTGCCGTTCGCCGTCCTGAACATCGCCAGCGTCGACCGGCTGCTGAAAGACACCGAGTTCATGTTCCGGTCCATCGACCGCATGGACGTCTACCAGTTCTACATGTCGATCCTGGCCGGCCAGGCCAACGACCTGAAGGGAGTCGACCGCACCAAGCCGGTCGGGGTGATGATGTTCCTCGAGCCGGGCTTCCCGCCGAAGCCGCAACCGGTCCTGTATATGCCGGCCTCGAGCGCCGACGAGTTCATCAAGACGGCCGCCCTCGGAAAGATGACCTTCGAGAAGGTCAGCGAAAACAAGTACGACGTGAAGATGCCGCGCGGGCAGGACAAGCAGATCGCGATCTTCACCGACGGGCTGATGTACATGTCCCCCAGCGAAGTACTCATCAACGACCAGCTCCCGGATCCGATCCGCCTCAGCGAGACGCTCAGCTCCCGGTACGACATCGCGCTCTCCCTGCGGATCAACAGCGTCCCGCCGCTGCTTCGCGACGTGTTCGTCACGTTCCTCCGCACCACGACCCAGGCCGAGATGCAGCGCCGCGACGGCGAAGGGGAAGGCGAGTACCGGTTCCGGAAGGCGAACGCGCAGTCCACGATGGAAGCTCTCGAAATCCTGCTGACCCAGGTCGACGACATCACCATCGGCTGGGACAGCAACGAAGAACTCAAGAAGGCCGTCCTCGAAATCAGCGTCCAGGCCAAGCCCGACAGCGATGCGGCGAAGGACATCAAGGACATGGCGGGGCGGCCCAGCATGTTCCACATCGCCCAGGAAGACACCGGCAAACCGCTGACCCTTTCGGCGTCGTGGAAGCTGAACAAGCGCGAGCGGCAGTTGTGGGCCGAAATGATCGAGGCCGCCCGGATCAAGATGACGGAAGAGATGACGGCCATCATGAAGGACACGAGCGGCGTGAACACGCTGTGCGATGTGCTCGCCGCCACCGTGGCGAACGGACATATCGACTTGTTCGGACAGGTGGCTGTTCCGGAGCCGGGCAAGTTCGTGGTCCTCGGCGGCGTGAAACTGCAGGGAGCCAGCGCCGCGGCCCCGGCCCTGGTGAACGCCTTCCAGCAGGTTCCGGAAGACGCCAAGGAAAAGCTGCTGATAGAAACCAACCTCGATTCTCACCAGGGAGTCGCGTTCACCCGCTTCAGCGCCAAGGAGAAAGAGGACAACAAGTTCTTCGGCGGGGCGCCGGCCTTCTGGTGCGGCGCGGGACAGGAGTCGTTCTGGTTCACCTTCGGCGCCGGCGAGGCGTTCAACACGCTTCGCGACACCATGGACCGAGTGCTAACGAGCGGCCCCGCTCCCGGCGGCCAGTCCGATCCGTTCGTGCTCATCATCCGCCGCGCCGCCTGGCAGTCGCTGACGCCGAATCCTGAACGTCGGTTCGAAGTGGCCCGCCATGAAATGGCGAACCAGGCGTTCAACTCGTCCAACGACGCCCTCAAGATCTACACCCGGCCGACGGAGAACGGCATCCGGACCCGGGTCGAGTTCCAGGAAGGCTTCATCAAGATCTTCGCCCTGTTCCTCGCCCGCCAGTACGACGCCAGCCAGCTGTAACCCACCTGACGAGCGCCGGCCTGATCGCCGGCGCTCGAACCGGGCCGGTCACTTCCCCAGGAACGGAAACAGCTTCCGGATCTCGGCGTCGGACGGCTGCTTGCCGTATTCGCAGATTTCGAACAGCTCGGCGTACTTGACGTTCTTCGCCCGGTCCTCGCCATACCATTTGACGAGGGCCTCTTTTCCCTTACGGGCCTCGGACGACTGCCGTGCTTCCCAGCGCTGCCGCAGCCAGGCCTTGCGTCCCTGGACGTCTCCGGCCGGCGGAACTTTGGCGACATGTTCCGCGCTGCCGTTGGCGCCTCCTTCGTAGTGCTGCGATTGGAGTTCGTGAATCGCATCGATCTTCTGGTCGAATGTTTCGTCCACCGCGACCGCGATGTCGGGCCTGAACGGGTACGGCTTCTGGAAGCCATCGCTCGAATACAGGAACACCGGGTTCTGGGTCAGGATCGGCACGTCCGGACAGAAGAACGGAACCGTCACCATGTAGGCGGCATCCTGCACCAGCACGCCGACGTACCGGTGATCGGGGTGATAGTCCCAGCGACGATGGGCGATCACGACATCGGCCTGCCATTCGCGGATCACCTTCGTGATCAGCTTGCGATTTTCCAGCGTCGGGAGCAGCTCGCCGTCGTGAATATCGAGGACCTGGCTCTCGACGCCCAGCGTCTTGGCGCAGGCGGCCGCTTCGGCCGTGCGCCGCTGCGCCAGTTCGCCGCCCGCCATCTGCCAGTGACCGATGTCGCCATTGGTGACGGAACAGAGCTTTACCTTATGTCCCGCCTTCGCCCACAGGGCGGCCGTCCCGCCGGCCTTGTAGTCGGCGTCATCGGGATGAGCACCAAAGACGACGATGCGGAGCGGCTTTGACTCCTGGCCGAGAACAGCCGTGGGCAACAGGAGAACGACCACAGCGAGCAGCAGTCGGGACATGGTGGAACCTGTCGTCAGAGAGAACTTGAGAGACCCGGATCAATGTATCACTTCTCCCCGGGCAGCCGGTCGATGAAGTTCGACAGCTGGCCCAGGTACTCCGGCCGCAGCCAGTCATTATGGTCGGCGCCGGCGATCGCCACGATGTGCTTCGGCGGGTTCGCCGCCTTGAAGAGCTTGAGCCCCAGGGAGAACGGGATCGTGTCATCTCTGCTGCCGTGGCTGAGCAGCAGCGGGCCTTTGTACTTCGCGATGTCGCTCGCCGAGTTCAGCCGGTCGGGCGGGACAAGCCACGACAGCCGCGGGTAGTGAACATCAGCCACATCACGCAGCGAGGAGAACGTGCTCTGGAGAACCAGACCTCGCGGAGCCCGTTCCGCCGCCAGCTGAACGGCAACCGCTCCGCCGAGCGACTCACCCATCAGCACAATGTCCGAATCCCGTGAACCGGTCAGACCGCACAACTTCGTCATCGCGGCCCGGGCATCGTCGAGTACGCCGTCGACGGTCGGGACGCCTTCGCTTCGGCCATAGCCGCGGTAGTCGAACATGAACGCCGACAGACGGAGCTTCGACTGCAGCAGGCTCAACCATTCGGCCCGCGTCGCCACGTTGCCCGCATTGCCGTGTGCCAGCAGCACGATCGCCCGTGGATTCTCGCACGGGCAGAACCAGCCGTGGAGCTTTGTCTTGTCCTTCGCTTCGAATGCCACGTCCTGGAACTTCAGGCCCGACGGATTCCAGTTCCCGACGGGATGCTTCGCCGGAAAAAAGAGCAGCAGTTCGTCGATCGAACGGGACTTCGTCGCTTCAGAAGCCGGTGGAGACGCAGCATCCTTCGGCTCCGGCGACTTGTCCTGAGTCATTCCGGACGATCCGACCGAGATCAAGAGAGCGATTGCCAGCGTTCGCAGCCCAGCCCGTGGCATCTTAGTCCTCCTGCAAGACGACCTGGCTCCATCCTATCCGCCTGCCCGGGTTATGTCGGTCCCATCGGTGGTTCCTTCACATCCACGAATGCCCGCATCCAGCGTTCGAAGACGATCAGCGACCAGAGGCGGTAGCTGTGGTCCCACTTCTCGGCCTGGTGTTCATCGATCAAGAGCTGGACGTACTCGGGGCGGAAGTAGCCGCGGGAGCGGGCGGTCGAATCGAGGAGGGTGTCGTGGAGGAGCGGCTTCAGCTCGTTGCGGAACCAGTGGGCCAGCGGGACGCCGAAGCCCATCTTGGGACGGGTCTGGATCGACTGCGGCAGGAGGTCGCTGAACACCTCGAGCAGAACCCGCTTTCCTTTTCCGTCGCGCAGCTTCAGGTCGAGCGGCATTTTGGCCGCCAGTTCCATGACGCGGTGATCGAGGAAGGGGCACCGCGCTTCGAGGCTATGGGCCATCGTGGCGATGTCGACCTTGTTCAGGATGTCGCAGGGGAGGTAGCTGTTGACGTCGACGCAGGTCGTCCGCGTGACAAGGTCGCGCTCGGGGCAGTCGGCATAGCAGGACAGCAGGAACTCAGCAGAGTCGTAGTTGCCCAGGCGCTGCCTGAAGCCGGCCGAGTAGAGGTCGTTGCGGCGGTCGCGGTCGAACGTCGTGATCCATTTCAGGTACCGCCGCTCGGGGCTGTCGGCGAGGCCCGACGCGAACCGCTTGAGCCGCCGGCCGAGGGCGCCCTGGGTCGACGACGTCGGAATCTGCTGCCACAGCTTCCAGGCAAACACGTTTCTCAGGAACTGCGGCAGCACGTCGAACTTGCTGCCGAGCCGCACCGCTTCGAACCGTTCGTAGCCGGCGAACAGTTCGTCGCCGCCGTCGCCGGAGAGCGCGACCGTGACTTCGCGGCGCGTCACCTCTGCCAGGTACCGCGTCGGAATGGCGGAGCTGTCGCCGAACGGTTCGTCGTAATGCCACGTCAGCTTCGGCAGCGATTCGAGGGCCGAGGGCTCGACGAGGTATTCGTGATGGTTCGTCTTGAGATGCGCGGCGGCCTCGCGGGCGAATGACCGCTCATCAAACTGCTTGACCGGAAAGCCCATCGAGAAGGTGTGGATCGGGCGATCGGACAGCGACTGCATCAGCCCGGCCGTGATCGTCGAATCGATGCCGCCGGAGAGGAACGCGCCGATCGGGACGTCCGATCGCATCCGGAGCCGGACCGATTCCGTCAGCGTCTCGCGGAGTGCCGAGCGCCAGCGATCGGGCGACCACGACTCCCAGCCGGCGAGGTCGGGATTGTTGACCGTATCCGAGGGAGAATAGGGGGCCTTCCAGTATCGGCGGACATCGAGCCGGCCGTTCTCGTAGACGGCCATGTGTCCCGGGGGGAGCTTGTTGAATCCCTTGAGGATCGAATGCGGATGCGGGACGTACTGGTACGTGAAGAACTGGTCGACCGCGTGGTCGTCGACTTCCCGTGGGATGCCGGGAACCTGCAGGATCGACTTCATCTCGCTGGCGAAAAACAGGCGGTCCTGCTCGTGCCGGTAGATGAGCGGCTTCTTGCCGGCGCGGTCGCGGGCGAGAACGAGCCGCCTCTGGCGGTGGTCCCAGATCGCCAGGGCGAACATGCCGCGGAGCTTCTGGACGAACTCGAGTCCTTCCTCTTCGTAGAGGTGGACGATCGTTTCGGTGTCGGAGTGCGTCGCGAATTTGTGGCCGCGGGCTTCGAGTTCGGGGCGGAGTTCCTTGTAGTTGTAGATCTCGCCGTTGAAGGCGATCCAGACACTGCCGTCCTCGTTGGAGAGCGGCTGGTGGCCAGCGGCGAGGTCGATGATCGACAGGCGGCGGAAGCCGAGGGCGGCGCCGGGGGCGGAACCGTCGGGGAGGCCATTGGGTCCGGGCTCGGTCGACCAGTAGTGTCCCTGGTCATCGGGGCCGCGATGCACGATGGCGTCCGTCATCCGCTGCAGGTCCGCGCGGGCGATCGGCCGGCCACCTGACACCCAACTGGCACCGGCGATTCCACACATCCGCGTTGCGACCTCAGGCGAGACAAGAACAGGAAGATACTGATTTGGGGAACGGGGCGTGTGAAGCGCAAAACGAGCGGATCACAGTCCCCAGGGCATTGTGGGGTTGCGCGGGACGGTGGGAAGGTGTGCGCGCCAAAAGTTGCGCAGGAAAGGTTTTTCGGGGTGCTGGAAGGTCATTTTGGGGCGGTTTCGAGGGCAAGAATCCGAACTCTTACATGTCAGGTATCGACGTTTTCTCAATGTTTGAGGGCAAGGGTTCAAGAGTCCAAGGGTACGGCGCGGGGGGAGCGCCAAAAGTTGCGCGCGCAACCTCGGCAACGGTTGGCAGCCTGAAGGCTGGACTCCTGCGGGGTTGTGTGGCATGTGGGTCCTCCTGTTTATGGGTGCGAGGGTGCGCCGGGGAGGATTCAGATCGGGCAGGGTCTGGAAATCCGGGGGGCGGGGTGCAACACTGACGTGTTCGTTCGCAATCGTTCTGTGAGAGTTTCTGAAATGAGTGACTGGGTGAGGGTGGCTGGTGTCGATGAGGTGGCCGCGGGCGGGCGACTCAGCGTGGAAATCGACGACACACTGGCCCTGCTCCTCCGGGATGGCGAGCGGTACTATTGCATCGAAGATCTCTGCACCCACGACGGCCAGCCGCTGACCAACGGAGAGTACGCCAACGGCTGTATTACCTGCCCCCGGCATGGAGCGAAGTTCGACGTCGCGACCGGGGAACCGAAATGCATGCCGGCCACCGAGCCGGTTCGGACGTTTCCGGTCGAGGCCCGACCGGACGGGATTTACGTTTCTGCTCATTGATCGGCTGCACTCGATCACGGATGAAAACAGAGGATTGATCGCATGTTGTTTCGCACGTTGACGGTCGGGCTGGCGTTTGGCGTTTCAGGGCTGGCGGGCTGCGGTTCATCACCCCCCGCGGCACCTGCGCCGACCACGCAGGATCAGAAGCCGGTTCTCACTGAGGCCGACAAGGCTCTGATCGAAAAACAGAAGCTGTGCCTGGTGGCGAATGAACCGCTGGGCTCGATGGGGACGCCGATCAAGGTGACGGTGAAAGGCCGGGACGTGTTCCTGTGCTGCGAGGGCTGCCGGGAAGCAGTGCTGAAGGACCCGGACAAGTACCTGGCGAAGCTGGACGCGAACGGCACGGTGATCGTGGACCCGGCGACGGGCGAAGACAAGAAGCCGGCGGACTCAGCGCCAGCGGGAGACGCGGCGGCGGAGAAGCCGAAGACGTAGTGACAAGCGAGGTGGGCACAGGCAGTGAAATCTGGCTGTGCCCATTCATTGCTTTGTGCGGCACTCGCGCCGGGGCTTGACGCGGGGTGCGCAGCGGGGCCTGCCCTTTTGATCTGCGGTCTGAGGGGCGCGTTGCGATTGCCGCTGGCGATCGCTCGACGCGCGAACCGATTGGGGCGCTCCGCGCTACTCTTGCGCGATCGAATGCTGCGTCAACGATCGTTCCGTTCCCTCAACGCGCAATCCGTCCGCTGACGGCTCCAACAATGCGTCCATCGCGGCGTCCGATTGCCCGAATCGATCGCGTCGCACACCATGCGCGGATTAGGGCTGCATCATTGGCGAGACTCTCAAAACCGCTCCAGAACATCGGTTTCGGTGAATTCCGATGCGCGACTTTCGGGCAACTTCCATCGCCCGCGGCATCCTCCCTGCAACAGCCGCGTTCAGGACGGAGGGCGATGCGGACGGGCCGTGAAGGAACGTCTCAGTTGATTCCTCTCCAAGCACTGACGTTCTTACGGGAGTTCAAGGTATGTACGGACTACGAAGTGGGTTGATCGCAGCAATCGCCTCGGCGGCGTTTGCGTGCGGCAATACCGGGTTTGCACAGGATTTCTCGGTGTCGGGTTCGACATTGCGGATCGTTGGCGATTCGGACGACGAGACACTGACGTTGACCGGCGGAGCGCCGGGCGAAGTGATCGCGACCGACAGCGACGGCATCGAGATCGACGTGTTCAGCGGAATCAGTGTGATTGATATCGATCTTCGCGGCGGCGAAGACGTGCTGACGCTTGCCAACCTGGCCCTCGACGGCGGATTCATCTCGGCCAACCTCGGGCTGGCCGGTGACGATGTGTTCGTCACGGGGCTGATCGACGCCGATCTCGTGCTGCGGGGAGGCGGCGACGCCGACCTGATGGATTTGAGCGGCGGGGCGACTATTGCCGGGAATCTCGCCATCTACGGCGGGCTTCGCAGCGATGACGTGATCCTGACCGGGCTGGTCGTCACCGGCGACCTGTGGGTCGATACCCAGGGAGGAGACGATGAGCTGCTGTTCGACGGTGTGACTGTGGATGGCCGCACGCGGATCGACCTCGGAGCGGGCGCCGATGACGCCGGCGGCACCGGCGCCACGTTTAACGACGACGTCGTGATTCTTGCGGGTCTCGGCAGCGACGACCTGTTCAACAGCGCCAACGTCTTCATCGGCGACCTGTTCGTCGACCTGCAGGGCGGCGACGACGACTACGAGGAACTCGGGTCGACGATTGATGGAGACTATGACGTCGAGGGTGGGGCGGGGAACGACAGCTTCGACGACTCGGGCACGGTGGTGCTTGGATCGCGGAGTACGAAGAGCGTTTAAGCAGTTGCCCGAGAGGATGTGATGTCAAAACGTTCTGGCCGCGGATTGCGGCCGGAACGTTTTTTATTGCCGATGGGCAAGACCGTCAGGGTCGGCACACCACGCGCCGGGTTGCAGGCGACCCGCCTGAGCTGGACCGTGGGCTACGGCGACCGGGGCCTTACTTCGCTTTACCGGGCTGCATCTGGAAGTTGAACTCGGCGGGGGCGGTCACGTCGGCGGTGAAGCCGGAAGTTTCCGGGGAGCGGTAGCGGCCGGGGATGTTGGGGGCTTTCTTGTAGTCGGAACTTCCCGGTGAGGTCGCGGAGGGGGGAGTTTCGATGATGACGGGCTCGACAGCGATCTTGTGCTGTCCCTCACGAACCTCGAGTTCGTAGCGACCTTCGGCGTCGAGCGGGGCCTGCCGGCTATCCTGCGTAGCGTCATGCAGAAACATGACGGTGCCTTCTTCGACGGGACGGCCGTCGAACGTGACCAGCCCGGTGACCTTGTGCATCCTGGGGGCGTCCGTCCCGCCGCAACCGACGGCGATGCAGGCGAGGGCCCCGGCGAACAACAGACTCGAGAACTTGCGAGAGAACATCATTGAGGCGCGGGCGATCGTTCTGAGCGTGGACGAGGAACGGGCCGGCCGGTGAACGGACCGGCCCGCGGGAGAGCGTCAGCGACGAGAGGGAGCGTTAGAACTCTCCGAGCGGATTTCCGTCGTCGCGATCCGAGAGGTTGTAGAGCGTCGGGAGGTTGACGTTGTCGGAGATGAACCGCACGGAGCCATCGCAGAGCAGCCCGTGGACGCCGCCGGTGTGGCGGGACTTCAGCGGGGTGTTGCAGTTGTTGGAATTCTGGAAGTTGGCGGTGCCGGAGGGATTGGGGGACTGCCGGACGGTCGTGATGCCGTAGTTCCGCATGTCGGTATTCGTGTTTCCGGTGTTGTGGGCGCCGGTCGACGACCAGGTGCCGGGGCCCATGGGAACGCGGGCATTCTTGCCGCCCATCCAGAGCCCGCTGGCGCTCTGGGCAATGCGAAGGTTCGCCCCGGTGGGAGGCATGGCGGACTGTTCGCCGACCATCATCGTGTTGCTGGTGCCGTCGGAAACCTGGGCGATCTTCACTCCGTCGTTGCCGCCGGTGAAGAGTCCGCCCCCCGAGCAGATGCTCGCGCCGGGTCCGTTCGGGTCGGCCGTGGGATGCTGGCTGCTGCCGGCGATGCCGACGTAGCTGGAGACCATGTACCAGCCGCGATTCGTTTCGTTGAGTGTTTCCGGAAGGTCGGACGACGGGCAGCGGAACATGGGGGGCTTGAAGCCGTCCACGAGCTGCCACAGCGGCGGGTTGGCGGAAACCTGGCCGGGAGAGGTGCTGTTCATCCACCAGGAGGTGAGGATGGCGTCGGTGTACGGAGCGACTTTCTGGAAGAGCGGTCCCTGGTCGATGTAGGGCATGATGCGGACCCAGTGCGTCGGGCCGTGCGCGCCGTTGATGCCGTTGTACGTCGTGGGGGGCGGGAACATCAGGTAGGTGGATTCATAGTTGTGCATGGCCAACCCGACCTGTTTCAGGTTGTTCTTGCACTGGGTTCGCCGGGCGGCCTCGCGGGCCTGTTGAACGGCGGGGAGCAAGAGGGCGATCAGGATCGCGATGATGGCGATGACGACCAGGAGCTCGATGAGGGTGAAGCCTCGACGGGAAGCGCGCAGCGAATGCATAGGTCAATCCGGAACCGGGAAGAAATGACAACGCGACCGCAGAAACGTCGTCGGCAGCCCGATGCCGTATCGACACGCCGGTATGAAACAAGTCCGGCTGCAGACAAGCAATCAGCTCGAAGATGACCAGGGCGTTGTGCAGACACCTCGAT
>Ga0247823_10003251_pt1 | contig 13201 bp, 8 predicted proteins | sample 13C_PalmiticAcid_2_FD_192426 | JGI IMG/M metagenome (GOLD analysis project Ga0247823, IMG submission 192426) | Soil microbial communities from agricultural site in Penn Yan, New York, United States - 13C_PalmiticAcid_Day30 | ecosystem: Environmental > Terrestrial > Soil > Agricultural land...
GTTGAACCCGCGCGCCGAGGTCGCCGCGGCGATGCTGCCGAGCAACGCGAAATAGAAGGGGTTGATCGCGCTGCGATCCTCGCCGGGGCGGCAGATGGTGACGAGCGCGATCGTCTCGCTGCTTTTGAGGCGCAGCGACGAGGCGTGGCGGTCGACGACATAGCCGAGTTCGCGCGCCGCGGCGGAGACGCGCGCGCGGGTTTCGGCGTTGACGCCGGGGCTGTTGCGCAGCGCGCGCGAGACGGTCGATTGCGACACGCCGGCGCGCTCGGCAACGTCGAACGATGTGGGACGCAGCATCTTTCCGTTCACCTTGGCTTCTCCCCCTTTGCGCCGTCTCTCGCCGCGAGGGGGTGGCTTGTCAATCGGCGAGGCCGTCGAGCGCGAGGAGCGCGAAGCTCGCGAGCCAGTGTTCGCCCATATAGTCGCCGGTGACGTGGGGGAGCGCGGCGTCGAGATGACGTCCGGACGCGGCTTCGGCGACGGGGGTGACGGGGTGTGCCGGACCGAGCGCGGCAGCGATCGCGCGCCAGTTCCACGCGCGGCTGAGATTGAGGCCGTCGAGATGCGCGATCTTGCCGTCGCTGCGATCGGAGACGGTCGCGGGGGTGAAGAGCGTCGCGGGTTGCTGGTCCGCGGCGCGGGGCAGGAAAGCGTCGAACCATCCGGCGAAATCGTCGCCGAGGACCCCCGTCATCAGATGCGCTTCGGTGAGCGCGGAGGAGAGGAATTCGTCGCCGCCGGGCTCCCATGCCTGACAGTCGCGATCATCGGCGAACCAGTCGCGCGAGCGCGCGTCGATGAGGGTGCTGAGTTTGGGATCGCGGGTTTCGGCCCAGTGGCGCGCCAGGAGAAGTGCGAAGCTTATGTTGAAATGGGTGCCGACGCGCAAGGGATAGGTGAGCTTCGGCAGGAAGGCGTGGAAGCGCGCGGCGAAGGCGAGCGCGAGCGGTTCGAGCGCGGCGGCCCAGGGAGCGTCGTGACGCGCGGCCTCGGCGTGAAGCGCGAGGAGCCAGGCCCAGCCATAGGGGCGCTCGAACCCGGCGGACATCGGACGGTCGAGGTAAGCGAGCTCGCCTGCAACCTTTTCGGGGACGAGCATCGCGTCGGCGCGGGCGCGGATCTCGGTGGCGACGGAAAGGTCGGGGAAGCGGCGCGCAAGGCGGAGGACCTGCCACCAGCCGTGGACGCAGCTGTGCCAGTCGAAGCTGCCGTGGAAGATCGGGTGATGTTCGCGTGGGGGTTTGGCGTCTTCGGGGCCGTTCAGCACGAGGTCCATCTTGTACGGATATTCGCGGCCGAGATGCGACAGGGTCGCGGTGGCGAAGCGGGTAGCGTGGTTGGGGGTGAGGTTCATGGTGTGCCTAGAAAGCGAAAAGATAGATGAAGACGATGTTGACCGCGAGCAGCGGCACCGCGGTGCCGATCTGCGCCTTGATCACGCCATAGGGGTTTTTGAGTTCGAGCAAGGCCGCGGGGACCAGATTGAAGTTCGCCGCCATCGGGGTCATCAGCGTGCCGCAAAAGCCCGCGAGCATGCCGATCGCCGCGACGACCGCGGGGTCGCCGCCGTGCTGTTTGACGAGCAAGGGCATGCCGACCGCGGCGAGCATCACCGGGAAGGCGGCGAAGGCGTTGCCCATCACCATCGTGAAGAGCGCCATGCCGAGCCCGAAGGCGAGCACCGCGCCGAACAGGCTGCCCTGCGGAATCGCGGTACCGATGAGGCCGCCGACCACCTCGCCGACGCCCGCCAATGCAAAGACCGCGCCGAGGCTGGCGAGCATCTGCGGCAGGATCGCGGCCCAGCCGACGGCGTCGAGGAGGCGGCGCCCCTGTTCGAGCGGCAGCAGCGCGGGCGGTTTGAGCCGTGCCATGCCGACGGCGAGCGCGATGAGCACGCCGATCGCTAGCGAGATCAGGGTCGCCTGCTTTGGGTCGGCGAGGCCGGGGACCCATTTGAACAGGAAGGTGCCCGCCAGCGCGACCGCGGGAATGATCAGCGCGACGAGGAGCAGGAACGGGCCGTGGCGCGCGGCGCGTTCGGCCTGGACGTCGGCGGGGACATCGCCGCCCGGGACGCGGCCGATCTGGCCGGTTCCGGCGATCGCGACGAGCGCAAGGACGAGGAGGCCGTTCCCGAAGTCGCCGAGCCGGTCGCCCGCGAGCATCGACAGGGCGAGCAGGCCCCAGAAGGCGGCGTTGCCGAAGCGCTTGGGGTTGCCGCGGTCCCGAAGCCCGAGGAAGGCGAAAGCCGCGAAGGTCAGTCCCGCGAGGACATAAACGAAGCCGAGCGTGATCATGCGCCCGTCCCCTGCTTCTGCATCCGCCGTTCGAGACGGCGGAGGCGGAAGCCGTGGATCAGGAACGCGGCAATCGCGGTCGGGATCGCCCAGAGCGAGAAGTGCAAAGGCTCGATCTGATACCCATAGCCTTCGAGCACGCCCTTCATCAGCAGGATCGAGCCGATTGCGAGGAAGATGTCTTCGCCGAAAAAGAGGCCGATATTATCAGTCGCGGCGGAGAAAGCCCTGACCTCTTCGCGCTGGCCGTCGTCCAGCTGGTCGTTCTTCGCCTCGGCGGCGGCTTCGGCCATCGGCGCGACGAGCGGGCGGACGGTCTGCGGGTGCCCTGCGACCGAGGTGAGGCCGACCGCCGCCATCGCTTGGCGGAGAAGCAGGTACGAGGTGAGCAGGCGGCCGAGTGTCGCGCCCTTCATGCGGCCGATGAGCGTGCGGGCGTGCTGCTGGAGGCCGTAGGCTTCGAGCAGACCGATGACGGGAAGGACGATCCACACGATCGAGACATAACGCGTGTCGTTGAATGCCTTGCCGAAGGCCGCGATGATCGCGGCCACGTCGAGCCCCGCGGCAAGGCCGGTTGCGAGCGCCGAGGCCATGATCACGAGCAGCGGGTTGAAGCGGAGCAGGAAGCCCGCAATGATGATGAGGATGCCGATCAGGACGAGCATGATCGGTCTCCGTTCATCGTGTCGTCCCCGCGTGGGGTAGACCGCGCTATCGCCAAATTATCTCTCCCTCGCGTCCCCGTAACCGCCGCCGCCGGGCGTTTCGATCACGAACGCGTCGCCTACGGCAAGGTCGGCGCTGCCGGTGGCGGCGAGGTGTTCGACCGATCCGTCGGCGCGCTCGACCCAGTTGCGGCCGGGCGCGGCGTCGGCACCGCCCGCGAGGCCCGCGGGCGCGATCTTGCGGCGGTTCGCAAGGATGTTCGCGGCCATCGGCTGGCGGAAGCGGATGCGGCGGGTGGCGCCGTCGCCGCCGTGCCATTGGCCCGCGCCGCCCGAGCCTTTGCGGATCGCAAATTGCTCGACGATCACCGGGAAACGCGTTTCCATGACTTCGGGGTCGGTCATCCGGCTGTTGGTCATATGTGTCTGGATGACGCTGGTGCCATTGAAGCCGGGACCCGCGCCCGAACCGCCGGCGATCGTCTCATAATATTGATAGGCTTCGTTGCCGAAGGTGAAATTGTTCATCGTCCCCTGCGCGGGGGCCATGGCTCCGAACGCCGCGAACAGCGCATCGGTGATAACCTGGCTCGTCTCGACATTGCCCGCGACAACCGCGGCGGGGTAGGCGGGCGACAGCATCGAATCCTCGGGCACGATCAACGTCACGGGCGCGAGGCAGCCTTCGTTCATCGGGATCGGATCGTCGAGCATGGTGCGCAGTACGTAAAGCACGGCGGCGCGGACAACGGGCAACGGCGCGTTGAAATTGTCGGGGAGGGTCGCGGAGGAGCCGGTGAAGTCGATCGTAACATGGCGCGCCATGCGGTCGACCTTGACCGACACCGCGACCTCGGCGCCATTGTCCATCGCGTAGCAGAAGGCGCCATCGTCGAGACGGGCGATGAGCTGGCGGACGGCGGCTTCGGCCTGGCGCTGGCCGTGCGCCATATAGGCGGCAACGGTTTGGACGCCATGCGCGGCGGAGAGGTCGACGAGCGCGCCGGCGCCGCGCTGGCACGCTGCGACCTGCGCTTTGAGGTCGGCGATATTGAGCGCCGGGTTGCGGGCGGGCCACGGGCTGTCGACGAGGTGCGCGGCAACGGCGGCGTCACGGAAATGGCCGTCGTCGACGATCAACACATTGTCGAAGAGAATTCCTTCGTCGTCGATGCTCTTGCTGTCGGGGGGCATCGAGCCGGGGGCGATGCCGCCGAGGTCGGCGTGGTGGCCGCGCGCGGCGACGAAGAAGTCTGGCGCGTTTCCTTCCTCTTCTTCCACGAACACCGGCATGATGACGGTGATGTCGGGGAGGTGGGTGCCGCCGTCATAGGGAGCGTTGAGCGCATAGGCGTCGCCGCGCCGGATGCCGCGGCCGTCGTTGATCCTTTGGCGGAGGATCGTGCGGACGCTTTCGCCCATCGAGCCGAGATGGACGGGCATGTGCGGTGCGTTGGCGACGAGGCGGCCCGCGCCGTCGAAGATCGCGCACGAGAAATCGAGCCGCTCGCGGATGTTGATCGACGAGGCGCTGTGCTGAAGCGCGCCGCCCATTTCTTCGGCGATCGCCATGAACAGGCTGTTGAAGATTTCGAGGCGGATCGGGTCGGGATTGGTGAGGTCGCCGGTCGCGGCCGCATGCGTTTCGGCGGCGCGGGTGCGGGCGAGCAGGAGCGTTCCTTCGTTCTGAACCTCGGCGCGCCAGCCCGGTTCGACGATGGTCGTAGAAAGCGCGTCGATGATGATTGCCGGGCCTGCGATGGTACGACCGGGTGCGAGGGCGTCGCGCTGGTGGAGCGGGACGTCGTGCTGCGCTCCGGCGAGCCATGCGGTGACGGTTTCGGCGGTGGTTGCGACGCTGGCGGGCGACAGGGGCAAGGTCGCGGGCGGATCTCCCGCTTCGGTCAGTTCGACGCGGATGCGGTCGACCACGAGATTGTCGTGCGGCGCGTAGCCGAAGCGCCGGCGGAAGGCGGCGGCGAAGGCTTGTCTGACCTCAGTCGGTGAGGCGAGCGGAAGCTCGATCGCATTGTCGCTGTCGGCGAGGCGGACGAAGAGCAGGGTTTCGCGGGTCGTTGCTGCGCCGGGCGCAAGGTCGGCGCGAGCGTGCTCCGACAGTTCGCTTTCAGCAGCGGCGAGGGTGGTGGCGCAATTTTCGTCGAGCTTCAGCGCGAGCGTACGCTCGCGGATTGCCGAGGGTTTTGCGAGACCCATGCCATAGGCCGACAGCACGCCGGCGAGCGGATGGAGGAGAATTTCGTCGACGCCGAGCGCGTCGGCGACAAGGCAGACATGCTGCCCTGCTGCCCCGCCGAACCCGACAAGGCTGTAGCCCTGCGTCAAATCGTGGCCGCGTGCGATGGTGATGCGCTTGATCGCGTTCGCCATCTGCTGGACCGCGATCGCGAGCAGGCCTTCGGCAAGGGCTTCGGCGGTGATGGTCCCGACCTCGGTCGCCATCGCTGCAAACTTCCGCACGACGACCTCGCGGTCGAGCGGCTGGTCGCCGTTCGGGCCGAAGAGTTTAGGGAAATGATCGGGCTGGATCTTGCCGAGCAGGACGTTGCAGTCGGTGACGGTGAGCGGTCCGCCGCGGCCATAGGCGGCGGGGCCGGGGTTGGCGCCGGCGCTTTCGGGGCCGACGAGCAGGCGCGCGCCGTCCCAGCGGCAGATCGAGCCGCCTCCGGCGGCGACGGTATGAATGCGCAGCATCGGCGCACGGATACGCGTGCCCGCGACGATGGTTTCGTTATCGCGCTCAAGCCGGCCTGCATAATGGCTGACGTCGGTCGAGGTGCCGCCCATGTCGAAGCCGATCAGCCGGTCCTTGCCCAAGGGCGCGGCGCTGCCGACCATGCCGACGATCCCGCCGGCGGGGCCCGAGAGGATCGCGTCGCGGCCGTGGAACGCGGCGGCGGACGCAAGCCCGCCCGAACTTTTCATGAATTGCGGGTCGATGCCTCCCTCTGATCCGGCGCCGAGTGCGCCGCAGAACTGATCGACATAGTGGCGCAGCACCGGCGAGAGATAGGCGTCTGCGAGCGTCGTATCGCCGCGGCCGATCAGCTTGATCAGCGCGCTGACGTCGTGGCTGGTCGAGATTTGGGTGAAGCCGGTTTCGCGCGCGATTTCGGCGAGGCGCTGTTCGTGGGCGGGGTAACGATAGCCGTGCATCAGCACGATCGCGATGCTGGTGAGGCCGCGGTCGCGAGCATCTTGCAGCGCGGTGCGGGCGGCGGCTTCGTCGAACGGAATCAGGATGTCGCCGTCGGGGGCGACGCGCTCGGTAATCTCGGCCACGGCGGCGTGCGGCGGCGGAGTGCGGTCGAGTTTGCGCGCGAACAGCTCGGGACGGTCCTGATAGCCGATCGTCAGCGCGTCGCCGAAACCGGCGGTGATCGCGAGCAGGGTCGGCGCGCCCTTGCGTTCGAGGAGCGCATTGGTCGCGACGGTCGAGCCCATGCGGATCGCGAGCGGCGGGAGCGCGCCCGTGCCCGCGCCGGTCAGATCGCGGATTGCATTGATCGCGGCGTCGCCCGGGCGCGCGGGGTCTTCGCTGAGATATTTGGTCGTGACGACGACGCCGTCGGGGCCGCGCGCGACGACATCGGTGAAAGTGCCGCCGCGGTCGATCCAGATGTGCCAGCGTTCGTCAATCGGGGGTGCCATTGTCGGGCCAGCGAATGACGATGGCGAGGCGGTTGTCAACCGCGGTGCGTTGCCAGCGGCCTTTCAATTGCCGCTCGATCAGCGTGCGGATGAACTGTGTGCCGAAGCTTTCGCTTTCGATATGCGGCGTTTCGGCAAGATCGCTTTCGACCCAATCGAGTTCGACGTCGCCCTCGACGCGGTGCCAGCCGACCGTCAGGTGGCCCTTGCCCGCGAGCGCGCCATATTTGATGCTGTTGGTGACGAACTCGTGGATCGCGAGCGACAGCGCCTGCGCGCCTTCGTCGTCGAGGCGGACTTCGGGGCCCGCGATTCCTGCGAGTTGGTCCGCCGAAACGCCCGCGAGTTCGAGTTCGCGGTGGACGATGCGACCGAGCTCGACGCTGTCGACCGCGCCGGTTACGAGCATCTGCTTGGCGTCCGAGAGCGCGCGCATGCGGCCGTCGAACTTGGTCTCGAACTCGTCGAGGCTGGTCGATTCGCGCAAGGTGATACGGGCGAGCGCGCCGATGCGGGCAAAGGCGTTTTTCATCCGGTGCGCCATCTCGCCGATCATCAGCTCGCGATCCTCGGCATGGCGCGCCTTTTCCTCGGCGAGCGCTTGCGCCTCTCCGACACGTCGCTGCTGAACGCGATGGAGCTGCGTCGCAAGCGCAGCGAGGGCAAGGCCGAAGAGGAAGATGCCGAGCGGGCGGCCGAGCCGTTCGAGCAGGCGACCATAGGAGATACGCATCGTCCATTGCCGGTCGGCGATGCGCAGCACCTGTTCCTGCGCGTCCCAGCCCATCTTTCCGTGGCGGAAAACGACGGGCGCGGAGGGACCCGCGCCGGCGCGGATTTCGAGTCCGTCGATCTTGCCCAACTGCGATCCCAGCACCGCCTTCATCATGTCGTTGATGCGGAAGGGCGCGTAGACGAACGCTTCGACCGGCCGGGTGCCGGACGCTTTCGCCGCATCATCCATTACGCCCGGCTGTGATCCGCGGGTATAGACGGGGAGGTAGATGAGAAAGCCCTTCTGCTTGACCTTTGCCGCGCGCTCCTGCGCGAGCTGTACGATGCCGCTCGCCGCCGGGCGGCCGGTCTGCCATGCACGGCGCATCGCTTCGCGGCGTACGGGCTCGCTGTACATGTCGAAGCCGAGCGCGACGTGGCGGCGCGGTGTATAGGGTTCGACGAGGACGACGGGAAAGCCGACGGGCTGACCGGTCTCGCCCCATACGTCGATATCTTCGCCGTAATTTTCCTTGAGCCGCGCCTCGATCGCGGCCGGCGCGCCCGCACGCATCGCGGCGGCGATGCCGATGCCCTCCATCCCCGGGGCATGGACCTGCGGCTGGAGCGCGCCGAGATAGGCACGGATGCCGGGACCGCTCGCGGCAACATCGGACTGATAGAGCGCACGCACGCCTTCGAGGATCGCGACATGATCGCGCAGTCGCATGTTGAATTGCGCCGCGACGCGTTCGGCCTGATCGGCTTCCTCGGCCTGATTGTAGAGAAAGCTCGCACTGGCCGCGACGATGGTCGCCAGCAGGATGACCAGCCCGACGAACCGGACCAGCAGCGCCAACAGCCGATCTGCCCATGTGGAAGGGCGCATGTTTTAATCCTGCCTGATGGCTGCCGTAGCAGCGCCCCCCTCCATCGCGGATGTTTCACGCGAAAGGGCTGATAGCAAGTTAATTTCATGCCGGTTCGGTCGCGTTGCAAGGCCGGTTGCAAGCGAAAACTCATCGCCTATGATGCAGGTTATAATATGGGAGAAGCGGGATGATCATTTACGGATCGGTGGTGTCGCCGTTCGTGCGCAAGTTGCTGGCATATCTCGGCGAAAAGGGGATCGATTTCGAACTGACGGGCGTCGGGATCGGTGATCCCGATCCGGGGTTTCGTGCCGCCTCGCCGCTCGGCAAGATGCCCGCGATGGACGATGGCGGCTTCCTGCTCGCCGATTCGAGTGCGATCATCCAATATGTCGAGGCGAAATATCCCGAACCCGCGCTGATCCCGACCGATCCGCAGGAACGCGGCCGGGTGATCTGGTGGGAAGAATTCGGTGATACCGTGTTCGCGGCATGCAGCGGCAAGATGTTCTTCAACCGTATTGTCGCCCCGAAATTTCTCGGGCGCGAAGGCGACCTCGCAGCGGCGGCGCAGGCCGAGGGTGAGGAATTGCCCAAGCTGCTTTCCTACCTCGAAAGCGCGATCCCGGAATCGGGCTTCCTCGTCGGCGACCGGCTGACGCTCGCCGACCTTGCGGTCGCGTCGCCGCTGATGAACCTGCGTCACTGCGGTGCGTGCGTCGATCCGGCGACGCATCCGAAGATCGCGGCGTGGAGCGAGGCGATCCTGTCGCGGCCGAGCATGGCAACGTGGATCGCGAAGGAAGAAAGGCTGATGGCGCGGGTGCTTGCGGCCTAGAATTCGACGATGATCCGGACCCGGTCGGCGCTGATGCCGGCGGCGAGCGCGATCTGTTCACGGCTGCGGTCGATCAGGTCCCGCAACGCTTCGGGTTCCGCGGCGTCGGTTACCGGTGCCGGGTGATTTTTGTCGACATCGGGCGCAGGGCTTGCAACGTCCATCAGTTCGGGCGCCGGGCCGACGGCGCTCTTGAGTTCGACCGCGCTCAGCGTAGCCGGCGATACCGGACCTTCGAACTGGCATCCGAAAAGCCGTCCGCTCGCCCAGATGACGACCGCGGTAATGTCGCCGGCATGCGGAAGTTCGATTTCTATCCGGTCGCCATTCGCCAGTTTTACATCGCTTTCAAGCAGCAGGCCCGTTCCCGAGATATTGTGGATCTGGACTTCGATGCCGGTGCCATCATGCCGCAAACCCGAGGCGAGAAGGCTTAGTTTCCGGCGCGCGTCGAGGCGTTTGTCGGCACCGGGCGCCGATGGCAGGAAATGTCCGTAAATAGGCATAGGCGGTTGTTGGTGTCCGCTGGTTAAAACAAGGTTAGCGGAAACGACGAAAGGTGGCGCGCAGACGTAAAAAAAAGCGGGTGATAGCGGCGCAATTTTGTACGCGCAGATTAACCTATGTTGCTGGTGAAGCCGCGCGGTGTCGTTAATCATCCGCGGACTGATGCCAGCCTGGCGACCCGGGATGGCGGAGGGGGTTCCTCTTGCGTAGCCATATTCAAGAGGACGGAAGGGTTCTGCCGCGAGGCGGAGCCCTTCTTGCCATGGTCGGGGCTCTATCTTTGCGAGCCTATGGGCGACCGGCCACCGCGAGTTCGATTGTTCGCGCTATTCCAATCGCTTCCAGAAACACCGTGTCGTGGCTGACGACGAGCAACGCGCCATCATAGGCGGCGAGGCCGGTTTCGACCGCCGACAGGGATTCGATGTCGAGATGGTTGCCGGGTTCGTCGAGGATCAGCAACTGCGGCGGCTGCGGTACGCCGAGGACGCAGGCGAGGCCGGCGCGGAGCATCTGCCCGCCGCTCAGGGTGCCGACGATGCGGTCGGCGGCGTCGGCGCGGAAGCGGAAGCGCGCGAGGGCGGCGCGGCACTGATTGTTCGTCGTCCCCCGATTGAGGCGGAGGAAATTGTCGGCGATCGAGAGGGCCGGGTCGAGCAGGCTGACGCGCTGGTCGAAGAGTGCGAAGTCGACGCCCACGCGTATCTTTCCCGACCAGGGTACAAGCGTGCCGGCAACCAGCGCGAGCAGTGTGGACTTGCCCGAGCCATTGGGGCCGGTGATCGCCACACGTTCCGGGCCGGTAAGGGTGAGTGACAGATTTTCGATGACCGGCCGATCCGGGGCGTAACCGGCGCTCACGCGGTCGAGTTCGAGAACCGTGCGCGATGCGGGCAGGCCGGTCGAAGGCAATGCGACGGCGAGCGGATCAATGACCTCGATCTTCCCGCGTGCGGTTTCGCGCGCCTCTTCGGCTTCGGCGCGTTGGCGTTCAGCAAGGCGCCGGTTTGCGCCGCCGCTTTCCTCGGCGCGCCCCTTCAGCGTCCCGAGCAAGATGGCGGGCTCGTCGCCGCGCGCCGCTTTGCGCCTGCCGCCAGCGTCGCGGCGCATCTGTCGCTCGGCGGTGACTTGCGCCTGACGCCTGACACGACCCAGCTCCTTCTCGGCGCCTGCGAGCTCGGCCTCGACCGCCGCTTGCTCGATCTCCTTTCGCGCGCGATAGGCGCTCCAGCCGCCGCCGTAGCGCGCCGCTCCAAGACTGGTCAGTTCGACGATCGCATCCATTTCCTCAAGCAATTCGCGATCGTGACTCACCACAATCGCGCCGCCGCGCCAGCGGGCGAGCAGATCGCGCACGGCTTCGCGCCCTTCGCGATCGAGATTGTTGGTGGGTTCGTCGAGGAGCAGGAAATCGGGCGCGTCGAACATCGCCCCGGCGAGCGCGACGCGTGTGCGCTGGCCGCCCGATAGCTGTGCGAGCGGGGTGCCGGCGGGAAGCGGCAGGCCGACGCCCGCGAGCGCCTCGTCGATTCGCGCTTCGAGCGTCCAGTCGGCGTCGCCGATCTCCTCGACGCTCGCTTCGCCCGCTTCGGCCTTGCGCAGCAAGGCGAGGCTGTCGCGAGCGCCGAACAGGTCGGCGATGCTTTCATGCGGTCGGAACTGCACTGCCTGGCGGAGCATTGCGGTGCTGCCGTCGATCGCGATGCTGCCCGACGCGGGCGTGAGTTCGCCCGTCAGCAGGCGCAGCAGTGTTGATTTACCGACGCCGTTGCGGCCGACGATGCCGGCACGTTCGGGCTGGAAGTTGAGGTCGAGGTCCGAAAGGACGGCGCGGCCGTCAGGCGTGGACCAACCGAGATTGGAGATTGTAATGGACGGAGAGACGGGGGGCATGAACATGAACTTTCCTGGCTGCAAGGCGGGGCTGCGTTGCGGTCAGGTTGTGGTCCATGGCGGGAATCTCCGATTGATTGAGCGGTAAATGTAGGGAGCTTGGTGGTTCGGCGCAATCATGGATGCAAGAGTGTCCGTTTTCGACCGGTTGCGGACCCATCGTCACCCCGGACTTGATCCGGGTCCACAACTTCAGCGCTGCGATGGATCCCGGATCAAGTCCGGGATGACGAATTTGGGTGAACGAACGACAGCTTCCCACCCCAAAGCCGCAATCCACGACACGCAACGGCAATCAGCCGCTGAAATATTATTGCGCCCGGCCCGGCGCTGCGCAACAAGCGCGTCACTAATAGGAGATCCCGATGCGCTTTGCCGTTGCCCTGATGCTGCTCCCCGTCCTGCCCCTCGCCCCGGTGACCGCGCCCGCCTTCGCACAGGCCGCGCCGCAAGCCGGCGCGCAGGATCAGGCCCTGCTCCAGTTTCTCGATCAGGCGTTCGAGGAACGGCTGGGCCTCAGCCCCGAATCGCAGACGCAGCTCGGGCTCAAGACCAACTACGACAAGCTCGACGACTATACCGACGCCGCATCGCTGCGCGAGCAGGAACTCGCGGAACGCCAACTCAAGGATATGCGCGCACGCTTCAAGCCCGACCAGCTCGGCGAGAGTGCGCGCGTCAGCTACCGATTGTTCGAATATGAAGTCGAACGCGGCCGCGAATCGCTCCGCTTCCGCAAGCTGCGCTTCCCCGTCTCGACCAACGGCAGCCCCGCCGGCGCGATCCCGGTGCTGCTGATCAACAATCACAAGGTCGACAGCGTCGCCGATGCCGAGGCCTATATCGCGCGCCTGCGCGACACCGACCGCGTGATGCGCGAGGTCGCGGCGACGATGCGCGAACAAGCCGCCGCGGGAATCATCCCGAACAAGGTCAATTTCGCTCCCGCGCGCGCCGACGCGCTCAAGGTGATCACCGGCGCGCCCTTCGGCAGCGGCGCCGATTCGACGCTGCTCGCCGACTTCCGCAAGAAGGTCGATGCGCTCGATGCCCCCGCCGCAACCAAGGCGAAGCTGATCACCGACGCGAGCACCGCTTTGACCGGGCCGTTCAAGCATGGCTATGACACGCTGATCGCCGCGATCGACGAGATCGAGCCCCGGTCGAAGGGTAATTTCGGGGCGTGGAGCCTGCCCGACGGCGCGGCCTATTATGCCGACCGGCTGAAAAGCTCGACCACCACCAGCCTCACCGCTGATCAGATCCACGACCTCGGCCTTGCGCAGGTCGCGGCGATCCGCAGCGAGATGGAGACGATCAAGCACGAGGTCGGCTTCGCCGGCACGCTCGAGCAATTTTTCGACCACATCCGCACCGATCCGCAGTTCAAATATCCCAACGACGAGGCCGGCCGCGAAACCTATCTCGCCGACGCGCGCGCGGTGATCGCATCGGTGATGACCGCTGCGCCGCGCTATTTCCGCGTGCTGCCCAAGGCGGCGCTCGAAGTACGCGCGGTCGAGAAATGGCGCGAGGGGACGGCATCGACCGCCTTCTACAACCCGCCCTCGGCCGACGGGACGCGCCCCGGCATCTATTATGTCAACCTCGTCGACATGAACCAGACGCAGAAGGTGCAGGTCGCCGGGATTGCCGCGCACGAAGGCGCGCCGGGCCATCATTTCCAGATCGCCCGCCAGCAGGAACTCACCGGCATCCCGAAGTTCCGCAAATTCG
>Ga0247823_10003252_pt1 | contig 13199 bp, 13 predicted proteins | sample 13C_PalmiticAcid_2_FD_192426 | JGI IMG/M metagenome (GOLD analysis project Ga0247823, IMG submission 192426) | Soil microbial communities from agricultural site in Penn Yan, New York, United States - 13C_PalmiticAcid_Day30 | ecosystem: Environmental > Terrestrial > Soil > Agricultural land...
GGTGCTGGGTGTGGGCTGCAGCAGGGCGCAGTCGTCGCCCACGCCCAGCACCACGGCGCCGCCGGCGGGCGCGGCGCGCGTGAAGTGGCGCGCGATCAGCTCGAACTCACCCATGCGCGGAAGGCGCGGTGGCATCGCCATCGTCGCCGCTGTCGGGCCGCGCGCGCGGTGGCAGCAGGAAGCTCAGCGGCGCCGCGCGCAGGCGCCGGCGCATGGCCACGCGGATGAGCTGGCGGTTGCCGGTGCTGATGGCCTGCGCCCGCAGCGCCAGGCGGAAGGCCAGGTAGAAGCTCACCGTGAGGTTGAGCGGCCCCACCACCAGCACACCGGCCACGGCCCACCAGAAGGCGGGTTCGCGCAGCACGTCCAGCCCGAGCGCGAAGCCGGCGGCCGTGAGCTGGCCCGCAGAGAGGGTGACGTGGCGCACGTCCAGCCCCAGGCCGAAGAACTGCGCGAACACCGGCACCAGGCCCAGCATGAAGCCCAGCGAGATGTTGGCCGCCAGGCCCGAGACGTTGGCGCGCGCGAACGCGGCCCAGCGCGCGGCGCGCGCGCGCCCCAGCACGCGCGTGAAGCGCGGGTTGTGGGTGATGGCCGAGTCGAGCTTGTGGAAGACGAACCAGTTCTCCACCCAGCCCGCGATGATGCTGCTGGCGAACAGCAGCACACCCGTGAAGGCGGCGAAGAGGGCGGTGGGGCCCAGCAAATGCAGGCTGTGCAGCACGTGTTGCGCCTGCTCGGGGCCGATCATGGCCTCGCCCGTGACGAACATCAGCGGCGCGCTGATCAGCAGCACCGTGGGCACCACCATGCCCACGTTGCCCAGGATGGCCGCGATCTGCGAGCGGAACAGGTGCGCGACCTCGTCGATGAAGCGGCGCACCGCGCCCGTGGCCCGGATGTCGCGCAGCTTGGCCACCATGGCCGGCGCGGTCACGGCGGGCTGCTTGGTCGCCACCGTCCACTGCAGCAGCATGATGAGCACGAAGCAACTGGCGTAGTTGAAGCCGGCCGCGAAGCCACCCCAGAAGGCCGAGAGCCCGATGCCGTAGAGCGCGAACTTGATCCAGGTGGTGAAGCCCAGCACGAAGCCGCCGCCCGCGGCCTTGCCCAGCATTTCCTTGTACTCGGCCGCGTTGCGGGTGATGTAGTGCTCGCCGCTCTCGGCGCTGCGCTCGGCCACTTTGGCGGCGGTGAGGTGCGAGCTGGCGGCGATGAGCGCGCGCACGCTGCGGTTTTCGATGCCGACCTGGACCAGGTCGCTCAGCAGCGCGGCGTTGGCGCGGCCGGGTTGATCGGCCAGCAGGCAGTCAAGCAGTTGCTTGATGCGCACGATGCGCTCGCGCAACTGGCGCAGGCGGAACACGATGCCCACCGACACGCCGTGTTCTTCGAGGTGGTGGTAGACGGTGTAGGCGGCGTGCCGGCAGGCGTCGAGCTGTTCTCGCAGGCGGTCGGCGGCCTGGTCGGCTTCGGCGCTGCGTGGGCCGTGCACGCGCACCTCGCGCCGCAGCGCCTCGAAGACGCTGGGCAGTTCGTGGAAGGGGCGGTCGGCCTGTGCCTCCGTCGACATGCGGATGCGGATCTCGGAAGCGAAGCCGGTGGCGCTGACCTGGCTGGTGCAGAAGGTCAGCGCGTCCATCAGCGATTCGTTCCACACCTGCGTGCCGCGCTCGGGGGTGAGCGTGGCCAGGCGATCGAGCGTGGGGGTGTCCAGGGCCCGGATCCAGCGCACGTCGAAAGGCGAGGGCAGCAGCAGCGAGAACAGCTCGGCCAGGTCGCGCGTCTCGGGCGTGCCGGGCAGCAGCTTGCGGCGCAGGCGGTGGCTGAATTCGCTCAGGAAGGCGGTGCGTGGTGCAAAGCCGAAGTCGGCCAGCAGCGGGGTGATGTCCACGCCCGCCACGAAGGCGCGCAGCCAGGCGTGCCAGCGCTCGCCCAGCGCGGGGTCGCCTTCCAGCGCGCCGACGAACAGGCGCACGCGCGAGATCGCGGCGGACACGTCGAGCGCGTCGCCCCGCACCCAGGCCAGGGCGCTGGCGAGCCACAGGTGGCGTTGCGCCAGCGGCGCCTCGGGCGCCATCGAATCGAGGAGCTCTTGCAGGTCCATGCGGGCCCAGGGGGTTGGGTTCAGTGCAGCACGCGCGAGGCCGATGCCTCGCTCGCGCCGCCGCCGGCGCGCAGGGCGAACTCGGGCACGGGCGCCTCGAAACGCTCGCCGTCCTCGGCCACGCAGAAGAAGCTGCCGCGCATGGCGCCGGTGGGCGTGCGCAGGCGGGTGCCGCTGGTGTACTGGAAGGACTCGCCCGGGCGCAGCAGCGGCTGGTGGCCCACCACGCCCAGGCCCTTCACCTCCTCGGTGAGGCCGTGCGCGTCCTCGATGATCCAGTGCCGCGCGATGAGCTGCGCGGTGGCCTCGCCGTGGTTGGTGATGGTGATGGTGTACGCGAAGGCGTAGAGCTCCTCCTCGGGCGCGGATTGCTCGCTCAGGTATTGCGGCTCGGCCTCGCAGGTGAAGAGGTACTTGGGCATGGGCGGCATGTTACCTGCGGGCCGCGATGGCCGGCGAGGCCTGAGACAATGCCAGGCTTCGATCCCGCCGCCTCGCTCCACGCCATGACCACGTACCGCATCGCCCCGTCCATCCTCTCCGCCGATTTCGCCCGCCTGGGCGAGGAGGTGCGCCACGTGGTGGCCGCTGGCGCCGACTGGATCCACTTCGACGTGATGGACAACCACTACGTGCCCAACCTCACCTTCGGGCCCATGGTGTGCCAGGCGCTCAAGCCGCACGCGAAAACGCCCGACGGCACGCCGGTGCCCATCGACGTGCACCTGATGGTGCAGCCGGTGGACGCGCTGGCGCAGGCCTTCGCCGACGCGGGCGCCGACCTGATCAGCTTCCACCCCGACGCGAGCACCCACGTCCACCGCAGCGTGCAAGCCATCAAGGCGCGTGGCGTGAAGGCCGGCCTCACCTTCAACCCGGCGGCCTCGCTGGACGTGCTGGACTGGCTGATCGACGACATCGACCTCATCCTCATCATGAGCGTCAACCCCGGCTTCGGCGGCCAGGGCTTCATCGACTCGGCGCTGCGCAAGATCGAGGACGCGCGCCGGCGCATCGAGGCCAGCGGCCGGGATATCCGCCTGGAGGTGGACGGCGGCATCAAACCCGACAACATCCGCCGCGTCGCCGACGCGGGCGCCGACACCTTCGTGGCCGGCAGCGCGATCTTCGGCAAGCCCGACTACAAGGGCGTGATCGATCAGATGCGCGCCGCGCTGTCGTGATCAAGGGCGTCGCGGCACGGCCGGGCGCTGGGCCGCTCCCAAGCCCGGCCAGCCCCCTCGGGGGGCAGCGACTCGCGCAGCGGTGGAGCGTGGGGGCCGTGATCCTCGACCTGGACGGCACGATGGTCGACACGCTGGGCGATTTCGACGTCGCGCTCAACGCCACCCTGCGCGAACTGGGCCGACCAACCGTGGGCCGCGCCGACATCGAACGCATGGTGGGCAAGGGCTCGACGCACCTGATCCGCTCGGCGCTGCGGCACGGCGGCCTTGACGAGGCGGGCGCGCAGGCGCGGCTGGACGAGGCCTGGGCGAGCTACCAGGTGCACTATGGCCGCACCAACGGCGCGCACAGCGAGGTCTACCCCGGCGTGGTGGAAGGCCTGCAGGCCTTGCGCGATCGGGGCCTGGCGCTGGCCTGCGTCACCAACAAGCCGTTGGCGTTCGCGCGCGAGTTGCTGCGGGCCAAGGGTCTGGCGCCCTTTTTCTCGCAGGTGTTCGGCGGCGACAGCTTCGCGCGCAGCAAGCCCGATCCACTGCCACTGATCGAAACCTGCAAGGCGCTGGGCACGGCGCCCGCCGGCACGCTGATGGTGGGCGACTCGCAGAACGACGCCCTGGCCGCGCGCGCGGCGGGCTGCCCGGTGGCGCTGGTGACCTATGGCTACAACCACGGCGAGCCGGTGCGTGACGTGGACGCCGACGCCCACATCGACCGGCTCGACGACCTGCCGGCGCGCCTGTTTCAGTAGAGCAGCCGGCCCTCGGCGGTGGCCACGCCGATGTCCACCCACTGGCTGCCTTCGTTGCCCTTGCTGAAGTCCACGCGGAAGCCGCCGAAATCGATCTCGCCCATGCGGTGCAGGGCGTCGGTCAGGCCGGCGGGCGTCAGCGGCCGGGAGCGGCGGGCCGCTTCAGCAAAGATCTGCGCGGTGACGTAGCCCTCGAGGTGAAAGGGCGAGTAGGTCTTGAGGTCGGGGTGCGCGCGCTGCATGGCCGCCTTGAAGATGCGTTGCAGCGGGGTATTCGCGCCGTTCGGGTTGGGGAAAGTCTGTGCAATGCCCACACCGCGTGCGCCACTGCCGGCCAGGGCCTTGAGGGCGGGCGCTGGCAGATAGGAGAGCGTGAACAGCTGCTGCGAGACACCGGCGGCACGCAGCGCGGCCACGCCCTGGCCCATGAACTTGGGCGCGCCGATGACCATGGCCGAGTGCGGGTTGCCCGCGGCGATCTGCTGGGCCGCTTTCGTGAGGTCGGCCACTTCCGTGCCCGACTCGGCGCCGATGATCTCCAGCCCGGTGCCCTGCGCGGCCGCCTTGGCGGAGGCCAGGCCCGAGGAGCCCATCGGAATGTTCTGGTACAGCACCCCCATGGACTTGATGTTCAACGCCTGCGCATGCGACACGATCTTGGCGATCTGCTGGTCGTCACCCGCGCGGATGTGGAACAGCCGCGGGTGGCCGGGGGAACGCAGCACGGCCGCGCCGGGCACCGCGTTCAGCACCACCACGTCGGTCTGGTCGAGCAGCTTGCTGTCCAGCATCTGCTTCAGCGTGGCCGAGCCCAGTGGCGAGAGCAGCGCCAGCGGCTTGCGCGGCAGGGCCTCGGCCAGTCGCGCCTTGAAGCCGTCGAAGGTGTAGGTGTCATCCAGCCGCAGCAGCTCGACCTTGCGGCCGGCGATGCCGCCCTTGCCGTTGATGTCGGCGAAGGCGGCCTGCGCGCCCTCGTGCAACTCTTTGGCGTCCGGCGCCGGCAGCACCGTGAACGGGCCGATGTGGGCCACCACGATGTCGCCGGCTTCCTGTGCGTGGGCCAGCAGCGGGACGGCGCCGATCGCGGCGGCCTGGAGGACTTGTCGACGGAGCATGGGTCTCGGAACCTTCGGTAACGGAGGGGAACCCCGTACCGTACCCAGGATGGCGCCGCCCGTCGCGCGAACTGGCCGCGCGGGGGGACGGCCGGCGCTCAGCCCGTCATGGGCGGTTGCCGCTGCGGGCTTTGCCCAACAACGCGTCCTTGAGCTGCCAGTCGGCCGGCTTGGGGCCGAGCCAGATGCGCATGAGCGCATCGAAGAACGCCGGCTCCTTGAACGGCTCGCCCTCGACCTGGCCGCGCACCGTCAGCACCGACCCCGTGCCGGGCACCCAGTCCACCGTGAAGGTGTCGCCCTTGTTGAGCTTCTTGTAGGCCGCGAAGATCTGGCTCATGCGCAGCACGCCGGGGATCAATTTGGAGAAGGCCGCGCGGTCCATGTTGTCCTCCATGCCGCGCGAGAACAGCTTGCCGAGCTCGGCGGCGTCGATGTCGCGCAGCATGGTGATGGTGATGCGCTTGGGCCCGCCGTTGCCGAGCACACCTTCGGTGGTGTCGGCCTTGGTCGTGAGGTACAGCCCCGCCGTGTAGACCTGGAACACGGCCTTGTAGCGCACGCCCGCGCCGTTGAGCACCAGCGGGCTGCCGGCCACGGTGACCCGCTCCTCCAGCGGCACCCCGGCCACGTCGATGGTGGCCGCGCCGGCCGACACACAGGCAAAAAAAGCGCTGGCCGCGGCCAGCGCACGCAAACGCGTCTGAAACATGGTGAGTCCAGAAAAGTGAACGATCGTTCGATTCTGGAATTTTCCCAACGCCGGTGGTGTCGGTCCAGCGGGTAAGGCTCTAGAACGAAAGCTTGGTGGCGTGATCGGCCGCACGGGCCGGCGGCTTTGTCGCGGCGCTTTGATATAGTGCGCGCTCCATGTTTCGTCCCTGCACGCTCACCCACGGCTCACTGCCGCGCCTCCACGGCGGGGGAGCCTGGCCCTGGCGCAAGCCAGCCTGAACGTGCACCCCTCCCCCCGCGGGGACCGGCCCGGCGCCTGAGCGCCGCCACCACCCGCAGCGCCTCCCGGCAGCCCACCTGCCGGACCGATGGAACCCCCGGCCGCCTGCACCACCGCTTCGCACGGCCCCGGACGGATGGAACGAACATGATCACCGAACTGGAATTCAAGAGCCTGGCCCAGCAGGGCTACAACCGCATCCCGCTGATGCTCGAGGCCTTCGCCGACCTCGAAACCCCGCTCTCCCTCTACCTCAAGCTGGCCCACGGACGCGGCGACGGCCGCCACAGCTTCCTGCTCGAATCGGTGGTGGGCGGCGAGCGCTTCGGCCGCTACAGCTTCATCGGCCTGCCCGCGCGCACGCTGCTGCGCGCCAGCGGCTTCGGCGCCGAGGCGAAGACCGAGGTGGTGCGTGATGGCGAAGTGGTTGAGACCGTGCACGGCAACCCGCTGGACTTCATTGCCGCTTACCAGCAGCGCTTCAAGGTGGCGCTGCGCCCGGGCCTGCCGCGCTTTTGCGGCGGCCTGGCCGGCTACTTCGGCTACGACGCGGTGCGCTACGTCGAGAAGAAGCTGGAGGCCGGCTGCCCGCCCGACACCCTGGGCTGTCCCGACATCCTGCTGCTGCAGTGCGAAGAACTCGCGGTCATCGACAACCTGTCGGGCAAGCTCTACCTCATCGTCTACGCCGACCCGGGCCAGCCCGAGGCGTACAGCGCCGCCAAGAAGCGCCTGCGCGAATTGAAAGAGGCGCTCAAGTACTCGGTGAGTGCGCCGCAGGTGAAGGCCACGCAGGCCCACCCGGCCGAGCGCGGCTTCGCCAAGGCCGACTACCTGGCGGCCGTGGAGCGGGCCAAGGAACTCATCGCCGCGGGCGACTTCATGCAGGTGCAGGTGGGCCAGCGCATCCAGAAGCGCTACACCGAGTCGCCGCTGTCGCTTTACCGCGCGTTGCGTTCGCTCAACCCCTCGCCCTACATGTACTACTACCACTTCGGCGACTTCCACGTGGTGGGGGCGAGCCCGGAGATCCTGGTGCGCCAGGAGCACACGGAAGAGGGTCAGAAGATCACCATCCGCCCCCTGGCCGGCACGCGCCCGCGCGGCGCCACACCCGAGAAGGACAAGGCCACCGAGACCGAACTTGTCAACGATCCGAAGGAGCGTGCCGAGCACGTGATGCTGATCGACCTGGCGCGCAACGACATCGGCCGCATCGCGAAGATCGGCAGCGTGAAGGTGACCGAGGCCTTCGCGGTGGAGCGCTACAGCCACGTGATGCACATCGTGAGCAACGTCGAAGGCATCCTCAACGACGGCATGACCAACATGGATGTGCTCAAGGCCACCTTCCCGGCGGGCACGCTCACGGGCGCGCCCAAGGTGCACGCCATGGAACTCATCGACCAGCTCGAGCCGGTCAAGCGCGGCATCTACGGTGGCGCCTGCGGCTACCTCAGCTACGCGGGCGACATGGACGTGGCCATCGCCATCCGCACCGCCATCGTGAAGGACCAGGTGCTCTACGTGCAGGCGGCGGCCGGGGTGGTGGCGGATTCGGTGCCCGAGATGGAGTGGAGAGAAACCGAACACAAGGCGCGCGCGCTGCTGCGCGCGGCCGAACTGGTCGAGGAGGGCCTGGAATGAGCGGTATCAAGGTCCTCATGGTGGACAACTACGACTCGTTCACCTTCAACATCGTGCAGTACCTGGGCGAACTGGGTGCCGTGGTGGACGTGGTGCGCAACGACGAGGTCACGCTGGACGATTTGCAGGCGCGGCTGGACGCGGGCGGCATGGACCGGCTCGTGATCTCCCCCGGGCCTTGCTCGCCGGCCGAGGCCGGCATCTCGGTGCCGGCCATTCGCCACTTCGCGGGCAAGCTGCCCATCCTGGGCGTGTGCCTGGGTCATCAGAGCATCGGCGCGGCCTTTGGTGGCAGCATCGTGCGCGCCAAGGAACTGATGCACGGCAAGACCAGCGAAATCGGCACGACGCAGCGCGGCGTGTTCGCGGGCCTGCCCGAGCGTTTCACCGTCAACCGCTACCACTCGCTGGCGATCCGCCGCGAGGACTGCCCGGCCGATCTCGAGGTCACGGCCTGGACGGACGACGGGGAGGTCATGGGCGTGAAGCACAGAACCCTGGCGATCGAGGGCGTGCAGTTTCACCCCGAGAGCATCCTCACCGAACACGGGCACGCGATGCTCAAGAACTTCCTGGAGCAGACCGCATGAACATGGTTGACTTGCGCAGCGACACCGTCACGCAACCCACGTCGGCCATGCGCGAGGCCATGATGGCCGCGCCGCTGGGAGACGACGTTTTTGGCGACGACCCTTCGGTGAATGCGCTGCAGGAGAAGATCGCCGCGCTCACCGGCAAGGAGGCCGCGCTGTTCATGAGCAGCGGCACGCAGAGCAACCTGTGCGGAATGATGTCGCACTGCGGCCGGGGCGACGAGTACATCGTTGGCCAGAACGCGCACACCTACCGCTACGAAGGCGGCGGCGCCGCCGTGCTGGGCAGCATCCAGCCGCAGCCGCTGGCGCAGGATTCGCAGGGACTGATGAAGCCTGCCGACGTGCAGGCCGCGATCAAGCCCGACGACCCGCACTTCGCGCGCACGCGCCTGTTGTGTCTGGAGAACACCTGGAACGGCCACCCCATGCCGGCGGCCTATCTGGACGAGATGACGGCGCTGGCGCGTCACCATGGCCTGGCGCTCCACCTGGATGGTGCGCGCGTGTTCAACGCGGCCGTGGCCGACGCGGGCCAGGGCGGCGATGTGATCGCCGCCCTGCGCACCATCACCGACCGCTTCGACAGTGTCTCGGTGTGTTTCAGCAAGGGCCTGGGTGCGCCCGTGGGCTCGGCGCTGTGCGGGTCGCGAGAGCTGATCGATCGCGCGCGCCGCTGGCGCAAGATGGTTGGCGGTGGCCTGCGTCAGGCGGGCCTGCTCGCGGCGGCGGCCTCGCACGCGCTTGACCACCACGTGAACCGGCTCGCCGACGACCATGCGCTCGCGCAGCGGCTGGCGCAGGGCCTCGCGGCCATCGACGGACTCATGGTGCGCTCGGCGCAGACCAACATCGTTTTCGTCGACGTGGCCAACGGCCTTGGCCCGGACCTGCTCGCGCACCTGGAGCGCCAAGGCGTGCTGGCCACGGGGCTGATCGGCCTGCGCTTCGTCACCCACCTGGGCGTGGACGCCGATGGCATCGACCACGCGCTTGCCAGCGTGCGCGGCTTCTTCGATCAAGCCGCGCCTCAGGGCAGCGCTTCACGCGGCCACGCGGTGTATTGAGCCGGAGCCGACCATGCCCGAGCTGCCGCAACTGCTTCTGTTCATCGCGGCCGGCTGGCTGCTCAACCTCACGCCCGGGCCGGACGTGCTCTACATCGTGAGCCACGGCCTGCGCAGCGGTGCACGCGCGGGCATGGTGGCTGCGCTGGGCATCATCGGCGGCTGTTTCGTGCACGTCTTCGCCGCGGCTGCTGGCTTGAGCGCGCTGCTGGCCACCTCGGCCACCGCGTTCACCGTGCTCAAGTGGATCGGTGCGGCCTACCTGCTGTGGATGGGCGTGAAGCTGTTGTTCTCGCGGGGCGGCCGGTTGGAGCTGATCGAGGGGCCGCCGGCCGAGACCGACCTGTGGGCCGTCTGGCGCCGGGGGTTTCTCACGAACGTGCTGAACCCCAAGGTGGCGCTGTTTTTCCTCGCCTTCGTGCCGCAGTTCATTCGTCCCGATGCGGAGCACCCGGCGCTCGCATTTCTGCTGCTGGGCGTGCTGTTCAACCTCAACTCCCTGCCCATCAACCTGGGCTACGCCTGGCTGGCGGCCTGGGCCGCGCGCCGCCTGCACACGCTGCAGCGCGCCATGGGCTGGATGGACCGCGCCGCGGGCGCGCTGTTCATCGGCTTCGGCCTGCGCCTGGCCTTCACCGATCACCCTTCTTCCCGTGCCTGAGGAGACGAGACACATGGTCCAACGCATCCACCACATCACGCCGCAGGAGGCCCTGCAGCGCACCATCGAGCACCGCGAGATCTTCCACGACGAGATGCTGCACCTCATGCGCCTCATCATGAGCGGCGAGATGTCGCCCGTGATGATGGCCGCGCTCATCACCGGGCTGCGCGTGAAGAAGGAAACCATTGGCGAGATCACCGCCGCCGCGCAGGTGATGCGCGAGTTTTCCACCAAGGTGCACGTGGCCGACAAGACGCACCTGGTCGACATCGTGGGCACGGGTGGCGACGGCTCGCATACGTTCAACATCTCCACCTGCAGCATGTTCGTCGCGGCCGCGGCCGGCGCGCGCGTCAGCAAGCATGGCGGACGCAGCGTCTCCAGCAAGAGCGGCAGCGCCGACGTGCTGGAGAGCCTGGGCGTCAACATCAACCTCACGCCCGAGCAGATTGCGCGCTGCATCGAGCAGGTGGGCGTGGGCTTCATGTTCGCGCCCAACCACCACCCGGCGATGAAGAACGTCGCCCCCGTGCGACGCGAACTCGGTATCAAGACGATCTTCAACATCCTGGGCCCGCTCACCAATCCCGCTTCGGCACCGAACATCCTCATGGGCGTGTTCCATCCGGACCTCGTGGGCATCCAGGTTCGTGCCTTGCAGCGCCTCGGTGCCGAGCACGCGGTGGTGGTTTATGGCCGTGACGGCATGGACGAGGTCTCGCTGGGCGCGGCCACCATGGTCGGCGAGCTCAAGAACGGCGAGATCGTCGAGTACGAGATCCACCCCGAGGACTTCGGCCTGACCATGGCCAGCAACCGCGCGTTGCGCGTGGACACGCCGGAGGCTTCGCGCGACATGCTGCTCGGCGTGCTGGAGCGCCGCGAGAGTCCGGCCTTCAAGGCTGCGAGCGAGATCGTGGTGCTCAACGCGGGTGTGGCACTGTACGCGGCCAACGTCGCGGCGGACGTGGAGGCGGGCATCGCGTTGGCGCGGCGCACGCTGGACTCTGGCGCGGCGCTGGCCAAGCTGGAGCAACTCAAGGCCTTCGCGGCCGCGTGAGGGAGGCGGACATGAGCGACATCCTCGACAAGATCGTGGCGGTGAAACACCAGGAGGTGGCGGCCGCGAAGAAGAAGAAGCCGCTGGAGGCGATGCGCGAGGACGCCGAGAGCCGAGTGCTCACGCGCGACTTCGTCGGTGCGCTACGAGCCAAGATCGCCGCCGGCCATGCCGCGGTGATCGCCGAGGTCAAGAAGGCCAGCCCCAGCAAGGGCGTGCTGCGCGAGGACTTCATTCCTGCCGACATCGCGCAGAGCTACGCCGAGGGCGATGGCGCGGTCAGCGCGGCCTGCCTGTCGGTGCTGACCGACCGGCAGTTCTTCCAGGGCTCGGCCGATTACCTCAAGCAGGCACGCGCGAGTTGCGAGTTGCCCGTACTGCGCAAGGATTTCATGGTCGATCCGTACCAGGTCTACGAAGCGCGGGCCATGGGGGCCGACGCCATCCTGCTTATCGCGGCCTGCCTGGACGACGCGCGCATGGCGGCACTCGAGGCCATCGCCATGGACCTGGACATGGCCGTGCTTGTCGAGGTGCACGACCGCGAGGAGCTGCAGCGGGCGCTCGCGCTCAAAACGCCGCTGCTGGGCATCAACAACCGCAACCTCAAGACCTTCGAGGTGTCGTTGCAGACCACGCTCGGCCTGCTGCCCGAGGTGCCAGCCGACAAGCTCCTGATCACCGAGTCGGGCATCCTCGCGCGGGCAGACGTGCAGGCCATGCGCGCGGCAGGGGTGCACGCCTTCCTGGTGGGCGAAGCCTTCATGCGGGCGGACGAGCCGGGGTTGGCATTGGCCGAACTGTTCGCATGAGGCTGCAAGGCGCCGACTTCACGCGCTGGCCGGTGGCGCCCGGCTGGGCGCCGGTGGTGGACGCCTTCGCGGCGTCGCTCGCGGGAACGTCGCTCACGGCCTTCCTGACGCAGCGCCTGGAGCAGGGCGCCACCATCTACCCGCCCGAGCCTCTGCGAGCGCTCGCGCTCACGCCGCCGGAGTCGGTGCGCGTGGTGATCCTGGGGCAGGACCCGTACCACGGCCCCGGCCAGGCAGAGGGCCTGGCCTTCTCCGTGGCGCCGGGGGTGAAGTGGCCGCCCAGCCTGCGAAACATCTTCCTGGAGCGCCAACGCGACCTCGGCCTGCCGCCGCCCATGACTGGATCCCTGGTGCATTGGGCCGAGCAAGGCGTGTTGCTGCTCAATACCTGTCTGACGGTGGAGGATGGTTCGCCCGCCAGTCATGCCAGTCGGGGTTGGGAAGTGCTCACTGACGACGTCATCCGCCATGTGGGTGCATTAAAGGGACCCAGGGCGTTTCTTCTGTGGGGAGCCCATGCCCAGAAGAAGGCGGCGCTGATCGATTCCCGCCACCATTTGCTGCAGGCCAACCACCCGTCGCCGCTGTCGGCCCGCCGTGGACCCGTGCCCTTCCTGGGCTGCGGGCATTTTGGTGCGGTCAACGCCTGGCTGGGCGGGCAGGGCGAGGCGCCGATCCAGTGGTGAAGCGCCCTCCCGGGTCACTGGGAGGCTGCCACATTTCCATGGCATAATCGTCGGCTGCGCTATGGAGGGGTGCCCGAGTGGCTAAAGGGGGCAGACTGTAAATCTGTTGGCTTACGCCTACGCTGGTTCGAATCCAGCCTCCTCCACCAAAGCGCGACCGATTTGACATGCCAGCCCGGGCGGGAGTAGTTCAATGGTAGAACCCCAGCCTTCCAAGCTGATGACGCGGGTTCGATTCCCGTCTCCCGCTCCATGTCCTGTCGGCTGTAAGTGAAGGTTTCCCAGGTGTCGGCTCGGCCGGCGCCTTGGCCCATGTGGCTCAGTGGTAGAGCACTCCCTTGGTAAGGGAGAGGTCGCGGGTCCGATTCCCGCCATGGGCACCAGTTGCTTGATTGGGTGTTTCGGCAATTTCGTTTTTGGAGCTGAAGAAATGGCTAAGGAAAAATTCGAGCGGACCAAGCCGCACGTGAACGTTGGCACGATCGGGCACGTGGACCACGGCAAGACGACGCTGACGGCGGCGATCACGACGGTGCTGGCGAGCAAGTTCGGTGGCG
>Ga0247823_10003253_pt1 | contig 13194 bp, 12 predicted proteins | sample 13C_PalmiticAcid_2_FD_192426 | JGI IMG/M metagenome (GOLD analysis project Ga0247823, IMG submission 192426) | Soil microbial communities from agricultural site in Penn Yan, New York, United States - 13C_PalmiticAcid_Day30 | ecosystem: Environmental > Terrestrial > Soil > Agricultural land...
GTGGTATCCCCGGGAGCCGGGGCGATCGTTGTCGGGGTTGTCCATGGCTCCAGCTGTAGAGGAGTGTAGATGAGCACGGTGTTGAATTGCGGTCGGGGATAGTGTTGGAAGGGAGATTCAACGACAGAAAGAGCGTTGAGGCTGAGCTGTTGGGTGCTTGGGGCACATATGATCAGGCGAGGCTGCAGCGCATCGCAGCATATTGCGTTTCTTTGATGTCGTCTCGCGTCGGGGGATGCGGGTCGGTGTGGGATGCCTGGAGCGGGAGCTAAGGTGAGCAGCCGGTCGAAACCACCTCACCCCTGAGTGGAAACGATGAGGGATGCAGTCGCTAGGTGGATCACCCAAGGCTACGGATGCTGCGAACTTCGGTTTGTTTGGGGGTTGCGGGTTGTGTCGTTGGCTGTGGAGGGGAGCTTGTTGTCTGTGTGCAGGGATGTCTGGCGTGCTTTATCTTATCGCTTACACTCCATCAAGGTGCAGCAGCGCATGTGCATAACAGCACCAGGTCCCCGGTAACGTGCTCCCATTCAAATAGTTGCTAGGACAGTATTGAGGTAGTCTTGTATTTTATTTCGTAAGTTCCAAAGCATTTGCATTTGCAAGTATTAAGTCTTAACATGCAAAATACCCCACCCTATGCCGGTATAGTGCTTGTATTCTGGCTTTGGCCGCTCCTCGAGGGCCTGTCGGTTGCTGGCCATCAAATTAGAGACGTCTCCTACCAATCTTCAGAATAGACTCGGAGCTTACATTGGTGTGCTGGAGTATCTGCTGCGTCCCCTGGACCCTCTTGAGACCGCACCGTATATTCCTGGCCTTCACTGGGGCCAAATGCCAGTTCAGACTTCAGGCAGTCCTTGGGACGTGTCCATCGAAATCTCATTTGGCTGCTCAGTCCATTCGAATTCTAAGCCACCATTGGGTCAGAAAGTAGTACAGAAGGCGGGGATATCCGGGACTTGCTCTGTCGGCACATGGGACATTGGCCCTTGGCTGAGTCTTGTTTTATCCACTCGAGGATGCAGTGCTGGAGAGTTAACTGACCATCGCGCAGCGCAGCACGGCAAGAGAGTTAACAAACCATGTGAAAATTATGCCCACACTTCCCAGATACTGCAGAGAATCGTCAGTAATGTTCTCGTGGACAAGTCATCTGCATGCACCTACAGAGAGGGCAATCGTCGCCGGGGTATTTGCATGTTGGACATGTCCCGTCGAAGTGGACCTGGCAGATGCCACACACATCGTCTTCAGGAATGTCCCAGCGCCAGGTCGCGACGGCGTTCCACTTCTTGATGTTGACTTTCATTTTGTGGCGGGGTTTTAATGCGTGCAGAAAGCAAACTGCGCTGTAGGTTTGTGGTCTGGCCTCCTCTCATCCGTTGAGCTAAAGCTCGCAGGCTGCCGTTCTGTGATTGCCGACTGGGTGAATGTTTAAGTTGAGAGAGGTGAACCTCAAGTCGCAACCAGGGCCTGGAACTTGGCGTTCGACGACCCTGTATCTCGCTTATCAGCGACAACTGGCGCCCACAGCAGAACAGCCCATGGCGTAATAGTGGTCCAAGCTCCTCTTTCTCGGGGCCTCCCGAATTTCTTCTCCCGAAGCTGCTGCCCCCTCATTCAGTCCCGTCACCACCACAACACCCACCCAGCCTCGGTGGCTCTAGCATGGACAAAGGATATCGACCATAGCACAACCTCGCACCGAATTGGGGTTGTTCCGGACTGTCCGAGATCTGCTTTGGTTTAAACCACAGCGTGCGCATCAATTGGACCGCGATCTGCATTGGGGTTCTCTGATCAGACGAACCTCACATCTCCACCATGGCCTCATTCGCAGCTTTCCGCCCGTTGCGGGTGTCGCTATCGCAGCGCGCCGCTGAGCAATTTTGTCGCGGTGCCACTTACTCCCTCCCAGCCCGCTTCACAAGCACCAAGTTCGGATCTCGCCGGTCCTTCTCCAGCTACCTCGTCACACCTCAAGAGCTCGCAGATGCTCTGAAGAAGAGTCCGCCCTCGCCCATATCGTCCGAACCGCGCGTGATCCCGCTCTGCGCCTCGTGGTTTCTCCCAAACGACCCCCAAGGCCGTACCGGTCTCCAGGTGTTCCGCGAGAAGCGCATTCCCAAGGCACGCTTCTTCGATGTCGACAAGGTTATCGACAAGCGCAGCCCCTACCCGCACATGTTGCCGAGCCCGAAGCACTTCGCCGAGGCCATGAGCGAACTGGGTATCCGCCACGAGGATACGGTGGTGGTCTACGACAGCCAAGAGCTGGGGATCTTCAGTGCGCCCCGTGTCGGCTGGACCATGAAGGTCTTTGGCCACCCCAAGGTGCACATTCTCAACAACTTCCGGTTATGGGTTGAGCAGGGTCTCCCAACCGAGTCGGGCAATGTGTGGACAGTCGAGTGCGGAACATACCCTATTCCAGAGATGGACGAGGCCAAGGTCGCCCACTTCGAGGAGGTGCGGGAAGTTGCCCAGGACTACAACAAGGAGGGCGCCGAGGGTGTGCAGGTGTTGGATGCTAGATCGTATGGGCGTTGGTCTGGGAAGGACCCAGAGCCGCGGCCGGGTCTGTCTTCTGGACATCTTCCTGGCTCCATCAGCATCCCCTTCGACGCTGTCCTTGACGCTGAGACTAAGGCATTCCTACCGGCGGACAAGCTGAAGGAGGTGTTCGTCAACAAGGGTGTCGACCCCGAGAAGCCCATCATCTCCAGCTGCGGGACGGGCGTGACCGCTTGCATTCTCGAGACGGCGCTGAACGAGGCCCAGTATGGGTCACCGGAGAAGAGGAAGGTTTACGACGGCAGTTGGACGTAAGTGGGCGACGAATACCTGACTTGGTCGGTCGAGTTCTCTGAACAGCACTGACAACATTCTGCAGGGAATGGGCTCAACGGGTGAAGCCCTCGGAGGCGCTCATCCGAACCGAAGAATAGTGCTTTGTGCGCTTCTCACCGCCAAGGTCACAACCTTGTTGAGGACCAGCAAAAACATGGCACCTCAAAACCCACCTACCACTCTACTTTACATGTACGATTACTTACAGGGAGCTGCCGCCTGGTCGAATACGTGCTTACTTGGCTCGCAACATGACAGCCAATGGCACTCTTGGGTCTCCGTGACCACTTTCTGGCAGCAAGCGGAGGAGACGATTCACTGGATTGCATGGTGTTTGGGGCGTTTGGACTGGGGAGCATGGAGATTGTGTAGGCAAGCAAGCATTAGGCGCAATGCGTCGGGCGAAGTCAATTGCGCTTCTGCGACTTTGAGACACAATGTCAAACTCTTTGGCTTTCCTTGCATGGTGACTTTGAGCTAATCATCCTCATCAGACACGCTAATTCCCTCTATGAACATGACACAATTTGCCCGTTCCCTGCTCCTGCGGTATCAACACCAGATGTTTTATTAACCCCCTTCCCCCATCAGATCCCAGCGACTGACGCGCAACACCTCTCACTTAGGCCTCAAACACCCTATGCTTGTCAAAGAACTCAATCATCCAGTCCGCCAACTGCTGCTCGTTGGTCTCAAGCGCAAAGTGTCCCGCATCCAACCACCGTGTCTCCAGCTTCTTCACATCCTTCCTGAACGCCTCGGCACCCGGCGCCACAAAGATCTCGTCCTTCTTCCCCCACGCCGTCAGCACCGGCACTCCCGACGCCCGCAGGTACTCCTGAAACTGCGGATATAGCTTCACATTCGACCCATAGTCCTGAAACAGATCCAACTGGATCTCCTTATTCCCCGGCCGGTCCATGAGCGCCTGGTCGAGGTAGAAGGCCTCGGGCTGCACGGCCTCGGGCCGCGGGTGGCCGTTGTGGTACTGCCACTGCGTGGCGGGCAGCTCGAGCAGCGGGCGGAGGGCGTCGCGGTCCTGCTGGGCGCCGCTCGCCCACAGCTTCTCGAGCTGCGACCAGAAGGGCTGGCCGAGCCCCTCGGTGTAGGCGTTGCCGTTTTGGGATACGAGGGCGGCGATGGCGTCCGGGCGGGAGAGCGCGAACCGGAAGCCCGTGGGGGCGCCGTAGTCGAAGATGTAGAGCGCGAAGCGGGTGAGGGAGAGGGCGTCGGCGAAGGCCGTGAAGGTCTGGGCCAGGCTGGCAAAGGTGTAGGTGTAGTTGCGCGAGGCGGGGACCACGGTGAAGCCGAAGCCAGGGAGGTCGGGGGCCACGACCCGGTAGCGAGTTGCGAGGAGTGGGATCAGGTTGCGGAACATGTGCGAGGAGGAAGGGAAGCCGTGGAGTAGGACGACAGTGGGCGCGTCTGCGGGGCCGGCGGTCCGGTAGAAGACGTCGACGTCGTCCACCTTGATCGTTGCTACGCTGGTGGTGGGATGCGTGGTGGCCATTGTGTTGTATTTGGGTTGTTTGTCTCAGGGGCGGGGAAAAGGAGTTGATAGGCTTTAGATGCCCGTGTCGATGAGGAGGCTACTCGTATTTGGGTGTGAGTCTCGGGTCGCCGTTGTTGATGGCCATGGAATATTTCTGGTACTGTCACGAGTTCTTATATGCCTTTCTGGCTAGACGACCATTACACAACGCCTTCCATTGCTCACCATCCACAGTGCCGTTTACCCTGTCAAATGTCACAGAATGTGGAAGCCAGCGCCCTGCGGTTGATCTGCATGATTGATTCCAAATACTCTCAAGGGGTAAACGGCACGATGATCTTTAGTCTGATGTTGGTAGCCTCCGTTTCCCACTTGCCTTAGCTTTGGCCAACTCAGAGATTCTTACTAATTGTGCAGTGCCGGGATTATCTTTCCAGCCAGCCGCCATTTGGGTGCAGTTACACGGCAACGGTGTGGTGGTTGCTTAGTGAGACCGCGCCCTTTGAAGGGTTGCCAAGCATGTCACCTACATGTCACTGTGCGTGACATGACTAAACAGAGTGCCATTACGACACTGGTCTGGCCTCTCAATCACGGGCTCACTGGTATTGCGTAAAGCTCCCTCTCAAGCAAGATTGTCCGTCCATGTCGGTGGTTTTGTATCAGAGGGATTTCGGGCCTCACACTCACCACAAACTCGGGGTCGACGACCTCAACCACTGTCAAGGCTCGGGCACAGACGAGCTCGTGATTTCGGGACCCCGGCTCCACCTTAAGCCTTTTGTGGAAGCGGGAGGTATTGAAGGGGAGATGGCGGATGTGTGCCATGGTATGAGGAGATCAATTCTGTGTTCTTAAACCTCAGGCTCTTAGACATTATCATATTACTGCGATACAACTTCCCAATGCCCTCCTTCATTCCGGTCATCACCTACGGTCATCACCCCCAAATATCAAGAGTTGCGGCGAAGCGCTCAGCAGGCACCAGCCAGGCAGTACTCCTTCTTGATGAGATCAGCAAGCTAAGAGGAAGAATTCCGTTAGTACGTGGGCGCACATGTGTATCTCAAGGATAGGAAACTCACCCTCTCGGCAGCGGCGTACACGGTTGCCATGGGTGCACCGGAGAGCTGGAACGGCCACGCGCTGATGTCAGCGACGCGGAGGCGGCGGACATTGTAGACCTTCTGCTGGCTGGAGACGACGCCGCCCAGCTCGAGGGGCATCATGGCAGCCGTGCAGCACTGGTGGGCGTTGGACGGGTTGATCTGGTCGCGCATGACGGCGTAGATCTGCTCGTCCGTGGTCAGCTGCGCGCCGAAGGGAGCCGCCTCGGTAGGGCCCAGGGCCTGCATCGAGGGCGCGGCAAACAGAGCACGGTTCTTGCGGAACAGAGCCGTGTAGACGGCAACATCGGCGGGGTCAGTGCCCGTGCGGAAGTCGATCAGCGGGTTCTCCAGGGGGTTGGTCGAGTTGATGGTGACGGTCCCGCGGCTCAGGGGCTTGAGATGGTAGACCAAGGCCGAGTCGGCGGTGCTCCAATGGACCGTGCCGACGCCAATGTCGTTGCTGGCAAATTGCTTCAGGATAGCCGCACGCTGGGCGGTGTAGCCGGCGAGCACTGTCTCGTCGACATCCGCGGGGAGCGAGAGGGCCGGGTCGCGGATCCCGGCCGCCTTGATAATCTGCCGGTACGACGATGTCGCCTTCTGCAGGGAGAGCACGCCAATGTTGCTGCTGAGGCTGCTGACGAGGGTATAGGCGCTCGACTGGCCCGCGTCGTAACGGGCACGCTGCTCGGCGTTGTAGGTGGCGTTCGTGAGCAGGGAGCCGTAGTTAGGAGAGACGTTGTTCGCGACTAGATGTGAGTGGAGAGTCAGTTCTGACAAGGGTTGACGGTGGGAGCCATAGGGTCGGATCAACTTACAAGTATACGGCACCGACAAGGTGGGCTGGTCCTGCAGGTTCTGCCCGACGCCCGGAAGATCTGTGACGAGAGGGATACCGAACTTCTGGAGCAGTTTCTTGCGGCCAATTCCTGACAGCTGGAGGATCTTGGGCGTACCAAAACCGCCAGCAGCCAGAATGACCTCCTTGGTGGCGTACACGTTCGAAGAACAGGCGGTGTTCGTGGCTGTTGTCGACAGATAGCAAACGCCGGTGGCGTCTTTGCCGCTGAACAGCACCTTGCCAACCACATTGGATGTGAGAAGGTGGTAGTTTGACCGCGAGTCCTTGACTCGGTCATAGTGATTCCGTCTTGCGTGGTTCCGGGTCATGGTACTCGCGTCGAGAGCTGAAGGGATCCAGAAGACTCCTGTTGGACGTCGGTTATTAGTGTTTTTCACTCGTAGCCTCTGTGACTGGCGACTCACCCTGCTTGCTTCCGCCCAGAGGATCGTTAACTGGGGGCAGTCCGACCTCGTTGGCAGCGTTCCACCAATTGGCTGGGACGAGATCAGCATCCCAATTTCTGAAGAGCGCCTCGCTCTGGGGTTCACTCACCACTCCCCGGGTAGAAGTAGTTCGGGTACGAGTACTGCACCGGACCGGAGTGGCCCCGGACCGAGTCATCCCACGAAATGTTGCCAGCGGCGGCCAACGCAGCACTTGGCGGGGTGAAGGTTTCGGCCTGGCGTAGACACACGGCGTTAGCTCTTGGTTGCCCACCACTCGCGAGTGTTGTGAGGGAACGCAAGTGACCTTCTTGAAGTACGGGAGCATGTTTGCCCAGCTCCAGCCCGGGTTCCCGAGCGCACCCCAGGCATCATAATCGTCCACGTCACCCCTGTACGTGAGGTCACGTTAGCATCATTGATCAGTAAAAGGCATGTGTCTTGGGGTTCATCGCCGTGGCGTAGCATACCTCAAGTAGACCATAGCGTTAATGGTGCTGCCGCCACCCACAACCTGTGCAGTGATGGCCGAGATGGTCCGGTTGTTGAGTCCGGTCTGAGGGACCGTGTTGAGACCGGGCCAGAAGTAATACCACGGGGCATAGGCGCCGGGGACGAGAATGCCATCCTGGCCGGCGTCAAGCGGGCCGGCCTCAATGACCAGCACGGTCACTGTGAAAGGAGGTGGCGCGTTAGCAAGCCCTAGGCATGGCAACTGGAGACGCCCATAAACGGCAGCGTACCACTCGGATCCTCCGTCAAGCGGTCGGCAAGGGTGAGTCCTGCGATACCGCCGCCGGCAATGATGAAGGTGTAGTTGGACAGAAGGGTCTGCCGGGTAACCACCGTGGCATGCCGGGGGACCTTGACTGGCTCGGCTGGAGCACCCGCCGAGAGGGGTATCAAAGGGAGCAGGGCCCCAAGGAGGGAGGATCGCATTTTGGGCGGCTTTTGGGGGAACTTTGACTTGGAGGCTATCACTCAAGCTCCCGAGAAGAAAAGATACTCGAGGGCAGGCGGCCCTTTTAAGAAAATCAACATCCCCGTCCATCCCCGGCCATGACCTGCGGGCATGGCATGGGGCAGAGTATAAAGGTGGGGATATCTCTGGGGGTTTCAACCCACCACGGGTAGTGATATTGCAGCGTTGCATTCTTTCGGATCTTCCCTGCCTTGCCACCAACGGGTACCGGGCCAGTCGGCTTCACACATGACGACCGCGCCATGCTGCACCTGGTCTCTCCCCACTCGACGTCGTTTCTCGTCGGATATGGACACCCGAATTGGGTCCAGAACTGATGCAAGCCCTGAACGCCATGCAGCCAAGCCTCATGGCAGCCCTGGACGGCGGGGTCTCGGATGATGCGGGCGGGCACTCCCTGGAATCCAAGGAAACAAACCGACTGGCCCAACCCCCCAGGTCTCCCACGAGGGTGGGTACCAAGCTTTCTGTCCAAGGCTCGGTATCGGCTTCGAGAAGAAGAATCGTCCCACAAATTGGCCTGTGAGAGCAACACAGCTGACACCTCACTGCCGAGAACGAGCTTGAGATTGCGGGGAGAGCAGTCGACGTGGCATGATGAACCCCTGTGCGTGGGCTCTGTTTTTGACTGCGAATACCTAGCAATCTTGAGGAGGAGGCTGGCATGGTCCGCATATGGTAGCCACAGAAACGTTGGATGGCGTGTCGGGTGTATTCCGAAGGATCATACTATGTCGATTAGTTACCAGGGATATCCATTGCTCCGGGAGGTTGTTGTGATGCTGGGGTTAGCAATTCGCGCAAGATGCGCGCTAGCTGGGATCCAAGATGGATATGGCGACCGGTAAGCGCGAAGAGAAGGGTTCCCAAAATCTACAATACAAGCGAAGGGCGATTTCTGCTCCATCTGAGATTTGGGGGAGCAGAGACAGGCCTCGGAAACCACGGGAACTTCCAAAGCAAGAGCGACAGCTTTGTTTGGGCAAGCATGTCCGGCAACTGATAGAAGCCGTTGTCTAGTCTCATAATTCATCCTTCCCTTTCACATGCCTCTCCAGACCCTCCGTGAGAGCGGTAAAGTGCTTGAACAACGGCGCATCTTCACCCAGGCCCCAGGCAAACACGCCTCCCAGGCGCCTCTTGCCCAAGATCAAGGGGAACTTGCGCTTGATGGCGTTAGGTGTGTCAAACGTCCACCAGAGGCTCTCCATGGCGTCCCAGTAGTAATATCCGCCCTGCTGATCGTCATACACGCCGTGGTCTAACGCCCTCGTGAATGACTCGGCTACCTCCTCGGGCACTGAGTCGTGCCAGGAGAAGCCGCCGCTGCGGCCCAGATCCTCGCCTGTCTCGGGATCCTCGAGCTGCAGCGTCGGGCAGCCCACCGGCGAAGAGAGGGCGCAGGCGTCGCGCTCCGTCTTGAAGTACTTTGTGTAGAAGGCAAAACCGAGATTGAGCTTCTGCGGCGCGGCACCAGCGGAGACATAGGCGTCGACAGCCTCGAGGCTCAGCTCGACCCCGGTGTGATGTTTGGTCACGGTATCTCGACGATTCATGAGATCGTACGTCATGACATTCAGAAAGTCGACGTGGCGCATGATGCGCGGTACCGTCTCGCGCGTGAAGGCGAGCATGTCCCGCTTCAGACCGGGGACAGCAGCTGAGACGATCTTGTCCGGGCCGAGAGCCGCGCGCACTTCTGCGAGCAAGAGGGGATAGGCGGTGATTTCCCAGGCCTTGGCCGAGTTGGGCACCTGCTTGTAGTCTTCGCCATTGCCGCTACGCTTGAAGTTAGCTCCCATGTGGTGGCTTGCGTGGCCTGCATCCGGCTTACCCCGGGTACTCCCAGTCAATGTCGACACCATCGGCACCCGTCGCGGCGACCATGTTGGCCACGTTCTCAGCAAACGTCTTGCGCGTCTCGTCATTCAGCGCAGCGACAGAGAAGCCAATCGTGTCTCCCCAGCCGCCAATGGCAACCTGGATCTTGGTCTCCTTTGGGAACTTGGCCCGGACCTCGTCGACGGTGGTAAATAACGGCCAGTCCGCCCTCCCGGGCTCGTTAAAGACCCCCGGACTCATAAAAGCGACGGCGACGTGGGTGACATGCTGCAGCTGGTTTAATGGAGGCGTAATCGGGTGCTGGCTGTGTCCGAAACAAGGGGTGAGCCTCATGAGTTCATGCGACATGGATAGGGGTGACGGGGATTCTATTACCCAGTGAAGTACATGATGCAGCGCAGGTTCCCCCTGGCCGTTAGGTTCACGGCCATGCCGAGGGAGAAGAGGGAGAGCATAAGTGCCCAAAGCAATCGTATTGACGCCATCCTCGCCGTCTGCTGCCTTGGGGAGAATGTTGACGTCGAATCTTAGCAAATGGGAAGCTTCATCCGGTCAGAATGAGGGCAGCGTAGGTCTGGAAAATGATGAATTATTGTGTAGGTTGTTTTCACTTCCAAACTCCATTGGGTTGCCAGCTTTAAGGTATATTCTCGGTGTTTTTGGGACCCGCGAAATCCACGACGTCGGTTCCCAGTTGCGACTCCAGGATCAAGAGAGAGAGGGTGGAATGGTGACGAAAGAGACCCATTCCCAGGAACGGCCCGAGGTGTTGTTGACCCACTATTTCTCAAAAATAGCTGGCAGCTAGACCAGTTTTAGCAATAGTCACAGCAGATCGACACCGCAGCGGCTGCACCAACTAGCGCAAAGCGGGAAGGCGGCCAATCCCAGAAGCTCGAATTTTTTGACGATTGGCCAGTGACTTCACGTTCCAGATCAACACCAACTCGAAAAGTTTCGTGAACCACTGTTTGTTGTTGCTCTGCTGTATCAATTGCCCGACCAGCGGCGGGGGGGATGAGCTGAGACTTTACGGCCTTTGCCACATCATACATCCAACACGCATTCCGCCATGCTGGAAAACCTCTGCACGCTGCCGCTGTCGGCGGACCTCTTCACCCAGGTCCTGCACCCGTCCAAGCCCCTCCTCACCGTCGGTCTGTCCAGCGGCCGCGTCGAGAGCTTCCGCCTACCGAGCGAAGACGACGATGATAACGAGGGAAACACCACCACAAACAGCGGCAAGGGCTTGATCAAGAGCGTGTGGAGCACACATAGGCACAAGGGCAGCTGCCGCTACCTGGCCTACAGCCATGATGGAGAGGGTGAGTGAGGAGGGCCTCTCTGCCAGCCATTGACCGAGGAGCCTGTCTGACAATGACTCTGCCAGCCCTCTACTCCGCCGGCACCGACTCGGTTGTTAAGCACTTCTCCCCCGAGACCGGTATCGTCATCTCCAAGATCGGCCTCCCTCCCCGCAACAGCGCCACCAGCACGACCGACTGCCCAGCCATCCTCCACACCCTGTCCCCGCAGACGCTTCTTCTCGGCACCGACTCGGGCGGCCTGTACATCTTTGATCTGCGCGAAAACGGCAGCCTGAACCCCAAGCCGGTGCGCAAGCATGTCCCCCACGCCGACTACATCTCCAGCATCACCCCCCTGCCCGCCTCGGCCGAGAGCACGTCCGGCTTCTCGAAACAATGGGTGTCCACGGGAGGCACGACGCTCGCCGTCACGGACCTCAGGGCCGGGATAGTCGCCACCTCGGAGGACCAGGAGGACGAGCTGCTCTGCTCCACGATCATTCCGACCGGCCTGGGGCCCAAGCGCATGCGAAACAACGCCGTCGTGGCCGTCGGCACAGGAGGCGGCATCCTGACGCTCTGGGACCGCGGCGCGTGGGACGACCAGCAGGAGCGCATCTATGTCGCGGGCGGGAAGAGCAGAAAGGACGGCGACAGCTTGGATGCCATTGTGCGCGTCCCCGACGAGCTCGGATGGGGGAAGAAGGTGGTTGTCGGCGTTGGCGACGGCAGCATGGCCATCGTCGACCTGAAGCAGCGCGAGGTGCAGGCCGTGCTGAAGCACGATGAGATCGAGGGTGTTGCTGCTTTGACCTTTGACTACCAGAACCGCCTGATTAGTGGTGGCGGCAGGACGGTCAAGGTTTGGGCCGAGTCGGGTGTGGAGGGACACGAGGAAGAGGAGGAGGAGGGAGAGGGCGCGCCGCATCAAGCCACCGCGATCAAGAGGTCGGCGGACAGCGATGAAGATTCCGATGGGGACGACAGCGACAGCGAAGAGGAGCGCCCGAGGAAACAGGCGAAAAAGAAGTCGAAGAAGGGCAAAGGAAACCAAGGGAGGCCCGCCGCTTTCCCTGGCTTGGACTAAGCCGCTGTCTGCAGTAGCAGAGCAGCTGCGTTGTATTATTTTCTCGGTGCCGCCCGACTCCGACTTGTTTGATTGGGGATCGCAACCGACACACCTCTCAGCACAACTATCGTTAGCTGGGTCTTGGGCCCAACTCTCCACTTCGGGTGGCTGTTGCAACTTGGACAAGTTGTCAGCTTGTAATGGTACAAGCGCTGCGGATGGGACAAGCTAGAATCATTGTATATACGGCAGCGCCAACTGCTCGATTCCGGCAACCGTCTACAGGGCTCTTTTGGAGGACTTCTTGGGACGGGCAAATGATTGGGTGTTGGCGCGAAGAGCGTTTAAAACCACAGCCATGTCCTTGGTCAGCTCTGCAATGATAGAGTTCTATCAGCCAAAGAGCCCCTTCGGGAGCGTTTGCAGACCAAGTCGTCGTTCCAGGGCATCGGGTTCCATAGTGGCCATGATCAATTAGTGACGAAGTGTCAATTTGGGCCCCGTGCTGCCGGGAGTTTCTAGGCGTTGTCTCTCTTTGCCCTGTGAAGCCAGTGCTTCACCCGATGTTTCTTGTCGGTGTTGACCTCCTCCTCGCCTCTCGTCATATCTCAGCCAGCTAGCCGCTGTACGCTCCGAGTTTCGATGGGGGATTATGTACATCGCCACTCCCTTCCGGATATGCCAAATCTTGCTCTGCTTATCCCCTTCGTAATGGTTCAGGCACCTGGGCGTGTGTAGTCGAGTGCCCTCACACGCCGCCAGACTTCTCTGACAGTCCTTTGCTGCCCTTCTCTTCCCGACTCGGTACCCGACGGCCCTGCAGGTCTTCATGCCCAAGTAAGTCACAGCCCTCAAAAACATCATCAAGGCATTGCTCACCTTATCGCCAGGTAAAGGCGACTGCCCAGTTTGACTTCGGGAATCTCGGCGGTTAGAGGATCCTCGGGAGGGTTCGCCGTGGTTATCAAGCCCCCGGCTTCTTGCAAGATGGCGATGCCAGCGGCGACATCCCTGTTGGCCACATCAGTATTCTTACCTCACCATCTTCGAGTCAAACCATAACTCACCATTCCCAGCACCCTCCCTCCCACCAGATATCAAAGGCCCCCATCGCCGTGTAGGCAAGGTCCATGGTCGCACTTGAGTTCCCATAAGTCAGAAAACCAGCCCCTACCAAAACCCACAACCACCTAGACACAACACCGACGTACCTGCCCAGACTCCTCATGCCATGCACCATCCCCCCCTTCCCT
>Ga0247823_10003254_pt1 | contig 13188 bp, 6 predicted proteins | sample 13C_PalmiticAcid_2_FD_192426 | JGI IMG/M metagenome (GOLD analysis project Ga0247823, IMG submission 192426) | Soil microbial communities from agricultural site in Penn Yan, New York, United States - 13C_PalmiticAcid_Day30 | ecosystem: Environmental > Terrestrial > Soil > Agricultural land...
GTTTGAGATTGGGTGAATGGGGTGGGATGAGGAAGGTACTTGTGTCGGTGGACGTCGGATGGGAGTGTACTTCTTTGAGACTAGAAGGGAAGTGGTGCGCCAGATCTGGGGCGCCTTGATCCCTTTCCTCTGATTTAATTGCATCTTGTCTGACAAAAAAATAATATCGTGGAAACGCAGGGTAACACCGGTGATATCCGGGTCTTTGGCACGCTAGTCTCGAGATGGGAAGAAAAGAGCGCGAGTGAGGTGGATGTGGGGGAAGCAGGATGGGACACGCAAAAGTGCCATCAGTGGATACCTGTTGGCCTGTCTTCAATACCCGAAAAGCTCTCCCCAGTTCTCCTCTCGTATATACTCTCGCGCATTCGTATGATCCGAGCGAGTCTCAAGCTCCAGGTACTTCATAGCGCCCGACGCCTCCAAGCGCGCTGCGTCCCACATTATATACCCCCAGCGACGCCAGATCCGAGGGACGTAACAGCCAAAGAGATTGCTGGCCTCCTCCTGCCAATAGGTCACCCAGGTCAGCGGTGGCAGGCCCGGCGTGTCTGTGACAAAGGTCATTTTGTCTCCCCTGTCCTGCGCGGCATCCTCCTCGGAATACCACTCCTCGAGTCGCCTGGCCTGATGATTGTCACTGACAACTTCGGTGATCCAGTCGTCGTAAGTGTACGATGCCATCTGACCCCGCTCGATGCTCTGTCGTATCACCTGGACTAGTTCCTCGTGGTCTGTAATTCTGAGTACGTCAGACAGAACGGTGAGACCCTGGCGAATCATGGAGTCCATAGACACTACATTGATGTCTAAACACGGCATATTAGTATCTCGTCTCAGGCCCAGAGATTGTGGATGAGATTGGGCTTACCGCATTCCGGAGATGAAAACAGCAAGAGATATTCATTCACACTCCACAAATCGACGTGCTGATATCTTGGGTTTCGCTCCTCGTCGAGATCCCAGGCCACTTGGTGGAAAATTCCACCGTATACGTCCATTACGAAGGCATGGGCACAGAGCATCTCCTCAATCTGCCACGCTGGAAATAGGCTGAGCACCCGAAGGCTTTCGACGGGGTCCGAATATCCGATGCATTCTTCGGCGCTCTGTCCTGTTCCCCGGAAACCACACACGTTGCAAAAGACTTGGAGGCGGTAGAACCCGCGCTGAATCCGCCGTCTCTCGGTGTCACTGAGTGGATAGTCCTGTGGCGAGGAGGACAAGGCGGCCAATGCCCAGGTTGCGTACCGCTCGGTGAGAGGTTCGATGATGGAGCAATGGAACCGGACCATCTGAACGAGATGCTCCAGGAGCAGATCGGACCGCGCAACAGTCTCAGACAGTCGTTGTTGGTAGTCATCGACAAACTCCCAGAGCGCCGCCTCGGTTCGGCTCAGCTGAAAGTCATCCGTCCCAGACCGGTAGGCGGCCTGGGCGTCGACAAGGAAGCCGTCAAAAGCCCGCTCGACGAACTCCCTCAGGATCGGCGCCCGATCCTCGACATAGACGCGGTGAAGCTGCGGCGACGCGTGGACCAGTGCGCGGAGGTCGTCGATGGTCGGCACCTGCGACAGGATGAGGCGCTGGATCTCAAACGGCAGCGCTTCCAGTGGCGCGGGCGCTGGGGAGGGTTCCGGGATGGTCTCAGGTTCAAGATTGGCTTCCGTGGTCGCGTCGGGGATAGGGACAGCGCAATGGCAAGAATCGCGTCGAGATCTCCGGCAAATCGCAGAGAAAAAAGAAAAGCAAGAAGGAGACGCAGAAGAAGAAGCCGCAGCTGCAGCCTTTAAGGTGGGCATGACTGAAGGAAGTTCAACAGCTTTCGATCAAAGAAAAGGTTGAACGGCCTGACCAGGAAAAAGAGGCTGGGGACCGGAGATGATTTGCAGCTTGCTCCGGGTGTTGGTTGGGGGGAGAGTTGGGACCAACTTCATTTTTCGGGGATTGGGTTGCAATTTGGCTGTTGGCGCGCAGACCGATTGACGCGAAGTTTCGAGACAAGGCAACTGCATCCGAGATGACTCACATCACAGCACGACGACAAGCCAACAACTCCCAGAGATCCATGATGCAGTAAGTAGCAAGCAATAATATCATTCGCTGGAACAAGAAAAAGCCTAACCATACACCATCACCACAATCCCACCATTATCCCTCCCGATCTGCCCCATAGTTTAATCGCTATACACTCTACCCCCCTCCACTTTCCTAACTACATGCACGCCCCTTAAACCTGCTTCAAAAACTCAAGCACCTTCTCCCTCTCCTCGACCGGCATCACGCGCAGCATGTCGCGCACGCCCTTCCACGCCGCGCCCTCCGAGCCGTCCTTGCTCGCGCCGCCCGCCCGCACGAGCTCGCGCATCTCGGCCGTGATGGCCTCGTTCTTGAGCGCGTCGACCTTGTCGTGGACCAGCTTACGGTTCTCCTCGTACCACATCGACACCTCGCGGTCGTTGGTGGCAAAGTTGGGCACGCCGCTCCACGCCTCGAGCAGCGTGAGGTGGCGCTTACGAGCCTCGGCCGACGTTGCCGACGCCGCCGTGGCCTCGCCCCTGCCGTGGACGCCCGCATGCGAGGCCACGCTCGTGATGCGCCGGAGAATGTACTCCTCGTTAAGCCTTCTCCGCACGCGCCAGTAGAAGAAGCGGCGGGCCTCGCGCCACTCGAGCACCTCCCGGATGACACCCTTGGCCTTCATGCGCCCGGCGCGGTCGTGCAGGTCGGCATACTGCAGGCTGATCTGGGCGTAGACGGGCAGGAGCTGCTGCTCGCGCTCCGTCATCTGCTTCTTGATGGCGTCCGTCTCCTCCTTGGACAGGCCCTCCTTGGCCATCTCCTTCTTGAGGCTCGCGTACAGCGGGTCGAGGCGGGCCATGGTCTCGAGCTGCTTGTCCTTGCGGTACTTGATACCAATAATACCCTCGGGCTCCAGGACACCGCCGCGGGCCTCGACGTCGGCGTACATCTCCATGGCGGTGGGGTTGATGGTCGGGTCGACGACGACCCACGAGCCACCGCGGAGCTCGCCGAAGGGCGGGATGTAGATGAACACGGGCTGCTCAAACTTGACCAAGGCATCGACGATGAAAGAGCCGTATTTGAGAACCTCGTTGTACATGTCGCGCTGACCGCCCGAGAAACCACGCCAGTTGGCGAGGATCATGAGCGGGAGCTGCTCACCATGGTTGAAGTCGTTGATGGCCTGGGCCGTCTTGAAGGCCGAGTTGGGATACCAGACGCCGCCGGCCTCGTTGGTCAGCTGCTCGATCGAGTCGGGGTTGGCAGGGTCGGCGGGTGTGATGTTCTCGACCGACCGCGTCTCGACACCGATGACACCCATGGGGATGCCGCCAAGGCGAGCGCGGCCCACGACAACAGTGCGGGCCCAGCCACCAAGCGTCTCGACAAACGAGTCCTTGTCGAACAGGCCGGGTTGGAAGCCATCCTCGTCCTGCTTGCCGCCAATCATCCACCGCACGTCGTAGGGCTGCTTCTGCGGCGGGGTGTAGATGACATCGCGATCCCAGGAATCAACGCTCGGGCTGATGGGCACAGGGTTGTTACGCCTGTCTGGGATGAACGACATCCACTGGACGATCTTGGAGACACCGGCAAAGTCGTCGTTGGCAGTCAGGTGAGAGACGCCGTTGCGGTACATGATCTGCGTGCCACCGAGCTGGAGGTTGGACGTGTAGACCTCACGACCAAGCAGATTATTGAGCGCAGGCGCACCGGTGAGGATGATAGGCTGGCCCTCAATCTGCACAGCACGCTGGCCGAGACGCACAAGGTACGCGCCAATACCTGGGAGGAGTCAGTTTGTGGGACACGTTAATGGTCTGCGACATGAAAACTTACCAACTGAACGGCAGGTGACGAGCGTGCAGGTGAAGATGTCGTTGTAGGCCCTGCTTGTGGCACCCGCGATCAGGCCAGAGCCGCGCAGGCACTCGACACCCAAGCCGTCTTCGGCACCGACGATGGTGACGATCTTGTGGCGCTTCTCGCCGTCTTCGGTGATCTCCTCGGTGATGACATCGTTCTCAAACCGGTGCTTCACTTCGTCCTTCAAGTAGAGGTACTTGAATCCCGCCTCGGGCTTCTCGGCGTCATTCCACGCAACGTTGAAGTGAGGCATGAGCTCGGTGGCGAGACCCAGGCGCGCACCAGAGTTGGCCGACAGGTAGATGCGGGGGATGCCCAGCTTGCGGGCCAGCTCGGTGCACTTGAAGAAGAAGTTGTCCTCCTTAGGGCCGAAAGAACCGATGTTGTACGTGATATCGTTGGCAACGACCACGAACTTGCGGCCCTTGGGGTACTCGGGCGTGCGCGCGTTGATCAACCAACCAACCATGCCGCAGGTGTTGGTGCCAGGCTCACGGGCGACCTCTGCCAGGTTGTCATGGTCGTCCAGGACGAGCTCGTTGAAGTCGATGCACTCGCCAACGGGCGGCTGCATCCCTGCCAGCGCAGGGTGCGTCTTAACAGCATCGGTCCAGCTGTTCTGGATGGCCTGGCGGAAGAGCTCCGGGAAGTCGTAGACGTACTGGGTGCCCATGATGTGGGCCTTGTACCGCTTGGGCTGCAGCCAGTTCTTGGTCGGATAAGGCGTAGACACCGAAAGCAGGTGCATCGAGCCGATCTTGGTCGTGCCACCGATGGACTGGAAGACCCACTCGCCCTTCTCAGACTTGCGCTCCGCGTACATCTCGACCTGGATCACGTAGCCCGACGTGTTGGTGATAATCACACGCAGAGGATACGGCGTGCCGTTAACAGGATCCGTGCAGATAATACGAATCTCGACCTGGGCCACGCGCAGACGCCAACCGCGAGGACCGAACCGGTCCAGGAACCCCTGCAACGAGTGCTCGACCTCCTGGGGCTGCAGCTGGAAGATGGGGCTGAAGTTGATAAACATGTGGTTGAGATCCGAGTTGCTGGTGCCGATGATCTCGAGAGCGTCGAAGATGTCGTTGATAACACGATCAGCCTCCGAGATCAGGTACTCAGCCGTGGGAATCTCGTCGCGCAGCCTGCCGGGACGAATAACAGCACGAGTGAAGAACCGCCGGTCTGTCTCGACGTCCTTGCCGATGCCCTCGTAGACGTGGATGTTCTTGTTCTCGGTGAACACCGGCTTGATCTTGAACTTGGAGAGACGTCCGAGTTCGAGCTGGAAGGCAAGCGACGGCTCAATGTGACGGATGCTGTCATCCTCCTCGTACTTGGGGCCCCTGAAGGTGTAGTAACCAGGGTACGAGCCGTCGTTGCGGCCGCAGATGAAAGTGAGACGGCGGACGCGGCGGGCGAACAGCTCCTCCCTGGAGCGCTCGATCAACGGCACGAGCTCCTTCAAAACCTCGTCGTCGCTGCGGCCCTCGGCATCGCGGATGGCAACGTTGACCACAGCGGAGAGCTCGTCCATGCTGTCCAGGTGGAGAGGGGGCGCCGGCCGACGCTTGTCGCTAAGCTGAGCGAGGACGCCAGTCGCCTTCTTGCGCAAGCCAGCCGACGACGGGAGGGTCTCGAGAGCCCGCGGCAGCAGCTCCTCCACGTCGTCGAGATACCTGCAGGGAATGACCACACCCTTACGGGTGGGCTCTTCCTGGGTCTTTTGGGACAGGTACGACATGTCGCTGATGGAGCTGATGCGCTTGAAGCTGTGGTCGGCGGGAGTGGCAGGAGAGGCCGGGGCGGACGACTGCACGGGCAGACCGAACTCGGACTGGCCGATCCTGCGGAGGGCAAAGTCCCAGGACACGAACGACGGGGTGTCGGTCTCGTCGGTGTGGTACTCAATCTTCTTGAGGATGTACGCACGGTAAGCCCGGCGCACATAAACCTCCAAGGCGGCCAACGAGACCCAGGGGTCCTCGTGGGCGAAGAAGAGCGGGAGCACGTCGAAAACCGTATACTTGGAGTCGACAACCTCCTTGATGACGTCCAGGTTCGGTTCCCGGTGATCCCAGCCGGTCTCACCGTAGCGGGACTCGACGACCGACGAGCGAAGAATGTGCTCCATCTGGGCCGTCCGCTCCTCGAGCGACGGGAGCGCGCACTGGATGAGGATCTCGCGGGCTTTGAGCGAGACCTTTGCAGTCTGGCGGGACTCGAGCTCCGCGAGCTTGCGGAGGACGGGGCGGAGGGACTTGCCAACGTTGCCCACGTTGGGCTTGTTGGGGCGGTACTCTTCGAGGATGGCCAGAACCAGCGAGTTCTTGGCGGCAACCCTACTATGGGAGAGGACGGTCTGCACAACCTGCTGGATATCATCCTTGTGCTGATCCCTGAGCTTCAGGATCACCTCCTCGTCCTGCAGCCGGCGGCCGGAGAACAGACGCTCGACATCCGCGTACTGGGACAGCAAGTCCGAGATGACGTTGAGCTCGCGGATCTTTTGGCCGTCGGCGTACATGTCCAGGATGTCGGTCAGCGGTGCAAGGGTAGACTTGAGCAGGTCGGCGTCGCCCTGCGAGGCAATGTTTTCCTCGATAAACTTCTGGAACACCTTGGCGAGGTTCCGCGCGGGAAACTCGGCTTGCCTCTGGCTAGCACGCTCCAAAACTTGCGTAAACTGGGCATCAAGTTTCTGGGGCATGCGCGCATGGAGGGCCGAGAACTGTGCGGAAAACTCGCTGTACGGCAGCTTGGGGTTGCGGAGCACCTCAACCAGTTCCTTCAGCGTGTCAAGCATGACAACCTGGTTGTCGAAGCCCAGCATGATGTTCCGGAGCGTGTTGTATTGAAGGCTGAACTTCTGGGAGGGCTTGTTGCCAAGAATGACTGGCGTGCCGTATTCGGGAAGCTGGCCCAAGAACGGCTGGGCCTGTTTGACGCGGCTCGGGTCGTCGAGGGAGAGAATACCAAGGATGTCACCAGCCTCGAGGGTCGCGCCGGGCTGCTTGAGGAGCTGAACGATACCGTCCTCCTGGGCAACGAGGGGCATGTACATTTTCATGACTTCGACCTCGGCAAAGGTCTGGCCGGCACGGACATGTGCGCCGTTGTCAACGGTGAACTTGACCAGCTTGCCAGGCGAGGGGGTCCTGAGCTGAGTGGGGTCGTTCTCCTGCTCGAGCAGGCACGTCTTGCCGTCGACCGACATGCGCGTGGCCGCGACTTCCTCCTTCCAGTAGATGTTGTGACTGCGTCCGTTGAGAAGGACAAGAAGGCCGCCATCACTGAGCGCACGCACGCCGACTGTGCACTTGGAGCCGTTGATGAAGAGGCGGTAGCTGTCGGTGCTGGAACGGGTGACGGTGAATTTGTAGCGGTAGCCCTCGTAGATGAAGTCGACGGGGAAGACTGTCTTGAGGATGTCCTTGGCGGGGACTTGGCCCTTCTCCAAACCGGCGCGGTAGTCGGCGATGCAGAGTTCGCTCGCAATGTGTGCCTTAGTGACAGCGCCGCAAACAACCGCAAGCATGGGGTCCGGGCGCTCGGCGGTGAGCTTCTTGGAGATCAGCTCGTCCAACCAGCCGGTTGTGATGGTGTTCTCCTCGAAGGCTTCCGTCTCCAGAAGCTTGATCAGGTACTCGACGGTGGTGCGGAAGTCACCGCGAATGCTGAGCTCCTTCAGGGCGACAACCATGTGCTTCCGCGAGGCCGCACGGTTCTCGCCGTAGGCGAAGATGTGACCGAACTGAGAGTCGGAAAAGCTGTGGATGCCGCCAGCGGAACCGACAGAGAAGTAACCCCACACGTTGGAGCTCGAACGGAAGTTGAGGTCGTGAAGCACACCGTTTGACGGCTTGAAGCCCTCACCGGGGTCTTCGGACGTGATGCGGCATGCGGTGGTGTGGCCCCTGGGTGTTGGGCGGCGCTGGGACTTCTCGCTCTCGGGGTTCTTGAATTCGAAATCGATCTCAGTGGCCGTCTTGGGATCGACGCCATAGAGGAGCCTGATATCGCGGATGCGGTGCAGAGGGATACCCATCGCAACCTGGAGCTGAGCAGCTGGCAGGTTGACACCGCTGACCATCTCCGTGGTCGGATGCTCGACCTGGAGACGCGGGTTAAGTTCCAGGAAGTAGAACTTGTCGTCAGCGTGAGAGTAGAGATACTCGACGGTTCCTGCGGAAACGTAACCGACGAGCTTGCCGAGGCGAACGGCAGCCTCCTCCATGGCCTTGAAGGTGGTGGGCTTGGCGATCGTGACGGGCGCCTCTTCGATAATCTTTTGGTGTCTCCGCTGGACCGAGCAATCTCTGCCAAAGAGCGAGATGTTGTTGCCGTACTGGTCGGCGAGCAGCTGGACCTCCAGATGCCTCGCGCTGTCTGCCAACTGCATGACAAAAATGGGAGAGCCGGGGATCTCGCTAGCCGCCGCCTTGTAGAGCTCCTCGAAGTGCTCCTCATCAATCACTTTCCGGATGCCCTTGCCGCCACCACCCTCCGAGGCCTTGACCATGACGGGGAAACCAATCTCCTTGGCCTTCTGCAGACCCTCTTCCCACGAGTTCACGCAGCCCTTGAGGTACACGTCGTCGGGAACCGTCACGATGCCCTTGCTATCTATGCTGACCTCGCTGACGCCCGTGCCCGACCAGGGAATGCAGGGGACATCTGCGTGCTGGGCGACAATCGTCGAGGAAATCTTGTCACCGAGGGACCGCATGGCGGAGCCGGGAGGGCCGATGAAGACAATCTTCTTTGGTGACGCAGCCAGGGACTCGGGGAGCTTGGGGTTCTCGGATGCGTGGCCCCACCCTGCCCACACGGCATGCACATCCATGCGCTCCGCCACGTCGACAATCAGCTCGACGTTGGCATAGTTGTGGTTGTTTGTGCCGCCGGGGACCTCAACGTAATGGTCGGCCATGCGGATGTAGTCGGCGTTCGCTTGAAGATCTTCGGGTGTGGCCATGACGGTAAACTTGATGGCGCGCTCGTCGCCGAATGTCTCGTACGCCCATTTCCGTACCGATCGGATCTCCTTGACGGCGGCGATACCGTTGTTGGCAATCAGCACCTGCGAGGAGATGCCGTGGTCAGTTCTAGAACATGGAACAGGACGAGGCAGAGAGACCGCGCCCGGGGGTTGGGCCCTGGAGCAGACTCACGTTGGTGATGACGGTGTGGCCGTCGTGGCTGGCCACGAACTCCTTTACTTTGGAAGCGGCGGCATTCTCCAGCCTGTTGCCGCCAATAAAATGGGAGGGCAAGCTATGCTTCTCCGCGTACGACGCCTTACCATTAGCACGCGGGACGACAACGCCGTTCCTCGCACCGTTGACGCCGTTGTGCTCAGCCATTGCTGCGGTCGTGGGACTCAATCGCCAAGTTCAAGAACGAGGGGGTCGCCGTGCTCGGTTTCTACCACTTTATTCAAACCACGAGGGTGGGTGTGACAGTCGCGATGGAGCTGCAGGACGGGTGTCGGATAGTTTCCCAAATCGGATTCCGATAAAGATTGGGGGGACTCTGGTTGCAATGCTGACTGCACGTCAGGCTGTGTGGTCAGCGTCTCCCGACTTGGCAATTGGGGGTGGGGCCGGAGAGGAAGAATGTCGAACCTCAATGCACTGCAAGCACTTGTTGAGAAAAAAGACGCTTTCCTCGGCAAGTCGAGATACGGGTATGGTGATGGGCGGACAACGTGGACAGAATGGCCCGGGTATCTCCGCGAGGGATGGAGACTCGACGCCGCGATTAGAACAGGGAGACCTCGTTAAAAAAGCAGAGTACAAGAAGTGAAAGGCGGTCTCGTGGCCCGTCGTTGCCTCGCAAGAGGAGTTTGTGGTATTAGCGGAAGGAATGGGGGAGAGAGCACGCCTCGGGCAGGAAGGGGAGGAGTAGGGGTTGATAATGGCAATCCGAGAGTTTCTGGTGGGAATCTGCACCCATGGGACGGCGGACGGGAGGTGGGACCGGGCCAGGGTCGAAAAAAAGTCGACAGTGCGCGCGCACATCAAGGTACTGTACCGGTCAAGTCCAGCGCCTCCCCTGTCTGTCCCGCATTCACCCCCGAGATGTGATTTGGGTGGCTCGCAATTGGTGCCAAGTTCTTCCCGAATGGAACCGTGGCCTCGATTCTCGGGCGAATGCCCCAGTTCGCAGCCGGGGACGTTGGGGAAGCACCCAGAGCTGCTGCAAGCCATGCCAGGGACGACTGTGCGGCAACGTCAGCGCGCAGACTGGTGAAGCCGCAGGGGCACGCTGTCAAAAAGGCCCACCCTTCCCGGTCGGAGCTCGGTTGAGTATCCCAGTTACCAGATCTTGACACTGGAGTCAACAAGCAGATTCCCGCCGAAGTCAATGCCCACCGACTTCAACTTCAACTAGAGCGCCAGCAGCGGAGACGCCATCTCTGATTTTATCTCTGATGATATCGTTCGGACTTGATCCTCGACTTTCGACATTGATCGCACGCGACCGTGCCAGCACGCTGACCTGGCTTGTCGGATTTCGCGGGATTTGCCAAGCCTCAACGGGGACGCAGCGTCGGGACTCGGGCAGCGCCATCCGGTGTCCGAGCTGGCGGACGGCCCCAGCGAACCGTTGTGGTATAGTTATCTGTGCTCGCCTCCGGCCCGCCCGTCTGTGGATTTCCCCGCGATCGTTTCTTACTGATGTTGACGGCGAGGGTCTGGTCCGTGTTGGATTGTCGAATGCCTCGAGCATGGCATGTCACGTCGGTACCTTGGATCGAGTGGGGCACTAACACGCGGGACAACGGCAGTCTCAACAACCGAAACCCGGCGATTCAACCATTTTCCTTCGGGTGGCATCTGGCCCCTGGCCACAAGATCAGCCCAGTGGAACCCGAGCTCGGGGAAAGTTCCGGCAAAACGTGACGGCAGAGTCGACAACACGCGTTGGACACGACATGGACACTATCAATGTAAATGCAACTTCCATCTGTTGGCAACTCATTTCCGGGTTTCTTCATTTCTGAGATGCGGCGCAGGATTTGGGAACAGAAGTGCATCGCCGTTGAGGGTGGCACTTGCCGCGTGCCAGAATCCCCAATTGTTGAGTTCCCACTCGGGTCCGCGCACCCCGGCTGGCTGATCGACCAAAATACCTTAGCGCAAGGGACCGGAGTTGGACCCGCAGATCCCCAACATTCATCCGCGACCAGAAACCCGAGAGGCCCCATTTCGGGTTAGCGGACGAGAGCTTCTTTTTGTTGGTTGACATGTTGGTCGTGGCGAGGAAAGCATCGATTTGGCTTTCTCGCCGTGTCAGGTAAATTGCCGAATCAAAGGGTTGACGGCGCTTCCTTTGGCCCGTTTTTGGGCGTGTTATCCGACCCTGGCCGTGATTTTCCGAGGGGGCTGATTGAGGTTTTGCTCCGTCGGGCAACTGTGAAGGCCCTCGAGGTCTGGCTGTCCCAGTGTCCCGACAATGAGTGCCGATGTTCGAACAGCGCCTTCTCGTGCTTGCGCGCCACAAGTCGTAAGGAACACATGCTACCGCCAACATGTTCGCCTCCATCAGCTCTTTGACCCCCGGACGGACCGGGCCGCTGAAGCCTCCCGTGCCGTTTTGCAGTTCAGACACATCCAGCAGGTCGCTTTGTCATGCCTGGGCTGAGGCGATCAGCAAAAGGTGTACAGAGGTACCGTATGTACTGTACCAGGGACGGGGGCCTTGCATGGTGCTCCCCTCTAGGGTCGATGTCGAAATCCCGATGGATGCGGCCACAGAATCACCGAGTGCGAGGGTTGTTCTCTCATTTGCAGACGAGGTTGGCAAACCACCAGCGCAGGGCACACTGCCGGTTTATAAACACCCTGTCTGAAGTGCATCCGGAGCGTCTGCGCCCCGCCTGTCATCCCAAGACGCCGCGGACGATCGATCTCGGCCGGCTGCCGTTCCCCAGACCACGCCGCAGCCAAGCCGACCCAGCAGGACGGGACCCCACCACCGCGCCTGACATCAGAATCGTACGATAACCCACATGCCATGCAAAGACACTGGTCCAGCCGTCCAGTCACCATTCTCCCTTCTCAGCCCTACAGAGACCCTTTCTCCTGTACACAGTGCCGGAAAGACACCCTCCTGGAAGTGGCATGGCTAAGCTTCTCGAATCCGCAGAGCGATGAGGGGTGTGGCCGGGAGCCGGGCGAGTATGTACATACTTGACAAATCGGACACAGCGCTTAGTTCTGACCCCTGGCCAAGTATGCCACTTGATCCGACTTACCAAGTCCCAGGTCTTCTTGCCGCCAGCTTGAAGTAAGCAACAAAGTGCGCCCATTCTTGATCTTCTTAACGAAACCGTCTCACTCAGCCCTCCCTGCCCCTGAAGTCACTCCATTTCGGTGTGGGAGTGGGTGAATGCGATCTTCGGATTCTTCTTATACTGCTGCTTTCCTCCTGCTGACGAGAAACTTGCTTGTACGGAATAGCACTCTGCATCCTTCTGTGATCATCTGTCAAATTGATACCACCAGCCTGGCTCAACGACGACCACACACCCTCTCAACTTCCTAGGGTAACCCAATCATCCCATAACGTTCACACCCAAACCATTGCTACTACCAAGCAGACACAACACTGGGCCGACAAGTAGAGAAAAGGCGGGTATTAATTGCGATATCCATGACAGAACCCAAAGGAGAGACCCCTCTTGCCCCCAACGCAATCAAACCATCCCTCTCCAGAGACCCTCGCAATGCTCCCACCCTCAAAACAGCGGCCATGCATAGAGAAAGAAAGAAAATACCACAACATGATAGAAGATTTGCAAAAAGAGAGTTTGCAAAATAAGAGGTCTTCCCCGTCCCAGCCTGTCTGTCCTCTCCGCTTCCCACCCGCTCATACAAGGAGAGTGAGGGAAACAGACATCACACCGCCAAAGAGAACAACATCTGACTCGAACAACAACAACAACAAAATGACAAAAGGAATACGTAGTGTGTGTAAGACGAGTAAGGTATCCATAACCACCAACACCATTTCCCTCCCCCCAAAACCCCAAGCCAACCAACCCAAGCAAGGTATCCGCAGGCGCACCCAACAAATCACAACAACAACAGCCAAAGAGCAGCACACCCGAGCAACGGAACCCCCTCAATAACATCCAAGCCCCCTCAGTACCGTCCAGTCCAGTCAGTTCCCATCCTTCCCTCCACCGTCCCTTTCAATATCCTCACTTCACTGCGCAAATTCCGTACGTAGCTGAGGTAGCCCAATTCAATACGTCTCCCCCAAATCCCCCAACACCCTCGC
>Ga0247823_10003255_pt1 | contig 13188 bp, 31 predicted proteins | sample 13C_PalmiticAcid_2_FD_192426 | JGI IMG/M metagenome (GOLD analysis project Ga0247823, IMG submission 192426) | Soil microbial communities from agricultural site in Penn Yan, New York, United States - 13C_PalmiticAcid_Day30 | ecosystem: Environmental > Terrestrial > Soil > Agricultural land...
ACGGTGCTGTGACCAAACATCTCGCTTTCGTGACGGACGGCTCGATCGACCTTCGGGCATTCACCACGTTCGGCTTCAACGCGAAGCCGAACACCACGAACCCAATCGGGTTCTTCGGCACCGGCCTCAAACTCGCGGTCGCTGTCATCGCCCGTCTCGGCTGCAAGATGACCGTCATGATCGACGGTGTTCAGCACGAGTTCTACACGAAGGAAACTTCGTTCCGTGGCAAGACCTTCCAGCAGATCCGTATGCGGAAGCGGAAGGGGATGCTCGCCCGCTGGCAATACCAGGAGATGCCGTTCACGACTGAGCTCGGCAAGAACTGGGAACCGTGGCAGGTCTTCCGTGAGCTTGAATCCAACACTCGCGACGAGAACGGATACACCTGCGTCGTCGACGACGAAGACAGCGGCGGTATGTCATTCCTGAATGACGATCACCGAGGCAAGACCGTCATCATTATCGACGAACCGTCGGTGGTGAAATGCTACGACGAGATGGACACGATCTTCCTCCCTCAGGGCCTGGAACTCCGCACGGAGACCAATCGCTGCCAAGCCTTCAACGTCGGCTCGAAGTTCCTGTTCTATCGTGGTATGCGCGTCGTCGAACTCAACAAGCCGTCGGCCTTCACCTACAACATCAAGGCGGAGCAGCGGCTGACCGAGGACCGAACGCTCTACAACTGGAGCGCGGCGTGGGAAGCTCGCCAGCTGATCATGGAGTCCACCGACGAGAGCTTCGTCGACGCTGTCGTCCAGCTGGAAGACGAGAAGTTCTGGGAAGGGCATATCGAGTTCGACGATGCCTATGCGGTGTCGAGCGAAACCTTCCGGAAGGTGGTCGGTCGCCGCAAGCGGTCCGGCGGATATCTCCTGCCTCGAGTCGGCAGCTTCTACGAGCGATATAATGCTCCGGAACCGACTGACCCGGACGTGACGCTCACGTTCAAGAAGTCGGAGTGGGAGCGCATCCATCAGGTTCTCGCCAAGGTGGAACCAGCGACCTTCGCCGAGGAGCTCGGCTGGACCGAATATGACGACGATCGGTTCGGCCCGTTCAACGAGCTCATGATCATGCTGAAGGACAAGGTCCCCTTGCCCGATGGCATTGACTTCTCGGCTGAGCCAGCTCCGGAACCTGACCCTGCCGATGTGCCGCCGCCGAATGGAGACGACGATGATATTCCGTTCTAGCCTGATCCTGGTCCTCGCCCTGCTGGCGGGGACCGCGTCCGCTCAGGAACGACTCCGCGTCTCTCCTGGGCTCACCTCCGGCCGATTGGAAATTCGTGATCCTCAGGGTCGCATCACCATGACGGTCGAACGGAGCCTTACTGGTAGGCTCATCATCAAGAAACCGGATGGCTCGGTCATTGGATCGGTGACAGAGCCCAGAGAGGAGAGGGCTCCCACTCGGAGAAGTGGCACCTACCTCTCACTTCCGCCAAGCTGGAGTAAGAAATGAACATCCACGAGAAGATCATTCAGCTTCGGAAGATGGTCCCTGAAAACGGGGCGACCGAGGCTGAAGCTATGGTCGCTCTTGACCTTGCTGCCAAGCTGATGGCGAAGCACGGCATCACGGAGGAAGAGCTCAACAAGGCTGAGTTCGAACGTGACATGAGTCGTGAATCCTTTGACAAGGAGAACAAGAGTCGTGACCCTGCCGTCAAGCTCTGTGGCGTCACGATTGCTCGCTTCTGTGAAGTTGAGTTCTGGTGGACCAAGCAGACTGACAAGAAGACCAAGAAGGTCAAGCGCGAATGGGCGAACTTCTTCGGCTTCAACGGTGACGTGGAGATGGCCAGCTTCCTGATGGAACTCGTGTCCAAGAGCATGGAGCGTTCCTGGCAGGACTATCTCAAGGCTGGCGAATACAACCGCGAGATCACACGTCATCAACTCTACTGGAGCTTCCGGTATGGTTTCGCCGACCGTATCAATGCGAAGTTGAACGAGATGATCGATGCTCGCAAGCCGGTCAGTCCGGCGACTGGCACTGACCTCGTCGCCCTGAAGGATCAACTGGTGAAACAAGCTCAGGCTGAACTGTTCCCGAGCCTTGATCTGAAGGATGGCCGGAAGAGTTCTCAGACCGTGAACCTTGGTGCCTACGCTGACGGCATGATCGAAGGTGACAAGGTGAACCTCAACCGTCCGCTTCAGGACGGGGAGAAGGTTTTACTCCTTAAGTGATTGTAAGCACTTGTCATTTGAACATCTGTGTGGCATGATGCTCTCATAGTAAGGAGGTTGACATGGCAGACAGATATCTCAGCGCCGAAAAGATGTCGCAGGACGACTTCGGCGAGAAGTTCACCAACGAAACCGGCGAAGTAATCTACGACGCCGCCACCATGAACGGCGCATGGGCGACCATGACCCAGAAGAGCTACGATCTCTATGCTCGCCCCGGTGGCCTTGGCCTTGGCAAAGGCCAGAAGTATGTTCGCCAGGAGAATGGCGAGCTCCACAAGGAAGACGACCGGACCATCGAGGTCATGGGGTTCTTCGGCAAGCCGAAGCAGGTCACCAAGGCGGACTTCGTTCGCATCTGGGTTGAACATGCTCAGCAGTTGACGAGCATCGGCATCAACGTCATCGATCAGGTTCGCGATGCAGCGGCTGCTGACTTCGAGGAAACCTGGAAGCGGAGGAACCCGTCATGATCGAGGCAAAGCCCGACGGGTGCCAGGAGTCGAACTATATCATCCCGACCCTGCCCTGCAATCAGCCAGCGACTCGCATGATCGGCTGGCCGAAGCGCGGCGAAGGTCCGTATCGCATGTGCGACGGATGCGCCGACCACTCTGTTCGCAATCGCGGTGCCGAGGATCTCGGCCCGTTCGTAGCGGAGGAAGTGAAATGACAGTTCACGTCTTCGACTATACCGATTGGTTCATGAATCGCCAGGAAGACTGGGATTGCGATTTCCATTACCTGATCGTGGATGGCGAGGACGTGAAGCTCATCAACTCCAATTCGCAATACTGGCAGGAGAAGATGAGGGAAGCCTATCCGGATCGCATCGAACATGGCTCGATGTCCCGCCACCGTGGTCATTTGGAATGTTCCGAGGTGACTGACAAGCTGAAGCAAGAGCACCCGGAAGTCTACGAGAGGCTGAACCGCTGGTGCGAGTTCAAGGACCGTCGTAGATGATTTTCGTTATTGGATTTGTAGTCACCTTTGTCTTTCTCTGCAAGGTGATCCGGTAGAAAGTATGAGCTTGTCATTTGACCCGGTTTGCGCTATCATGATCGGGTCAATCAAGGAGGGCAACAATGCAGATCACGAAGAGGTCACCGCTCACAGGCAAGGACAACACCTTGGACTTGCCGATCACACCCGAGCAGCTTGCTCGCTGGCAGCGCCGCGAGGGCCTCATCCAGAACATCATGCCGGACCTCACTCCGGAGCAGCGCGAGTTCCTGATTTCCGGTTCTACGCCGGAGGATTGGGCAACCCTGTTTCCGCCTGAGGACCCCGCCAAGGCAACGGGTGACGAGGGGATATGAAACTCGGCGACCCGGTCATCATCGGATACCCAGCGAGAGGGGAACCTCTCGTCTTGGGCTCGTTGTCCGGCCATGGACTCCCAGAGGACCTGCTCATAGGAACTCCGGTCGTAGTCAATGGTCGGCGATTTGTTGTGAACGTTTCGTATATCCCGCACAACCCTAAGCGGGAGAAGCTGGTCGTCCTCCTGGAGCCCAAGGAGAACCTGGAGGCCGACTTCTGGACTGGCAGCGCAACCAAGGCCGCAGAGAAGCCACCGGCTCCTCCGGCGAAACAAGAGGAGTTCCCGTTTTGAGCCGCGATGAAATCTATGATGCGATGAAGGAGCATTCGAAGCAGAAGTTCGACAACGACCGCCGTCTCTTCATGGCTCAGGCCCTGCAAGCTGACGATGGTGGCTGGACCAAGCACACGGAATATCACTGGTCCAGAATGGTCGCTGGCTTCAAGCTCGACTACTGGCCTTCGCGGAAGAAGTTCCAGTATCGCGGCAAGGTCAAGCGCGGGGACGTCAACCATTTCATCCGCTGCAAGACTCCGGTGGCAGCATGATCATCATTCGGGTTGAGCTCTGGTCCGCAGTCACCGGCAAGAAGACTGAGCTCGCCAGGATGGCGATCTGCAACGAGAGTGGTGGCGGAAATCTTCGCGATTACTCGGGGAAGACATATCGTGGCCGCGATGAGGAAGCCCTCACCAAAGCGATGATCAACGAAACGGTGACGAAGAGGGGCGAGGTCCTGCGTCATCCAGCACTGAAACAGCACATCTGGAACCTCGTTGCCAAGATGTTGATTAACATGGGATATGGACAATGAACATCACGGAAACATATCGGCCGAAGACATTGGACAAGGTCCTCGGTCAGGGGCACATCACCAAGTCGCTCCAGAAGATCATCGATGAGCGGAAGCATTCCACCTTCCTCTTCGAGGGACCATCCGGAACCGGCAAGACCACGCTGGCGAGGATCTGTGCCGATATGCTGGATTGCCGTGGCTTTGATCTCCAGGAGTTCGACGCTGCCTCCAACTCTGGCGTCGAGGACATGCGGGCGCTGGCCGAGCAACAACATTCCTTCCCGATGGGTGGTGGCTCGCGGGTGTTCATCATCGACGAGTGCCAGCGCCTCAGCAAGAACGCTTGGGATGCGCTCCTCAAGGGGACCGAGTCTCCGCCGCCGAACAATTACTGGTTCTTCTGCACGACCGAAGTCAGCAAGGTCCCTCGGACCATTCGCACTCGGTCCAGCGAATACAAGCTGAAGCCTGTCTCCCAGCAAGCGATCGCTGATCTCCTGATGGAGGTCCGTGACATGGAGGCGCTGGCTGTCGACGACGAGATGATCTCCCGGCTGGCTGGCTCCGTCAGCGGCTCCCCGCGTGAAGCCCTCGTGAAGCTCCAGCAATGCGACGGCCTGTCCGAGGACGAGCTCGAGGCCATGCTCAGCGTTGATCAGGGCGTCCCCGGCGGATACGACCTTGCCAAGCTGCTGAGCGACAAGAGCTTCGAGGCAAAGGAAGTCATGGACCTTCTGACGCAGATGAAGGACGAGTCCCCGGAAGCGATCCGTCAAGTCGTCCGCGCCTACTTCACCACGTTCATCCTTCGCGCTCCGACGAATCGATGGGCGCTGCTCGTGCTGTCAGCTTTCGAGAAGCCAGCGATCGAGCAGAACTACATCACGGACATCGCCATGCGAGTGGCGACCATCATCAAGTGGAGAAGCCAGTGACAATCGGTCCATTCAAGGGAGAGCATCGCTGGCTCTCCAACTTCTGGCCAGCCTTGGTCAAGCTGGACGGCTTCTTATACCCGACCGTCGAACATGCCTACGTCGCAGCGAAGACGACCGATCCAATGATCCGCAAGGTCATCCAGACCACGGACAAGCCCGGCGAGGTGAAGAGGCTCGGTCGCCAGTTTGATCTCCGCGAGGACTGGCATGACATCAAGCTCCAGGTGATGGAAGATCTCCTGTGGCAGAAGTTCCAAGACCCTGTTCTCAAGGAGCAGTTGCTCGCGACAGGGGACGAGGAGATCGTCGAGATCAACACCTGGAACGACACCTTCTGGGGTCAGTGCAAGGGCAAGGGACAGAACCACCTTGGCAAGCTGCTGATGAAGATCAGGGAGGCGCTTCGTGGACAGTGAGCAAATGGCGATGGACTTCTACCTCCGGAAGAAGCAGGAGGAGCCGAAGGTCACACTGGTTTGTGGAGGGAGAGACTTCCGTGACCGTGATCTCCTGTTCCGAACGCTGGATGATCTCCACATCTCCTGTGTCGTGCATGGCGGAGCCGATGGTGCTGATCGCCTCGCAGGTGAATGGGCAATCGCTCGGAAGGTGCCTGAAGTCATCGTCCCTGCTCAGTGGGATGGACACGGTCGTGCTGCCGGGGTGATCCGCAACGGCTGGATGCTCAAATTCACGAAGGTCGAACACGTTGTCGCCTTTCCAGGCGGCAGGGGAACTCTCAACATGATCCAGCAATCCGAGAAAGCTGGCGTCCTACTCACGGTGATCTCCTATGGATAAGATCCTCATCGCACTCGTCATCGCCTTGGTCCTTCTACCTCCGGCCTGGGACCCGGCCGTCCGCATCAAGGAGATCCAAATGGGTCACCGTCCAACGCCTGATGGCAAGTTCTGGAAGGGCTTCCGCAACGCGATCATCCCGACTCTTCTCCTCTGGGCTGCGATCGCCTTTGTCATCTGGCTCATCATAAAATAGTTTCAGTTCCGGAATATTAGCACTTGTCATTTGCACCGGGGCGGGCTATGATGAGTCTATTGTTAAGGAGGCAACCATGACCAATCGCTACCAGATCCCCGCACACGACGTCTCTCCCTCGGAAGAGATGATCGAGTGGCTTCACCTCAACGAGGAGGACTGGTCTGGTGACGAGTCGGGCATCGTGCTCATCCATAACGACGGAACCGAGGAGCAGGGTGCTCCCGGAGACTGGATCGTCCGCAACGAGGATGGCCGGTATCACATCGAAAAGGAGGCTCAAGCCGTGCGTCACGAAGTTCAAAGCTCCATGATCAAGGCGATCGAAGAGACCGGTCGCGGCACCATGATCATCGAGTTCACCAGCCGGGGGAAGTATGAATACTTCGACGTCCCCCTGTCCGTCATCCAGGAGTTCGTCGCTGCTCCGTCCGTCGGCAAGTTCTTCAACGAACACATCCGCGGACAGTATCGCGAGGAGCCCCGCACATGATCGGCGGAACCCCTCTCACTGTTGAAGCAATGGCCGATGCGTTCGGCTGCTTCTGGAACGCTGCCCTCGCTCACCAGCATCCTACAGTGGAAGCGAACATGGTGGAGGGGTTCCAAGCGATCTCGAACCGCTTGCAGGAGTTCGCCGGCGAAGCCCAGGAGAGGAGGATGAAGATCCTCTTGGGCGTTCTCGGTGATCCCCGGAGCGACATGCGTATCGGCTTCGTTGATCGGTGCTGGACGCTTGCCACCGGCGAGGGAGACTCCTACGAGGTTCTCGCTCGTCATGAAGATTTCAACCAGTTCCTGGAGCTCGTGAACGAGTATTCGGACTACGTCGACGGGGAATAGCATGGGGAAGAAGATCACCGAGGACTTCGTCAAAGACGAGGACAAGAAGCATTCCGTGCGGTATCGTTCGCAGAGCAACACCTGTGCTCTCAAGGACATGTCGCTTTACGTCCCTCGCACGATCCTCGGCGAGAACCCGCCGAACAAGATCGTCGTGACTTTGGAGCTAGGCGAATGAAGGACGGGAACGTCATTCACATCAGGTTCCACGAGGACCTCAGCGAGGGACAACCTCGCCCCCTCGGCTCGCTGCTCAACCGTCTCCGGTATAACATGGAGATGGCTGTCTGGCGGGCGAGAAACCGCGCCGCTCGTCCGACCGAGGATCCCGAGACATGGGACTACGAGGAACTGGACAGGCTGGATCGCGCCTATGAGATGGTGGGTCTGCCATGATGGATCAGGCCAGCCTCTTCGCTGCTGGAAAACTTCCGAGGGAACTGCTCCCTTGGAAGTCCAAGCGCGGTCACCTGAACGCCATGCTGAACGAAGGCGACGCGTTCCTGTTCGACACCCTCTCCTTGGGCTCGATCCACCTTGTCAACGATGAGGGCTTCGGCGGCTTCACTGTCATGGACGACAGTGACAAGGAACTCTCCCGTCATCTTCAGGCCGTCTGGCTGGCGGAAGGCAACGTGCTGAAGACTGGCCTCGGCTTCGGCTGCTTCGTCCGCATGGCGCTTCTCAACCCAAGAGTGAAGCACATCGACGTCATCGAAAAGGATCCGGACATCGCCGAACATTTCGGTGCTCAGTTCAAGGACAACCCTCGGGTGACAGTCCACGTCTGCGATGCGTTTGAGTTCCCGCTGGAAGGTCGTCAATGGGACCTCGCGTGGCACGACATCTATTGCGATGGCAACGACGGACTGGCTCGGCTGCACTTCCAACTGATGATCAAGTATCGGAAGGTCGCCAAGATCCAGTCAGCATGGGCAATCGACCGATGGGCTCGCAAGCTGCTTCTTCGGGCAGGGGTGAGGACATTCTGATGGATGAGCCTATGCAGAACCCGAATGCCTGGAACGCGCTTCAGTCTCATATTCTGCTCAAGCTGGCGGAAGGTGCCAAGGCTCATTTCGATCGCTGGAACCGGCTCTGCCTCGATGGGAAGCAGGTGACGAGCGGTGGTTCCACGACTCCCTATACTCTGTTCCGCCGAGGGCTGATTGTCTCTGACGGATCTACCGTGTTCATCACCGAGCGAGGGTTATTGTTCCTAACGGAAACAATAGGCTTGTCATTTGAACCGGGCCGCGCTATAGTGAAGTCAACATAAGGAGTGGCTCACATGGCTCGCAAGTATCACGTTCTCCTCGTCCGCGAAGATGGCAACTGGTCCATCGACTTCGGGGACTACGACAAGTCCGTCGTCAAGGATGAGCTCCAGGACAAGCGGGACCATTTCATCAAGGCGAAGGACCTTCATATCCTGACCGTTGATGGCGACACTCAGGCGGCGATCGACGCTGCCGTCAAGGAATTCCGGTCGAAGCAAAACGCTTCGGTCGCAGCGTAACGGACGAGCGCTGGCAAGATAGTCCACACGTGAACGGAGAACTCCGATGAACAACGAAAACCACGGCGGCGAGCCGGGTCCCGATGAGGCCGAAGACCAGACCAACAACGGCGCGGCCGACAACGGCGAGCAGGGCGACGACCAGGACAACGATGCCGGCGACGGCGACGATGGTGACGGTGACGGCGAGGACTAAGTCCTCGACGACCTGAACCGGCCGGGAGAGGACGCCCCCTCCTCTCCCGGTTCCTTCTTCAGGGGGTGCTCAATCAAGGGGTGCATACCATGGACAAGATCGTCCACGCCATTCTCATCGACGCCGCTGCCCGGACCATCAAGGTCGTGCTGCTCGGCGAAGATCATCTTCAGTCCGCCTACAAGCTGATCGGGTGCGAACTGATCGAAGCTGCTGTCCGTCTGCCGAATGGTGACGTCGTCTATGTCGACGAAGAGGCGCTGGTCAAGCGCGATCCTCCGGAAGGCAGCTTCATGTTCCAGGGCCGCGCTTTCAAGGGCAACGGGCTCATCGTCAATGAGTCCGGCGAGGACTGGACGGCTCCTCATTCGCCTGTCATCCAGCTGTTCCGCGACATCGTCCTTCCGCCCGCCAAGCCGGTTCCCACGTTCACTACGGCGGACATCCTGGCTGCGATCGTCGGTGGCTCGTTCAAGGTGATGAGCGATCACGACTATGATGGGTTCGCTGGCGCTCAGCCGGGCTCCCTCATCTGCTACGACTTCGGCCAGGATCACTGGACCGTCATCGTCAGCCCCGGCGAGCCGAGCGAGGAAGCCATCTCGGTTCATGCCTACCTGTTCCCCTCTGTGGAGGCCGATGGTCCGCAGGACGAAGCGTCCTACGTCCTCACCTCCACTGGCTGGTCGGAGATCTGACCATGCCTGACACCCGGTCGGAATATCTCGTGCGAAATGGTCATGGCGTATGGGAAATCTGCCGACCGGGTGTCTTCCTCAACCCGGACGAGGAAGCTCGTAAGGATGTCCGGTTCGTCCTCTCCTGGGCTGACCGCCAAGGCGCGTTCCACTGTTCGACCGAAGACGTGGTCGATGTGAGGGAGTTACCCGAATGAAGATTGAAATTCACGAGACTGTCAGCCAGCAGCCGAACGGGGACCGCGACACACGCCGTCACCCGTCTTCCTCGTTTCGAGTGGTGCTGATCAACGGCAACAAGACAGCGACTCTGTTCAAGAACGACCAGTTCGACTCCTTCCATTGCCACATCAGTGGAACTCGCCAGCAATATCTGGCCGAAGCCCAGAAGGAGGCGCTGCATCTCGGCGAAACGATGGGTGCCGAGGTCGAAATCAACCCGACGACAATACCGGGTGAGATTGAAACGCTCCAGGCGCGTATCGAGCGTGACCAGAAGCGTTTGAAGGAATTGCTGGAGCAGCGCAAGGCGGGCTGACCGTGCCAATGCCCTGTCGCCCGGCCTCCGAGCGGCCTCAGAGCGCTTCTGTAGGCCGTCCGGGCAATGGTAGCCTAGCAGGTGGAGCCTCTGAGCGGCCATCTGAGCGTCTCGTATAAAGGTGGGAACATGCAGAACGAACTCAAATTCTTTCCCCTGAAGCTGGAGCAGACAGTGATCCGCCCAGAGGGCTATCACATCCTCCGCTCTCGGCTTGGTCCCGTCAAGTGGTGGCTCAGCCGCAAGCTCTGGTCCTGGCTCCATAAGCTCGGCGCTCTCGCTCCGTATCTCTATCAGGACAGCTACTATGTCTATGGGAACGAGCAGCGCGAGGAGATCGCAAAGCTCATCCATCGGCAGGTCTACTCCATCGTCCGGAGAGGGCACGACCCCGACGGATATTGCCTCATCCTCGGTGGCAAGGAGTTCTCCGAAATCCTGAAGGGTGTGGCTGACCTCGGCCAGTTCATGATGGTCCCTGGAGGAACGACATATTACGAGCTCCCCGGCGGATATCGGGGCGAGGTCCGTGGCTTCCCTGTCCACGTAGTGAACGACTTCTCCGGCGTGGCGCTCATCCCGAGGGTGATGGTGGAGAAAGTTTGGGAACCTGCTAAAAAGGGACTTGCTTCCTGAGACAGACGTGCTATGGTGTCTTCATCAACAGGAGGTCACCATGCTCAAGCGCCACAAGTTCACCACCGAGGAAGCAGCAATCAAGGTCATGAGCCAGCTTCATTCCGAGGGTAAGATCAACGGCTGGAATATCACCAAGGCTGGATATGTCCGCTACTTCGACGTCCCTGCCAAGGTCTGGCGTGACCTCGTCGAGTTTGACTTCGATGCCCGTAGATGGGGAAACAAAGCACTTGTCAATTGAACTCCCAGGTGCTATGATGAAGTCACAATTAAGGAGGGCATCGTCATGCAGGTTCAGTTCGTAGAAGGCTTCATCCCCGAGGAAACAATCCTCGAACTCATCGTGGACAGCGACGTGTGTGAGCGCGTCCATGCGAGCATCGTGAAGTGGGTGAGTGACACCTACAACCGGATCCATGCCGCTGGCCTCTCCGGTTGCCCTGCCCTCGGGGACTACGACGACATCCATGCGTGGGCTGAGCTGGACAGCGGTCCAGTCTCCGTGAACATGGAGGTGAACAAGATCCGCCTCAGCTTCTGGAACGAGCCGGAAGGTGACGATCGGCTGGACGGACAGCATCCTCACTGGACCATGCCACACGAGCATCTGTGGATGTTCGCCGTGCCGAGGGTCCGCGCTATCCTGGAAGGGAAACTCTGATGCAAGTGATCGAGATGTATCCGAACCTCCGCAACGCCTATCTCCTGATGGAGCGCTGCAACGGTGGCATCAACCGCGATCGGGACGAGGTGACAGCCTGCCGTGAGACCGACGCAATCATCGGTGCAGACGGCACCTATCACCAGGATCTCGTCGCCATTGACGAGTGGCTTGGGACGCTCAGCGAGGACGATCTCCTGACGTTCGTGGACGGTGAGGAGAGCGAGGTCGCAGCCATCGTGTCGGTCTCCGGCGATGTCGGTGCCAAGGCGCACGGTCTGTTCAATGACCTGTTCGATGGGGAGCTCAGCTGATGGACTTCGCAGCCGAGCGCGCCCGCATCCGCGACATGGAGGAATACGGAGTCAAGACCACTCGGGCTTGGAACCGTTATCACGAGGAATGGGACAAGGCCCATCCCAGACTGGCAATCGCTCGGAGGGTCGGTGGCAACATCCTCCTCTGGGCATTCACGGCAATCTATTGGGCGGCAATCCTGTCTCCCGTAATCATGGCACTGAAAGGATGCGTCCATGTGTGATATCTGCGAAAAGCGGAAGACCCTCGCTCTCAAGGGTCAGGAGGCGTTGAAGCTGGCTCAGGCGATCGAGGCGACTCAGCGCAACTATATCGTCGCCTGCAACAACAAGAACCGCGCCGCCATGGACTCGGCTCGCGGCGAATATCACCGGCTGATCGATGACCTGCTCGACATCCATGCTCTCACCAATGAGCTGACGAACGAGGTCACCATCGCCACCATCAACATGATCTTCGGTGATGACGAGGAAGCTGCGGAACATGCCGCTCGTTCCTCGGCAGGAGGCGTCACCCTGAACTGATCAGGATCGATAGGGCAATCGGTCCGAGCCGATCCTCCAAGCCCAAGTGGGCTCTCGGGCGCACCAAGGTTCTAAAAAGGGCAAAGTCCCTAAACCAGTTTATTGTTGAGGATCGTGGATACCAGTTCACGGTCCTCTTCTTTTGTCTGCCCTTGGATGATTTCCAGTTCCTCCATATAATCCTCGGCGGTCTTCACGGAGCCACCATCGGCTTCAATTGCTCGCGGGAGCCAAAGGGTCATCACATGCTCGAGGCCGTAGGCGACATCAAGGGCATGGGTCCAGCGCCAGTGCATCTGGGAGTTTACCTTATCGCTCCGGTTGGTCTGGAAGTTCACCTCGTAAGGCAGTATCAGTCGCAACAGCCGACCGACGCGATGCTTGTTCGCTGAAGGCCAGTCAGGGAAACACTGGCTCATCAGGTCGTCCTTCTGGATCATACCAGACCAGACGCCATCGGCTCGCTTGACGTTGCGCTCGTGCTCCGCAAGGAACCAGCGATACAATCGCATACAGGCCATCACGTTGTCAGGATCCATCACCCTGAACAATCCCTTCTCGTCGTTGTTCTTGGGCGGGATGAACATGGCTCCTCGGTAGTGACCGCCGACCTTGCCCTTGCGAACATCGTAGTTGGTCCTATAAAAGAGCCGGACACCATTGGCTTCAGCTGGACGAATGTGCCTGAACGACATGTGATTTGCCCTCCTATGGGACGTTAGTGGAGTCAGACGCTGGTAACTGAGCAATACATCAACTGACAGTGGTCAAGCAAGCCCTTATATTCGCTTGGTTATTTCCTCCTCAGTTCATGTGCTCCCTTGTTCCCTTGGTGGTGGCACTACGGACCCGCAAGTTCGGAGGCCTACAGCGGGCGGTTTTGCCGTCGACAGTGGACATTCGGCGTTGGACGGCAGGCGAGCCCAGAGGAAGCAGCAGCTAAACCTCGGACCTCAGAGTTTATTTAGTAGTTCCTATAATTAAGTAATAAAG
>Ga0247823_10003256_pt1 | contig 13184 bp, 10 predicted proteins | sample 13C_PalmiticAcid_2_FD_192426 | JGI IMG/M metagenome (GOLD analysis project Ga0247823, IMG submission 192426) | Soil microbial communities from agricultural site in Penn Yan, New York, United States - 13C_PalmiticAcid_Day30 | ecosystem: Environmental > Terrestrial > Soil > Agricultural land...
CGGCTGACCTTCACGACCAAGAAGGGCGCGCAGGAGCCCGACCTGCTGCAGGGGACGGCGGCGTGCGCCCGCTCGCCGAGCATCACCTTCAACGTGACCGAGACGATCCCCTTCTACGCGGGCAGCAACTTCGGGCGCGGCTCGTGCAACGTGCTCGCGCCGGGCCCGCCCCCCGCAGCCGACGCCTGCGCCGTCGCGCTGGGCCCCGCGGTGGCGGCGACCATGGCCCAGAGACCAAAGGACGACTTGTGGTGTGATTCGGTTGGGTCCAAGACCACCCCGACCCCCACCCCGAACGCGGCAGCACCAGCAGCACCACCAGCAGCTCATGTTGCCGGGCCCGTGTGGCCGGCATTCCTCGTGTCCATGGTCGGTGTGACGGTGGCGGGATTGTACTAATAAAAGGGCAAGCCTTGAGAGAAGCCTGGGGGAAGCCTGGACGGGTTTGGGTCCGAGTTGGGTTAGGCGTAATTCTAACCACAAGGGTCGTGAAGCGAGTTTCCCGTCTTCAGCTTTCAAGGGTGGCCTGCCGCGTTGGGGTTCGGTTCAAGCTGTTGGTTCAAGTTGTTGCTTCTCGTCCCTGCTTGTCTTGGCCCCTGTGACCCCCGTCCCCTATTACCATTCTCTGGGCCACCCGATCTTTCTCTTGGCCGAGCTTGGCTAGATCGGGCTCTGTCTTGGCCGAGCTTGGCTAGATCGGTTTCCGTCTTGGCTGAGCTTGGCTAGGTCGGTTTCTGCCAGGGCCTTGTGCAACTGCTCTTCAGCGCTCAGCTGTGGTTCGTTGGAAGGGTGTCATTTACATCACCTGCACACGCACCGACAGACAGCCAATAGTTAGGCGCTTTTGCTTGTCAATGGTGCATGGATGCTCGGGCCGGGCCAGGGTTCCGGATGCTCTGCATGCCAATATCAACTTCAAATCGAGGGGGAGGCGATAGTTATGCCCATCACCAACAACCCCCCCCCCAATGTGATGTGACTCTGCTATGTGCATGGCATGGCATGACATGGCATGGGCATGGTCTGAGGACCACGGGACTCGCGCACACTGTGCTGCCCGAGATTCACCTTGTTCCTGGCCCCCAACGACGGTGATCCGGAGATGCATGCTGCAGTAAGGTAACTAGCTCGGTGCTGGGGCCCCGGTGTCCTTCGAAGCGAGAAGTTCCTCGGGCACTAGGCCCAGAGACATGGGCGAGAGGAAAGAGAAGAGAGGAACAGATCAAGGAGGAGGAGAGGGAGAAGAGGAGGGAGCAGGGAGCAGGGAGCAGGCGGGAAGGACGGGGGGCGGGAGAAGCAGGAGAAGAGGAGGAGCAGAAGGATGACGAGAGGGACGTCGAGAGGGACAGGGAAGGACCGGACACAACAGGGACAGCAGGAATTGTCGTGTCTGTTGTTCCGTGCTGGACCATAAAAGGGTTAAGGACACGGGCTGCCGCGGGGACGACTCTGTCTCAGCCAGGCCTCGCCACAGCTCTCTCGAGCATCGACATATCGTGTCATATCAGCCCGACTCAGCTCTTGGAGCGTTGAGCCACGCATGATGATGCTCTCCCTCTCCCCCTGGCAGGCGCTGGCTCTGGTCAGCGTCACCGGCCTCTTCCTGCCTCACAGCAGCACCGTGGTGTCCGCCCAGCGCGTCCTCAGGCAGCCCGTGAGCCCGTCCTTCCGAGGCATCGACCCGTGCCCGGCCCGATGCACCGTCACGGGGCCCGAGTCCGCCAACTGGCCCGTGTCGCGCACTCTGGGCCCGCTCGGAGCGTGCCCGCACACCCTGTTCCTCGACTTCTCCCTCTCGGACAGGGTAGACGACGAGTCTCAGAACCACCGCATCTTCTCCTGCTCGTCCTACGGGTCCGACTGGGCAAGCCTCCCGGATGCCACGGCCCCCGCCGCCTCGGCCAGGGTCGTTAATGCCAGCTACGAGCTCGGCTGGTGGCCCAACGGCGTCCTGGCCGCCGGAAAGCTCCGCATGCTGTCGTCGCAGATCCGGCAGTACTTAGCGAGCGGGTACGGGACTACCGACAGGCCCGTGGTGCTGTTCGGCCTCCACGGCACTGCCGCCGTCGGCCTGTACATTGGCAAGGGCCTGCAGAACGAGGGCAGCGGTGCTATGGCCCTCGGCGCCCTCGAGCGCCAGCTCTCGGTGCTCGACATCAAGGGTGACAGCTTGGCCATGCAGCTCTGCGGGCCGGGCCGCGATGGCGACCACATATTTGGCCTCATGGCCACGAGCAACGCCAGCTTTGGCGTCATCCAGGATGCCGTGCGGTCTTGGTCCAACGCCACTTGCCTGTCCTTCGAGAACTCGACGCAGGTCCACGGCTCGGCCTTCCTCACCACCCCCGACTACTCCAACGCCACCGGCCTCTTTTCAAACGCAACGACGTCGAGCCTGACGGCCAGGGCCAACCTAAAAAGCCCCTGGCGGCGGCGACAATCCAGTGAACCAACGGGCCACGGTCTACTCGGTGGCGTCCTCACCGCCCGCGCCGACTGCACCACGGTCCAGGTGGTTTCCGGCGACACCTGCGCCTCCCTGGCCATCAAGTGCGGCATCTCGGGCGCCACCTTTACGCTGTACAACCCGAGCTCCACGCTCTGCTCGACGCTGCAGCCGTTCCAGCACGTCTGCTGCTCGTCCGGGACCCTGCCGGACTTCGCGCCCAAGCCCAACGCCGACGGGTCCTGTGCCTCGTACGACGTCAAGACGGACGACTCGTGCGCGGCCATTGCGGCGGCCCACTCTCTGACAGTCAACCAGCTCATCGGCTTCAACAGCCAGACGTGGGGCTGGAACGGATGTACCAACATCTGGGTGGGCACCCGCGTCTGCCTCAGCTCGGGGACGCCGCCGATGCCCGCTCCCGTCCAGGGCGTCGTGTGCGGGCCTCAAGTGCCCGGCACGCCGGTGCCGCCCGCGGGAACCGACCTCTCGACCCTCAACCCCTGTCCTTTGAAGGCCTGCTGCGACGTGTGGGGTCAGGTAAGTCTTCTGTCATGATAGAACTGAACCCTTGAGCCCCTGAGCCCCTGAGCCCCTGAGGCGCTGATTGATGCCTCCTATAAATAGTGCGGCACCACGACCGAGTTTTGCGTCGACACCCGGACCGGCGCGCCGGGCACGGCCGCGCCGGGCACCAACGGCTGCATCTCCAACTGCGGCACCGCCATCGTCCGCAGCGCAGCCCCCGCCGTCTTCCGGAGCATCGGCTACTTCGAGGGCTTTGGGCTCGACCGCCCGTGCCTCTTCCAGGACGCCCGGCAGCTGGATCTCTCGTGGTACACGCACGTGCACTTCGCCTTCGCCACGCTCACGTCGGACTACCAGGTCCGGGTCGGCAACCTCCTGAGCTCGTACGAGTTCGGCGTCTTCCGTGCCCTCCAGGGGCCCAAGAAGATCCTCTCCATCGGCGGCTGGGTCTTCTCGACGAGCCCAGACACGTATCTTGTCTTCCGCGAAGGCGTCAAGGCCGCCAACCGGCTCACGATGGCGAGGAATATCGCCAACTTTATCAACGACAACGGTCTCGACGGTGTCGATATCGATTGGGAATACCCGGGGGTTCGTACCTTTCCAGTCTTGATTAAACCTTCGCTTCCAGTGTCGATTCTTCTTTTGAAACTTTGATTAATGTTGTCTATAAACTAGGCCACCGACATCAAGCCCCTTCCTCCCGGGGCCGTCGACGAAGGAACCAACTTCCTGTATTTCCTGATCGTCTTGAGGAACCTGCTTCCTGGCAAATCCGTCTCGATCGCCGCCCCCGCGTCGTACTGGTACCTCAAGAATTTCCCCATCGCCCAAATGAGCCAGATCCTGGATTACATTGTGTACATGACGTACGATCTGCACGGCCAGGTAAATCTCCCCTTCCTCCTCTCCATGGCAGATGAACTGACGCGGTCCCCTTCGCGCCGCAGTGGGACGCTACCAACCAATGGAGCCAGCCCGGGTGTCCGTCTGGCATGTGCCTCCGCAGCCACGTCAACCTGACGGAAACCATCAACGCCCTGTCTATGGTGAGTCTCCATGTTTGATATCCCATCCCAAGCCATACGCACCGCACCCAGGCTCACCGCACCCACCGCGGCACGCACGGGGTAATAGATCACCAAATCAGGCGTGCCCTCCAACAAGATCGCCGTCGGCGTGTCCAGCTACGGGCGGTCCTTCGCGATGGCGGACGGATCCTGCTACGGGGAGCGGTGCTTCTATACCGGCACGCCGGCGCAGTCCAACGCCGTGCCGGGCCCATGCACCGGCACGGGCGGCTACATCTCCAACGCCGAGCTGAACGCCATCATTGCCACCCCAGGCCGCGTCCAGACCCGCTACCTCGACCCGGCCAGCCACTCGGACATCATGGTCTACGACGGGAACCAGTGGGTCGGCTGGATGGGCTCGACGGTCAAGGCGTCCCGCAGGGGGCTGTACCAGCAGCTGTCGATGGGCGGCGTCTCGGACTGGGCCACCGACCTCGAGGCGTTCCACGACACGCCGCCCCCCGTGGCCGAGTCCTGGGACATCATGAAGTATTCCATCAACCTCGGGCTGAATATCGACGAAACCGGAACGAGGACGAGCTGGGTCGCCATCCCATGCACCCATCCGGCCGTGAACGGGGCGGAAACCATGCTGCCGAAGGCGCGGTGGGATGCGCTCCAGGCCGCCGACGCCTGGGAGGACGTCCTCCACGCCTGGCGGCACCGCCTCACCACTCTCGACTTTTCCAACTTCGTCTCCACCCACCTCCACGGGCCGTCTCCCGTCCATTGCGCTGACAGGCAAGCCGTGGACTGCAGCCAGCTCATAGTCGGCTGCACCATGTACCCAGACGCAGGCGCTGCCGCCCCCATGGTCTGGAACTCGATCGCTCAGGTCCACAGCGTACGTCCATGTCCATGTCCATGCCCCCCCTTCGAGCAACTTCCAGCTTGGCCACGGCTCTGAGACTGACTTGACCGTGCATGGCAGCTCTACAAGAAATACATTGAAGCCCTCTATGACGAGACCGGTGTTCTCATGGGCATCATGCCGGATTTCGAAAACACCTTTGCACCGGTCCCCCCTCCGCCGGATGATTCGTGGATCCAGGTCTTGTTGGATCTGGTCGGCCTGGGGGCTGTGTTTGTCGCGGGACCGTTCGTCAAGGCCGGTACGTGCTATTACCAAGTCTACTCCTCCTCTCCTCCTCCTCTTCTCCGTCGGAACCCACTACTACTACCTCTCTATATATATCAACTAACCTCGACACAACCCGGAAAGTCATCTCCGCCTTGCCCGCTTTCAAACCCTTGGAGCAGAGTGCACTCCACGGTGCACTCAAGGATGCCACCTTCGCTGTGATAGCTACCACGGTCAGCGTCGCCAAGGATGTAGTTAATGAAGACACAGCGTACGAACCCTCCCCCCCTCTTCTTCCCTACAAGACGAGACGTGGTGTAGCTAACCACATCTCCTGCCCCTGGACGGCGACGATACAGCGCCAACTGGTCAGTAGAGTCACAGGCCAAGTTTGGCCACTACATGGCCAAGGTCGTCACCGAATGGGTCAGGGTGGCCGAGCGGTCTCTTGCCGTTTTGTTCAGCGGAAACGAACAAGGCATCGCCGCGCTGACCAATCTCATCAAGGACGGCACGTTTGTGGCGGGTGCCCAGACGACCACGTCGACGCCGTCTGCTCCTTCTCTCGACGACGTCTACGAGGCCGCCAACCAGACCCTCACGGACAGCGTGGCCAAGCTCTTCTTTGCCTACGCCATCCCCGCCATCTGGACCCAGTCGGGGGCCTTTCCGTTCGTCGTCGACTCGGGCGTGTCCTGCGACTTCACGGTCCCGCTCGTCTTGTTTGTGGCCGCCGAGATGCTGGCCACCCGGACGTGCGTGGAAGGCAAGTGGTACTACCTGTCCGGCCTCGAGGGCAGCTCCCAGGTTTGTTTTGAGGATGGCAGCTGCGAGCCCAATCACTTCTCGGTGCTGCACGGCATCGAGGCCCTCCAGGCGGGCGAATATGGGGGCGTCACGCCGGGCGACATTATCCGGGGGTGAGTCTTCCTCCTGTTCCTTTCCATCCATAGGTGTCGGTAGGTACCTTGGGCCACCGGGCCCTTTTTTGCTGACTTGTTGTGGCCAGTGCCGTCAACACGTACCTCACCAACGGCAACAAGAACGGCGCGGCCCTCGCCAATCCCGCGGACGACACCACCCTCACCAACCTCTACAACGAGGACGTGACCACGCCGGGCTTCATCCGGCTGCCCGTGTGCAACCCGGCCATGGCCTACGCGGCGTGGAACCAGGTGGGCGGGCCGAGCGTCGGGGTGGACAACTACCCGTGCATCGGCCCGCAGCTGATCGGCTTCTGCGACACGTCCAGCTTCCACGGCGACACCACCGCCGCGTCGCCACTCGTGTCGGACTGCCAGCTGCTCGTCAAGAGCCTGCTGGACCGCGCGCCCTATGACCGCGTCGAGCACACGGTCCCCGTCGGCGCGCAGAGCAGCATCGAGCAGTACGGCACCTGCGTCTTCGGCGTCCAGGGCGCGGGCAGCGGCAACGCCAACTACCACGTCGGCGGGCAGGACATGGTCGACCTCATCACCGACGCCATCCGCCAGTTTGCCTTCAACGGCAAGGTCGGCGCCAGCGGTGGCATGAACTGCAAGGGCAACATCAAGGACCAGTGGGTGGAGTGGGGGCTGTACCATAGTAACCCATGAGCCTCGTCTCGAGAATCGATGGGTTATTGCCTTTTCTCTCCATATTTGGCTTGCATGAGTCCATCAGTCATGGGCCCGCCAACAGCAAGAGATGAATCTCCTTGTAGGGGTGAAGAAAAAGACAGTCCTAAAGGGTCGATTGCCCGTTCCAATATAGAGAGGTTCAAATCTGGGGGAACGCGGTCCTCCTACCCAAGCAGCCGTCCTGACCGCTCCCTTCAACCCGCCTCTCCTCATCTCGTTGTGTCATCAGTTGTGTCAAGTGGCGGATGAAATCCGCATTGTAACGCTGGTCTTCCGCAACGGGCTGCGGCGGGCGACGGCGCTGATTGTGACAATAAGGCGTCGACGAGCCAGGACAGACGGAAAACGGGAGGGCCGTCACTTTTAAGGACTTGCTGCGCTGGGCGCCGAAAATCGATGCCAGGTTCAAGAAAACGGATTCCTGGACTCCTGGGCGGATTGCTCTCTGAAACCAACCAACCAGGGGTCCGCGGTGGAGAACCGGAAGGGTGGCTTTGCAGCCCTGCGACAGGCGTTGAGTGGACGACATTGGGGGTTGTGGGGGCTTGCGTCAGTGGAGAGGGACCAAGTATTCTGTACATAGGTAGCCTAGCAGTGACGAAGCGCCCCACACTGTCGAGGTGGCACCCGAAAATGGCGGCCCCGCCTGCCAAATTCAACGACCAGAACAGCAAGTTCTCGACTTCATGTGTATGTCACTGAGAGGTGACACACACTCACACCGAGTGCTGGAAAGCTAAGACCGCATGACCCTTCCGGAGCATGGGCGACACGGCAGAAGGCCAGGACGGCGACCCGGCCGACTCGGCCAAGCCAGGGCTCCAGATCGTTGACATTGTGCCCGACGGGGACATCGTGCTCGATGTGACCTTTGAAACCTCCCGAGACACCCTCAAGGCTGCAAGGAAAGCTGCCAAGCCTCGCCCGGGGCAGCAGGTCACTCCCCCAGTCTTTAAGCCCCGGACCCGGGTGGGATACCGCGTCAGCCTCGCCGTCCTGAAGCAAAACTCCAAGTACTTCGACAACCTGCTCAGCGACACCCGCTTCGCCGAGGCGCGGGCCATCGAGGCCAGCTTCCAGCGCCTGGCCCTCACCCACGTGAAGCCCTCCGAGGCACCCGCCGCCGACCTCCCCGTCGTGAAGATCCACGAGGACGACGAGGCCACGCGGTCCGCCGTCCAGGACTCGGCCTTCGAGGACCTCCTGCGCATCCTGCACCGCAAACAGTCCACCACCCCCGCCAAAGCCGTGACCATGCACGCCCTCGCCGTGCTCGCCGTCCTCGCCGACCGCTTCGACTGCACCGCCACCGCCGCCCGCTACGTCACCGCCCTCAAGTACAAGTGGCCCGCCACGCAGACCCGCCTCTCCCGCGACGACGGCCCGGCCCTCTCCAAACCCGCCGAGGAAACCCTCCGCCAAAAGATCCTCGTCGCCTGGCTGCTCGACCAGCCCCCCAAGATGCAGATCGCCACGCGCGAGCTCATCCTGTACGGCTCCCGCCGCTGGAGCCTCACCCTCTCCTCCAATGATGAAGCCGAAGCCGACGACCCGGAGTACCGCGCCGCATGGTGGGACCTGCCCGACGACCTCGAGACGGAACTGCACCACCGCCGGCAGCGCGTGCTCGCCACCATCGCGTCCGTGCCGCGGCATTTCTTGGGTCTGTACACGTCCCGCGCGCGGCAGTGCAAGCTGGGCTACGACTCGTCGGCGAGCTGCGACTCGTATCAGCTGGGGGAGATGGTGAAATTTCTCGTGGCGCGGGATTTGTTGTTTTTGGGCGACTTTGCATCGTCGTCGTCGCAGGGCTCGCTGGTGCATGACTATGCGACCGTAGATGTCGTCTCGATTTTGGCCGCGCTGAAGCAGGTGCCGAGCTATCAGATCGACAAGAACCACACCAACTGCGGGTTGCGCACGCGGATTCTGCCCATATTGGAGTACATCCAGGCGATGCTGTCGGCGGGCGTGGTGAGCGTGGCGCGGGAGAGGTGGAGGAAGGGGAGGGAGGAGGTGGCGTGGTGTGATTTGGAGGGGGATGAGGCAGATGGGGATGGTGGAGAGAAGAAGACGAAGGTGTTTGCCTGGACGCGGGGGATGGCGACTGACCAGCGGCTGAGGTATGAAGGCGCGCTGGCGGCGGACCGGATGGCCAAGGCGCTGTTTACGGCGGATGAGTGGGACTGGACGGCCGAGGATAAGGAGGATGTGCGCGGGGCTGAGTTTGGGAGGTGGCGGTAGGAGGTTTGTTTACAGACATGGTGATGGTGGAAGGCACGGATTGATGGGATTGGATATTGTGGAAATGTGGAAGTGTGAAGTTGGTGATGTGGCAGGTTGAAGGCACGCAGGTGTGGAAGGAGCGTCCGGGGGGAAGGGTGCAAAAGAAAAGAAGAAAAGAGAGCAAAAAGCTCACCGGCCAGCTCCCCTCGTGGGTCGAGGGGAGGTGGCCGGCTACGAAAACCCCGGTGGGTTTTTCTTCGAGCGCGCCCGGACGGCGCGCGAATCGAACCCGCGACCTCCCGGAGGGGAGGTCAGCGCGGCGGAGGGGCATTTTGCCCCTGCCCGCGCCCCCCCCCATTACACCACTGGCGCTTTGGGGGGGGCTGGTGATAGGAGGAACTTGGACCAAATATATATAGGCTGATCCATGGGGACTGGCAGTTGCAGACTGGTCACGGGGTGCTGTGCACCTGTTTCGTGGGCAGTCCCCGCCAGCTGTCGCTGTCATGGAAACAAACAGCCTTTGTTACGCAATGTCTTGGTCTCGGGTCTTTCCACCATCACATCCATGGATGTCTGCTTTGCTCCAGCCTTTGGGTTTGTTCAAAATGGGAACGCCTTGACGTTGTCACCCCAGTCACTGCGAATACTTCCAACGGTACTCTCACAGAAGAAAACCAATTGGTTTTGACTGGGCTGCAGCTGAGGTCCCTGAAGGCCAACAACAACGGCACCTTATTTTCAGTCTGTCGCAGCTCAGCGTCGCCGTTCTGGAAACTTCGAGGAAAGGGGAGTGTAAGAGCTAAAAGACGAGGATGGTCGACGAAGTGAGGCCAAATTTCGGAGGACTGACAAGGGCTAAGAGTGACAATCTCATAGTTGACCCTCCAAGCCGAACAATATGATGCGCCTTGCTCTGTGTAGTTTCCTTTTCTGTTGACAACGGGACTGCAAGGACGATGAGCTGGCCAAATATGGACACGCTGGCCATCCGCCACGAACTCATCACACAACATCAGGAAGAGCCCTGGGGCAATGCGAGAGCGCTTCAACCCATATCGATTACACCTCACCCACCGCCACTTCGCGAGTCTTAATGTCAGGAGGCGGATGCCATCGCCAATACCCGATTTTGCAGCCCTCTAGATGTTGGTCCAAGACCTTCGGCCATCAGTTCCAACAATCTATCATATGATAGTTCCAATTCCTTTTCCTAGACTTGTTTTAGAGATACTCCACTTCGCCCTTTTCTTTGTTGTAAATTCAAGATCCCCTTACCTATCCTTCTTTTTTTCCTTCTTTTTTTTCTGCCTTCTTCCTCTTCGTCCTTTCGTCTTTCTTCTTTCTTTTCTTCTTCTTTTTTCTTCTTGGTAATATCATTGTTACCGGATGAATATGTTTGGGAAATCTACAGCGTTCTTTGCCGAACACAACTGCCGTCGATGCACAGCGGCCGCTCCGTTTCGAATCTGGCAACTCCCACAACTCGGGCCGCCCACCCTGAAACGTCAAGATCTGGCCCGGAGACTAACCGGATCTTGGCGATTCGGGGGCAGGGCTTGGCCCGTCTTCCCCGGGTTGGGGGCGTCAAAACAAGCTCTGTCCCCGCCCTGATGTAACCTCGGCCGCTCTGCTGAGTCTCGCCGAGATGAGAGGGAACGCTGTACGAGCGGGCCCTGAACCGGGTAGGCGGGCGGGCGCAGGTTTCAGTTGCATTGTCGGCGCCCAGCCTCAGCTTGGCAGCACAGAAACCTGGGGCGCGACATTTGCCGAAAAGCTTAGGGACGACCACAAGATTTGCCGAAAGGTTAAACGCAACGCTGCCCATCGCTTTGTGGTTGTGTTGCGCGCCAATGATGCATTCCCTTCCCACTGGGAGACCCTTGTGTTGCGCGCCAATAACAAGATGTGTCTCTCCCCAGCCCTGAACATGATACCACCCACTCTACCCTGGGACAGGACGAGACATCTCGGAATGACGACGGTGATGCCACATTTGAAGCGGAGCGGACGGAGATGCCTGGAGCAAAACCTCATGAGGAAAGATGCGGGCCTAGGCCTCTGACGGACGTTGAGGAGTAAAAGGGGCTGCGGTGCCAGTGGCTGTTGGGAAGACCTGGAATCAGTGTTCGCTGTTCAGCCAGCTTAATTTGTCTCGCAAATCATGGCGTCTCTCAAAGCAGTTCTGTTTGCCACCCTGGCTTCGGCCGGCCTCGTCGCCGCCGACGGCCTCAACGCCCGGGCTCAGGCCGCCGGAAAGAAATATTTCGGCACAGAAGTTAGCGGGCTCGTCCTGGGCGACGCCAACGCAAACAACATTGCCAAGAACTCGCAGGACTTTGGGCAGTACACGTGCGAAAATGAGATGAAGTTCGACGCGACAGAGCCCTCGCGTGGTAGCTTCAGCTACGGCAACGCCGACAAGATCGTGGCCCAGGCGCAGGCCAACGGCCAGCTCATGCGCTGCCACGCGCTCGTGTGGCACTCTCAGGTGCCGTCGTGGGTGAGCAATGGCAGGTTCGACAACGCAACGCTTATCAGCATCATGAAGAACCACATCGCCAACGTCGTGGGCCACTACAAGGGCAAATGCTACGCCTGGGACGTCGTCAACGAGGCCCTCAACGAGGACGGTACCTACCGCAATTCCGGCTCTATCTGGGGCTCGACGATCGGCCCGGCCTTCATCCCTATCGCCTTTGCCGCCGCCGCCGCCGCCGACCCGGCGGCCAAGCTGTAAGATATGCCCCGATCCTCAACCCAACCATGAACTCTACCATTTCTAACGTCTATTTAGCTACTATAACGACTATGGATGTGATAGACCGGGCTCCAAGGCCACGGGGGCTTTGAACCTGGTCAAGATGGTGAAGTCTTACGGCGCCCCGATCCACGGCTTCGGCATGCAAGGCCACTTGACGACGGGCCAGGTCGGCTCGGCCTCGCAGTACGTCAGCAACATGCAGGCCTTTGCAAACCTCGGTGTCGAGGTGGCTTTTACCGAGCTGGACATCGCCACGCCGTCGGGTAGCCCCAACTTCGCGCAGCAGGCGACCGACTACGCCACCATCGTCTCGGCCTGCAAACAGGTCAGCGCGTGCGTGGGCATCACCACCTGGGGCTTCACCGACAAGTACACGTGGATCAGCAACTCGGCGCCCCTCATCTGGGACACGGGCCTGCAAAAGAAGGCGGCCTACAACGCCATCCTCAACGCTTGGGGGTCGTCCTCGGGCGGCGGCGGCACGCCCGTCACGAGCACCCCGCCGGCCGCGACCACCACGGCATTATCGGGAGGAGGAGGCACGCCCGGCGGGTGCACCGCAGCGCACTGGGCTCAGTGCGGTGGTAACGGGTACTCGGGCTGCAAGACGTGCGAGGCTCCGTACACCTGCAAGTACTCGAATGACTGGTACTCGCAGTGTTTGTAAAGTAGTGTGTAACTGGAAGCGTGCTACAATCGCCCGAATTACAGGGACTTGGGATGATGGAGGAAGAAGGGGCTTCAGGACTGGAGGAGTTGGGAGAGACAAGCCAGGACTGGGTTCATATAGGGAAATGGGGTTCTCAAGGGGTTGGCCCACGAATCCGAAACTCCCATACAGATTCTAGAATCTGGCCAAATCCCATGAACCGACCAAAAAACTCCGTTTTACCTCAACGACAGTGCTCCGTTGGCCTTGAAAACTTCCCCGGATCGCCCTTCGGCTTACCTCCGGTACTTACGACAGACCTCTCTCAAGCCTTCGACAGAAGAATTGACCACCAGCAAGAAATATGGGCATATCGCACAGAACCGCCGGATAGCGTGGATGTCAGGCTCAGTTCCCAACTGCCACAAAGTTGTGATGGCATGCCGCATGGCACGCTCTCTTCCCGGTGCTGACAGTCCCGGTGTCTTGAACTGCGGTTTGTTGTCCGAGTCTTTGCTGAGGGTTAATTAGCTGAACGAGCGGTGGTCGGCCTACACGCCGTTACCAGAGCGTGAGAACGGCCGTTTTGTTCATCGTTGACAGCGCCATGTTGCAAATTACTGCTAGCACCTTACGCAGCCATCTCCACAAGATCAAATATTACCGCGCGCTTGTCTATCTTGACGTGTGGAGACGAGAAGCTGCGGGCCGATATGTTGCGCTCACAGAAACTTCTTCCGGTGGGTTGTGGACCGTCGTCCCGAAGCTGAACACTTCGGATATTGAGGAGTGTTACCA
>Ga0247823_10003257_pt1 | contig 13176 bp, 9 predicted proteins | sample 13C_PalmiticAcid_2_FD_192426 | JGI IMG/M metagenome (GOLD analysis project Ga0247823, IMG submission 192426) | Soil microbial communities from agricultural site in Penn Yan, New York, United States - 13C_PalmiticAcid_Day30 | ecosystem: Environmental > Terrestrial > Soil > Agricultural land...
CGTCGCCAGCTCGAGCACACGCTCGCCCTGTCCCTGTTCGATAGCGACCCGCGGCGTCTTGCCGCCCAGCGCCCCCAGAGGGGTCTCGAGGAAGATCAGCAGTGCCCAGCCATCGGTCGTCCCGAGGGCAATGGAAAGCCTGTTCAGGACATCCCAGATCGCAGGTTCAAACTGCCAGTTCGGCACTTTGAAACCTCTCTTGATCTGCGTGAGTCCGAGCGCGCGGCCCTTGTTGATCCATGCGTTCATGGTCACACGTGAGGTGCCGCAAAGCGCTGCCGCTTCATCGGTGGAGATCATGTCGCCCGCCTGAAGCCGTGCTTGTCGAGCCGCAAGGCTTGCGGACAGCAACTTGTTGGTCTCGGCAGAGGACACGTAGTCGTCATTGGGAGAGAGCTTCGCGCGCCGAAGAGGGACGCGGGAGGAGTTCTTCGTAGATGGGGTGGTAGTCGTCTTCATCGTCCACGGTGCCTCGTGGGGTGAGTGGTTCGATCAGGGGCAGTTGCGCCCGCTGACCTTCTGGCTGCTGAAGAATGCGTGCGGCGCCGCGCGGAACTGGGGGCCGCAAGGTAGCGGAGCTCGCGGATATACCGCCCGATCAAGGCTCAAGACTGCAACGACAGGCAAAGCGGAGGGCGAAGCACTGCGCGTGGCAGTTCGCGAAGCGATGGGCGCCGCAACCGGCGCTCGTCGGTGGATGATGTTCGCGATGATCGAGCGAGTGTGCTTGCGCTCAACGATCTCACTTATGGCCTGCAATGCCTGCAGCACCTTCTCGCAGGCGGCCTTCAATACGATCATGGGAAACCTTGGTAGTTTCGTTAAGTTGGATCATATCAGAAGGGTGCGGGCACCCGGACGCCGACGCAGCGGTTGACAGAGGCTGGTACTGGCGAGACTCAGCTGCGGACAGGCTTGCCCCGTAGACCGCCGCCGCATTGCGTGTCTTCATCCAGGCGCCATGGGCGGTTGCAGCCGCGGCGGTGACGGCTCGGAAATGCCCGTCCTTTAACTTCTGCTCCAAGGTGGTCGCCAAATCTATCTGGCACGGTCTGCACCCATACGCTCGCACGGGCCGGCGGCCGGCAGGATGCAGTCTTCGGCTCCTCAAACGACGAAGCGCAGACAACACAGGGATGACAATGAAAAAATTCGACTTTCCAGAGTGGCTCAAAGACGGCCGTAAGCATTACCTCGACTACATGAGGAACGTTGCTTCCCAGACGTTCATGGCTGGTTTGGCGCTTCTTGCCATGCTCAATCTGCGCAAACTCGCATTGGACCCAGGGCTCATCGCTTGCGCGTTGATGTTCACCGCGCTGTGCGTCCTGTCATTCGCTGCGAACTGGTCAACGTCGTTTGACAACATCTTCAGCCAGTACTTTGCATGGGAGAAGAGGGCGCGCCAGCACGTCAATCGGCAGACCACGTGTCTGAAGATGAGGACGCGAAGACTTCTCACGCTGCTGTGGCGCCATCGTCGGACGGAGCTTCTCCTGCTGCCTGTGTGGGCGCTCTTTCAACTGTTCGTGCTTGCGGCGGCCCTGACCGTGGCAGCATTCACCGCGAACAACTACGTCGAGGGCACCACCTCACGGGTGACCGCATCACCGGCTGCGGCGGCAACGCAGGCGCCATTGAGCGCTCGGACAAAGCACTGACGTTGCCTTCATTGGCCGCCGCCCACCGCCACCACGAGCCGCTACACCACTTTGTTTCTTGGAGGGGTGCAGCCGCCGACGTATCAACGCAGCCCTCGGACCTAGGCCGCGCATGTCAGCCGTCGCCAACCACGAAGAATTCGATGGACCGGTTGTTCTGCCGGCGGCAGATCCGTAGTCGATACGGAAAACGTTCGGTCATCCCCTCGTTGCCTGAACACGTGCGATCTTGATCATCTGGTGCGATGAACGTGTGAACTAGTTCCACCGCATCAGTCGCTTCGGGCCCTATGGTTTCGACACCCTACCATTCGCGCGTCAACAGCCGAACCAGACATGTCCAAGCTCGAGATTTCATCAGAATCGATCGCCAAGCTCGATGACTCTCAGCTGCGAACACTTGTAGCGAAGCTATGTGAGGCAGAGCTGCATCTGGAGGCGCTCTCCTCATCGCACGTGACGTGGGGTGGCAACCAGAACGCTTCGGACGGGGGGATTGACGTTCGAGTTGAGGTGGATGCGGCGCTAGTGAAGCGGCGAGGCTATGTGGCCAGAGCCTCTACTGGATTCCAAGTCAAACGCGAGAACATGCCGAGGCGCAAAATCTCCGAGGAGATGTCCCCCGGCGGCGATCTGCGGCGCGCAATCGTTGAACTGATTGAAGAGGGCGGCAGCTACGTCATCGTTTCTTCTCTGGGCGACCTATCACACAAGATGCGCCAAGATCGCCTCGCCGCGATGCGAGAGCAGGTCAAGCTCGCTGACCCGAAAGGGAAGCTGCACGTCGACTTTTATGACAGACAGCGGCTTGCTAGCTGGGTATCGGAGCATCCAGCCCTCGGAGCATGGGTTCGCCGTACCATCGGCGAAGAGATGCATGGTTGGCAACCGTACGGAGCGTGGTCTCGCGAATCAACCGACACCGAAGAGCAGTACGTCGTCGATGAGGCTGCGCGACTGCTGGACCTTCGCGGCGGCAAGGCGGCCACGCTCTCGATTTCCGACGGAATCGCTGGGATGCGCCAAGTTCTGCTTCTGCCAGCAGGGGTTGTCCGTCTCGTTGGTCTTTCCGGTCTCGGTAAGACACGACTCGTCCAGGCCCTGTTTGACGACCGCATCGAAGCAGGCCAGGCACCAAGCCCCACGTTGGTTCACTACACCGACGTTGCTCACAGCCCCCAACCATCGCCTCTGGATCTGATGAACCATCTGGAGGCTTCTCGCAAACGCGGGATTCTGGTGGTCGACAACTGCCCTCCCGAAGTACATGAGCAGCTTGCCAAGCGATGCAAGCAATGCAGCCACCTCAGCCTGATCACCGTCGAGTACGACGTGCGTGACCAATCGCTTGAAGGAAACGATGTGTTCCTCCTCGAGCCGGCTTCTGACGAGGCACTGCGAAAGGTACTTCGCGCCCGTTTCAAGTCGCTGGACGCTGCGAGCGTGCATCGGATCTGCGAGGTCGCGGGGGGCAACGCGCGGTTCGCTTCAGCGCTCGCAGAGTCCGTAAAGGAAGGCGAATCGCTGATCGGTGTTGAGAGCGGCGCCATGTTCGAGCGCTTGTTTCACCAGCGAGAGCGCGCCAATGAGGATATCCTGACAGCCGCAGAAACATGCTCGCTCCTCGTGTCGTTCGACACGGACGGCGCACCCGACGAGTCTGCGGAGCTACAAGCGCTTGCGATCCTAAGTGGCCTGAGCGCCCCACGGCTCTATCGCTGCGTCGGCGAGCTGCACAACCGACGCCTGATTCAGGCCCGCCTCACCTGGCGAGCAGTGCTACCGCAAGCTCTTGCAGGTTGGTTGGCTGTCAAAGCCATCAAGAGAATCCCTCCTGCGTCCCTTCGAACTAAGCTTTTCGACGAGGCCCCCAAACGCACTCAGCTCTCGTTTGCCAGGCGCCTAGGCGACTTACACGAGGCGGCCGAAGTTCAAACACTGGTTCGAACTTGGATGGCGCCAGCGGGTGTTCTCTGCGACCCGCTTTCACTAGACGAGCACGGTCGACATCTATTCGCGACGGTGGCTCCCGTCGACCCGGAGCTTGCACTCCAAACTATCGAGCGGTCCTGGAACAACACGACCGACAGAGAAGCCCTCAGGTACTTCTCGGGTTCGTGGCTTACCCTTCTGAATTCACTCGCATATGAGGAAGCTCTTTTCGATCGGGCCGTGAGCCTCATGATCGCGCTCATCTGCGACTCTCGCATTGGCACTGACGAAGAACGGTCGTTGACAGATCTCTTTCAAGTTTGCTTATCGGGCACCCATGCAAGCCTCGAGGCTCGCAAAGCGCTCGTCGCTCGGACGATTGAGGCGTCGGACGAACGAGTTCGAAAGGTGGGAGTGAAGTTGCTCGGCGCGATGATTCGAGTTGAATGCCGCGGCCATTCCTTTCCGCGCTTCGGATCACGTCGCCGGAACTTTGGCTACTGGCCTGAAACCCGCACGGGGTTCACTTCCTGGTACGAAGGCTCTATCGACCTGCTCGGGCAAGCTGCCACCGAGTCCCTGGTACAAGACGCTGCGGCGGATCTCCTTGCAAAGCGCTTCCGCAACCTTTGGACCAGTACGATCAACTGCGAAGATGCATTGATCAGAGCGGCGGACTCCGTAGCATCTGCGAGACCGTGGTTCTCAGGTTGGATCGCGATTCGCAACACACTGTCCTCCCGCACACTCGCGCGAAAGGGCACGGACGTATCGAAACTGGAACGACTGGAGAAGAGGCTCCGCCCCACTGATACTCTTTCGCTCCTTCAGGCGCACCTGACCTCCGAACGTGGAGGAGCAGTCGACATCGCCGGAGACTTTGATACGTTCGGGGTCGACGGGCACGAGGCCGCCCAGACGTCTACTGCAGCGCAAGCTCAAGAACTGAGTGAGGAGGTAACCCGTGCTGGACTCGAAGAACAGTTGATTCCCGCCGTCGTTCGCCGAGAGAATTCTTGGACCGATTCTATTGCGCGAGGAATCTACAAAGGATGCGACGACAAGACCCTCACATGGGAACGCCTGCTGTCAGCGTACGCTGCAATCGATGTGCAAGAGAGGTCAACCCTGGGCTTGGCGGAATATCTCAAAGAGTGCCGCGCATCCAATCCCACTCTGTGTGAAGAGTTGCTCGACAACTCCATGCTTGACCCTCGGATGGGCGACAGCTTCCCGGAGCTACAAGTTCTCGCAGCCTCGGACTCAGAGAGGTCGGCGAAACGACTGATCGAAAGCGCCGAACGCAGGATGTCTGCATCCAGCTTCTATTTCGCTTGGCGGGTGCCAATGCCCGCGGGAACGTTCGCAGCACTGTTGAACAGAATCTCGGCCCTACCAGGTGGCGCATCGATCGCGCTCGAGAACCTGAACATGCGCACATTCAATCAACGAAAGCCCGGGGCCGCCGCAGTTGAGGTGGAACTGATCGAGTGCGGTCGAGAGCTGCTCTGTAGCTGCCCGCTCGACGGCAGCGAGGGCCGGTCTGATCATCTAATCTACGTTGTCGGTGAGCTCATTCGACTGTGCCTTTCTGGACCCGACGGGAGCCTTGCGGCGGGTCGATTCATCGCTCATCTTCGAAGCAAGACGTCCGACGGCATGCCATCGTTCCTAATCTCCGAAATTGTCCCGGCGCTGATAGAGGTACAACCGGAGCTGGTCCTCGATGCCTTCTTCGATTCCATCACAGATGACGTCGTTGTGCTTCAAGCAGAAGAACCCAGCATTCGCGATAGCCTGCGACTTCTCGATCGGGTTCCCACCCAAGTCCTGGACAGCTGGATCAGCGAAAAGCCGGATCAGCGCGCATGCGACATAGTTCCTTACATCACATGCGTAACGCCGGTTGCTAACGGCGCATCTTGGTCGGAGAAATTCGTCTCCGCGGTATCGCGAACTCCCGAGCGCGTGGACGCCTACAAGGCTGCCGAGTGCCAACTCATTCCAAGCGGGTTTCGAGGCCAGGTTGCATCCACTGTCAGTATCACGAAGCCACTTGTCCAGCGCCTCACTAAAGAATCCGACGTCCCAGTAGCGGAATGGGCCCGGGGGTTGATTGCGCGGATGGATCAAGCCGTCGATGAGGAGCAGAAAAGAGCTGCACGCAGCGCCGCGCACTTTGAGTAAGACTCACACCGGTACGAGTTCGACTGCGCTTCGGCAAGCCCTTTTCAGAGCGGTGCGGATTCTCGAGCGGAAGCCGGGCGAAGTAGCCATCCTCTCTTGCCGGCGACTCGGCACAGCGATTCTTTGAGCCGCTTCCAGGTGCCTGGCGACTGAATTTCCGGTGCGGCTTCGATCTGCCCATGCGACGGGTTCTCGGCGAGCGGTCGATGCCAGACGTCGACGGCGTGGGAATCTAGCGGCTGCTGTTTCGCATCGAGCGTGACAACCCCATGGATGCCGCGAACTTCGTCAGCCTGGAGAACTACGATGCCATCGGACGCGTTCAGACGAGTCGCTTCGGGCCCTCCGGTCTGGAGATTCTCTCGATCAACGGAAGGGCGCTTCTCTCTGTCGTTGAACGCGGAGTGGCAGAGATGAAGCAGCATGCCACTTGGGTCTGTGGCGTGATGGTTCTCGTGATCAGAGACTGCTCTGAACAACCTCTCTTCATTCCCGATATGAGTGGTCGGGAGCTGATTCGCTGGGAGCGCTTCTGCCCCAGGCGGAGGTCCGTCGCCGAGTTGCTCGCTCATCGGCTCCAGCTCAATACATGTAGAGCCAGGGCCACGCCTGAGCGAACTCGTCCAGATCCGGGTTGACCTGAACATGGGACATCTCGTCTTGGATGTTCTCGCCCCACACTCTGATGAGTTCGATGGTTGACGCACCGAAATACATCGTGATCTTGCGAGGACCGCACCACCACTCGAAGCTGACTTCACCATCTTCGTTTGCGCTGATGTGAGGCTCTCTCCATGGCGCATGCGCTGCACCGATGCGATAGAGCTCGGGCAACCTTGCGGCCGCGTTAGCGATCGCCTCGGCGTTCGGCGCGGCACTGCCAGCTCCGTCCCAATCTTCCGGCAGATCATGGAGATTGCGAAGCTTTGCCTGCGAACGCTGGACGAAGAAGCGAGCCAGCTGCCCGCTTGAGTTGTCTGAAGGCGTCTTCAGGTGGCCTTGCACGTACCGTCGGAGACCCTGTACATCTGCAGTGCTCGTCCCACCAGAGCATGCGAATGCTCGTACTCGTGCGGCATCAGCGATCATTTGATCAAGCTCCTCACCTGGTCCGTGATGATGGATTCGAAAACGTCGTTCTTTCGGTTCCGGAGATCCTGATACAACCCCCAGACCTGTTCCTCGTCCCAAGACCAGTCGAGCGCCGTGAAGACATCAATGTCGAGCAACGTGACGATGGCACCTTCACTTGTAGCGCCCTCAAGGCCCGTGTTGACGATGACTTTGCTTTCGCCGCGAATATCTTTCTGTGGAAGCACGAGCTGGAGGAAGTAGCCTTCCACTTCAGCACAGAAGTCGGGAATCTTCGGCGTCAACGTAAAGTAGTGAGCTAGGTCCACTCGCGCTGGCAACTCGAGACGGTTGATGTAGCGAACCGCCAATCGTTGCACACGTGACGGTTTGAGTTCACTGGTGTACTGAGTGAACAAGCCTCGTGCATCGCTGGAAAATGACTCCCAGTCGCCATATGGAGCCATATGACTGAAGGAAATGCCGTTCCTTCGGATCTGGACAACTCGATCCCCCCGCGCGTTCGTTAGGCGGTAGCCGATGGCTGTGGAGGTACGGCTGGTTTCACTGATGGGTCCTTCATCGAACTTCATCGACAGTTGGACCGCGTTCATCGGATGCAGAGTCGGGTAGTCACTCTCCAACGATCGTCCGAACCGCTCCAACGCGACCAAGCTCGGCTCCGCCGGAAAACCGACTTGAAGGTCGATCACTGCCTCCGCGATTGGGGCTCGCGTATATCGCAACCTTGGTCTCCCGTGCCCAAAATGCCGCGACCATGTGGATGGACTCGGTCCAATAATCACAGGATATCCACAAAGATATCCACAGGTGATTCTAGTGGATGGTAACTCAAATCTATCCTGAACGGCACAGCGCTTTCCAGGTGATTCGTGGGGAAAGCCACTGCTCGCGCGGCAGCTGCTGATGCTGAGCAGCTGGCAGTGCCGTCTCATCGACCGCAGAGGTCTCGCCGGAAGAATCGTCTACTCTCGACACAGCGTCTGAAAGCAGCAGTGGCTCCTGCCTCTGCGGTGTCGACGCAAACCACCGACTGCCTGAGATGCGACCGCTACGCGAACAAGAATTCGCCATCTACGCTCTGTCCCTCCCCCGCGGGTTGGGGTTCGGGGCGCGTCCGCCCGTTAGCGGTTGGTCCAGTGATGACGGTCTCGCGTTCGGTGTACTGCGACGCGACGCTTCCGATCAAAGCATGGGCATCTTGGTCATGCGAAGGCGCACCGACCATGTGTGGACTGTCATTGCCGATGAACACGGCTTCCCTGACGAGACTTCCGCCATGGGACGTCTTTCCGTGTCGCTACGCGAGGGACAACCTCGAGAGCCCGTCCCACGCGGCGTTCGGCCGCATCAGCCCCTCTACGAGGTCGAAGATCGAGACCCCAGTGAACTCTTCAAACTGCTGGCGCAGCGTACGCATCACGCTGCAGCGTGGGCCCTGAATCAAACTTACCTTGCTCTTCCGAAGCCAGATCGGAACTGGGTCGGTGACTTCCAAACAAAGAACTTCCATACACGAATGTGGGAGGCCCAGCTCGTGGCTTCCTTCCGAGAGCAAGGGGTTCTCGTGACCCAGCCCCTCGAGTCGCCCGACTTCCGTATCGAGACACGCCGTGGCGGCGTTGCGTGGGTGGAGGCCGTTACGGCGAATCCAGCAGAGCCCTATGAGCACGTCGGAGCGAAGCCTTCCCGCGCGCCGGAGGACATCTCGGAACTGTTCTTCGGAGCCGCAGCGGTCCGGTTCGCCAAGACCCTCGGCAACAAAATCGATCGCGGCTATCACGCGCTACAGCACGTAGCTGGGCAACCGTTTGCAATCGCCCTGGCCGACTTTCACGCACCAGGTTCCATGGTTTGGAGCAGACAGAGTCTCGTCGGGTATCTGTACGGAATGGGCGCTCGACTCTTTGGCCCAGACGGCGAGAGAGTAGGTCAGCCGATTTACACGACAACCCTCCTGGGACCCACTGCGTTCCCTGCCGGCCTTTTCGCAAACGATCTGCACCAAGAGCTGTCAGCGGTCATCTTCAGCAACGCATGTTCCCTGGCGAAGTTCAACAGAGCCATGATCTCGCGCGGGATGGACTCGAAGGGACTTCGCTACACGCGGATAGGAGAGTTCTTCGACCCAGCGCCTGGCGCGACCAAAGGCATCCCCTTCTGCTTGGACGTGACGAGCCACGAGTACACCCAGTTGTGGCAGTACGGCTATGAGCCGTGGTCCGCAGAGCTCGAGGTTTTCCACAACCCATATGCACGTCATCCGATGTCACGCGCCGTGCTGCCTGAAGCAACACACTGGTTTGAACGCGACGGGGAACTCCAGTGCGAACGGTTTCACGAAGTCGCGATCCTTCGTTCAAGAACCTGGATTCAGGATGCGAGCAAGCCCGCTCCGCGGCTTGAAGACTTTCTAAGAAGCGACAACAGTGGATCCGCCGTCGGCGAAGGCTGAGCCAATGATGAGATGCCGTCGAGACGATCTACCCCGCTAGGCATTGATCTGAGTGCGCATTGCCCTCAACGTGCTCGTCACTGGTAGGTGAAGCGCAAGATCGGTGTTTGTGTGATGCCAGGCCAACGGAACTCGAACATCTGTCGGGATGTCAGGCCGGGAGTTCAACGCACCGAATCCATCTAGCTGTCCGATGATGTCGATCACCTGTTCGCCATTGAAGTCAACTGGCATTGCAACCTTGGCACTCACCGTGACGATCTGAACGCTTCCCGATAGCTTCTTGAGTTGCTGAGGTGCCGTGCGCTTGAGCCCGAACAATGCCTCGGACAGGATCAAGTTCCCCTTCGAGTGACCGATCAAGACACTGAAGTTCGTTTTCTTGTCCATGAGCAAGGCTTCAACAGTGACCGTGTCCTTGCTTGTTTGGACTGTGTTCTCCACGGTTCCGCCGTCACTCGCCGTAATGGACGCTGCGGGGTCTTGAATGATGCCCCGCTCCCGCAGGCGGTCCAGCCATTCGAAGTTGTGGCGAACTGAATTGAGCAAGCCGAAGAGAAAGAACCCACCTAGGCCCTCGGCGATCACATCAGCGAAACCGTACCCAGATACCACTGCAGCCACAGGCTGGTCCAACGCATCCGCGACGTTGCGCCCGAACGCAACAGCACCGAGGGCCGAACTGCCCACACCAGCGACCGTCATGACGCGGACCACTGAACCGTAGCGAGCGGCGAACTCCTCAACCGACTTGCAGCGCACCGCCGGTCCGGCCCCGCTCGGGGGGACCATCACAACGGCCCCCTCGGCTGCCAGCCATGGAGCCATGTCCTTCGCTTCGTCGACCGTGACGTTCTTGACGTCGTAGAAGAGCCAATCAAGGAGGGCGTTACGCTGGCGAAAGCTTTCGAGACTGCTTTCTCTGGGCAGCGACAACGGTCTAGCCTTGGCCAGGGGACGACTCTGATTCCGCTCGAACAGCGCAGAGCCCAAGGATGCGACAGAACTGTGCATGCTGACTCCCTCCCTCGTTTTCTCGCAGCCGACGCAAGAAATGCGCCGCACCAAGTCTGTGAGACCCCGCTGGGAAGGATAGAGACGCGACCTCCCTGATCTCACCGCGATGGCGGCGGCCAAGCTCGCTACGATGAGAGGTCCTCAAACGTCGCAGCCTCCCCCGTGGATACCTCACCATGCTCCCGAGACGGCTTCACACGCGACGCATCTGCGAGAATGTCCAACGTTCTGAGAGAAGATCTTGAGGATGTCCAGTGAGTTCGACGAAGTGATCGCAGACCGGCTACGGAAAAAGTAGGACAAGCGTTGATGTGCTTGGTCGATCAGTCCACTGAGCTGGAGATCCTCTCAGGTCCGGGGTGTAGGGGTCCCCGGGTTGCCGTGGCATGCGGCCGAGTAACTGACCTGAAGGACCTGCATGTCATTGCCCGATGGCCTGTATGACCTGTTGCTGACAGAAGGGCTGGAGCGTTCGCTCGCTGCCATCAACCCTGGTAGCACAGATGTCTCGGCACTTCAGGGCGGTGGTGCCGACTTCTTGGCCGACGTCATCACGCGCCAACTCGCGACGATCCTGGATGAGGTCTCGGGTGACGAGGCCAACAAGGCCAAGTGGCAACTTGAACTGATCAATGAGCTGTTGGTGACACTGCGTCGACGGCTCGATGACAGCAAGAGTCTGAAGGGAGCCGTCGAATCCGCCGGAGTCATCGACCTGGTGGCGTCCCCGTTGCGCATCCTCCGGGCTGTCCGGCGAGACCGTCAATTTCCTATCCCACCAGAGATTGGTCTGGCTGCGCCCTGGCTATTCACCGCAGGGAAGGGCTCGCCCTCGTTGCTGCAGGAAATACGCCGCGAGTTGGCTTCATGCGACCACGTGGACATCCTGGTCAGCTTCATCACGGTCTCCGGCGTGCGCAAGTTGCAGGACGTGTTGCAGCAGATCACGGCCATGGGTGGACGGAATCAAGCCGCGACACGCCTCCGCATCCTGACCACGACCTACACCGGAGCGACCGAAGCGCGTGCACTCGACGAGCTCGCACGCCTGCCTGGTTGCGAAGTGCGTGTGTCACTTGACGGCCGCCGCACGCGCTTGCACGCGAAGGCTTGGTTGTTCCAGCGCAAGAGTGGCTTTGGCTCGGCCTATGTTGGGAGCGCCAACCTGTCGGGGGCGGCGCTGACTGGAGGTTTGGAGTGGACCGTCAAGCTTACTCAGCGCGCACAAGAGACATTGTTCGCTCGCGCCGTTGCCCATTTCGAGACGTTGTGGGCCGACAACGAGTTTCAGCGCTATGACCCTGACAACGTCGAGCACCGGCAGGCGCTGGCTAATGCGCTGGGCCGAGAGTCCTTTGGCGGAGAAGCCAGTGGCACGATCAGCTTCTTTGACCTGCAGCCTAAGACATACCAGCGAGAGATGCTGGAGCAATTGGCCACAGAGCGTGCACACGGTCGAGCTCGGAATCTTTTGGTCGCAGCGACTGGCACCGGCAAGACCGTGGTTGCCGCATTCGACTACCGGGAGATCTGCCGGCTTGAAGGCGGGCGCCCACGCGTCTTGTATGTGGCTCATCGCGAGGAGATTCTTCGCCAGGCCCTGAGAACGTATCGCGAGGTACTCCGCGACCCTGAGTTTGGCGACCTGCTCACGGGCAATCACCATCCCGCACGATGGGACCATGTGTTCGCCACCATCGACAGCGTGACCAGTCGTGACGTATTGGCTGCTGCGGGCGCCGATCATTGGCATACCGTTGTCGTGGACGAATGCCATCGGCTGGCGGCCGATCGCTTCGATGCCTTTGTGAGGGCTGTTCGCCCCCGCGTTCTGCTCGGGCTCACTGCAACGCCCGAACGCAGTGACGGTCAGCCCATCGCGCAGTACTTCGATGCGCGTCCCAATGGCAGCCCGGCAGTGGAGCTGCGCCTCTGGCACGCGCTGGATCTGCAATTGCTGGCACCTTTCGAGTACTACGCGTGTGACGACGCCACAGACTTCTCGGCGGTGCCGTGGGACAAACCAGGTGAGCGCGAGGCTCTGGACCAACTGGTTACCGCCAATGACGTGCGAGCCCGTCTCGTCGTCAATGAATGGCGCCGGCTTGCGACCGATGCATCGAAATCACGGGCCATCGCGTTTTGCGTGTCGGTCGCGCATGCTGAATTCATGACCGACTGGTTCAACCGTGCTGGGCTGCCTGCGGCCTGTGTGGTCGGCACGACGTCGAGCGAGGAACGGCGCCGCGCGCCGAAACGCCTGCTCAGCGGCGAGCTTTGCGCGTTGGTGACTGTTGATCTGTACAACGAAGGCATTGATCTGCCGATGGTCGACACGTTGTTGCTACTCCGGCCGACGCAGAGTCCGGTGTTGTTCCAACAGCAGATCGGCCGTGGACTGCGCTTGGCTCCCGGCAAGGAGAGTTGCCTGGTGCTCGACTTTGTCGGGCAGCATCGCGCAGAATTTCGGTTCGACCGCTTGTTGTCAAGCTTGACGGGTTTGTCACGGCGTGAACTTGTAGATGGCGTCGAGAACGGTTTCGGCAGTCTGCCGCCGGGCTGCCACATTCACCTTCAGCGGCAGACGAGAGAGCAGGTACTGCAAGGCCTGCGAGCACTGATTGGGCAGAATTGGCGACGCCTGAAGGTCGAGTTGCAGGCCTATGTCGCGCTGAAGGGCCGTGTTTCCGTTCGTCTGGCTGACTTCTTGCGCGACCAGGCACTGGAGCTTGAAGACGTTTACCGCAGTGGCACTGGCCAGGGCCGCAGCGGCTGGACGGCGTTGAGACGCGATGCAGGTCTGATCGTCACGGAGCCGGGCCCAGAAGAAGA
>Ga0247823_10003259_pt1 | contig 13170 bp, 10 predicted proteins | sample 13C_PalmiticAcid_2_FD_192426 | JGI IMG/M metagenome (GOLD analysis project Ga0247823, IMG submission 192426) | Soil microbial communities from agricultural site in Penn Yan, New York, United States - 13C_PalmiticAcid_Day30 | ecosystem: Environmental > Terrestrial > Soil > Agricultural land...
ATCAGCTTGCCAGACCGGGGCCATGTCCACCGCGAGATGGATGCCCAGCACATCGACCATGTTGCTTCGCGCATCCAGTGTCTCGCCCATGACGATGGCCAGAACGGACATCACCTGCGCGTCATCAAGCTTGAGCAGCTTGGGCAGCAGCGCGGTTGCCCCGTCCGGATCGCCACCGGTGACGGTCGGCGTCTCGGGATCGAACCCGAGCAGCGCGATGATCGCGCGGCGCTTCTCGTCGAACGCGGCCTCGCTTGCGGAGACCTCGACGCTCTCGGTGACCGCATCGCTCGCCGCACGTTGCGGCTCGACCCGCACATTCCAAAGCGGTGATCCGGCGATCATATGCGCCACCGCAACGCGCAGCGCGACGCCGGGCGCGTCCACCAGCTTGGCTCGCACAGCCGCGTGGCGATGCAGGTCGATATAGTCCTGCAATGTGCTCGTCACCTCGGGCCGAACGGGCTTCTCGATGACCTCGCCCTTGGCCAGCTTCTTGGCCTCCTTGGTGGTGATATAGCCCTCGTGGAAGGTGACACCGCCGCGATAGTCGATGGTGACATAGACCTTGCCGCCCTGTCGCTTGGTGCGCCGCTCATGCTCCCATGAACGGAAGTACGCCCCGCGCTCAAGCACGACGACCTCGGACCAGCCCGCTTCGCGACAGGCCTCGGCGCGTTCCTCGATCGCCGCTTCCTGTGCGGTCCAGAACGCCTCGACGCTGCCGAAGTAGCTCTCCTCGCCGAACAGGTCGGCGACGATCTCACCCTTGAACGTGGCGAGGTCGAACAATGCCATCTTGGTCGAGATCGACGCCCCGCCGAACAGCCACGCCTTGAGCTGATGCCCGACCGGCGCATGGGTTTGGGGATCATCAACCAGCGCCAGCCAATCGCGCTGCTGTGCTTTCGACGCCAAAGTCAGATGCCGCACGGTCACCGCGTCGATCTCCTCACTGCGGTAGAGATTGCGGATGCGCGGGAGCAAATTGCCGAGCGCGAGCGTGCGCTTCACCTGAACATCGGTCAGACCGAAGGTGAGCGCGATATCCTCCGGGCTGCGGCCCTCGCGGATCAGCCGCGTAAAGGTCTCCCATCGCGTTACCTCATCCGGATCGAGCCGGGCGATGTTCTCGATCAGCGAGGCTTCGAGCGCTGCCGCATCGTCGCCTGCTTCCATCACCGCGCAGGGTAGCTCGTCGATGCCGCCGCCTTCGGCTGCCACCGCGAGCGCGGCATGATAGCGCCGCTTGCCCGCGACGATCTCGAACGTGTCGGGCGATCCGTTCTGCCGCACGATCAGCGGCACCAGCACCCCGCGCGCCCTGACCGAGGGCAGGATGTTGGTGAGGTCGGGCACCTTCTTCACGCCGCGCATATTGGCGGTCGAGACAGAGAGCTTGGCGATGTCGATATGCTTGAGTTCCATGATCCTTCTCCTTCAAACCGCACCGGCCCCGGAAAAGGGGGGTGGGCGGCAAGGAGCGGACCGGAAGTCCCGCTTGAGCGGGGCGCTGCACCCGCAGGGCCGCAATGCAATGAAGGACCGGCAAAGCCGGTTGCGGCGCGCCGCGGCGGGACTAGAGGGCAGCGTCCGCCCAGCCCCCTTGGCCGCGGCCGGACCGGCAAACGCCAGCGCGCCAGCGCTGACCGCAGCATCTCAGCGCAACGCGCTGCCGGCGGCGCCAGGCGCCCCACCAACAAGCACTCTCGAAGCCGGGCGTCCGGCGCGGCGGCGTGCGCGCGCGGGCCGTGCCACGCGGCAAGCAAGGGCGCCGCGACCTCTGGCGGCTGCGCAGCAGACCGCCAGTGCGCGCGCAATCGAACCCGCGTTCCGTTTCCCGGCGCTTCCGCCGGCCTTTCGCGTTAGCGACCGTCACCCGAAGGGCCGAGACCCATAAGGGCTCGGTGGAGCGCCAGCGGAATAGAGCGCGGTCGCGCACCACGGCGCGAAACGCCAAGACTAGCCCGCCAATCTCCAATCACCCGTCTCGATCTTTTCATAGCGCAGCTGAGGCCCGGTGAGCGCCCCGACGATCTTGCCTTCGCACCCATTTTCAGGCGCGCTGCCGACTGCGGAATAGGATAGCTCGACGCCGGTATAGAGTTGGCCATCAAGCGCCACCGGCACCTCAAGCATCAATGCCTCGGCGGCACCAGGCTTGAGCGTCACCGCTACGCCGTCGCCGGCCGTGGCTCGCACCTCGCAAGCCGCACCGTTCGCGAACCAGGTCAACGCGACCTTTAAACCGTCCAGATCGAGCGTCGCGGGCTGTCCGCCGCGCACCCGCACCGTTCGCGCGGCTGATTGCGCCTCGGCAAATGTCGCCACCTGAATGGCGAGGAACATGTCCTTTCCGTCGATGGTGAAGGTGTGCGCACGTCCGGCCGTCCCTTTCGCGACAACGTTGAGATCGCTCCCGGCGAGTTTCGCCTCGATATCGAGGCTGGCGTCCTGCACCACACTGATCGTGATGGTTGCTGCCTTGAGGCCGGCATAGATACGCGGCGCGCCGGATGGTTCGGCAAGCTTCGACATATCCTTGATCCGCACGACGCTGAGGTCCCCGAAGCGCGCGGTGACCTTCGACCGGTAGCTCGGATCGAGGTCGAGAAACTTCAGGAACCCGGCGGTGAAGCTCGCCTGAAGATTGTTGTCGATCGTGATCTCGCTGAGGCCGGGCTCGATCACGAGATTTTCGGGCGATGCGCCCTCGCCATAGGGACCATGGCCCGGAATCCACAGCGCGCCGACCGGCACGTTCGAGCGCAGCTCGTGCAATGCCGTGTATCGGCCAAAGGCCTGCGAGAACTTGGGCACGAAGCCGGGTCCGATCGCGCAACCGGAAAGGGCGAGCGCGCAGTAAAGCGGAGCGAGACGCCGGTTCATTGCACGCGCTCCCGCTCGAAGGCGGCAATGTACGCGCGCACGCGGCGCTCAGTGCGCGGCCGCGGCTCGCGTCCGTCGCGCAAGTCGAACACGAAGCAGGGATCGCCGACCGCGTCGCGCCCGAAGCGAGTCGGCGGCACCCGCCAGGTCTTGAGATGCTTTTCTACAATCATGCGCAGCATAGCAGGCCTCCGAATCGATGTTCGCCATATGTTCTAGAACCATTTCCTACTTGTCTAGGATTTTTCCTATGATAGCCTGCTGTCATGGATGAGATCGAGGCACGGGCCGCGCTGGAGCGGCTGATCGAACGCAGGGGTGAGAGCTATGCGAGCATCTCACGCCTGCTCGGGCGCAACGCAGCCTATATCCAGCAGCATATTCGCAGGGGTTCGCCGCGGCGGCTCGAGGAAGCCGATCGCCGTAAGCTGGCGCGCTATTTCGGTGTGGAGGACAGCGAGCTCGGCGGACCGGCCTCGCCCGTCTCCGACTTCCTGATGGTTCCCAAGCTCGCGGTCCAGGCTTCCGCGGGGCCGGGCGCGTTCGTCGAAGGCGAGGCGCCGATCGCGCAGTTCGGCTTCGACCGGCGCTGGCTCTCGCGCATCACCAGCGGGCGGCTCGACCAGCTCTCGATTATCCAGGTGTCGGGCGATTCGATGTCGCCGACGCTTGCCGATGGCGACGACATCCTGATCGATCGCGCGGATGCCGCGCCGAGACTGCGCGATGGCATCTACGCCTTGCGACGCGACGATACGCTCATGGTCAAGCGCCTGTCTCTCAATCCGTTCAGCAGTCTCCTCACCATCGCCAGTGACAATCCCGCCTATCCGACTTGGACAGACTGTCCGCCAGACGGGGTAGATCTGATCGGCCGCGTCGTGTGGGCCGGTCGAAGACTTGTCTGAAATCCTACAATCTCACGCCATCCTACGATTGTAGGAGATTTGTAGGATATTGTTCCGCACCTGTTCTCCTGTCGGCGAGTCGTGGAAGGCGTTCTCCCTCCGCCTGCGGCTCGCCGACACGGGAAACAGGAATGGCAAAATACAAGGAACTGCTTGCTGCCGGACTCGCGGCGGCAACCGTAGCGATGACTGCGTCCGGCCTGGCGTCGGAGACGGTCAGCTACAGCTATGACGCACGCGGCCGCCTGGTCGCGGTGAAGCACAGCGGGACGGTGAACAACAACGTCCAGACCAACTACACTTACGACAAGGCCGACAACCGCACCAACAAGACGGTGACCGGCGCGCCGTAACCACGCGCCAATCCAACTTTTCAAATCGACGGAGATTTAATCATGCTGATTCAACGGCAGGGCGGCGTGCGCCCATCTCGCCGGGCCCGGGCGTGGCTTGTGGCGACTAGTATTCTTGCGAGCGGAGTGGCGGTGCCGGCGCTTGCTCAGACATCGCCACCGCCCCGGCAGGTGATCGATGAGCGAGGCGTCGATGTGGCGTCCGGCCAGGCGCTCGTCACCTCGCCCTCGATCAATATCGCCGACCTCGGCTTCGCCGAGAACTGGACCGGCAGTGATATCGGCTCGGTCCTGCGCAACGTTATGAGTGTCAGCACCAGTAACGCGCTTGTCATCCTGAATAACGTCACGAAGCACTTCATTCCCGACGGTGTTGGCGGTTGGGTGGCAAAGGACGGCGACGGTTCGACGCTGGTGCAAGTGGGTGGTGGCTATCGCTACACCAGCTCCGATGGGACCAAGTACGATTTCGTCGATCTGAGCGGCCCACCCCCTGTCGCCGGGCCGCGCATCTTTCTCGATCAGATCACGCGGCCAGACGGCACGGTGCTAACATATAGCTATCGGATCGAAGACGAGACCTGCGGCCGGCCTAATTGCCGAGCACCGCGTCATATCCGTGCACAATCCGTCGTCTCGTCACGCGGCTACATGCTGAAGCCCACCTATGCAGCCCAGAATATCCTCGACCCGCAAGAGTTCCTGCGCCTTGTCAGCGTGACGGCACTCGACCAGACCGAGGAAGCCTGCAACCCCGCGGCCGACACCTGCGTTCTGATCAAAGCGTGGCCAAAGCAGACTTGGGGCTCGAATGGCACGGGAACGACTATCACCGATGAAGCAGGCAAGGTGATCACCGTCGAATCCGATGCCAACGGCGTCACGAACGTGACCCAGCCGGACGGTACGGGAGACGACACTGAGATCACGTATGACGGCTCCGGCCGCGTAGCGACGATCACCCGGAGCGGTGTCACCTATAATTACAGCTATTCGCTGGCGGGGGGCGTGCTTACCACCACGGTGGCGGGTCCAGATGGATCGACAGAAGTATTTGCGACCGACACCGCGAGCCAGCGGCCAAGTTCTGTCACGAATCGTACTGGCGACAGCGTCAGCTACCAGTACGACGCAAGCGGCCGGAAGACGCGCGAGACGATGCCAGAGGGCAACTACACCCAGTGGACATACGATACACGCGGCAATGTGACGGAGGTACGCAAGGTCGCTAAATCAGGTTCTGGGCTGGCCGATATCGTCGAGACGGCGAATTTTGACGCAAGTTGCGCGAACATGGTCACCTGTAACAAGCCGAACTATACGATCGACGCGCGTGGCAAGCGTACCGACTTCACCTATAGCGCGGCTCACGGAGGGGTCACGCGGATCCAGCTTCCTGGGCCAGCCTCAGGGCAGCCACGCCCGGAGATCAACTATACCTATACGGCGCTTACGCCGCTGGCCTCGAGCACGCCGGTCTATAAGGTGACGGCGATCACCATGTGCGCGACTGCGGCGACCTGCGCGGGAACGGCTAACGAGACGAAAATCACACTCGCCTACAACACGCCGAATCTCAACCTCAGCAGCAAAACCGTGGCGGCGGGCGATGGCTCGATCAGCGCGACCGAGAGCTATGCCTACGACTGGCGGGATCGCCTGGTCAGCGTCGATGGCCCGCTTGCCGGGTCCGAGGATACAAGCTTCCATCTCTGGGAGGCACCTGACCGACTCGCTGGGAAAATTGGTCCGGATCCAGATGGCACTGGAACTCTGAAGCGCCGTGCGACGCGCTATACCTATGACGCGCAAGGGCGCGTAAAAAAGGAGGAGCGCGGCACCGTCACGGGTACAGATCATGTCGCGCTCAGCACAATGACGGTAGCGGAGCAAGTCGAGTATCAATTCGACCTCAGTGGCAATGTTATCATGCAGACGCTGGGCGCGGGCGGCATTACTTATGCCGTACAGCAAATGAGCTACGACAATCGTGGTCGCCTTGAATGCACCGCCGTTCGTATGAATAATGCAGTGTTCGGCTCGCTACCAAGCTCGGCCTGCACGCTGGGTGTCGCAGGGTTGTTCGGCCCTGACCGCATCACCAAGACATTCTATGACGCGGCAGATCGTGTGACCAAGATCCAGACTGGGCTTGGCGTGTCCGGTGTCCAGTCGGACGAGATTACTGTAACATACTCCGCAAATGCTCAGGTCGCGACAGTCACCGATGGTGAGAGCAACAAAACGACTTACGAGTATGATGGGTTCGACCGTCTGGCAAAGACCCGCTATCCCGTAATAACAAAGGGATTAGCAACGAGTTCAACGACGGACTATGAAGAACTGGCTCATGATGCGGCATCAAACGTAGTCAACCGACGATTGCGTGATGGAGCGAGCATCGCCTTCAGCTACGATGATCTCAACCGTTTAACGCAAAAGAATCTACCGGGCAGCGAGCCTGATGTGTCCTACAATTACGACCTGTTCGGACGGCTGATTGGCACGAGTACCGCCGGCCACACTCTAACGTTCACTTTCGATGCCTTGGGCCGCAATCTGAGCCAAAGCAGCCCATTGGGCACTGTGAGCAATCAGTACGATTCAGCCGGGCGGCGAACGCGAGTGACGCATCCGGGTGGAGGATTGTACGCTGACTACGATTATTTGGTGACCGGGGAGGTTTCGGTAATCCGCGAGAATGGCGCGACCTCAGGGGCAGGCGTGTTGGCAACGTTCGGCTATGACGACCTCGGTAGACGGGAGAGCCTCACACGGGGCAACGGCACAGTGACGAACTATAGCTATGACGCGGTATCGCGGCTGGCGTCAATTACGCAGAATCTTGCGGACTCCTCACACGATGTGACAACGACATTCACTTACGACGCCGCAAGTGGGACTGCGAGCCGCTCCCGCGACAATGACGTGTACGCCTTCTCCGGGTTCGCCAATACCAATAAGGCAGATATTTCGAACGGCCTGAACCAGATCACAACAACGGGCGGCGTGAACTTGAACCACGACGCGCGTGGCAATGTAAGTGCGATCGGAACGAACAGCTTCGCTTACAGCAGTGAGAATCTGCTTCAGAGCGGACCAAGCGGCACGACACTGGCGTATGATCCAATGCTACGCCTCTACGAGGTGAACCAAGGCACATCGACTCGGTTTCTATACGATGGCGTATCTCTAATCGGTGAGTACGATGCTTCCGGGACACCTCTTGCGCGCTACATCCATGGGCCCGGAATGGATGAGGCGCTAGTACGATACGAAGGAACCGGTACGGGCTTGCGACGCTGGCTACATGCTGATGAGCGCGGTAGCATCGTGGCCACCAGCGATGAATCAGGCTCGTCGATCATAACTAATCGCTATGATGAATACGGGAACCCCGCCAGCGGCAACAGCGGGCGTTTCCAGTATACAGGCCAGGCTTGGCTACCAGAGATCGGCATGTACTACTATAAGGCGCGTATATATAATCCGGCCATTGGCCGATTTCAGCAACCCGACCCTATTGGCTACAGCGGGGGCCCTAATGTCTATGCCTATGTGGGAGGCGACCCCGTAAATAATTCGGATCCAAGCGGGACCCTCAGCATCGCGTCTAACGGATGTGCGGTAGTGACGGGAAGTCGGATCCCCAAATGTGGCGATGCCCTGGTCGGAGCATTGGGTGATGTAGGAATCTATGCGTATGTAGATAAGTCAAAGAAAGGGGGCATCCTGGAAATGGCAGGCCGCGGGAACCCCGGGGATATTCATGACCCGTTTGCATTTCCATACGCCCATGTGACTCCCGACGATGCGGATGAAGTTGTAGTCAATGGTGTGCGAGCTGCAATAATTAGCCTGTTTCCATCGATTGGAGAATCGTGGCTTAATAATAATATTTCCCCGCTCAATGAGAACTTTGCGGAGATAAAGGATCTCAAAGCAATTCGCGACTCGAGGTGGAAGAAAAGACCGTCCAGTCACTCCCCCTCTGCTTGGGAGATCGCCCTCCCCGGCACGTCCTACGTATTGAAACTATACCAGAACGATACGGAGAATAGAGGGCTTAATACGATTGCAATCGTAGCCCCGACTGGAACAATGAAGCATTGGATTCAGTTTCCACTGTTCACCAAGCAAGCCCCGGTTAATTATTGGAACGCGGCAGATTATTGCAGATCCACAAAAAGGTGCTGAATATGAGTAGGCATATTATAAATATACTGGCGTATATTTGCCCAATTTACACGTGGATTTTAGGAGCGTTTATCCCAAAGTCCGTAGGGGAATTTAATATAGACTCCGTCAATTTAGTATGGGGAACAGTCTATGGAGTTGGATGGAAAGCCGCTGATTACCTTCTTGGCTTCTCCAGTGCTACTTCCATAATTGGATTTGCAGTGTGGCCGATAATTGTGCTTATCGGCGGATATTTCATTGTTGTTCGGTCCACTCTTAAAATTAGAGCCACGGTGGTCGCACTTTGCGCTTTAACAAGCCTCTTCAATGTGAGTGCGGAAACCGCACTGAGCAGCTATGCAGACTGGCCCATCTATTACGTAATTCTATACGCATACTCATAATAGCATTAGCCAGGTCGGCGATCACTCGCCGACCTGGCTTTCAAACTCACGGTCACAATATTGGCCCCACTCTACCATCAAGCCCACCCTCTTTTCCAGTAGATTGCCTCGTCGATACGCTGCTTCGGTGCGGTTAAATACAGCATGCGCCAGCGCCGCTTCCGCAACCTCTCCCTCGTGGTGCGTTTCCTCACTCACCCAATCTCGAAATGCGGACCTGAATCCATGCGCGGTGTATGGGTACTTCATTTCTTTGAGCAGCTTGGTGAGCGTCATGTCCGAAAGTGGCTGAGAACCTCGCATACCCGGAAATATGAGCGGACATCCGACGACACGAAGCTCCGCACATCGCGCGATGATGCGCATAGCAGGACTTGCCAGCGGCACGACATGCTCACGGTGCGCCTTCATCCGATCTTTCGGAATCGTCCAAACGCGCGTCGTAGTGTCGATCTCATGCCACATCGCACCACGCACCTCACCCGAGCGCGCCGCCGTCAAGATCGCAAACTCCAGAGCCAACCGGCTGAAGGACTCACGCTCGCGCAACTTAGCGATGAAAGCGGGCACTTGCGCATACGGCATCGCCGCAAAATGCCCGTCCTTCTTGGGCTGGCGGGGCAACCCCTTGGAAATTGCACGCATTGGGGCTTCTGTTTCCCGATAGCCCGATGCGTAGGCCCAATCGAGGACCGTCCCGATCCTTTGACGTACGCGGCGAGCCGTTTCGGGCTTGGACAGCCAGATTTCCGCGAGCACGTTACGAATCATCGGCCCGGTGATCTGATGCACGCCAACGGTACCGAGCGAAGGAAACACGTAAGACTCAAGCGTTCGCAGCCACTGAGCTTCGTGCTTTTCGTTGCGCCAGGTCTTGCGATGAGCGGCGAGGACTTTTGCCGCAGCCTCCTTGAACGTGGGAATGCCCTCCGCCTTGCGCCGCTCGAACGCGGGATCGAGACCCATCTCGACCCAGGTCCGAATCTCCGCGGCCCGCTCTCTGGCAATTTTGAGTGAGACCTTCGAAGCACTGCCCAAACCGAAATCGCGCCGGTTGCCATTCTTCTGCACGCGGCAAATCCAACTTTTCGATCCACTAGGCTGGACGACGAGAAACAGGCCGTCCCCGTCGCCGAGCCTTCCGGGGCGTGTTGCAGCTTTCACAGCGGTAGCCGAGAGCTTTCCCATGGCTCAAATTCTCCCACATTTCTTCCCACACTTCCAATCGGTTGCCGGTGGAAATGAGCGAATGCGAGAGGACGCGAATCACGCACAAAGCCGCAGAAAAGCTGGGCTTTTTAGATTCGCGGTGGATGCGGGGGGATCAAGCCCTGGCGGAGACGGAGGGATTCGAACCCTCGGTACGGTTCCCCGTACGACGCTTTAGCAAAGCGTTGGTTTCAGCCACTCACCCACGTCTCCGGTGCCCAGCGGCGGAGCGGGGGCTATAGCGAGCCATATGCGGGCGATCAACGGGGCTTTTTCGCATGCGGCTCATCGCGTGATCGACTCGGGTGGACGCGAAATCGACTCGGGTCATCGCCCGTTCATTGCCGCCGCCTCACCAGCCGACCTAATGGCATGATGGCGGGAGGAATTACCATGCGGCGCGCGTTGATTTGGCTGACCCTGGCACTGGCGGTGCCGTCGTTCGCGGCGGCGCCCGCGTTCGCGCAGATTCGCCAGGTCGATCCCGACAGCGCGATCGACGCCGATCTCGACCAGCCCCAGACCACGCAGGCTCCTCCCCCGGCCGACCAGCCGATGGACGAGCCGGTCGATCCCGGCACTGATTATGGCCCGCCGCCCGCCGACAGCGTCCCGGCTCAGCAACAGCCAACCACCGCGCCGCCCGCGACCACCGGCCTTGCCAAGCCCGAAGCCCCGACCACCTTCGATCGCGTGCGCGTCGTCGCCGCCGCCGAGGGCGTGTTCGGCAAGGGCGCCAGCGGCCTCGCCGCGCTGATCGAGGACATCCTCAAGGATCAGGGCGAACCCAACGCCTATATCGCGGGCAGCGAAGGCTCGGGGGCGATCGTCGTCGGGCTGCGCTACGGATCGGGCCAGATGGTTCATGCGGTCGAGGGCGAGCGCAAGGTGTTCTGGACCGGCCCATCGGTCGGCTTCGACATCGGCGGCGACGCCAACAAGGTGTTCGTGCTCGTCTACAACCTCTATGACAGCCAGGAGCTCTACAAGCGCTTCCCGGCAGGCGAGGGCCGCGTCTATTTCGTCGGCGGCTTCTCCGCCACCTATCTGCGCCGCGGCGACGTGGTGCTGATCCCGGTGCGGCTCGGCGTCGGATGGCGCGTCGGCGCCAATGTCGGCTATATGAAGTTCAGCGAAAAGAGCCGCTGGTTCCCCTTCTGAACCGTCCCGCCTGACGGGGACTGGCGCACCGCCCGCCACCCCGCTAGGCGGAGGCCATGCCAGTCAGCCAAGCCGATATCGACCTCGCCCAGCGCCTCGCCGATGCGGCCGGCGCGGCGATCCGCCCCTATTTCCGCGCCGAGCACGGCCTCGAGGCCAAGGACGATTCGTCCCCGGTGACGCTCGCCGACAAGGCCGCGGAGGCGGCGATGCGGCGCCTGATCATCGCCGAGCGCCCGATGGACGCGATCGTCGGCGAGGAAGAGGAGAATCGCGAAGGCACCAGCGGCCGGACCTGGGTGCTCGACCCGATCGACGGCACGCGCAGCTTCATCGCCGGCCGCCCGATCTTCGGCACGCTGATCGCGCTGCTCGAGGATGGCTGGCCCGTGCTCGGCATCATCGATCAGCCGATCATCGCCGAACGCTGGCTGGGCGTCACCGGCCGCGAGACGCTGTTCAACGGCAAGCCCGCGCACGCCCGCACCTGTCGCGAGCTGTCGAAGGCGCTGCTCGCCACCACCTCCCCCGCCTTGTTCACCGACGGCCAGCTCCACGCGTTCGAGCATGTCGATGCCGCTGTCATGAGCACGGTGCTGGGCGGCGACTGTTATAATTACGGCCTCGTCGCCTCCGGCCATCTCGACATCGTGATCGAGGCCGGGCTCAAGCTCCACGACTTCGCCGCTCTGGTGCCGGTGGTCGAGGGCGCGGGCGGACGCATGTGCGACTGGCAGGGCGACCCGCTCCACGCCGGCAGCAACGGCGAGGTGATCGCCGCCGGCGACCCGGCGCGAATCGAGGAACTCGTCGAGGCGCTCGCCTGCCAGGGGCATTGAGCGCGGAAAGTCTCAAAAGTCACACTCCTACGCGTGCGCGAGTCATTGAGGCCGGCGCGATCGCGGGCTTCACGCGAAGGCGCGCGCCGAACGCCTGCCTGTCATGTCAAAGAGCGCGGCCGGATCGTCGGCCCGTGCCAGCCAAGCAGCCGAATTCCAACATTGCAAGGTGAGGGAACGGGCTGGAGCGGGCCGGTGCCGCTGGCGGTTGCAAAATCGCCGCGAACCAACTAATGGCCCGCCTTTCCGCGATTCAGGTGGACCGCCCGGCTAACTAGGGCTGCCGGGGCTGTCTTGTAATCGTCGCGCGTAAAAGGAGACGAAAATGCCCAAGATGAAGACCAAGAGCGGTGTGAAGAAGCGCTTCAAATTCACCGCGACGGGCAAGGTGAAGCACGGCGTCGCCGGCAAGCGTCACCGCCTGAGCAGCCATAACGCGAAGTATATTCGCACCAACCGCGGCACGTCGGTCCTGTCCGACTCCGATGCCGGCCATGTGCGCCTCTGGGCGCCGTACGGCCTGAAGTAAGGAGCACCTGAGACATGGCACGTGTTAAGCGTGGTACGACCACGAAGGCGAAGCATAAGCGGATTTTGGATCAGGCGAAGGGCTATTATGGCCGTCGCAAGAACACCATCCGCATCGCGCGCCAGGCCGTCGAAAAGGCCGGCCAGTATGCCTATCGCGACCGCAAGGTTAAGAAGCGCAGCTTCCGCGCCCTCTGGATCCAGCGCATCAACGCCGGCGTCCGTGCGGAAGGCCTGACCTATTCGCAGTTCATGCATGGCCTGAAGCTGGCGGGGATCGAGCTGGACCGGAAGGTCCTGGCCGACATCGCCATGCACGAGGGTGAGGCGTTTACCGCCATCATCGCGCAGGCGAAGGCGGCTCTGCCCCAGGCCGCCTGAGGCGACCTGTAGCGACCGAACAAATGGGGCGCCGGTGGAGACACCGGCGCCCTTTTTGGTTTTCGCCGCACCTTCCGTCATCCCGGCCTTGTGCCGGGATCCACCGGGAGGCAGGCGAAGGACAAGAGGCTCCAGCGCGCCGCGTGCGGCACGGTGGACCCCGGAACAAGTCCGGGTGACGACGTGAGGGATTTGGCCAGATGACGCTCCAGACCTGGTGGCTCTATGTCACCGCCGTGTTCCTGATCGCCGCGACGCCGGGGCCGAACATGCTGCACGTCATGGCCCAGAGCATCCATCACGGCACGCGCCGCTCGAT
>Ga0247823_10003260_pt1 | contig 13170 bp, 8 predicted proteins | sample 13C_PalmiticAcid_2_FD_192426 | JGI IMG/M metagenome (GOLD analysis project Ga0247823, IMG submission 192426) | Soil microbial communities from agricultural site in Penn Yan, New York, United States - 13C_PalmiticAcid_Day30 | ecosystem: Environmental > Terrestrial > Soil > Agricultural land...
GGTCATGGCCGCGCGGCACGATCGGACCATCCCCGAGCTCGATCTGGCCGGACGGCTCGACAAGGAGATGCGATGGCAGGCGAGCGCGTCGGTCGAGTGGCTGATCGCGATGAAGCACTGGCACCTGGCGAGCGTCACGCTCTCGCGCATGGAGCACCTGATCGAGCCGCGACGGCGCAAGGAGCTCGAGCGCAGGATCATCGCGTCGACGCCAGCGCCGGCCATTCCGGTACCGGGCAGCGGCGACGATCGCATCCGGATCTCGATGCTCGGCGCGATCGAGATCGCCCGTCCCGGTCTCGAGCCGCTGCGGCCGAAGGGCGCGCGCCTGAGGATGCTCCTCGGCGTGCTCTGCGCCGACGCGATGCTCGAGCGCCATCTCAGCAACCAGGAATTCTATCGACTCGCGGCCGAGGAGCGCGACATCGACCGCGCTCGCAAGGCGGTCTACGTCGCGATCCATCGGCTGCGCGAGCTGCTCGGACCCGGCGCGATCGTCACCGACGGCGAGACGCCGCGGCTCGACATGGCCGTCGTGCGCGTCGATCTCTTCGACGCCGCGGCGCTGCTGCGCGATGCGCAGGCCGCGTCGCTCGAGAGCGCGTGGCTGCGCGCGTCGACGTCGCTGCTCGCGACGCTCGAGATCACCCGCGGCGAAGTTCCGTTCCCCGGCCTGTACGACAGCTACTTCGAAGGCGCGCGCGAGGACTTCGAGGGAATGCTCCGCTCGACGGTCGTGCGCGTCGCGCGCGGATTGCTCGGTGAGGGAGACCCCGAGACGGCCGAAGAGGTGCTGCGTCGCGCGGTCGTCGCGATGCCCGAGGACGAGGATCTTTCGGATCTGCTCTGCGAGGCGCTCGTGGGACTTGGCAATCGTGCCGAGGCCGAGCGGGTGCGGCGGGTGAGACTGGCGGCGGAAGTGTAGAGACCAGGCCGAACAAACGGAGAAGACCCGGACACTCCTCCAGCGTCCGGGTCTTCCTATAACGCGACGAAACGGTCCCCCAACCACTTCGTCACGACTTTTCCGAGGACCTCTCGAGCCGATGGCCTCCAGCGTGCTCCCCCCGAAGCGTGCTCTCGGCCAGCGCGAAAAGTCTGAGGACAACTTACGGCACGACCCTTTCAGTTGACCGGGCGCTGCCTTACAGTTCCGGGGAATCTTCCTTTCAAATGCAGAAATCGCCACCACGGCAACGAATTCGATGAAGCGACGCACGCTGATCCTGCTCCTGCTGGCACCGCTGGTCGCCGGGTGTCCGCCCGAGATCATTCCGCTCCGCTCGCAGGCGAGCGTCGAGCGATCGTACGAGATCGGACAGGCGCGTCGGGCGGCGCCGGGCGAGACCCTGGTCGTCGTGCGCCGGCTCACGAGCGCGCCGCAGTACGAGGTCGCCTTCGACTACACGCCGCCGCAGCACGACATGCTCATGGGCGGGATGGACTACCCTCCGCTGCGCAAGGGAATGCGCTTCGTCCAGGTCGCCACGCGCGGCGACGGCGCGATCGGACTCGAGCGCGGCGGCTACGGCGTGACGCGTTCCGGGAGCATCACCAATCGCGAGACCTATCGTGCGGTCACGATCTGGATCTCGAAGGAGGGCATCGTCAGCGGTTCGATGGAAGGCAAGCGGTGGACGGGTGAGATGCTCTTCCTGCCGATCGCGTCCCCGTCGACTCCGGTCGAAGCGACGCGCACCGCGATCGTGCTCGACGGCGTCGATGGGTCGATGATCAACGCGACGTTGCGGGAGTACGAGGGGGGCGCAGCGGCGGCCTCGACCGAGCGGCCGCTGCGCTTCGATACGGCGGTATCGACGACGATCGAGGCAGCGGGGATCACCATCGAAGTGCTCTCGGCGACGCCGGCGGGGCTCGAGTACCGCGTGGTCTCCGACGATACGTCGGAGTGATTGTGAAAAATCATGACGAAGCTCACCCATCCCGCAGGAATCTTCCGTTATCTTCCACCTACACCCTGCTGGTCTCTTCAACGCGCACGACTCTCACAAACTCGCCGAGCGAGGTTCCCCGATGGCATGTACGCATACCAATATGATCCAGCAGGTGACGCCCGCGAGCAGCGGTTGTCGGCTCTGTCTGGAGAGTGGCGACACCTGGGTTCACTTACGGATGTGCCTGACGTGCGGCACGATCGGCTGCTGCGACAACTCGAAGAACCAGCATGCGCGAAAGCATGCGGCGATCTCGGGACATCCGATCGTCCAGTCGTTCGAGCACGGCGAGGACTGGCGCTACTGCTACATCGACGACGAGTTCCTCGCACCGGTGACCGACGCGTCGACGACCGGCAGTGTCGGCTCGACCGATCGCGCGGCGTGAGCGACGGCCGGATCGGTCCGGCGATCGGCTAGTACGTAGGGAGATTGCCCGCCCCATGTACGTAGTAAATACGTAGTGATCCCGCCGGAGTCCGGTCTTAAGTTGCACTCATGATCTTCGTGACTGTGACGACTGGACCCGTCGCAGGAAGATTGACCGGATACCCCGCAGCGATGTCTGGACCACGTCGCGCGATACGGAACCGGTTCTCAAAGCAAGCGCCGTCCGGCATTGGGCACTCGGACGGCGCTTCTTTTTTTTCTCCGTGAGCCTCCACGAGCAAGCCAACGACGGCGGGCATATTCGGGAGGTCCTCAACCGGACATCGAGCGGCCGATCGCGGCCGGACGCCACCGTACATTCGTCGCTCACATTTGGTGCAGGAGGTATTGCATGCCACGGCTCGATTACACCGACATCACGATCATCCTCGACCGTTCCGGATCGATGGAGAGCGTCGCCGCCGACACGATCGGCGGCTTCAACCGTTTCCTCGACGACCAGAAGACCGGGCATGGCAGCGCGACGATCACGCTCGTGCAGTTCGACGATCGCTACGAGACGGTCTACAGTGTCGCGCCGATCGCGACGGCGCCGCCGCTGACGGGCGATACGTTCGTTCCGCGCGGCAGCACCGCCCTGCTCGACGCGATCGGCAGGACGATCGACACGACGGGCGCTCGCCTGGCGGCGATGCGCGAGGAGGATCGTCCGGAGCAGGTGATGATGGTGATCCTCACCGACGGCGAGGAGAACGCCTCGCGTCACTTCGACAACGACGCGATCGCGAGGATGATCTCTCACCAGCGTGACGTCTACAATTGGGAGTTCGTCTTCCTCGGCGCCAACCAGGACGCGATCGCGACCGCCTCGCAGATGGGCGTCGCCGCGGGCTCCGCGCTGAGCTACGCCCCATCGCCGGTCGGTACCAACGCCGCGTTCGATTCGGTCTCGCGGCGCGTCAGGGACAAGCGCCTGCGCAAGGCCGCGATGACCGAGGAGTTCTTCGAGGAGCACGATCGCGCGACGCAGAACGAGGAGATCCGCAAGTCGAAGAAATGAGGCCTGCGACGCCGATCCCGGCACTCCGTCGTGGCCCGTGTAACGACCGACGGCCTGTCGGTGTCTGGATAAGTGCCGGCGCGTCTGGACCCGCAGCCGGCTTGTGTTGACCCTGTATCCCCGTCCGCGGCTCTGGGCACCCGCAGGCGGGGATGCTTTTATTGGTACGGTCCGATCTCGGGCGCACGCCCATGACAGACCTCACGCCCGTGACGGGCGCACGCCCGCGACGGGCCTCACGAATCGACCGCTATGACCATCGCACTTCTCGGCGCAACCGGTCGCGTCGGCGGCCATCTCGCTCCGCTGCTCATCGACGCCGGGCATCACCTGCGTCTCCTCGTTCGAGACCCGTCACGGCTGCCGGCGAGCCTGGTCGGAGCGATTGACCTCGACGCACGCGAACAGAGCGCACGCGAACAGAGCGTTGGCGAGCCGGTCGCTGGTTCGACGAGCGCAAGTGTGCCGGCCACAGGCAAACCGGGCGCACGCGAGGCCGATGCACGTGAGCGATTCGCAGGCCGGCACGGCGCAGCCGTGATGATCGTCGGCGACGCTCGAGATCGCGCGGCCGTCGCGGCGACTCTCGAGGGCGCCGACGTTGCGGTCAGCACGCTCGGCGGCACCGGGCTGGCGGAGCCCGGCACGATGCTCTCGGAGGCCGCGGAGAATCTCGTCGCCGCAGCGCGTGAGACCGGCGTGGGGCGCATCATCTGGGTCTCGGCCTCGGGACTGCTCGACGCTCCCGGCGGCGGACTGCGCAACGAAGCGCCCGACTACCCGCCGATCTTCCACCTGATCTCCAAACAGCACGTGCGTGTCTGGACAACGCTCCGCACCAGCGGTCTGGACTGGACGATCGTCTGCCCTCCGCACATGCCGACCGGCGAGCGCACCGGCCGCTACCGCGCCGAAGCCAACCGCCTTCCCGACGGCGGACACCAGATCACCGACGCCGACGTCGCGGATTTCCTCGCACGCGAAATCGACGAGGCGGGGTTTCGGAAGCTTCGAGTTGGGGTGGCATATTGATGTTAGATGTTAGAGGTCAGAGGTTAGATGTCACGATGCAAGGAGACTCCGATGACATCGCAGAATGATCCCGACTCTTTGCATGTGACATTTGACATCTAACATCTGACATCTGACATCCGACCAACACCCCGATGCGCGCAGCCATCTGCCTCCTCGCCATCCTCTTCAGCATCCCGCTCGACGCCCAGCCGTCGTGGCGTCCTATCGGTCGCATCCTCTCCGGTCCGACGGTGATCGAGATCGTTCCACTGTCCGGCGATCGGCTTGTGGTCTCGACCGGATCGAGCGTGCGCGCGTTCATCGACGGTCGATGGGTCACGGCGACGGGACTGACCGGACTCGGTACCAACCTCGCGTCGCGGCTCGTTCGCTCCGCCGCCGGCACGTTGTTCGTCTCGATGGGTGGCGTCGGAACCTTCCAGAGCACCGACGACGGACGCTCCTGGACACGGCGCGAGACCGAGGTCGCGGCCGCGAGTAGCACCGCGCTGTATCGGCAGTCACCGTTCACCGACTCGCTCCAACGCTCGACCGACGAGGGCCGCACCTGGCAGACCGTGACGCAGCCCGTCGGATATCGAGTCCTCGACCTCGCCGCGGACCATCGCGTCCGAGAGATCATCGCCTGGCGAGGCAGTCCAACGAGCTCGATCGCGATCAGCTCCGACGACGGCGACACGTGGACTTCGCTGACGCCCGCGTTCGACAGTGCCCGCGCAACAGGGGTCCGTGTCACCGCCACATCGATGCTCGTACGCACCGACAGGACCTCGTCGACCGATGCCGCGATGTGGCGCTCGACCGACGCCGGACGCACGTGGAAGCGGTTGGTCAATGACTCGACGTATTTCGATACCTATCGCATCATCGAAGGACCGGTCGGAACGCTCCTCCGCGTCGATTACTTCGGCACGTACATCTCGTTCGACCTGGGCGTGACGTGGCGACCGACCGCTCCCGGTCTCTGCGACGAGCATTCACAGTTCGTGTCGGCGCTCGCGCTCGACGAAAAGCTGCGGATCATCGCGGCAACGATATCCGGTGGGCTCGCCCGCTACGAGCTCGGCTCGTGGATCGATCTGGGATTCGCCGAACCGATTAGCCCGTTCGCGATACGCCAGTTCGGGAGCGTCCTCTACGCGCGCGTCGACAACACGGGTTGGGAGAGCCGCGACGGCGGGGACTCGTGGTCCTGTGCAGCGGGAGCCCCGGAGGCGATCGACGCGCGCGGCGTCTGGTATCGGGCGCGCCGGCAGATCGAGCATTCGACCGACCAGGGCGGGAGCTGGAGCGTCGTCGGCAATGTGTTCAGCGGGGTGCCGTACTACTCGTCGTACGATCCCACAGTGACCGCGCGCGGCACGGTGCTCGGGGTCTATGCCTACGATGCCGGCGACGAGTCGAGCGGCGTGCTCCGACTGCGCGACGACGGCACGTGGCAGACGATCCAGCGCCACGACGAGATCGTCACCGGCGAGCTGCTCGCGAGTCCGGACTCGACGCTCTACTATCGCGGCGGCCCGCGCCTCGATCGCTCCACCGACGACGGCCTGACGTGGCACACCGTCGACTCGTCGTGGCGCACGTCTCTCGTCGCCGCCTCCGACGGCACGCTCTACGCATTCGGGGACACCGGCGGAGGCCAGCGCGCATTCCGTTCGACCGATCACGGTGCGACGTGGGTGCTGCTCGACTGGGGGTCCCGCATTCCTTATTCCCTGAAGCCGCATGGCCTGCGCGGGCTGATCGCGGTCTACGCCGACAGCACCGGAGCACCGCTTGTCGGCTACTCCGACGACCAGGGCGCAACGATCGCCGAGATCATGACCGGTCTCGACGGCGCGCTCCCGCAACGCATCTTCGACACCGGCAGCGATGTTGCCATCCTCGGCACCAACCGCGGCCTGTTCCGCCTCGATCTCGTCACCGGCATCGATGTCGAGCCGGAGATCCGAGACCTCGATCTGACACTCCGCGATGAGCACTGACGACGCATCGCGTGCGTCGACCCGGTGATTGTCGCCGGCGAGCACACCAGCGTCGGTGCCCGCACGCATGTCGAATCCCGGGTTGTCGTCACCGCGCCGTAAATTCCCCGCGGCCCAAACCCTAGTACCGCAGGATCCATTTCGATGCGTATCGAACCGACTCTCGACGAGCTCGCGCGCCTCTATCGTGCCGCCATCGCCTTCCGTGAGGCTCAGACCTGGCTGTTCGGCGACGTCGGTGACTTCGTCGCCGTCGAGAACCCGGAGACCGGGATCGTCGGGTTCGTCTTTGCGGAGGAGAATCTCGGCGACGACGAGCCGGGCGCCATCGTGGTGCTCGACCCGGAGGGCATGCGCGTGCACCAGGCGATCGACGACGTCGAGCGGGTCGACTTCACCGACCTGCCGTGGCGCCGCAACGCCGTGATGGTGGCCTTCGAGCAGCTCGATCTCCTCGATGCCGGCGAGCTCGCGGAGCTCGATCGTCTCGATGTCGACATCCCCCCCGATGCCGTTCCCGTGTTCATGCGCGAGACGCCCGGACTGGTCCCGCTCCCGCCGGAAGGTCCCGTCGCCCGTTTCGCCGCCATCGCCCTCGAGCAGGCGATCGAGTGCTTCGCGACCCTCACCGAGCGACTGGAAGCCCACGACGACAGCGCCGCGATTCCCGTGCGCGTGCTCCGCGAAGGCGTGTGGAGCGACGAGTGGCGCAGTTTCACCGACGTTCTGACCGTCGACTACGGGACCCCGCCTCCGGCACGGCCGGCATGGCTCGATCTCGCGCGCACGGTAAAGCGCCACAGCCGGCAGTGGGAGTTCGCCGCGATGCTCCTGCCGACGATGGCCGACGAGAACGCCGGTCCGCAGCTCACGTGCCTCCACATGATCGTCGACAAGGAAGAGGTGATCGCGAGCAAGCCCGAACCGCACCGCGATCCCGAAGGGCTCTGCGCGTTCCTGTTCGCGACGATCCAGCATCACAGGATCAGGCCGCGCTCGCTCGTCGTCGCCGATCCAGGTCTCGCGCACGCCGTCAGTGAGCTCGCGCGCGTCTTCGACATCGACGTCGAGCTCGCCGAATATCTGCCGACGGTCGGTCCGCTCTACGCCCAGATGCTGGCCGACGCCTACCACGACGACACTGACGGTGTCGAGGAGGATATCGACGACGTGGATGGTGTCGACGACGATGACGAGCCGGCCTACGACCTCCCGACGGGTCGGAGGGAGGTCGAGCTGCCGGAGGGATTCCGCGTGCGGACGGTGACCATCGACTACGATGTCGTCGCGGATCCGATCGATCCCGAGTCGGAGGAATCGGTGCGCATCGCTGAGGCGTTCGAGCGCGTCGCCACCGATCCTGAGGCCGTGGTCGACGAGCTGCGCGTGCTGATCGAGCAATTCCCGGCGAACGAGACGCTGCACATCGGGCTCATGTCGACGCTCGCGAGTCTCGGCCGCGAGGACGAGGCGCGCGCGGCTGGGGCGCGGGCTCGTGCCGCGTTCCCGTACAGCTTCGAGATGCGCGTGGCGCTCGCGAATCTTCTGGTCGAGCTCGACGACGGACCTGCTGCGCTCGCCGAGCTCGACGGCGCGTCGGAGCTCGCGGATCTCTTCCCCGGGCGCACCGAGTTCACCGCTGGGGATCTGCTCCTCTTCCACACATCGCTCTACCGCATCCACATGGTCCTGGGTCGCCTCGACCAGGCCGAGGCCGATCTCGAGGCACTCAACCGCATCCTGCCGGGGCATCCCGACTTCGCGATGGTCGCGGAATCGCACGCGCGCCTGCGTGCATCGGGCGGCAACGGCTCGGACCACTCGTGACATGAAGCTCATACGCACCACGCTCCTTCTGACGCTTCTCGCCACGGTCGCGCGCGCGCAATCGTGGGACGTGGCGTTCGCGCAGCGCGGACCGAACGGTCCGGTCAGCGCGATCGCCGCGCACGCGGGACGCATCTACATCGGCGGCGAGTTCACCGAGGTCGACGGCGTCGCGGCCCGAAACGTCGCGGTCTTCGACGGCACGCGCTGGAGCGCGCTCGGCGACGGGGTCGACGACCGTGTCAACGCCATCGCCGTGACCGACGACGGCGTCTATGTCGGCGGCGAGTTCAATATGGTCGGCACCACGCCGATCCGGGGGCTCGCGCTCTACAGCGGCGGACAGTGGTCCTCGCTCGCGACCGCGGAGATCGTCATCGACGGATCGGTCAACGCGCTGGCGATCGCCGGCGACGACCTTTTCGTCGGCGGTTCGTTCGCGCTGTCGATCGACGGCGCGCGCGAACAGGCGATCGCCATCCTGTCCCTGCGCGATCGGACGTGGCGCGGCCTCGGCGGAGGCGTGCGCGTGCGCGGCGCATCGTGGGGCGAGGTCCTCGCGATCGCGGCGAACGAGCGCTACGCCTACGTCGCGGGACTCTTCAGCTTCGTCAACATCGGCGGCGCGGAGATCGAGTCGCCGGGCATCGCGCGCTGGGACCGGCAGCTCGGAGCCTGGGACGCGCTCGGCGGGATCGAGCCGATCGAGCCGGACGCGCTCGAGGTGGCGCGCGCCGTGGCGATCGACGGCGAGCAGGTCTGGGCGCTCGGCGACTTCCGTGCGATCGACGGCGTCGAGGCCGATGGCATCGCGCGCTTCGACGAGTCGCGCGACGCGTGGGAGGATGTCGATCTCTCCGGACTGAGCTTCGGCACAGCCGTCGCGGCGCGCTCGGCAACGGTCTACGCCGCGAACGCATCGAGCCTCGTGTTCCCCGGCGATGCGCTCGTGACGCGCAGCGGCTCGGGCGAATGGCGCGAGAGCGGCGCGGCGATCAAGGGAAGCATCTACGCCGTCACGTACGCGCCCAACGGCGACCTGTACGTCGGCGGCGAGTTCGACACGGCGCGCGGCGCCGTCGTCAGGAACATCATCCGCATGAAGGCGGCTCCGGGCGGCGCCGACAACGGCGAGCTCGCGAGCACTCCGATGATCCGCTCGATCGACAACGGTGGCCTGACGCTGCTGCTGCCGGACGGCGTCGCCGGTGACGCCCACGTGATCGTCCACGACCTTCTTGGACGAGAGATCGTCCGTTACGCACTGGGCGTAACGCGCGGCCTGCGACACCTCGATCTTCCGGCAACGTCGCGGGGAGCGTATCTGGTGTCGGTCCGCCTGGGCGACCGGGTGGAGACCAGCGTGATCGGGCGATGATGAAACGCGAATCGCGAGCACGGCGGCGGTACCTGTGAGCCAATCGACGATCGACACCGACTCCCCCTGGAGTCCGCTCCGCAACCGTCTCTTCCGCGCGCTCTGGATCGCGTCGGCGGCGTCGAGCATCGGCACGTGGATGCAGAACATCGGCGGCGAGTGGATGATGACCACGCTCGCTCCGACGCCGCTGATGGTGGCGCTGATGCAGACCGCCGGGTTCCTGCCGACGTTCCTCCTTGCGCTGCCTGCGGGAGCGCTCGCGGACATCATCGACCGCCGTCGATTGCTCCTGTTCGCGCAGACGTGGATGCTGCTGGCCAGCGCCACGCTCGCGCTCGTGACGCTCCTCGGCGTCGTCACGCCGCTCGTGCTGCTGCTGGTGACCTTCGCGATCGGCCTCGGCGCCGCGATGAACGCTCCGGCGTGGCAGGCGATCGTGCCCGAGCTCGTCTCGCGCCGCGAGCTGCCGCATGCAGTCTCGATCAACACCATCGCCTACAACATCGCCCGCGCCATCGGACCCGCGCTCGGCGGCGCAATCATCGCCGCGACAGGACCCGCAGCCGTCTTCGTGCTCAACACGGTGTCGTACATCGGCGTGCTCACGGTGCTCTACCGATGGCGGCGCGAGAGGGAGGAGAGCGTCTCACCGAGCGAGCGCGTCGTCGGCGCGATGAGAGCGGGGCTGCGCTACGTGCGACACGCGACCGAGCTGCGCAGCGTGCTCGCGCGCGCGATCGCGTTCTCGGTCTCCGCGGCCGGCGTCTGGGCGCTGCTCGCCCTGCTGGCGCGCCGCGAGCTCGGACTCGGCGCCGCGGGCTACGGCATGCTGCTCGGCGGACTCGGAGCGGGGGCGATCGCGGGCGCGTTCGTGGTGCCCGGACTGCGTCGCCGGTTCAGACCCGATCGACTTGTCGTCGCGGCGACGATCCTCTTCGCCGCGGTCTCGGTGACCGTCGCGCACGTCCGCATCGTTCCGGTGTCGGTCGCGGCGATGGTCCTCGGCGGGCTCGCATGGATGACCGCGTACTCGACGTTCAACATCAGCGTGCAGACGGTCGTGCCCGACTGGATCCGCGCCCGGGCGCTGTCGATGTACCTGCTGGTCACGTTCGGCTCGCTCGCGCTCGGCAGCGCGCTGTGGGGCGCGCTTGCGGAGCGTGTCGGTATCCCGATGTCGCTGACGGTGGCTGCCGGCACGCTGCTCGGCAGCCTCGTCGTCGCGCCGTTCTTCCGCATGCCCACCGGCCGCGAGATGGACCTGACGCCGTCGCAGCACTGGACCGAGCCGACGATCGTGATCGAGCCCGATCCGGAGCAGGGACCGGTGCTGGTGACGGTGGAGTACTTCGTCGATCCCCGCGACGGCGAGGCGTTCCGCGACGCGATGCGCGCGATCGAGCGCTCACTGCGCCGCGACGGCGCCTCCGGCTGGGGACTCTTCGAAGACATCTCGCATCCCGGCCGTTACCTCGAGACCTTCCTCGTCGAGTCCTGGGCCGAGCACCTGCGCCAGCACGCGCGCGTCACCAACGAGGACCGAGCGATGCACGCGCGCGCCCACGCGTTCCACCGCGGCGACGCTCCGCCGGCGGTGACGCACCTCATCGCGCAGTCCCCGCGCCGCACGCAGCGCTGGTACCACGGGGTGCTGCGAATCCCGTGGCAGTTGCCGGGTGATGTGTAGGGGGTGCTACCATCTTCCGATTCCCCCCGAGTCCGGCGACCCTGTCTTCCCCGCAGGGGATCTTTCCCAGGGTGCGCATCGCCGCATGTCGAGATGGGGGCGCTGCGGCTGCTTTCGCACAACTCCACCGACCCACATGCGGCTGTCGCGCCGAAAGAAAGTTTCCCTTCGGGAATGACAGGGAGGGCGCGCCTCCCGAACCACCGTTTCGCATTCCCCGATCGCCGCCCTATCTTCCGAAAGAATCCGAGTTGCGTCCATTGGCCTCAGAGAGCCCCATCCGACTCCGACAGCTTCTTGCTCCCTCCTTCAGCGACCGCACCAAGAGCCGGGGCCGCGAGTACTTCCGCGCGGGCTGGGTGAAGATCGACCTGGCGACGGAGGACCACATCGTCGCCGAGGTGAGGGGCTCGAAGTCGTACGTCGTCGAGATCATGATCCTCGATGAGGGCGTGCAGATCTCGTGCGAGTGCCCGTACTACACGGACTTCTCCGAGCCGTGCAAGCATGCCTGGGCCACGGTGCTCGCGGCCGACGAGGCCGGCGTGCTGCAGCTCGACGAGAGCGCTCCGAGCCGCGTGCTGCTCGACATGGGCGTGCCGCCGGACAGCGACGAGACGTCGATCGACCAGTCCGGTGACTCCGCGCGCACCAACGGCCGCGACAAGCTCTGGCGCGTCCGCCTCGACGTCGTCGGGATGACCCTCGGCACGCCGCGCGAGCGACGTCGCGAGTGGCCCGACGAGCGCATCCTCTACTACGTCATCGATCTCGATGCCTCGCGCCAGTCGCGGCAGATCGTGCTCGGCCTCGCCGCGCGCGACACACGCACCGCCGGCGAGCTCGGACCGCTGCGCGACATCAAGGTCGCGCGCACGCAGGTCGACTCGATCCCCGATCCGCTCGACCGCCGCCTCGTCGCCACCCTCGTCGGCGCCCCCGACACGAATCAGTTCGAAGCCTACGGCCGCTTCATGGCGGGCGATCAGTTGCACGGACGCTTCTTTCTGCACGGCGCGCTGCAGGGCGTGCTCATGCCCGAGATCTGCCAGACCGGACGATGCCTGCTGCGCGATCGCTACAACGGCGTCGACGAGGCGCGACCGCTGCGATGGGAGGACGGCCCGCCGTGGGAGCTCGCGATGATCGTCCGCCATCACGACGCCAACGGATCGCACGGCGAGGGATTCAACGCCGCGGTCGAGCTGCGTCGTCCCGATGGAAGCGCCCCTGCCGAGCGGCCGCTCGCCGTCTTCGACGGCATCGCGCTGTTCAGCGATCACCTGGCTCCCTTCGGCGGACAGGCGTCGGCGGCGTGGCTGGTGCTGTTGAACTCGGCGCCGCTCGAAGTGCCGCACGACGAGGCCGGAGCGTTCATCGAGCGGCTGATCGCGATGAGCCCGCGTCCGCGGCTGGAGCTTCCCGACGAGCTGCACTTCGAGGAGGTCCGGCCGGAGCCGCGGCCGCACGTCGACATCGTTCCCGAGCGCGGGCAGTGGCGCCAGCAGCCTCCGCTGCTCGCGAACCTCTCGTTCGATTACGACGGCCTCCGCATCATGGCCGACGAGCCTGCGCCGGCGGCGTACGACCGTCGTGCGCGACGGCTCGTGCTGCGCAACCCCGAGGCCGAGAAGCGCGCGCTGCAGCGGATGCGCCAGGCGGGCTTCCGTGCCGCGATGTACCGGCGCACCGAGGGGACGTTCGAGATCGCCGAGCGCCTGCTGCCCGACGCGGTGCGCGTGCTGGTGCAGGATGGATGGGAGGTCGCGGCCGAGGGGCGGTCCTATCGCAAGGCCGGCGCGCTCGCGATGCACGTGAAGTCCGGCATCGACTCCCCACGCCGCAGC
>Ga0247823_10003261_pt1 | contig 13169 bp, 18 predicted proteins | sample 13C_PalmiticAcid_2_FD_192426 | JGI IMG/M metagenome (GOLD analysis project Ga0247823, IMG submission 192426) | Soil microbial communities from agricultural site in Penn Yan, New York, United States - 13C_PalmiticAcid_Day30 | ecosystem: Environmental > Terrestrial > Soil > Agricultural land...
CCCTTAAGTCACAGTCTAACCCCCCACCCCCCACAGATCCGCGACATCGCAAACGACCAGCTCATGCGCGCCGGCGTCAACGTCGTCTCCCTCTTCGCCATCGTCTGCGACCTGATGCGCGACTGGCGCGCCGTCCCCGGCGCCAAGGAGCTCTTCCCCTGGATCGACCGCTACATGCCCGCCTACGGCATGGTCGCCCGCGCCCACCGCGCCGCCAAGGAGACGGGCGTCATCTTCCCCGGCGAGGACATCCTGCCCCGCTAAAGACCTACCCTAAAGGGTCAAATCTACTGAGTAGCAAAATGTCACCCGGTAGTGTTTGTGGGGGTAGAGCTAAAAAGGGTGTGGAAGAAAGGTTTTCAGTTCTAGATGTATAGTCCGCACACCTCTTAAACAAAAGGGGGGTGGTGGGTTTTTGTGGGTGTGTTTGGGGATAAATGGGGTCATGGATACGCGATGGGAAAACGTGTTTTGGAACAGGATACTCGGTACATACACGATGAATCCTAACTTCAAAAGAGTCTTCCGAGTTCAAGTTGGAACAAGTGATCCACGCAGAGAGATGATGTCCCATCCCCTCCTCCTGTGCCGTGCTACAGAGATTGGCAATCTAATCTTAAAAGGTAAATAAAAGGATCGTGGCGTTTTCAGTCCAGACTCCCATGAGCTTCAACATGTGCCTGGAGACTCACAGACGACGAGGAACCCACATGTGCCTGAGAACAACAGACACACCTCTCCATAGCCACAGCATCTTGACATCACCAGCACACCAACATCAACTTTTTGCACAATCTCGAGCAAGCTGCAAACACCAGAATCCGTCACATGACTTGCTATTGTGAGCATCGCCTCGAGGCGTAAAAACAATATCTTCCCGATCCCCAATCCAGCGCCGTGAGCCAGTTTCCAAAATCAACAAAAAATTCCCATGTTGCCACAAGTTGTCTAACTACATTCCCAATATCCAAATCCAATATCCAAACCAAAACCCAGCCATCCAGAAAAGAAAAAAAATCGTCATCAGTCATAAGTCATAACCCATAGCCTTCCTCCCAATTGCCCCGTGACGTGGACGGGGCTGTACCATCCAGAGATCCAATTTATGGTCCCTTTTCTTTTCCCTTTTCTTTCTGGTTCTTCTCACGCCAACAAGGGCAGCACAAATGGCGCCTTTGTCAGGCACATCCGGGAATCCCGAGGTCTTGGCCTTCCAGGCCATCTCACATTCCGAGGTCAGAACGGGCGTCCTGGGCATCGACCTTGGCTCGACACCATCCAGTCACACGGCTGGCGCCGCGGCTAGGCATGGCCATCGTCGGCCTCATGGCTTCGAATCCTCACTCCAGTGGCATCTCAGAGACATCCAGCATGAAGGGACTCTGCGCTTGCAGAGACTGTCACATTTGACACAGCGTGTCAGACGAAGACGGGCTCAAGCTGCGAGATGGATTGTTAGCGGAGCACTGGTGGCTGGGTGCGCAAGACAACTTACAGTCATTCAACCCCTCCAGGAGCGGCGGTGGGATCCGTGGACGAGGCCGTGCGAGATCTTGCCCATGGCGTTCAGGTGGTCCTGGGCATCCTTGATGTACTGGAGGCTCTGGGCGTCGTCCGGCTGGACGCAGCCCTGAATGAAGGTCTGGAGCGCCCGTTGATGCTCGTACCACTGCTCAATCTCGGGGTTGACGACAGGCTCCGGCTGCTTGGAAGCCGGGGCAGCTTCGGCCGCGGCCTTGCTTGCCGACTTCCGGGAGCTCGACTTTTCCTGGCTGGACTGCTTCTCCTGGGTGTCATTCTTCCTCTTCCGGCCCCTGGAAGACGAGGGGGGTCCGGAAGGGGGAGGAGAGGCCGGCGCGGCCATGGTGCCGTTGTCGTTGTGCACGCGCCTCATGTGGTCCCGGAGGTTCCATTGCCGGGGGAAGCCATGGCCAGCGGTGGAGCGCTCGCAGCCCTCGTAGGTGCACAGATAAGGCTTCTCGCCGTGTCCGTGCATGGCGTGGGCCTCACGCTCATGCCGGAGGAGGCAGGCGGTCGAAGAAAACCGGGCATTCTGGCAACCCTCGACCTTGCAGCGGTAGGGCTTGAGGTGGGAGTCCACAAACTTGCTGTAGGGGGATTAGTTGAGGAACCGGAAAACGCAGGGCAACTTTCTTACTCGTAGTTGCACTTGAGCTTCTCGGGCTTGTGGTTGCAGCTCGTCTGGCCCTCCCATGGGCAGTGGAACAGGCCGTCCGCCTGGGGAAATGCACTCTTGTAGAGATAGTGATCCCTCGCAGACTCACCTTCGCCGCTCAGACGGCGAGAGTTGAAGGCAGAGTGGGGCAGGGCAAAGCCATCCTCTCCCACGGCGGGCATGAGGTTTCCGTGCATATCCTCAGCGGCGAGATATTGAGAATCCAGTTTCCGGCTCATGCTGCGGTGCCGAAGTGTTAAGACATTGTTGCGAGCGATATTGAGTCTGGAGTGTCAGCTTACCTGGGCGACTGGCCGGGGAGCACCGGCGAGGTCGAGTTCTGGCTGCCTCCGGGCGAAGACGCGGATGCCGGCGCGGACCAGACATCATCTGATCCGTCTTGAAGTTCCGGAGAAGATATCGGGGAATCAACAGGGCTCAGCGAGCCCCAAGAGTGCGGCGAAGCGGCAATCAGGCCAGCATCGAAGATCTGAGGGTTCACGTGCTGAGCCATGGCAGCGCCAAGGTCTCCAGCGTAGGAGAGCCCATCCGGGAAGCCCACAAGCCCAGGGTAAAAGGCAACGCCATCCACCTGGGGTGAGACAGAGAGAGAATCCAGATCCTGAGCAAGGTACTGCTGCACGTCCATGATGCGGCCCTGAGCGTAGGCCGAGGTGGCATTACCTGACATGTCAAGCTTGGACATCTGCGAAGACGTCTGAGACAGAATCGATTGGACTCTTGACCGGCTCTTCTTGGCCGACTGTGCGGAAGTCTTGGTGCTCCTGTGCTTGTGGCTCCCCGTGGAGCTGCGCGAAGTGCCTCTCCGCATGGGCTCTGCCTTCAGAGCCTTGCTCTCGGTCGCGACGGCAGGAGCCCAGCGGGCCTGAAAGTCATCCGCGGCATCCAGGTGGTCCGGCTTGGGGGTGTTCTGGCCAAAGGGGAGAACATAATCCTCGGCTTCTCCAGTGTAGTAGTCCGCAGCATCTGCAAGCTCAGGAAAGTTCTGTGATCCTTCAACTGTCGTGTCCCAGGACGAACCGGCCAGGTCCGCTGGTCCTGTATGACAAAAGGAAAACATTCCAGAAGCATTGGAGGCAAGCATGTTGGTCTGAGCAAAGCTGTAGTCGCTGGGTAGAGGTTAGTGTGCTGTTCAACCACTGTTTGGCAAGATGCGAGTTCTGAGAAAGACAAAAGAAACGGCATCAGATGGCACAACTTTGTTCCTGCAGTGCGAGGCATGTTAGTCGAGGATTCACCCATGTCACAAGGGTTTTGTGGTGTTTACCGACCGACTGAGCAAATGGTAGTTTCACAGTCCCAGAATGGAGAGCAAAATGGCGGGGGTGCATCCAGGAAAATAGTCCAGTCGTCAGGGCATCCGGTTTGAAGTTGGCAGCGAGTGAGCCAGGAAGATATCCATACCAGAACAAGCGAAACAATGCTGTTCAGGCCTCAGAGCACTCAAGCACCAGGCCGGGAGTTGTCGCAGCTGTCGGAGTCCACAGGCTTGAGCGGTCGGTCACACGGACAGCGTCCGGAATGCGGTGAGGTGGTGTCAAGTTGGTTGTGTCAGTTCCAAGGCAGGCCGATGAGGCTGATTTGTCTGAGTCCATCGATGAGAAAGCGCGAGTCCAGGTCCATGGTTGAGTCGATGCTCTTGTCAGAGCGTGACATGGTCGAAGTGTCCATCTCCAGTACGGCCAGTACGGACAGCGGCAGGAGTCTCAGAGAAAGGAAAGCGCAACTTGATGTCGGCAAAGAAAAGAAAATTCGTCTGGCGTCCAGTTTGTTGGCTGTTCAGAGTTGAGGCGGTCCTTCAGGGGGAAAAAGAGAAGTGCCTGGCGGCGTCCATGGCAAAGACCAGCGTGGTGAAGAGCAAAACGGTCCAGTCCGGGAGATGTTCGACAGTCGATACTTACATGGCTCCAAAGAGCAAGTGATGATAATAACGTTTTGAGAAGCAACCAGTAGAGCCGGAGACTCGCAGGTTGTTCTGTTCCACCGCTCGGACGAGACGGTTCCAGGACTCGGATGGTCCACGACAGTTCCTGGCAAGTGTCCGGACAAATCAGGGTTCTCCAGGAAAGATCCAGGGCATCATCCTTTGGGGATCCATGTGGCTTGTCCTCGGAATCCAGATGTTGTCGCTAGGTAGCTGTCCAAGCTCGCCTCACTGAGGTGGCCGGCGGTTTCCAAGACAGATAGGAAAGACATGATTTGAACGTAACAGGGTGTGAAAAGCCAAAAACAAAAAGCACGATGGACCTCCCAGGGCGACAGAAAGAAAGCAAAGCAAAATACCTAGGAGGGGTGTGAACCTCGTCCAGTTCGATGTGATGAGCGTATCCAGGCATGGTCTCAGTCCGGGGCATAGCCAGGGCAGTCAATCCTGGGGGCATTCAAGAGCAAATAGTGGCTTGAATCCGGGGTGATCAAGGCAACAACGGGGGCTCCCGTGTGCCAGAGTCCTTGTGGCAGATGTGATCCTTGGGGTGAACTGAAGCCGAGCTGCAAGATAATTGCTGCCGAACAACAGATGATCCTCTGGGGCGTGATGGAGCAAGTCTTCCAGGGTGTGGGTGTGGCCTGCGGGAGAGAGCAAGAGCGAGAAGGCGACAAACAGGTGGAGTCGTGGCGTATAAGAGGGCAACGCGGCCAAGAGGGGTGCGAGCAGCAGGAAGGAGCAAGAAGCAGAAGAGGAAGGTCCGGGAGGGGCTGGTAGCTTGTTGGGCACGAATGTTGGCGGGTTTGTTGGGCTCTGGTTGGAAAATTTGAGGGAAAGAGCAGCCAGTTGGGCAGAGAAGGGGCCCGTCGGGTTTTAATCCTGGAGAGGTCCTGGAGCCATCGTCCCCGGTCGAACTGCCCATGCAACAACGGCAAGCCAACGACATTGCGCGCCCCGCTTCCTTTGCTCGGCGCCTGCTCATCGCAATGTTTCCTCCCGCTTCTCCCGCGTCGCTGCACCTTCTCCTCGCCAATCCGCGCCTTCATTGCGCTCGCTGCACCGCCGGCCTGCGTGTTCGCGACCTGTCACATCTGGGCCAAGCTGAGCTGGCACTGAGTCCAGTGTCTCTCATAGGCTGGTTCGGGCTGGGTCGGCGCGCCTGCATTGCACACCGCTGTTGACTGGTGTGCTTTCCGGTTTCTGTTGCTTCACTGATGGGGGTCTCGGCGGGGCAGACGAGGGCATTCGGACCTATCACGCCAGGCGACGACGGCTAGTCTGCAACATTTACAGGGGGCAGGGGCCTGCAGACGAAATGCCAACGCATCACTGCAGACGAGCTAGCCCACTGAGCCGGCCACCTCGGAGGGGGAGAAGGGCCATGGTTCTTCCGCACTCGCCAGCACGTGTGTGGGATCGTCAGTCAACGACAGCGTCAGAATGGGCAGTTCAGACGCCAATGTGCAATGGCACAGCCATGAATCCGCGAGTGCCGCCAACAGGCGCAGAAGCAGCAGCCATCAAGATACGTCGAACCTCACGGGAACCCATGCCCCTGCACACTTTGGCCGCGTCACGACAGCCCGTTCCATCTTTCGGGAGTGCAGCAGGCAGAGCCGCCTCTGTCCAACGAAGGCCAGCTGTCTTACCATTACTGCCGCCGCCCCCGCCCGCGCTTTGCGTTGAGTGGACGCAAGGGAACCAGCTCTCGGCCAATGCGGACGAAGCATAGCCGTTGGTGCGGGATCCGGTGTTTGAGTGGGCAATGCTTGGCCACTTGAGCAAAGATGCCTCGCGGCGGCAGGTCTCGCCTGTCTCGGTCCCCCAAGAGGAGCAGGAGCTCTTCGAGACGCCCAGAGCCGAGTGGTTGTCTGGTTCTCTCACAAGTTGCTGGGAGCCTTGCTTGTGTCGAAGTCCCCGCAGAAACGCTGCTCGCCCTGCACAGCCTCGGGCACTCGGTTGAGCACAATGCCTTGAGACGTCGCCTCATTCACCATGCACCTCGAGATGAAGTTGCTTGCAATCTCGGCTTCGATGCCAGCACAATTGGCAGATTCGGCAAGCCGCTGCATGTGTGGCATGCCGTGATTGCTGTGGGCTCGCGGCATTCCTTGGCTGCTGCATCAAGAGGTTACGTTTCGTGTGGTCTGGACCTCACTTACTTGGGCGAGGTGTGCCGGCCAGCGGCCGGGGCGTTTGGGTGGGTTGACGAGTCAATGGAAACTGTCCGTTTGGGCTTCTACCGCGGTTGCCGCCTCGGCTTTGGGCGTCGTCATGGTGTGGAAGAATAAGGCTGCAGACGGAGCATTTGTTTCGATCTGTCAACACCGAAGGCCTGTGGGACTTGCTTTCGCTGATCTTCCCGCCGTTACAAATCATCCAGCTGGACAGCAATCCGGCAGATTTGTGGTGGCAGCCAGCTCATCCCTTCCAGACGCAGTAGTGCCTCAGGGTGGCATCTCACACAATGACCTTCGAGTCGTGTGACTCACGCCAGGAACTGGTCCGGAACTCGGCGCAAGGCTCAAAGGTCTGCCAGGGCTGGCCATTGAGTTGTTGCAAAGACCCTGTGTCACTTCAGCATCTGAGAGGTGAAGTCTGACGAGAACGTACCTCCCACCCTGCTGTCAAACTCAAGTTCGACAGAGTCTCCTTTGTAAATGCCCCGGTTTTGGCGTCAACCGAATCTTGAGCTGTTGGTGTCACTGGAGGACAGGAAGCAGGAATGGTTTTCTTGACCCCTTGGAGAAAACCGCGACATCTCCCAACCTTCTCAACTTCCACGACGTCACAAAGAGAAAGACCTGAAGAGGGCATAGCAAGTTAGCTCGGGATTTTTGATGGATGAGCTCAGAGGTGGGTATACCCCTTGCAGTTGCTGATGCTTCTCTGACAACCGGGTGTTCCTCCAACACTGAAGACCAGCCCGACTGAAACCAGGGACGATGGAAACAGCAGAGTGAACAAGGGCATCAAGACTTGTCTCAGGGCGTGGCAGATATGCTTCGTCTCGTCCCGGATCGCTCCTCGTCGCCCAGCGTCACCCAGCCGGTGCTCCACGGTGAGTTTTTGGTCGTGATCTACTGCATCTTGAATGTTAGGAGCTGATTCCTCATGATTCCAGATGGTTACGAGCCCTCCCTGGGATACACTCACCCATCAGAACATCAATGATCCTCCGACAACGCGTTGGCACCAACTGAGGCTGGGTAGTCGCTCGTCCACGCATACAAGCGCTCCTGCACAAGAGCTTCTGGTCCGTTTCCGTTCGTGAAGCTGCTTGCTCACTTCGTTGTGCGGCATGCCCAAACCCTCGGACGAACACTGTCAGGGTTGAAGGCCGCGGACTTGTCTGGCACCATGAATGCGCCCTGGAGCACTCCACTTCCTTCGTGGACGAGTACGCCGAATGGGAGAATCTGGGCTTCTAGATCGCAGAGCTGTCGGTATTTCCCAAGGGCTCTGGTGACGCGCGGAGCTGACACGGTTCTTGCATCATCTCATGAAGTGTTGCAATCCAGGGTTGTCGCGCCAGGTTTTCCAAAGGCTTGTGTCGGCTTAACTCTCGTCCTGTTGTCCAGAAGGCGAAGGATGGCAACGAGAGCCTGTTCGGGCACCGGGCGTCCGGGCGAAGAACAAACTGGAAATCCAACCACGACTGACGGTCCCCAGCATTTACTAGGCCAACCTCTGAGGCTCGGTTGGACAGAGCCATGGCCCAACCGAGAACACGCGACTTACGCCGGAGGGAAGAAACGGCCATGGTCCAAGGAGATGGTCATATGCTGGCCATTCAGTACCTTACCAAAGACCAAGGCGATGATCTCATTTTGCTCTTGGGCAGAGCAGCTTTCCTCAACAGACTCTGGGCTGGTGTTTCTTGTAGGAGCAATCCGCAAGCTCCCACGTCGAGAGACATGACCGTTAACGCCGCAAATGTCAAGGATGGGAAGTGCAGAGCTAGTGTGGCGGTCCGGGATGGTGTTGAGAGTGAAGCCTCGGCAGGTGCCGGGAGATGCAGAGCTCGGGCCGTGTTGAGTTCAAAGAAACCGGCGATCGGTTACAGCTTCTGAGGAGATGCACGTGAAGGTAAGAAAGGCATTGTGCGGTGCGGCGAGGCCTTATTAGTTGTCCGTTCTCGGCATCAAGCCCGCACCGTGTTTAGCATCCTGCAGTCCGACATGCCGAATTCGCATCAGGAGCTCCAGGTATGGCAACTGGGTTGCGTCGGCCCCCGGCCATGCGCTGCTCTTTATGGAGGCCGAGTCGAGTGCTGCGAAACGAGGGGCACGCGTGTCAGCCTGCAGCTGGTGAGAGGCGGCAGTCCTCTCTCGTGCGGACTGGTCCCGGAAGGCATCGGGCGCATGATGCGTGGCACCAGAACAGGATGCGGAGCGAAGCGGGACGGTTGGGCTCGCCCAGCAGCGCGCGTTCCTGCCCAATGCTCCCTCCTCGTCCGAATCATATCGTGCCGTCACCGCCATTGTCCGGAACGGCCTGTTGTCCTGGCACCAATGGCGGCTGCCGGGACGTCTGGGCGTCGGGCGACAGCGCAGCACTTGCTTGAAATCCCATCAGCGCCCAACGGTACCTGACCCTTCCCCATGATGCTCTCGGCGGGATTCAGCATGGCGTGTGCGATGACAGGCGGCCGTGGTGGAAGGTTGGCGACGGAGAAGCGGAACCGAAATCTGCTACCCATTGGCCCTTGCAGTGATCATCCGCCTCGTTCGCCTCTGGCGATCGCTGCATCGGTTTGCGCCCGCTCGTCATCGCCCAACTTGTTCCCGGTTTCTCCACCCCCGAGCGCCAAGCAGATCACGAAGCGGCCACTGCATGCGCGACTTCAGTGGGCGAAACGTCCCCTCGCGCGCACGCCCTTCTCTCACAGCTGCCCCGGTTGCTGCTTCGGCACGCCTGCACTGCCGGTGAGTTAGCCTCGATGTGCAGTCTCCATCGCGCCGCCCCGTCGCTCGTTGTCGGCTGCTCGGTCTGCCGCCCTGCGCTGCAGCCCTGACAACGTCAACCTTGCCACCCAGCCCTAACGGGGGGAATATATGTCTCCATCGTGGAACTGTCTCCAGCTTCTTCTCCCCCTGTTCTGACTGGACAACACTCTTACGTTGAAACAGAGCCACGTTGCTGCCCCCGCCGCGAGATACACTACAAATTAGCTCGGTGGACTCCGCTGTCTGGCCGACCGTTCCCCCGGGTTCCCAGCTTGCTGCTATCGCCCAAGGACACATCCCAGTGACGGTCTCGTCCCCCCGTGGATCCCCTGAATTTTGATTTTTGGTGGCCGCCATCCCAGGACATCCCGGTCGCAGGTTTTTCTTCAGTTGCCCTTTGGATTGTTTGGATCGAGACTGAGCACCTCACAGTCTTGCTCTCTGCTATTCTCGTTTTTTTTTTCTCGTCTTCACGTTTCTGCTTTTTTCGGCCATTTCCAGGAACCAGAGGATTTTGCATTGACCCGAGAGCGCCATCTCATCCAAGGAACCCATTTTGGACATTTCAGCCAGGAGACGAAGAGAGACTCAGTTGCGAGAGTGAGGGTGAGAGTGAGAGAGGAGGAACCATGGCAGACTTTGCCTACCGGCCGACCGCTCCCGTGGCGAACGAGCGGTGGCTGTCTTCTCGCAGGTGTGGACAGATTCTCAGAACCACCCAGCCGGGGAGGCGTGCACGGCAGCTAACGGCAAGATCAAGCCCGATTTACAATAATCCGTTTTATAGTGCAAGGTTTGAGACGGGAAGCACCCCGTCTCTCCCGCAAAGGTAAGATGACAACCAAAAGAGACCCTCCTCCTTCAAGGACACCGAGAATAACAGGCCGATCAAGCGTGACATACACACCAAATGCTGCATCCACACATGATCTGCCGGCGGCCAACTTCCCGCCAGGAAGCATCGGCCAGCTCCGACGGACGCCAGTCGAGCCGTCATTCTCTCCTACACCAGCAGGTAATCCTCGGTTGACGCAGGGGCCATATACAAGCCCCGCGCCGGCACAAGTTGCCTTCCAGAACCCGGGGGCGTGGGGATGGGACCAGCAGCCGCGGTACCCAGGCCCCCCCGGGAACAACCAGGGACAGTACCAAGGGAGATACTCGCCGTCGGATTCCATGGAAGACCTTGCCTCGCCGAGCCTGTCGGACTACTCGCTGGAGAATGCCACCCCGGGGCCCGCGGCGCCGAGCAGCAAAAGCCGGGGGATGAGCGGGGCCAAGGCGCGGTCGCAGCGGCGGCCGTCGAACCGGGACGAGTTCGACGGGCCGCACCAGTTCCTCAAGCGGCCGCCGCCCGAGTACGTGGCCATGCAGGAGCGGGAGCTGCCGCGGCTGCCGACGCACCTGCTGGTGCAGGAGCAGGATAGTGTCCTGAACCAGGTCAACGACCGGCTGTCGCAGTGCGCGTATGACTTTGTGGCCAAGTACCAGTTCCCGATCCCGCTGACGCAGGACATGCGGCCCGTCGAGCGGCCGCAGGACCGCGAGTGGACCGAGTGGGTGTACCTGCTCAAGCGGCTGGCCACCAAGCGGCGCATCCCGGCGCGCGTGCTGTATAACGGGCAGATCAAGCAGTTTGTCACCATCCTCGAGAACTCGCTCGAGATGCGCCACGCCGCCAAGCACCAGTCCAGGCCGCTCAAGGATGACCGCAACATCCTGCAGCTCATCTCGGCGGGGATACAGGTGGCCAAGATCCTGAAGGACGCCCAGGCCATGGTATGTCTTTTTTTCTTCCTTTTTTACAGATCCGCCCTCCTTCTTGGTTTTCATCTCAGGGCAGCCGAGAGGCATACCAAAACCATCTCCTTCTTGCCCCTTTTACCGCAAAGGACCTGGAAGAGAGTCTAACACGCACTGCAGGACTATCTCGACCGACTCTACGTTTCCACAGAACAGCGGATCCACGAGCGGGTCGCGGCCACCGCCGCGGCCTCTGCTGGCGTGAGGTTCCGCTAAATGGGCTTTGCTTGGAGAGAGAGAGAGAGAGAGAGACCTCACTCTCCGTTTCTCTCTCTCCAACAAACCCTTCGCCGTGTATCCGCGGCGTGGTTGGGGGCAAACCCAACCGATAACGTTTATTTATTATCTCCATCGAGGACACAACCCCTTTTGGATATTTGGCACGGCAGTTTTATCTCGCCCTCGCTGTTTTTACACGTTTTCTTTTGGACCGGGTGGGGGCGGGTTGGTTATTGAGACACTACTACCCACACACACACATACGTTTACGCTTATTTACGTTTTACTGGCTTCGTTTGGGTTGTGCGGGCCTGGGGAATGGAATGAATGGCTTTTGCTGGGACGATACCACCAACAAACACACAATACGTTTTATTTCCTTTACTTTTTGGGTTCAGGTTTTTTTTGCTCTCGGGAGTGTGCGCAGGGCGGAGGGGGCCTCGGTGTGTTACGTTTGTCTCCGGTTTCTCTCTTGATGTCTGGTTGGGCTTTTACACTTTGCGCTGCTGCTACAGACACACATTTTGCGCGGGGAGGGGACTGGTTTTGATGATGGTTTGGGGGGTGGACGGATACCTACATATACGCTCTGGGTCTGGATTGTTTATCTTTTTTTTGCCTTGCGGTTTTGGTCCTTGTCTGTCGTTGGTTGTGCTCTCCTTGCAGGTGGCTGAATGTCTGTTTTGGTTTGGGGTTGTCTGCGTTGATGCGTTCAGAGACGGGGTCGGTTTGGGTCGGGGTAGTCGCTGGCAGCTCTGTTGCAGGGGAAAGGAGTTTGAGGTAAATTCCTTGTTACTCGGAGGCTGTCTCGTCTTGTGTGCGTTCTTGTATTTCAGTTAGAAGGCTGGTGGGAGGGCAGATCTGTGTGTTTTTTGGTGAGGCAGCGTGGTGTGTTTGGCGGCCGTCAGTCTTTTGAGCGCACCCTGTTTGTTGCTGGTGAGGCCTCAGAAGGCCCTCCTCTTTTGCAGACCTAACCTTGCTGTTGATGCCCGATCCTTTTTCCGCATGTTTGTTGTATATTGTATCTTGGATAGTTGGCAAATAACATGGTTGCCGACTCCCGAGTCAACGGCCTTGCTTTGTGACTTACACGACACGAGAACGCCGGCAGTGGATGCACAGCAGGCTGTAGTTTGTCCAACCCACGACAACGACACAAAATGCCGATTGGCAGAGCATCTCAAACTCACCTTGACTCGTCATCCGGCAGGCGGCAGGGCCTCTTATACCCAACCCTCGACAGCTTCGACAGCCTCGGTGTGCACGGCAGACGCAGCCCATCCCGGCAGAGTGGCTTCGGTGATCAGATCGGGCTAGCTTACGCCAAGACAGCAGCCCCCAGATCCCTGCCTACCGGCCCGGTCCACGTTCTGAGCAGTCGCCCTCCCATTCGGTCGCTCGTTTGAGTTTAGCCCCTCGAGGCTGAGCATGGGGGGATGGACATGATCGTCTGTCTTAAGATCAACCTCGCCCCGCTTGGCTTCTTCCCCAGAGTATCTCTGTCTGGCGATTATTTTCCGGCGCGGATCGAATGAATCGTGGTGTGTTTGCGCACAGAAGTTGAGCTTGACTGCACAGTACAAAACGGGTGGCCTTGTGCGTCGAGCGCCCCTCGCCCCTCTCGCACAGTCCCGTCGGATCGGGCACACGGTTGCCCCTCCAGTTACTCGGTACGCTCCAGCCGCGGTTGACGGCAGATGGTGGACAGCGACAACAACACAGACTCGAACAGGACAGGAGACGAGAGACAGACAGGAAGCACCGTACCACTCTGGTCACAGTCGGGTGATACCAGCATCACCCTCGCTTTGGCCATGGCTTCGGCATCAGTATCGTCGGGCACCTCGCCGCTGTCGGGCTTCGAATTCGAGTTCCCCCAGCACCCCGACTCGACCGGCGATCCGGACGAGGCCTTCTGGACCGCCATCAGCAACCCCAGCTCCGGCTCGCTGGGCTTCCTCTCGAGCCCGGCCAGCCACAGCCTGGGGAGTTCGTGGGCCGTTCTAGGGAATGGACAGCTTGTCGAGTTAGAGCCCTCGCCGGCCGCGCTGCCATCGCCCCTGAACAACGACTT
>Ga0247823_10003263_pt1 | contig 13168 bp, 10 predicted proteins | sample 13C_PalmiticAcid_2_FD_192426 | JGI IMG/M metagenome (GOLD analysis project Ga0247823, IMG submission 192426) | Soil microbial communities from agricultural site in Penn Yan, New York, United States - 13C_PalmiticAcid_Day30 | ecosystem: Environmental > Terrestrial > Soil > Agricultural land...
ACTGCCTTCAGGGCAGGCCCGTCGTTTTTCGAACGACCGAGTTGGGGCGTGAAGCGGTCATCTGGACGATATTCGCCGCGCTCGCGTCGGATCGCGTCGCGCGCGATCAGCGCCAAGGAGTAGCAGCAACTCCGCCATCGGTATCCCCGCCTCCTGCCCGCTCAAAATCGCCATCATCTGCTCTTCGTTGAGCCCGCTTCGCTTCATTCCATCCGCCTCCATCCCGTCGGACTCTACTCAAATCCGGTCGCATTTTCCGGGGAGCTCATCGGTTCCCTTGATTGCGGCAGACCTCTCGAAATTCTCTTTTTTTCCCGCGTGTTACGAGCCAATTTCGCAGATGTTTCAGAGCATCGAATAAATGGTAGCTTTCTATATAAAATTGGATATAGATACCTTACTACTAATTGGCGGCGCGAGATCGTCCAAATGGGAGAGAGAAGGATGAAAGTGGGGAATTTCGGTCGATCGGCCATGGGCCAGGGCGCGAGTCGGTTTGCCTTGGGGGCAGCATTTGTCGCGTCGCTTTGGGCCATTCCAGCCTGGGCGCAGGAGGCTGCGCCCGCAACAGCCGAGCCGCAGGATGACGGCACTGCGGAAGAAGACGCGGCCATCGTGGTGACCGGGTCGCGACTTGCGACAGGATTCAACGCGCCAACGCCGGTGTCCGTGATCGGCGCCGACCGATTGGAAGCGAGAGGGTCGAGCAATATCGGCGACGCGCTGAACGAGCTTCCCTCCTTCCGGGCCACACAGACGCCTGCGTCGTCCGGCCTTAGTGCCGCCGCGGGTTATGTCGGGGGCCGCATCCTCGACTTGCGTGGGCTCGGCTCGGTTCGCACCCTCACTTTGGTCGACGGCAAGCGCTTCGTGCCTTCCACCACCCAATCGACCGTCGACACCAACATGATCCCGTCCATCCTGCTGTCGCGCGCCGAGGTCGTCACCGGCGGCGCGTCCGCAGTCTATGGCTCCGATGCCGTTGCGGGCGTCGTCAACCTGATCCTCAACGAAAAACTTGAGGGCTTTCGCGTGACCGCGCAGCAAGGAATTTCGAAATATGGCGATAATTCCACGACGCAGTTCGGTGCGGCCGCGGGCTTCAAGCTTGGCAGCAACGCGAACCTCGTCGTTGGCGGCGAATATGAAAAAAGCCGCGGCGTTGGCGGCTGCCCGGAGCGTGACTGGTGCCGGGAAGAGTGGTTGAACTGGGGTCGCAACCCCGGCCTGACAAGCCTTCCGGCGAACAATATCCTCTCGAATGTCATCCCATGGACGGCCAATTATAACGGCGTCACCACGCCGCCGAACGCGGCCTATGCCGGTCGACTATTGCCCGCTCTCCGCCCGATCGACGGTATCACGTTCAACAATGACGGCACGCCCCGCCGCTTCCAGTTCGGAACCATGGCAAACAATCTCTACCAGGTCGGCGGAGAGAGCAACGGCGACGGCGAAAACATCTATTTCAAGGGCTTGTACATCGTCTCGCCAACCGAGCGCTATTCGACGATGGCGAACCTGAGCTGGGAGCCGAGCGACGGCCTCAAGATTGGCCTGAACGCCAGTTACGGCCATCTCACGGGTCGCCATCGCGGCGTCGCCTATCGCAACACCGCGATCACCATCATGGCGGACAATGCGTTCCTGCCCCGGTCGGCTGATCCGACGCTGGATATCCCGACAGTGCTTGCCGCGAGCGGCCTGACATCCTTCACCCTGGGCAAGGGCTTCGACGATGTCGGCCAGGCGGACATCCGCATCAGGAACAATGTCTATCGCGCGGTCGCGTCGGTCGAATATGACATCGGCGGCGGATGGGACTTCGACGCCTATTATCAGTTCGGCCTCAACAAGTTCCGCAGCGATACGACAAATGGCAGCATCGCAGCGCGCGTGCTGAAGGCCGTGGACGCGGTGCGCAATAGCTCGGGGCAGATCGTGTGCCGCGTGAATGCCGACGCGGTCGCCACCAACGACGATGCAGCCTGCGTTCCGCTCAATCCGTTCGGCTATGCCAATGGCCCAACCTTTGCGGCGGCGCGCGATTATGTCACGGAAAATGGTTTCCAGACCAACAAGACGACCGAGCATGTGCTGGCTGCCAACTTGAGGGGCGCGCTGTTCGATTTGCCCGGCGGCCCCGTGGCGGTGGCGGTCGGCGGCGAATTCCGGAGCGACAAGGTCAACGGGGTCGCCGACCCCCTTTCGCTTGCCAACCAGTTCTTCTCGGGCAACGGTTCCTTCATCTCCGGCAAGATCGACGTGACCGAGGGGTATGCCGAAACCGAAATCCCCTTGCTCAACGACACACCATTCTTCCACGAGCTGGGTCTGAGCGGCGCGGTGCGCCGGACACATTATAAGCGATCGAGCGACTTCCAGCCGAGCTCGACGGTCAATGTCACAACCTGGAAGGTCGGCGGCGTTTGGGCGCCGGCGGAATTTATCCGCTTTCGCGCCACGCGTTCGCGGGACATTCGCGCGCCCAACGTATCCGAACTGTTCGGCCCCACGCTCCGCGTGCAGGGAATCCTGACCGATCCCGCGCGCGGCGGCCTCCAGGTTGTAGCCCCGATCACGCTCGGGTCCAACGGCAGCCTTATCCCGGAAAAGGCGGATACTTTCACCGTCGGCGTGGTGTTGCAGCCCCGCGGCGGCTTCCTCGGCCGCTTCCGCGCCTCGATCGACTATTATGACATCAAGATCGACGACGCGATCAGCACGCTCGGACAGCAGAATATCGTCACCCGCTGTTTCCAGGGAGACACGCTCAGCTGCTCGCTGATCACGCGCGATCCGGCCAATACCGACGGCGATGGCAATGTCGGCAACAATCCGATCATCAACATCGTCGATACGTTCCAGAACGTGAACAAGCTGATCAGCAGGGGCGTCGACGCCGAATTGAGCTACCGTCAGCCATTGGGCGGACTGGGCGAACTCGATACCCGCGTTCTGGTGTCCTATGTGAAAGACCTGATCACGGTGGACGCGATCGGACCCACCCAGCGTGCCGGGCAGACGGGCCTGCGCGCCGGGACGCCACCGGGAATTCCGGACTGGACGGTCGATCTGCTGGCAACGTGGAAATATAATGACAGCTTCTCGCTTACCGGACACGTCCGTTACATCGATTCCGGCTTTTACAACGCGGCGTTCATCGGCGCGGAGCAAGATGGCTATGCCATCACTTTGCCCAACAGCTCCAACACGAACCGGGTTCCGTCCAAGACTTATGTCGACCTGCTCGCGACGTACAAGGCGAACGACGTTTTCACCTTCTATGCCGGTGCGGACAATATCTTCAATGTCGATCCGCCGCGGGTTCCCGGTGCGAACGGCACCGGCAACAACGTCATCTTCAACCCGGTCGGTCAGACCTTCAAGGCCGGCGTGCGACTGAATTTCTGATGGCCTCCCCTGGGCCGTGCCCGCGAACAGGCGCTGCCCATTTTTCCAGCTAATATAAGGATAGTTCATGCTCGACCGCCCCTTCGACCCGGAAACACGCATCGTTTCGCGCAAGGACCAGCCTCCGGTCCTGGAGCGCTCGTGCGATATCTGTGTCGTCGGGTCCGGCGCATCGGGGGCGTCCGCCGCGATAGAGGCGGCGCGCGCCGGCAACAGCGTGATCCTGGTCGACGGCCTTCCGTCGCTCGGCGGTCAGGCGGTCAATTCGATCATCGGCATGTTTTGCGGGCTCTTCACACCCGGACCGGAGGGAACCCAGCTTACGCATGGCATTGCCGACGACATCATCCATGATCTCGGCGCCACGGGTGACGCGCATATCATGGCAGGCGGGGTGATGAAGACCGTCATGTACAACGAAGTCGCGCTCGGTCGCTGGGTGGAAAATGCAATCCTGAAAGCCGGCGTCCAGCCGCTGACCGGAGCGATCATCCGCGCCGTGAACATGGAGGGACGCCGCGTCGCATCGCTCGACATCGCCACGCGTCATGGCGATGTGCGGATCACCGCCAACGGTTTTATCGATGCATCGGGCGACGCCGCGATCACCTGGCAGGCGGGGCTCGATTGCCGTGTCCAGAAGACCGGCCAGATCTATGGGTCGCAGATGCTGATTATCGAGGACTTCGACGACAGCAAAAAGCCCGATTGGGATACGATGGCCGCCCGCATTGCGGAAAAGGGCGAGAAATACGGCATGATGCGGCGCGATGGTTTCGCCGCGACATTCCCTGGCCGCAATGTCGCGATGGTCAATATGACGCATATCGAAACCCCGCTCGATCCGTTCGACGCCGCCGCCAAGCAGATCGACGGCAAGGAGCAGGCGGATCGCACGCTCGTCTTCCTCCAAAACGAATTTCCCGAAGCGTTCGGCACAGCAAAGATCCGCGCCTATGGCCTGCCCGGCATTCGCCAGACACGCTGGATCGTCGGTACGCACCATCTGACCACCGAAGAAGTGCGTGGGGCGAAGAAATTCGACGATGCGATCGCACGATGCTCATGGCCGCTGGAGCAGCATCACAACCAGGAGGGCTATGTCTGGGAGGTGTTCGGGCCGGACCATGTCCATACTGTGCCACTCGGGTCGCTGACGGTAGCGGGCGCGGACAATCTGGTTGCAGTGGGGCGCTGCATCGACGCGGACTCGACCGCGCTTTCGTCGGTCCGCGTCATGGGACCGTGCATTGCGATGGGTGCGGCCGCCGCGCATGCCTTGACGCTTGCCGGATCGGGCAGCGTGCATCAGATCGACATGGCGGCGCTCAAGAACCGCCTGAGAGACAATCTGGAGGGTTAGGATTATGGCGAGCGCCCCGCGCACCATCGACATCGCAACCTTCATCGACGGGCGCAAGCTGGGGCCGTTCAACTATAAGCTGATCATCCTCTCGTGGCTGATCACCGTGTTCGACGGCTTCGACATGATGATGATCAGCTTCACGGCGCCCTACATGCGCGACGAGCTGGGCCTCGACAAGATCATGCTCGGCAATGTCTTTTCCTCCGGGCTGTTCGGCATGATGCTGGGGGGCTTCGCCTTCGCCTATATCGGGGACCGGATCGGGCGGCGGCGGACGATCATCTCTGCGGCGTTCGCCTTCGGTGTCCTGACGACGGCAACCGCATTCGCGCAAAGCTATGAGGCGCTGCTGGTGCTGCGCTTTCTCGACGGCTTTGCGATCGGGGGGATGTTGCCGCTCGCCTGGGCCTTGAACATCGAATATGTCCCCAACCGGATGCGCTCGACCGTGGTGACGATCATCATGGTCGGCTACAGCCTTGGCACGGCGCTGGCGGGCCCGGTGACCGTCTGGTTGGCGCCCCAATATGGCTGGGAAGCGGTTTTCATTTTCGGCGGCGTCGGCACATTGCTGTGTGCCGTCGCATTGCTTTGGGGTCTGCCGGAGTCGGTGCGTTTCCTCGCGAGCAAGGGAATAAAGCCCGACCTCATTGCATCGACGCTCAACAAGGTCGATCCCGCGCTGGGTGCAACCGCGGCAGATGATTTTACCGTAAGCGACGAGATCAAGGTGAAGGGCGAGTTCAGCGTGAGCAAGCTGTTCCTGGGCGATCTCAAATGGCTGACGCCGTTCCTTTGGCTCGCTTATATCGCCAGCACGCTCGCGGTCTATTTCAAGGCGAACTGGGGTCCGATCGTCTATGAGGACCTGAATTTCGATCGATCGACGGCCGCCTATGTATCGTCCTTCGGCGGCATTCTGGGCGCCGTCTTCGGGCTGCTGCTGATGCGCTTCACGGACAAGAAAGGACCGTTTGCGGTCGCGGTCTATCCGTTGCTGGCGCTTCCCTTCCTGCTGCTGGTCGGGCTGGTGCCGATGTCGCAGAATATATTCCTCGTCATCTCGCTGATTGCGACCAGTTTTGTGGGCGGCGCGCATTTCGGCATCCTCTCGATCGCGGGGATCTATTATCCGAGCGCCATCCGCGCGAACGGCGCCGGCTGGGCGACATCCATCGCGAAGATAGGCGGCATCTCCGGCCCGATCATTGGCGCCCTTGTTCTCTCCAGCGGATTGCCGATTGTACGCAGTTACGCGATCCTGGCGATCTGCCCGGCTGTGCTGGCAGCGTGCGCGATCGGGATCGGCCTGATCGTCCGTCGCCGCGGATCGGCCGTCCCGGACAGTCCGGTCCCGAGCGCGGTCCCGGCATCTTAACCAGGAAAGTATTTTCATGACCCTCCGCAGCCTTGCCTTCAATTCCCCTGTTCGCCGCGCCCATTGGCGCGCGCTCGGCCTGACCGAGGCGGACATGCTCAAGCCCAAAATCGCCGTGGTGAATTCGTCCTCCGAGCTCGCGATCTGCTTCTCGCATCTCGACGGCGTGGCAAAGGTGGTGAAGGAAGCGATCCGCGCCGCGGGCGGCATTCCGTTCGAGGTGCGGACCACCGCGCCTTCGGATTTCATCACCGGCGCCGGCAAATCGGGCAGCTATATTCTTGCCGCCCGCGATCTCGTCACCAATGACATCGAGGCGCAGGTCGAAGCCGCGATGCTTGACGGCATGGTTTGCCTGACGTCCTGCGACAAGACACCGCCGAGCCATCTGATGGCGGCCATGCGGCTCGACATACCGACCCTGCTTGTGATCGGCGGGTATCAGGCGTCGGGGATGATCGGCGACGACCATGTCGATATCGAGGATCTCTTTTCCGGTGGCGTCGGGGCCGCGCTTGGCAAGCCGGGCAAGCACAGCATGGATGCAATGGCCGAACAGGCGATCCGCGGCCCCGGCGTGTGCGCGGGCATGGCGACGGCGAATACCATGCATTGCGTGGTCGAGGCGCTTGGCATGTGCATGCCGGGGTCCGCGCCGGTTCGCGCCAATAGCGACAAGATGTTCGCTGCCGCCAGCGCGGCAGGCGCGCGCATCGTCGAAATGGTCGGCGAAGGGCTGACGCCGAGACAGGTCATGACTGAGGGCGCGTTCCGCAACGCAGCGGCCATGGTGCTGGGCGTCTCGGGATCGATCAACGCGATCAAGCATTTGCAGGCGACCGCAACCGAGGGGAAGACCGGCTTCGACATCTTCGCGATCTGGGAAGAAATGGGGCAAAAGATACCGACCCTTGCGGCGGTTCGTCCCAATGGCCCGGTTCGCATCGAAAAGTTCGAGGATGCCGGCGGCGCGCGCGCGATGCTGAAGCAACTGGCCCCGCTCATCGATACCACGGTGATCACCTGCACCGGCAAGACGCTGGGCGAAGACCTGGCCGATGTCGTGGTGGCGGACGCGGACATCATCCGTCCGCTCGACAATCCGATCTCCGAAGGTCCATCGATCGCCATCCTCAAGGGCTCGCTGTCCCCGGAAAGTTCCGTGGTCAAACTCGGCATACGCGACGGATCCCGCCCCGAAGCCTTCGACGGCACCGCACGCGTGTTCACGGACACCGCGACGGCGATGAAGGCGATCGCAGACGGCGAGCTGAAAAAAGGCGATGTGCTCGTGCTGCACGGTCAGGGATTGAAAGGCGGGCCGGCGATGGGCGGCGGCGCTTCGATCGTGCTGTTCGCGATCGATGCGGCGGGCCTTGCGAAGGATGTCGCGTTCGTTACCGACGGCCAGCTTTCGGGGCTGTGCCTCAAAGGGCTGACGATAGCCGAAGTCTCGCCCGAAGGTGCGGCGGGCGGTCCCATCGGCAAGGTGCGAAACGGGGACAGGATCGTGATCGATGTGGCAGAGCGCCGGCTGGACCTCGATGTGCCGAACGAAGAACTCGCACGCCGGTCGGCGCCGGGCAACGTCTACCCTGTTCCCGCGGACGGCTATCTCGGCATCTATCGCCGCGACGTGCAATCGATGGCGTCGGGCGCGGTCCTGACCGATCTCGATGCCTGACGCGCCCCACGCCTCTGCCTTGTCTTCCGAACGGGATGGGCGCTATGAATCGGATATGCGAGGGAAGAATTGTCATCGCCGGTCGATAGCTGCATGAGCGCGAAGGGACGCAACGGCCCGCGATCGGAGCAGAAGCGCGGCCCCAAAGCCGCGCCCGAACGCGACGTGCTGGCCGAACAGGCTCGCCGCGCGACCGCGCCATTTGGCGGATACCCCCTTGACGAGGCCGAGCGTCACCTGATCAGCTATCACAGCCAGTTCGAAGAGGGCACGGACGACGATATCTATTTCCGCACCACGCGGGCGATCGTCGTCGCGGCGCGGCGCTGGCGGAAGATTGCCAACGATCGCGTCAAAGGCCTGGGCCAGACAATGGCGCGTTGGGAAACGCTGTTCCTTGTTGCGTTTTCCGGCGACGAACTGACGCAGGGCGAACTCGCGCGCCTGATCAGCGTCGAAGGGCCGACGATGGTGCGAATGCTCGATACGCTGGCGCAGGACGGCCTCATCGAACGCCAGCAAAGCGAAGCCGATCGCCGTGTCACCGTCAACAAGGTTACGCCAAAGGGTAAAAAGGTGATCCGCGAAATCATGAGCGTAACCAACGGTCTGCGTACCGAGCTTCTGCACGACATTGAGCCCGACAAGCTGGAAATCACGATCGGGGTCATGTCGCAGATTCTGCGCCGCCTTGACGAAATGCGCTGATGCGCTGGCTTGCAAGGACCGGATTCCAACATGATATGTAGCTTTCTATCTAATAAGGAACATTCCCCATGGTGACCCTGACCCGCGAAGAGCAGGCGATGCTTGACGGCGAACAAGGTGCCGCCGTGGCAAAAGCAATGGAGTTGCTGATCCGCTACGCCGATGCCTTGGGCGCCGAGCGTTTCGTCGAGACCAACAATGTTGCCGGCGTGCCGGGATCGGCGCCTCCCTGGCTCAAAAATTACTACAAGGACGATGGCGGGGACTATCGTGCGGTGTTCTCCAGATTCGATCTCGACGCCGACGAGGTGGTCGATGTGCCGCGAATGAACGCATATTCCTGCCATCTGCAGGGTGGCATGGATCCGGAGCTTTGGGCGGAACAGGGCATGACGCAGGAGGCGCATGATAATTTCATGTCCGACGAACGCGAGACGGCAGCGCACGGCATCCAGATTCTCAAAACCTGCACGCCCTACATCGCAGGCAATGTGCCGGTGATGGGCGAGCATTGTGCGTGGATGGAAAGCTCGGCTGTCGTGTTTTGCAATTCGGTGATCGGCGGGCGCACGAACTGCGAAGGCCGTGAATCGACAAGCGCCGCCATGCTGGCCAAGCGCATCCCCGATTGGGGATTCCATCGCGACCACTATCGCCTTGGCCAGCACAGCGTGAAGGTTGAGGTGCCGATCGAGGATGTGTTCGATTGGGGCATGCTCGGCTATTTCGTCGGAGATGTGGTGCAGGACACGATTCCGGTGATCGCCGGCTCAATCGCAAAGCCGAGCTTGATCCGTCACAAGCATTTCGGGGCGGCGGCCGCCTCCTCGGGCGGAGTGGAAATGTACCATATGGTTGGCATCACCCCGGAAGCTTCCAGCGTGGAGCGCGCCTTTGGCGGCGCGGCGAAAGGCGAAACCTTTGTCTATGATGCGGCAGCCCGCAAGCGCATCTACGAGACGCTGAACAGCGTGGGGCAGAGCGAGGATGTTGACTATGTCATGCTCGGTTGCCCGCATTATTCGATCGAGCAGATCGCCCATGCCGCCCATCTGATCGAAGGGCGCAACGTCCACGCCAACAGCGCACTGTGGGTCTTCACCAGCCGTGCGGTCAAGGCAACCGCCGACGCCAATGGCTATACGAAGACGTTGCAGGACGCCGGCGCCTATCTGATGACCGACACCTGTTCGGCGATCAGCCAGGCGATCCCGCCTGGAACGAAAGTTGCCGCCCTCGATAGCGCCAAGCAGGTCCATTACCTCCCCGCCATGATGGGAATCGAAGGCTGGTACGGGACAACCGGGGAGTGCATCGACGCCGCTTGCACGGGGAAGTGGAAGGGGCGGCTGCAATGAGCGCGGACACACTTGCGAAGCCCGACATCGTCCTGACCGGTCGCGTTGTGGTCGGCGGAGTGGCGGAGGGCGAAGCGCTGGTCACGCGCGAGACCATCTCCGGCTGGGGCGGCGTGCACGCGATGACCGGCACCATCATCGAAAGCCGCCACGAGTTGAAGGGCCAAAGCTTCGCCGGCAAGATTCTTGTATTCCCGGGCGCAAAAGGATCGTCGGGCTGGTCGTCGATCTTTCACATGGCCCGGCTTGCCGGGGTGGCGCCAAAAGCGATGCTGTTCAACGTGACGACCACCAAGGTAGCGCTCGGCGCGGTCGTGATGCGCGTGCCGAGCATCACGGATCTCGACCGCGATCCGCTTGACCTCATCGAAACCGGAGACTGGGTTCGCGTGGACGGCAATGCGGGAAGAGTCGAGATATGGAAAGCCTCAAAAACGTGATGAATTCGCCCCGGGTCCGGAACGGATAGCAACGCAGGTGGCGGCGATCAGGTGTGCCGTCCCACGGGGATCATCGTGCCCTGGATGACGGCGACCTGCCGCACTGTTCCCAAGCCGTCCTCGGTCACCTGATCGCGACAACGGAAATCGACGAGACCCAGTTCGAACGCGCCACCGCGCTGATTCGCACCCGGCTGGAAGGCCTGTACTTGCCTCCTGACGAGGCGGTGCAGTTGCCGTCGGCCGTCCAGGCGCTGATGACTGGATGGTCGACCTTCGCCCATGTGCCTTACGCCCGCCTGCTGGCCGAATTGTTCGACCTCGATTCGATTGCGCTGAAAAGCCTCGACGCGCTGATCGCGGGATGGCCGTATCGCGAAACCCCAGCCGCCACGGATTAGGTCAGGCCCTAGCCGCGCTCGCCCCAAAGATGGCGCAGGATCGGCACCAGATGAGGCTGGAGTTCCACCGGCACGCGCTCGACCAACCTCGCCTCGAAGGCGTGTACGATCGCCCATGCCCGCTCCAGCATCCGATCCCCGGCGGGCGACAGCGACAGTGCCTGCGACCGCCCGTCGACCCGCTGGCGCAGCAGCCATCCCCGCCCTTCGATCCGGGCGATCAAGCCGACCATGTTGGCGCGCTGGATCCCCAGCATGCGCGCGGCGTCGCTTTGCGTGACGCCGGGGTTCGCGCCGATCAGTATCAGCAAGGATGCGTCGGTATGATTGACGTCGATCTCGGCCAGCCGCTGGTTCAGGTCCGCCAGCGCCGAAGCCGATGCGCGCCGCAATAAATAGCCGGGCAAGGCGGAAAGTGGATCCTGCATGATCGCTGCCTAGCAAATGCTATTGCTCATAGCAATCTACATCGTTATATATTATAGCAATCAAAGGAGAGGATCGGATGGAATTCGAGCGAATCAACCCGCTAACGGGAGGCATTGCATCAACCGCCGCAGCCATGCAGCCGTCCGATATTCCCGCCATCGCCGCGCGCGCCGCGGCCGCCTTTTCCGCCTGGGCCGCGATGGGTCCCAACGCCCGCCGCACCGTGCTGATGAAGGCCGCGACCGCGCTCGAGGCGCGCGCCGATGCTTTTGTCGAGGCGATGATGGGCGAAATCGGCGCTACGAAGGGTTGGGCGCTGTTCAACCTCGGCCTCGCCGCGTCGATGGTGCGCGAGGCGGCGGCACTGACCACGCAGATCGCAGGCGAAGTGATCCCGTCGGACAAGCCCGGCTGCCTCGCCATGGCGTTGAAGGAGCCGGTCGGCGTCATCCTCGGCATCGCACCATGGAATGCACCGATCATCCTCGGCGTGCGCGCCATCGCCGTCCCGCTCGCTTGCGGCAACAGCGTGATCCTGAAGGCCAGCGAAAGCTGCCCGCGCACCCATGAACTGATCGTCGAGGCCTTTGCCGAGGGGGGATTTCCGGACGGGGTCGTCAACATCGTCACCAACGCGCCCGCCGATGCCGGCGAGGTCGTCGGCGCGCTGATCGATGCGCCCGAGGTCAAGCGGATCAACTTCACCGGCTCGACCGCGGTCGGCAAGATCATCGCCCGCCGCGCCGCCGGTCATCTGAAACCCTGCCTGCTCGAACTGGGCGGCAAGGCACCGCTGATCGTCCTCGCCGACGCCGACCTCGACGAAGCCGTGAAGGCGGCCGCCTTCGGCGCCTTCATGAACCAGGGCCAGATCTGCATGTCGACCGAGCGCATCATCGTCGTCGATGCGGTCGCCGACGCCTTTGCCGAGAAATTCGCCGCCAAGGCGCGGTCGCTGGCAACCGGCGACCCGCGCGAGGGTACGACGCCGCTCGGCGCGGTCGTCGACCGAAAGACCGTAGACCATGTCAACGGCCTGATCGCCGACGCGCTGGCCAAGGGCGCGGCGCTGCTGAGCGGCGGCCCGGCGGATAGCGTGCTGATGCCTGCAACGGTGGTCGACGGCGTGACCGACGCGATGGCGATCTATCGCGACGAAAGCTTTGGTCCGGTGGTCGCAATGATCCGCGCCCGGGACGAAGACGACGCGATCCGCATCGCCAACGACAGCGCCTATGGTCTGTCGGCTGCCGTCTTCACCCGCGATACCGCGCGCGGCCTAGGCGTCGCGCGGCAGATCCGGTCGGGCATCTGCCATGTCAACGGCCCCACCGTGCACGACGAAGCGCAGATGCCCTTCGGCGGCGTCGGCGCATCGGGATATGGCCGCTTTGGCGGCAGGCAGGGCATCGACAGCTTTACCGAAACCCGCTGGATCACGATCGAGACCCAGCCGGGCCATTTCCCCATTTAATCGAAGGACAATCCATGACCAGCGAACGCACCGAAGAAGAAACTGTCGCCTTCACCGTCGAGAACGGCATCGCCTGGGTCCGTTTCAACCGGCCCGAAAAGCGCAATTGCATGAGCCCCAAGCTCAACCGGCAGATGAAGCGCGTGATCGAGGATCTGGAGTTCCGCGACGATGTGAAGGTGCTCGTGCTGGCCGGCGAAGGCGAAGCCTGGTCGGCGGGCATGGACCTCAAGGAATATTTCCGCGAAACCGAACAGCAAGGCTTAAGCGCCATCCGCAAGGCGCAGCGCGAAGCGTACAGCTGGTGGGAACGGCTGCGCTGGTATGAAAAGCCGACGATCGCGATGGTCGGCGGCTGGTGCTTCGGCGGCGGCTATGGTCCGCTTTTCGCCTGCGACATCGCGGTCGCGGCCGAAGATGCGCAGTTCGGCCTGTCCGAAATCAACTGGGGCATCCTGCCCGGCGGCGGCGCGTCGAAGGTTGTCGCCGATCTGATGCCGCTGCGCAAGGCGATGT